>JABAOC010007417.1_pt1 | contig 85551 bp, 64 predicted proteins | sample 7062161 | NCBI WGS metagenome assembly JABAOC01 (sample SAMN14538625, study PRJNA623070) | marine sediment metagenome | biome: marine biome [ENVO:00000428]; feature: marine pelagic biome [ENVO:01000023]; material: deep marine sediment [ENVO:00002113] | place: India: Gulf of Khambhat ... | reverse complement strand
GTCCGCCGGCTTCGACCTGAAGTACGGCGTGACCAGCGGTCTCACGCTGGACGCGACGGTCAACCCCGACTTCGGTCAAGTCGAGGCCGATCCCGCGGTGGTCAACCTGAGCGCTTTCGAGACCTATTTCTCGGAGCGTCGCCCCTTCTTCGTCGAAGGGGCNNGCCCGGAGGGTACGTCGACTACCCCAGCGCAACGAAGATCATCGGCGCGGCGAAACTGTCGGGGAAGACGGGCGAGTGGTCGATCGGTGTGCTGGACGCGCTCACCGCCCGCGAGTACGCGACGGTCGCGGCGGAGGACGGCAGCACGAGGACCGAGCAGGCCGAACCGCTGGCCAACTACACCGTGGTGAGCCTAAGGAGGGACTTCCGCGACGGGGCGAGCGGCATTGGCTTCTTAGGTACGAGCGTGCTCCGTGACCTCAACGACCCGGCCTTCAACTACCTGCGCTCTTCCGCTTTCTCGGGCGGAGTCAACTTATTCCACCGCTTCGGCGGCGACCGGTTCGAGGTGAACGGGTCGCTGGCCGCGTCGCACATCCGGGGCGATCCGCTGGCGATCACTGGCGCGCAACGTTCCTCGGCCCGTTACTACCAGCGGCCCGACCAGGACTACGTCTCGGTCGACACGACGGCGACGGGCCTGTCGGGCTACGCCGCCTCGCTGCAGGCAGGCAAGGTGAGCGGCAACTGGCTCTACTGGACGGACTTTTACGCCTACTCGCCGGGATTCGAGGTTAACGATGCGGGTTTCGAGTTCTTCGTCGATAGGATTTCCTGGAGACTGCGTTTGCAGCGCCGCTGGCTGGACCCCGGACCGGTCTTCCGGAGGTTCGCGATCACCACGAACTTTAATCAGGGATGGAACTTCGGCGGCACGCCCTGGAATCGGTACGCCTACGCAGGCGTCGACGGCCAGTTTCTCAACTACTGGAGCGCCAGCCTGTCCTTCGGCTACCGCTTCAGAACGCAGGACGACAAAGCGACGCGCGGCGGCCCATTGAGGGAGAGGCCGAAGAGCTGGTACACGCAAGCGTCCATCGGGACCGACGGCCGCAAGCCTGTTAAGCTCGACTTCTACACGAACTATGAGGAAGACGAGTACGGCGGGTGGGGTGTCGGTAGCGGCGTCTACGCCAGTATCCGACCGACCGGGTCGCTGAGCCTCGCCATCTCGCCCAGCTTCGACAAGACACACGCGATGGGCTTCTACGTCACGCAACGCCAGGATCCCCTGGCCACGGCGACCTACGGTGGGCGCTACGTGTTCAGCGAGCTGGAACAGACGACCCTCAACATTACCGTGCGGATGGACATGGCGGTCACGCCCAACATGTCGCTGCAGCTCTGGGCACAGCCATTCATCGCCAGCGGCGACTACATGGGCTTCAAGGAGCTGGCCGAGCCCGGCACGTTCAACCACCTTGTCTACGGGGTGGACGGCGGCTCAACGATCTCTTACGACGACGGGTCGAACAGCTACACGGTGGATCCGGACGGCGACGGCCCGGCCGAGCCGTTCACGTTCTTCAACCCGGACTTCTCCACCCGCTCGCTGCGCACCAACCTGGTGCTGCGCTGGGAGTACGTGCCCGGCTCGACGCTCTTCCTCGTCTGGAACCACGACCGCTCGAACTGGATGAGCGACCCCACGTTCCGCGGCTTGAAGGAGTTCGACAGGCTGTTAGACGACCCGGCCCGGAACACCTTCTTGGTGAAGGTCAACTACTGGCTGAGTTACTAGCGCCCCTCGACGCGCTCCCCGATCCAGTCGCTCGCCGCCCGGCGCTCGGGGAGTTTCGCGTCGCGCACGATGTGAAGCGGCCCGCCGCAGCGGGGGAATGAGGCCCGAGCTCGCGCGGCGCCTGGGGAGTCTCACCACCTGGTCGAACTCTCCCCGACCGGCGGTTGAAGTTGCCAGGGCGGGGTGCACGTCATCTGCGATCCCGGCGGTCACCCGTCGAATCCGCTAAGTCATTCCTCCACCTCAAGTTAGGGGCTTGCCTTTTCCCCCGAACGAGGCAAGAGTGCTCTCCCCGCCGGCCCTCGCCAATCTCGTAACTCGTTGCAGATGCGAGACTTGGATGAGGGGCCAACCGACAACGTGCACACAACCAGGAGGGCACAACGGCACGGAAGCGGACCACCAAGAAGGGCGCCGCGAAGAAGTCGCGGGCGCGGAAGCCGGCCGCGAAGCCGAAACGCTCTCGCAAGGGCAACAGCCCGGCGATGACGATGCCGTTGAGTCGCGTAACTGTATGCCGGGGGCGGGGGTCGAACCCGCACGCCCCGAAGGGCCAGGGATTTTAAGTTAACGGCCACCCGTTTCACCAGCACCTACCATCTTCGACCGTCCCCAGACAACCGGCGCCACACAAAGCTTTTCAGGTGATGCGCATCACGAGCCCGGAAGGGTGACAGTGGGTATGTCTGGAGTTAGAAGGGTGACAGATGGGTGACAGCGAACGGACTGACGGTCACGGCTGGGCATCCCAAAACGCACTCAGGAAGGCAGATCGATCATTCAACTGAAGAAGCACAGGGTCGGCGCAAGAGGATGCCTTCCCGAAGATCACTGCCTGGCGGTCTGGCAACGCTGACAGGATCTGCGTGTACTCATTGCCAATATCGTTAGACAGAAACTCCACCGGTCTGTCCGCCAACTCCCCGGCCAACTCCGCTAAGTTGGCCGGCCGGGCATCCGCCTACTGGAAGGATTCTGAGAACCGAAAAGGCTAGGTCGGCTTCTTGCCCCATCACCTCCGCAGGAACGCCGGCGCTAGAGTCGGTCGAGCGCCTCCAGCGCCCGGGCGAGACTGCGTTGGATGCGCCGGCTCGATCGGCGCCGGCGGCGATAGCCGACCGAGCGAGCGTGCCGGTCGATCCTGCGGAGCTCATCGCGGACCTCATTCCAGCCGGAACGATCGACAATCGCCAGCCCGAGAAGCGTAGCCAGCGGACTCAGGCAGCGGCAGAGCAGGATCCGCCGCCATCGGACTGAAACTCGGAGCACAAGAGGTCCGTAGAGATGTGCGGAGCCGATAGCCCCGATAGCCAACGCGGAGGTGCTCATGCCAACGCTCTCGTTTCTTTGCATCGTTACGCTGCTGTCGTCAGCATAGGGAGAAAGGTCTCTCCCCACGGGGCTGACAGACTGCCCGTCGCCTCGTGGCCGCCTGCACGCCAACCTGCTCATCCTGTGACGGTCCAGGGGCCATTGCCAAACGAGCGAAGGAGGAAGCACGCAGATGCAATTGAGACACAAGTTTGCCTTGGCACAGGCGATACTATGGATCTCACTGTCCCCGTTGACGAGCTGGGGAAGTCTTGCGCAAGCGCAGGTGGCCCAAGCGGTGGATCAACTCTTCGCCGATTGGAACCAGCCCGGCTCGCCGGGAGCCGCCGTTGCGATAACGTACAACGGACATGTCGTTTACAGACAAGGCTACGGCCTAGCCAACCTCGAGCATGGCATTCCTATCGCGTTCGACACGCCTTTCGAGCTGGCTTCTGTATCGAAGCAGTTCACAGCGCTAGCGGTGTTTCTCCTAGAAAGCGAGGGCAGACTGAGCCTTGACGATCCGGTTCAGGAGTTCCTGCCAGAACTCCCTGACTATGGGAGTGCCATCAAGATCCGCCACCTCATCTACCATACCAGTGGGTTGCCAGAGTACCTCACCATGGCGCGCTTCGCAGGTTTCGAGGGAACCGACGTTATTGCCTTCGATGATCTGATAGCCATGCTTCAACATTGGGAAGGCTTGTACTTCACCCCCGGATCGGGATGGCGCTACTCGAACACGAATTACGCGTTGCTCGCCGAAATCGTCGCGCGGGTGACAGGCGAGACATTCCCGGAGTGGATGGAGGAGAACGTCTTTGGACCCCTTCAGATGCACGACACCTTCATCCAATCAAGCGCCCTTCAGGTGATCCCGGGTCGAGCCGACGGCTACCGCCAGCAGGAGGGAGAGTTTGTCATAGGGCGGGAGATGTTGGGTGATTTCCCCGGGCCGGCGCACGCCTACTCGACGATCGACGACATGATGAAGTGGCTGGAGAACTTTCGGAGTATGACCGTGGGCGGCGCCGACGTCATGCAGAGAATGGTTCAGAGCGGCACTCTGCACGACGGGTCTCAGGTCTTCTACGCCGGCGGTCTGTGGACTGGGGAGTACCGCGGCATCACGACGCTTAGCCACTCAGGTGTGGGCGGCGGCTTCAGGACCAATGTGACCTATAGCCCTGATGCAGATGTTGGGGTGGTCGTGTTAGCCAACGTCGGGTCGATCGAGCCGTGGGGGCTCGCGCTTCGCATCCTCGACGTGTACTTGGGCAGCCAACTTGAGTCCATACCGGAGGCAACGGCTTCTGATGAACCGCCTTATATAGAGCTGGAACCGTCCTTGTACGAGGTCTACGCCGGTCGCTACGTGATCGAGGGGGCCGGCATCGGGGCCGCGTTGTGGCGGGAGGGCGACCAACTGATGGGTGCGATGCAGGGGCTGGGCGTCGGGCGCTTTTATGCGATATCCGAGACCGAGTTCAGGACTGACGACGATAGTGTCCGTATCACGTTCTTTCCGGGCGAAGAAGGCCCTGCGCGTCGGGCGCAGGTAGTGGTTGGCGACCAGCAGTTGTGGGCCACCAGGGTCGAGACGACTGCGGGAGCCGATATCGCGAAGGAGTACACGGGCCTGTACTACAGCGATGAACTGGGAACCGTCTACGAGCTTGTGGTGACCAGCGGGGAAGTGAGCCTGCGGCATCGACGCATAGGAGACGTTCAACTCTACCCGCTGGCGTCGGATCAGCTTGCCGGACGTCTCGGGATCTTGCGCTTCTTCCGGGACGATGAGGAGCACATCCAAGGTTTCACGCTTAATGATGAGTTGCTTCCGGATCGAGGACTGCGCTTCAGGAGGTTGGGAGAATAGCGAGTACCACGCTCTCGGTCGGAAGGCAGCCTCTGCTGATCCGACGGAGACAGGGTCTCCTTCGAGACCTAAGACCCCGGAACGAGATGTGCGTCTTCGCGAGAGCGAACGGTCGGCGGCTCGGGTACAAGTTCGCCCTGCAGGCGTTCAAGGACGCCCAGGAGAAGGCGGGCGTCGGGCCGTATCCGCTGCACGACTACCGCAGGAGCGTCGCTCGACGTCTTGACCAGGGGGGAATCGCGCGCTCGACGGGGCCATGCGGATCACTGGCCATCGCACGGAGCACGTCTTCCGGCAGTACGCGGTCTTCCAGGGTCGATCGAAGGAGAGTCAACATGATCGGAATGGACTTCATCAGCTTTCTGATTCTGCTGGTGATCAGCGTCGTATAAGTGCCCCTCCACACCTAGGCGCCAGGGACTTCTAGTCCCTCGCGCCCCCGAAAACTCGCACCACGCAATAGCTTTCGGCCTGCTGTCACCCGTCTGTCCACCAACTCGCCTGCCAATTCCCTACCAACTGGCCTACCAATTCGCCTGAGTTCGTAGGCGCCGGGGCTATCCGGGCCCGAAATCGGCCGCGTGCGGCCCTCGAGGTTGAGCTTCCCCAACCCCACTGGCCTGACCCCGGATCTCAGCGCCCAACGCAACGCCACCGGGGCGCGTCGGCCGTTGGGTAGGTGAGTGTCGCCGGGGGTGTGGAGGTGATGGGCATCGATGGCCGGGCGGGTGTCGCTTTGAGCTTGACTTGCGCAGGCAGAATCTTGTAGAGTCGCACCAACGGGAAATGGGAGGGCACTGACCCCGCGCCGGGGGCTTCAAGTCGGCCGGCGTGGGTTCGGTGCCCCTTTTTACTGGTAGGACCATTGAACCATAGGAGGTTCACACATGTCGGAATACCCGACCCGCTTTCGCAATCCGGTCTCGTATGGGCTGCGGATGGAGAAGCGGGAAATCGCCCTGCTGCGAAAGCTCGCCTCCATGTCGGACCGCTCCGTCGCGCAAGTGTTACGGGAGGCGATCCGTCCAGTGATTCAGGAGGCCGAGGAGCGCTTCGGCAAGTCGATCCCTGGCGAGCCCACGCCACTATCCCGAAAGGCAGGTGCGTGATGCCTGAGCTCACGAAGGAACAGCTGACCAAACAGCTCGACACGCTGCGCAAGCGGGCCGAACACCTCGAAGGCAGCATCGCGGAGCTGGAGGACGACGCCAGCGAAGCCGACATCAACTTCTTCCGCGACGAGCTGCGCAAAACCGAAGCGAAGATCGATGCGGTGCAGGGGAAAATCACGTCCGTCGACGCGCTGGCCGCCGCCGCCCAGCTGCGGGAGGCGTCGGAGCAGCAGTCGGACCTGTTGAAGGTGTGGCGTGAAGCCGTGGCGGAGCGGCGCACCCACACCCTGCCCGACGCCCTGCGCGAGCGGTGCTTGGCGGCTGTAGAGCGCGAGGGCCGGCTCGCGCTGGAACGGAAGGCATACGCTCCGGCTGAGTAAGCGATGGGGCCGGGAGCGGGTCACCGCCTTCCTCGTTGGGTTGTCGCGTCATGTACCGTGGGACCCGCCCTGGCCTTGGACGATGAGAGCGGAAGTCATTTATGAGTTCAACGCGCACTTCGTTTTTATTGTTGTCCTCGACCCAGAAGAAACCCAGGGGCCAGGGGTGAGCCGATGACTCATCCGCCGGTGGGTCTGGGGCGACTCGGACGCTGGAAGCCGGCTGTGAGTAATGGAAGACGCTTGCGGTCGGCGGCCCCCGGAGTTGTAGAAGCGCTTACCCAAAACTCCGCGATGCTCGACTCCTAGGAATCAAGCATCGGATGATTCTCCTGACTGGCAGTCAGGGGATCGAAACCTGTGTTGAACTCCGCGGTGATCAGTTCGGACGAACTGAACATCCGGGACGGACCCCGGCGGGCCGACATGAGCCCCCCGGCTCCGCGCTGGAAGGGGGATGCAAACACGCGCCAGCGCACTCGGCCCGGCTCACATTAAGCCGCCAGGTCGGACAACCTGCGATTCACCGGGGAGGCAGGCCCGGCCTGGTGCACACTACGGTGATAGAGGAAACGCGATGAGTGAGTACCGCAGTCCAGTTCGGTCGAGTAGTGACCTGCAAGGCAGAGACCCGGTAGATCGGAAGCACCGCGTCCACGTCAGGCCCTGGTGGGAGGCAGCGACCCTTGGTCGGCTGTCCGCCTGGAGCCTCACGACCTCCGCAGGAGCGCGGTCCGCAATCTTGAACGTGCCGGCGTTCCCCGCGCCACGGCGATGAAGCTTGTCGGTCACAAGACCGAGAGCATTTACAGGCGCTACGCAATCGTCGCCGAGCAGGACCTACGCGAAGGGGTCGAGAAGCTTGCTCGGCTTCGTGCGGGAGCTANNCTTCGGTAAGTCAAGCTCCGAGGGGAACAGGAAATGGCCAGCGTGCTCGGCCCCGCACGTGCAAAGCTTATCTTCCGCATAGTCGTTTCGCGTCGAACCCAAGCTGAATACCATGACCAATGGGAGCGACGGCGCGATAGACAGCTGGCGGATCTCGGCATATCACCCGCAGGCCCTGACGAGCGCGTCACAGGAGCGGAGCTTTCTCTATGGGCCGACGATCCCCCAACATACCCGTACAATGACCTGCTTGGCTTCGTGGAGGTGTATTGGGATGGCGGCACCAAGATCATGGCCCATTCCTATTTCCTCGGGGACGGCCGACTCCGGCCAGGGAGAGCGCTGCGAGCACAGCACCGGCGTCCTCTAAACGCCCGGAAGTTCTACCTGTTTCATCACGCCAAGTGGCTCGCATATCTAAGACAGTCCGCCTCCGATGACGAGCTACGAGCCGCCCTGCTGGATGCGCTCGATGTTGTTGAGGAAGAGATCGTCCAGCAGCAAGGTGGGCGCGCAGATCTAGCTCATGTCTGCGCAGTCGCATCCAATCTCGATGTCCGTAACCTGCTCTGGCCTCGCGATGATGAGCCCGCGCCTGAGCGAAGGGTGACAGATGGGTGACAGTTGGGCGAAGACGCCAGGGATTTTTCCGAATAGACGTGCGGCGGCTGGTCTCGAAAGATCAACCGCCGCAACCGTTTGTAGCGAGTGCCGGGGGAGGGATTTGAACCCTCACGGGNNTCACGGGCCGAAGCCCCAGGGATTTTAAGTGCGACTGATACCCATCACCACAGCACACCACCACCAACCACCGCCAGCAAAACCCACAAGTTGTGACGCTTTTCGGTGATGTAGACCGCCAGTCCAGAGGGGCCACATATGGTCGTTTCTGGTTCTGCCGGGGGCACACAGGGAGCACACTCAAGGTGACGATGATCGACTTGGGCTATCACACGGAACGGACTAGCGTTTCACCTGCGCGGTTACGACCGCGCCAGATTGAGGATGCGGTTGGGCCGCCGAGCACGACTGATGGGCGCTGATTTCGACGATTCTGCGCTGACTGTTGGACACCTGCGCTGACTGTGTTGGCACTACGAGGCGAGTTCGTCCTTCCTGCCAACCGACCAGAGGGCCCGGAGACGGTTTAAAGTCCCCGAGCCCTCGTGCGACGCATTCCGACGGTTGATCGGCGCCGGACCCTAAATACCCGGCGTGTACCAGATCGGTGACGTGTAGGCGCGCTACTGCGCGATCATCTCCCCCCCGTCAGTTGCCGCTGGTCCCTCCCGCTTGCAGCAGCTCCAGAACTTGATCGATCGAGAAGGTGCCCGGCTTTTGACGCGGCGGGTATTCTACGAACGTCTGGAGAAAGTTCCCGACGAACGCTTGTGCCGGAACGAGCAGATACGTGCGATTCGCGCGCCAACGCGAGTACCCGATCGTCTCATGATCGGCACGCTCGAACGGGTCAGCCCTCAGGTCGAAGATCTTCGGCAGCCTCAAAGGCGTGAAGGGTTCCTGCCAGACATCGAATTCATGTGCCCGTTGCTCGGCAAAGACGATCTTCCGCTTGTTGTAACGCAGGTTCAGCAGGTTGCCCGTGTCGGAGAAGCAGAAGAACTCGCGTCGCGGCCCTTCATCGACTCCCCTTCTCCAGCGCGGCAGGAAGTTGTAGCCGTCCAGATGCACCTTCGTGTTGTCGTTGCCGAACACCGGGCCTTCCATCATCCGTTCTTTGAGATCCTCATCGCTGCGTGCGCCGCTCCTTGATCGTGAGCTCGACGCGATTAACACAATAATGATAAGCAGAAGCATTAGCGGTTGCGTTCTTGTGGCCAAATAAACATAATGCGGCCATGAACGGAACATTTGACGTTGGGAGATTGGCCCCTCCAAAGGGCATTCGCTGGTCATGAGCGTACGACGTTCACCTGCCTTTCTGGCGACGTGCCTGGGAACCCAACAAAACGCATTCGCAGAATAGCACTGTTTCGCGCACTCGTAACTCTCGCAACCAGCTAACTGGATCGCCTAAGAGGCGAGGCGGTGGCGGATGCACGTACATCCAAGTAGGAGAAGAAGAGCCATGAACAAGAATGCCTTTGTCGTTGGCGTGGTTGCACCGGCGCTGGCCTTGCTGCTGCTATCCGCCTGTGGTGACGATCAGCTCACAAGCCTCGATCCGGAAGGGGCCATGGAAGTCCTCGCGCAAGCGGGGAAGGTGTCGCCGCAAGGCGAGGAGGGTGATTCCGTCACAACCGAGGAAGAAGTCGCGGGCGACTTCTTGTACGTGACCGAGTATCACGATGTGCTGGAAAACAAGGAGGGGATCAGCTATCTGGGCCTGAACGATGATATCGTCTGGCCGGGAAACCTGGTGAGAGGCGACCGGGCTCACGAGTTCGTCTACGAGCCCATCATAGTCGACCGTCAACCTGTCACTATTTCCATCTCCTCCTTGGGTACCTCAGGTGAAGCTCCGACCGTTAGTCGCTCGGTGGACAACCCCAGGCTCTCAACGATGCGGCAGGGAATCGCGGATCTTCTGGCACAGGCTATTACTCCGGGTACCACCGTCCCCGCGAGGGCGGAGGCTAGTCTACGACAGGTCTACAATGAATCACACTTGAGCATGTTTGTAGGTGCGGATGTCTCGTACGGGCTGGGCGAACTCAATACGAGATTCGATTGGAGCAGTACTACCAAGAAAAACAAGATCGTCGCCAAATACAAGCAGATATACTATTCCATCGACATCGACCAACCGGCAAGTCCTCTCGACTTCTTCGATTCTTCGATGACCGTCGACGAGTTGCGGTCAGCCATACCCCCAGGATCGATGCCCATCTACGTCGCCGGTGTGGACTACGGCATGATGGCCCTCATGTTCATCGAGTCGGACTACAGCGAGGAAACGATGCAGGCGACGCTGCAAGCAAAGTATGAGGGCATCCTCGAGGTTGAAGTGGAGGCGGGGGTGACAGCGGCGCAGGTTTTGCAAAACTCATCTATGGAAATCGTGGTCTATGGCGGAGCGACGGCGGGACTTGGGCATATCGACTTAGGGGGTAACATCGATCAATTCATGGAAATCGTGGAAGAGAGCCAAAACTTTGGCCCAACCACACCTGGCGTTCCGCTGGTCTACAAGTTCCGTCACGTTCTCGACAATACCTTGGCTCTCGTCACTATGACGTCTCAGTACTCGCTCGTCATTCCCATCAGGATTCTGCAGCAGGTCAGGCTGACGGTGGACTCGTTGGTGTGCACTTATTCCAATGACGAAGGTGGCGGTAACAATGTCGACATGGATCGATTCGGGATATGGCTGAACGCGTATAACAAGCAGAGTGCTAGTGATCCCGGTGTCCGAGTGAACGACATGACGGGGGCCCGGAACGGCGCGGCGCATAGCTGTGGCGATGGTTGGTACGATGGCTCGCGGGTATGGTGCTGGTCGACTTCAGGCGAGTGGAGCCCGCCGGCAGGGGGTAGCAGAACCTTAGCCGAGATGGGGGGCAACCAATTCGGCGGCTCACTCGATTTCACAATACGCACCGGTGACGATCCGAGCACCCCTGACGTCGTGGAGACTTATGACTTCGGCCTGACACGGCTCGTACTGCGAGGGTGGGGGCGAGAATGGGACGTAATCGGCTATGACCAAGGATACAGTAGCTACGAGATGCTCGGAGACCACTTCCGGGATAACGGTGGGGTTCACAAGTTCAACCTGACGGATCATGAGGACTTCGCATTCGACGTCTTCTTTACCATCGAGTTACTCAACTAACGAAGTCTGCCAACCGGGATGGGGAAAGGACCGGGGCACTCATCGCCAGTGCCCCGGTTCCACTTTCTAACAGCGGCGGACCCAGACCCAACCGCCCGGCGAATCCGCTAAGTCATTCTCCCGCGTAACGTTAGAGGCTTGCCTTTTCTCAGATTCGGGGCAAGAGTGGACCACTCCCGCCATTGTCCGATGCCGTAACCTGTTAAAAACAAGGCATTTTTCTGCCCGGCGAGAGCGTGGGAGGACTCCGACCTGACGCAAAGCCCACCACCACCTGCCCCAAATGGCCACCACGGCGCCGAGGTCGCACCTGACCCGGCGCCGTTGCTCATCCCGCCCAGCTCGCACCTCGCAAGGCCCGGTACCCCGCCGAAGGGGGCACAATTGGGGGCACACTCAAGGAAGGCGCAGGGGATCTTTTGGCGTAAGTCTATGCCGGGGGAGGGATTTGAACCCTCACGGGCCGAAGCCCCAGGGATTTTAAGTCCCTTGCGTCTGCCATTCCGCCACCCCGGCCATTACCCGTAACTTTCCCCTTCCGAGCACCTTGCGCTAGTCCCTCCACTCTCTACTCGGCCGCCGCCAGTCATTTGTAGCACTGGCTGTAACGTTCGAGGCGCTCAAGCGGCGCAGCCGTCACCTCGATGCTCGCGCCCACAACTCAAGAACCACCAAAACTTGGCTCGAGTAAAGCTGCAGGATCGGCGCCAGCTCCGCCAGGTCCGATTCTAGCCCAACGGCGATTTCCTGTGGGCGCCGGCGAGGTTAGCACAATTGGTCAGTGCGGGCCGCAGGGCGACGCCGGAACACTGGCAGCGCAAGGTTGGTTATTTGCAGTAGTAGCACGTTTGCCCGAGCGATGGTCTCAGTTAAGGAGTCGCAGGATGAAGTCGTTGAAGATGATGACGTTATTCAGATATTCAGCTCTAGCTTTGATGATAGGTCTAAGCAGCGTCTTTCCGCTGAACGGCTCTGTGCCGGACCGCCCGACGTTGCTCTTCCACAACGACGGGACCCGGTCGCTGAAGGTTTACGTTGACGGCCTCTACCTGGGGCGAGTGGAACCCGGCAGGGAGGTCTGTCTTCGCATTCCCTTCCGGCCGAGCATCGCTCGGCTGGAAGCCAGGACAACCAGCGGTCGGCTCTCCGTGCTCTCGCCGCCGCTCTGGGTCGACGACGCGGAGGGCTGGTACTGGCGCATCGGTACTGTACCCGAACGGGATGCGAAGCTCACGCTGCGGCCAGGCGAACGTTGCCAGGTCAGGTAGCTGGTTTTCCCTAATCCAGCGGTGATTGCTGCAGTCGTGACGCTCCATCAACGTCTGCGCGCGCTCCACCCGCATCTTCGCGTTGTAGGCCCTAGCGAAAGCGTAGTCCTGGTAGCAGATGGAGTGATTAGTCCAGCGAAGCGCGGCAATGGCATGACCGAAAACGGGCCCGCGATGGGCGCGGGCCCGTGTAACACACCGTGATCAGCTTGTTATCAACCGCCAAGCCTGATGCCGATACCGACGAGCCCCATCCAGCTGTTCCACTTGGAGTCCTCGCCCTCGGCGGCCTTGGAAAGTCCTAGGTTGTAACGCAGATCGGCGCTGAGCACGATCATGGGTAGCGCGATGTTGATGCCGCCGCCGAAGACAGCGTTCCACGTCACGCTTTCTGTGTCGATTCCCTCAGTGCTACAGTCTTCGGCTGAGAGGTTATCTGGGTCGATCTTACATGTGGTCTCGAAGTTAGCGGTCGCACCGCCGTACACGACGGGCTGCAACATGCCGGTCATCAGCCGGGCACCCAGGTAGATGGGGGCCTGGATGTACGCCTGCTTGATCACCCCGGTCTCGGTAAGCAAGGTCCATTCGTTCTTGTACTCGACATAGTTGGCTTCCAATCCCAAGAACAGTGTCTCGTGGAACTGGACGTCGAGGAAGGCGCCGACCACGAAGCTGCCTTTGTCACCGACCTCATCGAGGCCGGTCGGAACATCAGACAGCTGGGCGTAGTTGTACCCACCCTGTGCACCGAGGGTGAGCCCCTGTGCCTGGGCGTCGCTGATACCAGCGAAACCGAGGCAGAGGACGACCGCTGTTGCGAACATTGCTCTGTTCATTGGATCCTCTTCCGTGAAGATGATTACTCAGGGGGGTACGGGCAGGGCTGCGCTGGCAAGTAATCTAACTTGCCAAATCCCGGTGGGCAAGTAGCAGCCAATACAGGGTTTATGGCAGGAAAGCCAGCTCGAGGTGGGCGAGTCAGTAGCCCACCTCACCTTGAGGGCTGGGGCGGCTAGCTCTCCCAGAGCCAGCGGTGATTGCAGCAGTCGTGACCCTGCATCAGGGTCTTGGTGCGCTCCATCCGCATCTTCGGGTTGTAAGCCGAAGCCATGGCAAAATCGCCGTGGCAGATGCTGGCGTACCCGATGTCCGCAGCCTGCGCCTCACGGAACGTTCTTGCCCAGAGGCACTCGGTGATCTTCACCTCGAGGGCCGTTTCGCTGTCCTCGACCACTTCCCAGGTCAGCGCGTGCTGGAAGAAGCGATCGGGTTCGGTCGCCCACGACTTGAAGCTGGCGAAGTCGTTGCTGGGCACACCACGCGCCATGTTCTTTCCGGCGCTGCGGCCGGACTCGGCCGACGCCTGCTTCACCATGTCGATGAACCCTTCTTCGCCGATCTGACTACGGAGGCCTTGCAGGATCGGGATGTAATATCCGGCGAAGGCGAAGCGGAAGACGTCGGCGAAGCTCATCTGGGAGTCGGCGAGGAACTTGTGCTGCTGGTCGGCCTCCTGCGCGTAGGCCGACTGAAAGAGTCCACAGAGCTTCGTACAACCGAGACAGGCCAGTGTCCCGGCAGGCATGACCTTGGTAAGGAAGTCTCTGCGGGTGGGCGTGAGTCCTGAGGTCTCCATCTCTGCACCTCCAGTTTAGCGCACGCCGGAGCCGTTCCCCTTTTCTAGCTCTACACGACGACCGGGAACTCCGAGATGCGAATCTTGGTGCTGCCGTAGGGAATCAAAGTGACCAGTTCATGGGGCTCGCCGGAACGGATGGGACTCCAGGGGAGCGGCCCGGCGATGCCGCCGTACCGCTGCCATTCGGGAATGCGGCGCGCCCGGGCGCCGATCTCGAGCGGGGCCCCGGCGATCGACCAGGGCTGCTCGAGCACGTCTTTCCCCTCGATCGCGAAGGCGTTGTTCGGATCCTGCAAGTCGTCATCCAGCAGGCCGAAGTTCCAGGGTTCGTCGGTGCGGATCTCGTAGTCGGCGAACGGTTCCGTGCCTTTGACCCTCGTCCACTCCTCGCTCCGCTTCAGTGCGAAGACGAGCGGTCCCCGCTCGATGGCGGCGGAGCTCTCGTGCCAGCGGGAGACGGTGAGCTTCGCCGGCAGCCGCAGTTCGAGCCGGTCGCCGTCGCTCCACGTGTGATCGACCCCGACGATTGAGCCGGCGGCGCCATCTCCCAGCTGCTGGCCGTTCAGCCGCAATTCGGCGCCCTCGGTCCAGTGTGGTATCCGCAGGTGCAAGGGGAACGCTGTTCCGGACGGGCCGCGGTAGGTGAAGCGGACCGTATCGTCGAATGGGTAATCGGTTTGTTCCTGGAAGCGTACCTCGGTGCCGTCGGCTACCCGCGCCTTCATCTCGCAGGGCGCGTAGACCAGCGCGGCCAGCCCGTCGTCCGGTGTGGCCATCCAGAGATGCGCGGTGTACTTCGGCCACCCCTGGTGCAGGTTCGCCGTGCAGCAGCCGTAGCCGTTCTCGAGGCCCACCAGGTTATCGTCGCCGTGCCGGGTGCTGAAGTTGTGGTACTCGCGGGTGCATGCGATCTGGTTGGCCGTTTGGTAGTAGTGACGGCCAGCGAAGTGCGGGCTGAGCGCCGCCGGCAGCGCGTTGTATGCCAGGCGCTCCAACCGATCGGCGATCTGCACGCTACCGGTGATCGGCAACAGGCTCTCGAGGCTGAACATGTACTCGACCACCGCACAGGTCTCGACACCCTGCGTCGGATCGGTACCGTGCAACATCTCGTCGCCCGACCACATCCCGTGCACCTGGCCGTGGTGCGACATGAGGTAGTCGATCCCGGACTCGACCGCGTCGAGGTAGCGCTGCTCGCCGGACTGCTCGTACCAGACGGCGGGCTGCTTCACGCCCATGGCCGTGTTGACCACGTGCCAGATGCCGTGCTCCGTGGTGAACCACTTCGTCCAGTCCTGGGTCTGCCCGAAGACGAGCTCGCCGAGCTCGAGCAGAAACGCGTCGCCGGTCCGGTTGTACAGCCAGTGGACGCTGGCCAGGTTCTCGCCGCCGCGGCGCTGACCCCAAAAGGTGAAGTGACCCAGCGGCTTCGACGGCAGCTCACGTAGCTGGTAGCGGAAGTAACCGGTCATCAGCTCGAGCACGCGCTCGTCGCCTGTCGCCTCGTGATAGCTTTGCAGCACCTTGAGCATCACCATGCGGGGCCACCAGTCGGCGCCCGGTGCCACCCCGCTTCCCCGCTGGCGCCGTTCGGCCACCGGCCCGAAGAAGCCGTCGGGCCCCCGGCTATCCAGCGTCGCTTCGATCCAGCGCATCGCCTTGGCGATGAGCCGCTCGTCCTCGAGCGTCCAAGCCAGTGGCACCAGCCCGTCCAGCCAGTAGGGTCCGCGCTCCCAGACGTCGCCGTCGCCGCCCAGCCACCCATTGTCGGGACCGACGTCGGGCCAGATCTCGTCCAGACGCCCGGTCATCCCGTCGGCCCAGCCCTCGAGCTGGGCGCGGAGCCAGCCCGCCGGCTTGATCGAGCCGAGTGGCAGCGGGATGTAGCGGCTTGGGACGAGGGGCTCGCGGTTCGAGAAGTAGTGCCGGTTGCGCGACCCTGCGATCGCGCGCCCGCTCGGCGCCGACGGCGTGGCCGTAGATTCTAAGACTGAACACGGGAGCATCGAGAGTGCCGCGACACCGGCGGCCGTCCGTCCGACGAATGAGCGGCGCGAGATCGGGTCCCGGCTGCCAAGAGGAGGCGATCTTTTCCGCATGGGCTCGAGGGCTAGGTATTTGAATGTGGGATTCTCTTCGCCGGCAAACTAGGCCGAAAAAGGAATGACGGCCAGCCGAGGATGGAGACACCGCGCCTGCCGCAGTGGCGCGCGTGTCAAGGCGGCGACCCGTGACCCGGGCCGCCGCCACATGCCAGCTTCTTTCTAAGGCGCGTCGGACACCTTCACCGCCCGCTCCGCTTCTTCCGCCCCACCCTGGTACATGAGCATGTAGGTCTCGCCGCCTTCGATGACGAACTCGAAGTGAGAATGCGAGTGCTTGTAGAAGAAATGGGTCTGCGACGACGGGTAGGCCCTGAGCTTCGCACCCTCGCCGCGCTGCGTGAATAGCTGTCCGTCTTCGACCGTCACGACGCGCTGCGTGTTCTCGTCGATCTGGTAGACGCCGGCGAAGCGCTGCACGGCCGCCTCGTCGAGCACGATCTCCTTCCACACCGGATACGGATCGCCGACGGCGATGGCGCCTAGCTTCTCGGCCACGAAACCCGGCCCGGCCAGCGAGCCGGTGCTGTTGCTGAAGACGGCGACGAACACGTCTTCCTCGGGGAGATAGAATGAATAAGTCAAGTAACCGTTGATGCCGCCGCCGTGGCCAATGGCGCGCCGGCCGCGCAGGTCGCGCGGTGCGAGCCCGTAGCCGTAGCCAGTGGACTCCCCGCTGTTGAGCACATAGGGCGTTGTCATCCGCTCGAGCGACTCCTCGCTGATCAGCTCACCGCCGTAGAGGGCCTGGTTCCAGCGGAAGAGATCCTCCACCGTCATCATGAGGGCGCCGGCCGAGTAAGGCTGCGTCATACTCAGGAAGGCGGCGTTGACCCAGGCGCCCGGCTCGCCGCTGTGACCCGCGGCGCGCCGCGCGATGATCCGCCGGTGGCTTCCATAGTACGAGTCCTTCATCCCGACCGGATCGAAGATCCGCTGCTGGAGGAAGTCGGCGTAAGTCATGCCGCTGGCGCTCTCGATTATGGCACCGAGCAGAACGTAGCCCGAGTTGTTGTAGGCGAACCGCTCGCCAGGCTCGAACTCGACCGGCAGGTCCTTGAACACGTCGATCAGTTCCTCGACCGTGAGGTCCTTGCGGATCTCTTCATCCATGTAGTCGGGGATGCCTGTGTAGCTGACGATACCGGAAGTGTGCGTCAGTAGATGCTCGATGGTGATATCGTCGCCGTATTTCGGATAGTCCGGCAGAAACTTGGTCATCGGGTCGTCCAGGGAGAGCGCCCCCTCCTCCATGAGCATCATGATCGCAACCGCGGTGAACTGCTTGGTAGTCGACCCGATCTCGAACACCATATCCGGTGTCAGGGGGACACCCAGCTCCAGGTTCGCCATGCCCGACGCCTCCAGGAACTCCACCTCACCGTCCCGGGCGACCAGCGCGGCGGCGCCCGGCTCGTCCGCCGGATAGGCGCTGCTGAGTATCTCCTCGTACTGCTCGGCCGCGACGGCGGTTGCGGTCTGTGCCTGCACCGTGAGCGGCAGAGCGAACACAAGCAGCGGTAGCAGAGCGGCGGTATGAGCTACCCTTCGCATCATTCGCACCTCGCTGTAAGGATTTCCTAGGTGTACCGCAGTTTGCCCTGGGTACAATCGTAGGACAATACGGTCGGCGAAAGGGTTTGGTGTCGGTCTAGCTAGTCCGAATGCGCGCCAACGCGTCGAGGCCCGGTCTGGCGGAGAGCAGCATGAGGACCGTGATCGCCACGGCGGACGTGAGACACCAAGCACAGGTGGCGCCGATGACGAACGGCTCGAGGAATGTGAGGTAGACAGAGAAGAGTGTGCCGATAACGCAAAGCACCAGGAGCGCCAGCTTCGCCCAATCGGCTGCTCTGCCCGATCCGAGTCGGGCCACCGACCAGCCGAGGATGACCGCGACGTAGCCGACGAGCCCCAGAGCCGCGATCGGGATAACGCCAAAGAGAATCGCGTACTCGCTCTGGTTGACGGTGTTGCAGTCGCCGACGGGACCGCAGACCGCCGTGGCACCGCTCGACTCGATGTAGGTGAGGTAGGCGGCGACCCCGATGCCGATCGCGGCTATAAGCGGAACGGCAACCGTGAGCCGGCCCTCCAAGGTCGGCGCCCCCATCATCAGGCCGACCAAGGCGAGGCTTAGGACCATACCGATGAGAACCAGAACCGACACGCTGTTGCCGATGGGATCCTGCCGGTAGAGCTCGATCATCGTCGGCTTGTACACAGGAATCACCGCGAGCGCCGAATCGCTCTCGGGCCCCGGCGCCTCCGCGGGCTCGGCCTCTGAGCCTTCAGGCGCCGCGACCGGCGGCGTCGCCGTGGGTCCTTCCTCTGGCGGGCTCTCGGGAGCCGCTCCACCCTCGGGCCCCGCTTCCTCCGCTTCGCCGGCCCGTTCGTCGGGCGCACCCTCAGGTGCAGGGACAGGCTCGGTCTCTGCCGGAGCCTGCGGGGTCGCCTCTTCCGGCGAGTCGGGCTGGGGCTGCGGCGTCGGCGGTGCCTCCTCGGCCTCCTCACCCTCGGCCGATACTTCCGCGACCGGCTCGCCCGCGGCGGCGCTCTCCAGCTCGGCCGCGGCGAGTGGTCGCCCAGGAATGGCGGCGAGCGCGGTCTGCAGGCCGGAGATAACGGGCCAGTCTATGCCGCTGCCCGCCAGCCCTTCCGCGATCAGCAGCGGGAGCTCCCTCGGGATGTCACGCGAGCCGATGAGGACGCTGTCACCGACTATCAGGCGCGGTACGCCGGTGGACTCGATCTGAAAGCGTCGCGTCGCATCACGAAAGACGAGGTTGCCCTCCAGCTTTGACACGTCGACCAGAAGGATGTCGACCTGACCGTTAGAAACGTCGTAGAACGCCACCTGCGCCCGGGCCACGGTCGTATCGAAGTAGATGCGCGGTTGGCCGCCGAAACGGTCGAAGATGACCGGCAGATCCTCGTTGATCACGTCGTGGCAGTGGGGACAGGTCGGGGAGAAGAAGAGCACCGCGCGGACCACGGGCCCCTGCGCCAAGGCCGGGCCGCCGCTGACCGCTGCGGCCAGCCCCAGTAGGACAGTGGATAACGACAAGCGGACGATATGCGGTACTGCTCGCGTGCTATGCATGTCCTCTCATACAGCGGGCCGCCCGGGAAGATCCACATGAGAAGCACCGGAACAATGGAAACGCCCAGTCGGTCATTCACGCAGCATCATGAGAACGCGTCAGCAGGAGCACTAGACTAATGAAGCCGCTGTCACGATTTGCCGCAATAGCTCTCATCGGAGGCCTGAGACAAATAGGGGGCCGCATCGCCGCGCGACGCGAGCCCCCTCAGCGGCCCGGGGGAGGTCGGGCCTATTCCCCACCGTCTTTGTAGGCTACCGCTTCGCGCCAGCCCTCCAGCTCATCGATGAAGATCTGGGCCAGCTCGCCGAGGTCGACCGGCGGTAGGTCGGCCGGCTCGTCGAGCAACTCGACGCGGGCCAGGTTGAGCTTCGCGTTCTCGTATGAGCTGTCGATGGCCAGCGCCGACTTGTAGCTCTCCTCCGCGCACCTGAAGTAGCCGGCCCGCTCGAGCGCGACCCCTAAGTTGTTCTGGAAGATCGCCACATCGTCACGCAGCTCGACGGCCCGGGCCAGGGGCGGCAGCGCTTCTCCGAACCGCTCCTGCTCGATGAGCACCAGCCCCATGTTGTTCATCGACCAGGCGTCGGTGTCGTCGGCCAGTATGGCCTGTCGGTACGCGTCGATCGCCTGCTCCGCCTGGCCGAGCTGGTGATTGGCGCGACCCAGCAGCCGCAGTCCGTCGTTCGACTCCGGATCGATGGCCAGCACCTCCTCGATATTGAGCATCGCATCGTACGGCTGACCGCCGTCGAGCAGCACGCGGCTCAAGTTGACCCGGCTCTTCACGTGGCCGGGATCGAGCTCCAGCGCCGTCAGGAACGCCTCCTCGGCACGCTCCCGCTCGCCGGCCTTCCATGCCGAGAGCCCCAGCATGTAATAGCCCCACGGGTTTCCCGGCCGGCGGCCCGTGTAGCTCGTGAAGAGCCGCTTCGCCTCTTCGTACCGTCCCTCCAAGAACGCCGACTCCGCCATCTCGTACGTCACCTGCAGTGGCGGCTCGGGCGGCCCCAGCGGCTCCGCCTCGTACGACGTGTCACCAAAGGCCAGAACAGTCTCGGCCTCGGGGGGAGGCGGCAGCAGCGTGATGTCCGGGGGCTGGACCCGTTCACGGACCTCCTCTCCGGTCTCCGCCGTGGGTCGCTCGGCGCCCCCACACGCCACCACCGCCAGGGGGACAATTGCGACCAGCGCCAGCGTGACGCCGATCCCGACAGCCCAGCGGTGAACCTCGATTCCTTTCACCTTCATCATCCACCTCCTTGCACGCGGGCGCCTGCTGGCGCCGGCCCTCGATCAAAGCTTCCGCGGGTCCTAAGAGCATGCGGGAGGCCAGATCGAGGCGGCTGGAGGTACGACCGCTTAATACGTTTTATTACAATGACTTATAGATGTGACTCGTCAAGGGCGCGGGTGAGCCGACGGGGGGATCGTGTACTGTTGGACACGGCCCGAAGGCCGGGCTCGTGTCCGGCCGCACACAAGGAGGAGGTGGGGAGTACTTCAGTCCCTTCTGATATTATGCCGCCGCATGATCTTGAGGAGGCTGGCGTGGTCGGCGAGCCCGAGGTCCTTCGCGGTGTTGGTGATGTGCCAGTCGTTGCGCTCGAGGGCGGTGAGCACGATCTGGCGTTCCGCTTCCGCCTTGAGCTCCTGGAAGGTGCGCTTCCCCGATCCGGGAGGTAGCGGAGCGGACTCGCGGATCTCGGCCGGTACCTGCTCGAGCCCGATCAGGTCGCCGCTCGTGGCGATGATCATGCGCTCGACGATGTTCCTGAGCTCGCGGACGTTGTTCCGCTCCCAGCGGCAGGCCATGAGGGTCTCGAGCGCTGCCGGGTCGAGCTTCTTCTTCCGCACGCCGAAGCGAGCACAGGTGGCCGTGAGAAAGTGGTCGATCAGCTCGGGTAGGTCGGAGAGGTGATCGCGAAGCGGGGGTACGCTGACAACGTGAACGTTCACGCGGTAATAGAGATCGCGGCGAAAGCGTCCCGCCTCGACCTCCTGATCGAGATCCCGATTCGTGGCGGCGACGACGCGGGCATCGATCTTGATGGAGCGTTCGCCGCCGAGCCGGGTGACGTGGTCTTCCTCGAGGACGCGTAGCAGTTTCGCCTGAGCCGGCATCGGGAGCTCGCCGATCTCATCGAGAAACAGTGTGCCGCCGGCGGCAACTTCGAAGGCGCCCTTGCGCGTGCGGCTCGCTCCGGTGAAGGCGCCGCGCTCGTGACCGAAGAGCTCACTCTCGACGAGATTCTCGGGCAAGGCGGCGCTGTTTATGGCGACGAACGGTTTCTTAGGATCGGACCCCAGGCGATGTAGTTCGCGAGCTACCAGTTCTTTCCCGGAGCCGCTGTCGCCGACGACGAGAACCGGGCTCGGTATGGGCGCGATTCGGGCGATCTCGTCTCTGAGCTTGCGCATCGCAGGGCTCGAGCCGATGAGCGGGCTATCGGTTCCGAGGTCGCGCTTCAGTGACTTGACCTCGGCGAGCAGGCGAAGACGCTCCAGAGCGCTCTCGACCTCTTGCACCACGCGCTCGACCGATTCCGCTTTGTCGATGAACCCGTAGGCTCCCAGCCTCAGCGCCTGCACGCAACGGTCGTAGCTACCGGTGCCGGTGTAGACGACCACCGGCGTCTCGATGCCACGCTCGCTGAGCGTACGGAGCACATCGAACCCATCGGTTCCAGGCATCTCCAGGTCGAGGATGACGCAGTCGACCGCCTCGCTGGCGATAACGTCGAGGGCTTCATCGCCCCCTAGCGCGATCAGCGTCTCGTATCCGCCAACGCGTTTCAAGTCGTACGCATACTGCTCGGCCATTGCGGGGACATCGTCTACCACGAGCACCAGAGTCACGGCTCCGTCCCTCCTTCCTGGCGGGCCGCCGTCGTCTCGCCGGCGGGAAGCTCGACGGTGAAGCAGCTCCCCTTCCCCTCCTCGCTCTCGACCCGGATCGTTCCGTTGAGGTCTGTGATCAATCTACGAACGATGGAGAGTCCCAGCCCCGTGCCCTCCGCCTTCGTCGTGTAGAAATTGTCGAAGATCTTGGCGCGCTGTTCCGCGCTCATTCCGCAGCCCGTATCGGTAACCGTAATGCGGACACGCGAAGGTCCACCGTCCGCGTCGACGAGAGCCGCCGCGACCGTGACGGTTCCCTTCCCCGTGATGCTGTCGACGGCGTTGTCGACCAGGTTCTCCACGACACGGCGCAACACCACGACGTCGGCGTGGACTGGCGGCAAATGCTCCGGCAGTTGAAGCTCGATATCCACGTCACCGGAACCGCCGACGCCGCTCACCACCTGGCGAATGACCGCGTTCAGGTCACAGGAACGCGGCTCGAGTCGGGGATAGAGGCGAGCGTAATTGGAAGCGAGACTCTCGAGGTACTCGATGCTGGAGTCGAGCGTCCGGCGGCGCTCGTCGAAGATCGTCGGCAGCTCGGCGGGCGTGTCCTTGGCCACTTGAACGAGGTGGCGGAACACGTTGCGAATGGGGAGGAGACCGTTCTTGATGTCATGGTTGACCTGTCGCGCGAGCTCACCCAGGGTGGCGCGTCGCTCTGCTTCCCGCAGGCGGCCGGCGCTGGCGCGGAGCCGGTCGACCATCGCACCGAGGAGGCGCGAGAGCGCACCGATCTCGTCTCTGCGGCGGCTGCCGAAGTCGATGTCGAGCCGGTCCAGATCGATACGGGAGGTCTTGCGCGCCAGCTCGGCGAGCGGCCGGCTGATGCGGGCGGCGAGCCAATTGGCCATAATGAGCGCGAGGGCGGCCGTAGCACCCAGCGCGGTTAGAAACCAGACATCGATCCGGCGCCGCAAAGCCCGCAGCTCGCCGAGCGGGTGCGTGACCACGAGGCGCGCCATCTCGAGCTCTCCACGCTCGGCGTCGGCGAACGGGATGAGGACCTCACCGGCGATCCAATCCCCTGACGCGGCCAGGGCGACCGATGAGTCGCCGCTGACCTCTTCGGCGGCGAGAACGCTGTCCGCCATCTCCGCCGATGAGAGTACGCCACCGCCGTAGGCCAAAGTGACGCGGAGCTCCTCGCCGCGCGCCAGACGCGCCAAGAAGCTCCGACCAACGGCGGTGCCGCCGACGAGGGTGAAACGCCGGCCACCCATACGTACGGAATCGGCCCGCACCAGGGCCAGGAAGGCGCCCTCCGGCGTGCGCGCCCTGGCCAGCGCCAGACCGCCAGGCACAGTTCGCAGAAGCTCGGGCAACTCGGGCTCCAGCCGGTCGTACTCGTTACGGAAGTGGCCCGAGCTAAGGATGCGACCCGCCTCATCCTGTACCTGAAGCATGGAAAGACCGGTCAGTCGCATCGCGGTCCCGGCGAAGTCGAGGAGATAGCGGCGGTCCGCATCCATCCGATCAACCGCTCCGCGGCGAAAGCGGTTGTCGTTGGTCACGACATCCCTCAAGCCTTCCAAGGTCCCTTCGATCACGTCGCTCTCGCCCTCGAGGTCCTCTTCGATGACGGCGACGAGCGAATTCACCCTGCGCTGGTACTGCGCCGTCAGTCGACCCGCCACCTCGCGTCGCACCGCAAAGGCGAAGACGACCATCGCGACCAGTATGACAAACAGGAAGGCGAACAACAGACGGACCCGGAAGCTCACCGGCGACTACCTCCCGGCGCGTGCCGGCTCGTTATGAGAACCGTGCCATCCCAATCGAGGTAGAGCCCGATGCGCTCGCTGGCAGCGACCACATGGCGGCGTGTGTCGACAAGCGGCACCAAGGACGCTGCGAGTTCGAGCAGATGAGGTGCGAGCCACTCGACCCGGCCCGCCAGCTTGCGGGCCGCGAAGCAGGGATCGAGAACGATCCGCGGCAGCGGGACGATATAGGCGAACTCCTCACCGTAGCGCAGACTCGTCTCTAGCTCCTCGCCCGAAAGGCCGGCGGTCAGCAATTGTGTATCCTCCGCCCCCACGAGCCCAGGGATGGCAGCCGTCAGCGACGCCGCTCCCTCCGAACCGACACCACCCTCCGAGGCTAGAGCCACGATACGGTCGGCCAGGTCCCGGGCCACAGGATCGGCCTCCGGATACACGATCCGCTTTGGACCAGACGTTCGATAGGCACCCGGTGGGATGCGAGGCAGACTAACCCAGGACGGTGACAATTCGCCGCACGCCCCGAGATCGTTCCACCAGGCCGGCGACTCATGGCCGCGCGCATCGTTGCGTACGGCGTCCCGGGCGAGCGCCTCGAGCAGATCGATAGACAGTACGTCCGGCTCTCCGCCCGTGCGAAGCTCTCTGACCCGTGTGGTCGAGAAGAGTACGTACGTGCGATCCCAGGGTAGCGGAACGGAAACGTAGGAGGGCTGAGGCGCCGCGTAGTCGAGCGCCGACTGGTCACCGGTTACCAGAACATCATGCCCACCGCGCAGTACGTCTCGTGCGTCGGCCCCCGGGAACTGACGGAACCGGATGATCGGCCAGTCGGCTGACGGCGGGCGAAGCCGAAACTCGCCGTCGATACCCTCGGGCACACTCCCCTGGGGCCAAGCCGGAGGATCGACGCTCCGTGCCACCGCGAACTCCGGATCGGCGAACATGCGCGGCACATCACCGTGCGATCGGTCGAGGAACACAGCGAGCCTGCGCGGGCCCTCCACGACGATCGAGTCGATGCCGGCGGCGAACGCCAGCTCCTCGGCTGCACCGCCCGTCCAAGCGGTGACGACATCGTCCGCCTTCACCGGGACCCCGTCCCAGAAGCTGGCGCCGTCCCGCAAGGTGAAGATCCAGACTCTGCCGCTGCGACCCGAGCTCCACGATTCCGCCAGTCCGGGGTGTACCGCGCCCCGGCAGTCCACGCGCAGCAGGGTCTCGTAGAGATGGCGAAACAGGAGCCGCTCGCCTTCATTCTGCGGCCAAGGGGCGTGGCCGATCGCCAGCGGGTCCAAAGTTGCGACGGTTATCTCGCCGGGTACCGCGTCCGGCTCGGCGAGTAGCTCGCACTCGTGCTCGGCAGTGGCCGACGGCGGCACCTCCGGCTGCACAGACGGCGGCTCTGCCGCTGGTCGCGCGCAGCTGAGGGCTGCACCTGCAAGGGTTACGGATAAGACGATTCGCCTGAAGTGAGCTAGCAATGGTCAGCCGTCGGATCTGATCGCGGCCTCCGCCTTTTCGATTAGATGTCGATTACCCAGATAGAGTGGCGTGCGCTGGTGCAACTCCTGAGGCTCTATGTCGAGAATCGAACCGTGGCCGTCAGACGACGCACCGCCCGCTTCCCCGATGACCATTGCCAGGGGCGCCGCCTCGTATAGCAACCGCAGCTTGCCCGTGGGGTTGGCGGAGTCGGCAGGGTACATGAAAACGCCACCATAAAGCAACGTGCGGTGGAAGTCTGCCACGAGCGAGCCGATGTAGCGGAGGCTGAACCCGTCATCTTTCAACTCGTCTACCGCCCTTTGCTGACCGGGTGACCAGCGCTTGTAGTAGGCCTCGTTGACGCTGTAGATCTTCTTGCCCGGATCGGGGATCTTCATGCTGGGGTGCGACAGTAGGAACTCGCCGATGGAGGGCTCGAGTGTGAAGCCGTGCACGCCTGCACCGGTCGTGTAGACGAGCATGGTGGACGACCCGTAGACGACGTAGCCCGCCGCGACCTGCCTAACCCCGGGCTGCAGCAAGTCCTCCATCCCGCCACGCTCGCCATTGGAAATCCTCCTGTGGATCGAGAAGATCGTTCCCAGCGAGACATTGGCCTCGATATTCGAGGAACCATCCAAGGGATCGTGCAACAGCGCGTAGTTGCCGCAGGGGAATTTCTCGGGAATGGGTATGGGATCCTCGACCTCCTCCGATGCCATGACACAAAGGTTCCCCGAGTGGTCGAGCGCGTTGAAGATGACCTCGTCCGCAAATTCATCCAACTTGCGCACATCTTCGCCGTGGACGTTGAGTTTGCCAGCGCTGCCCACAATGTCCACGAGTCCGGCCCGGTTGATCTCACGACTTATGATCTTGGCGGCGATCGCTATGTCGAGGAGGATGTCGGAGAAGGCGCCGGTCGCCTCGGGATAGCGCCGCTCCTGCTCGATGATGTGCCGACCGATCGTGATTACGGGCTCAGCCATCCGGGCCTCCAGAATCCACGGGCGTTTATTTTCGCGGGTCGCGTTTTCACTCAAGCTAGGGCTGCTGCCCTCGGACGCCAGCCCCACCTGTGGCGCGTCGGCGAGAGTGTGACACGGAACAGCCGAAGGGGCCGTGAGGCCCCCTCGGTGTGCCCCGAATCAGTGGCTCTGCGGGCCGCTATCGACGCTCACGTCGGGTAGCGGCGTGTCGGCGGTGTGCGGCGGTAGCAGCGGATAGACGACACTCGGCTGCCGGCCGGTGAGCGCAGCCAGGAAGGCGGCGATCGCCTGTGTCTCGTCGTCGGCCAAGCGCCGGCCCAACTGGGCCGAGCCCATGATCCCTACGGCCTGCTCCAGGCTCCAGACACTCCCGGAATGGAAGTAGGGTGGCGTCAGCGCGATGTTGCGCAGCGACGGCGCCTTGAACACGTACTCGTCGCTGGCCGTTTGCGTGACGGCGAAGCGGCCCTTGTCTTCGGGCGGCAGGATGTCGGCCCCTGGCTTTTCGACGACACCGAACGGGAAGTAACCGGTGCCACCGAGGTTGGCGCCGGCGTGGCAGGCGGAGCAGCCGCGGTCCATGAACAGCCGCAGTCCCGTCTTCTCCATCGCCCCCAGCGCGCTGCTGTTTCCTTCCAGGAACTGATCGAACTGCGAGCCCGGGGTAAGCAATGTCGCCTCGAAGGCCTCGATAGCCCTCGCCATGTTCTCGAAGGTCAAGGGCTCATCGGCGCCGGGGAACGCTGCCTCGAACATCTCCACGTACTCGGGGATGCTCTTCAGGGTCGCGACCGCCCGCTCGGGCGTGCTGTTCATCTCGACGGCCGCCTGAACTGGCCCCATGGCCTGTTCCATCAGGTCCGCGGCACGCCCATCCCAGAACTGGGCGATATTGAGGACGGCGTTGAGGACCGTCGGCGCGTTGCGTGGACCCTTCTGCCAGCCGTGCCCTACCGACGTCTCGAGTAAGTCCACTCCGCCCAACCCCAGGTTGTGGCACGTGTTGCAGCTGATCAGCCAACTGGACGACAACCGCGGATCGAAGTAGAGCAACTTGCCCAGTTCGATGCACTCCGGAGTCAGCGGTGTGTCCTCGAGTGCGGGTGGCGCCGTGGGTATCGGGTCGAAGACGGCCAGAGCCCGCTGCCTGAGCTCGTCTTCCTGTTGCGAAGCCCCGAGTACCGCAAGAAGCGGTACGGCGAGAAGAAGCTTCTTCATCGTAGTTCTCCCGTGTTATCGGACTCTCTAGTCTGTTCTCTCCTCACCGCCCGGTCCCGTAAGCTCGTCGTACCAGGCGGCGTGGTGTTTCTTGATCTCCTCCCTGCTCATCTTGCCGGTCATCCACGCCCAGTTCATCGGGTACGCATCGGGGTGAAACATGACGAAGAAGAAGTGCCAGACGATAATCGCCAGTGTGGCGAGCCAGGCCTCGTAGTAGTGGATCGTCTGAGCTGCCGGTACCAGCCACCACGCCGGCCAGAATCTCACCGCCTCGGTTGGGAACCAGAGCACGAAACCGGTGATGACCATGATCAGCGTGCCCCAGATCACGGCCCAGTACTCCGCCTTCTGCGTGTAGTCGTAGCGCCCGAACCTGACCTTACTCTCACGTTGGAACAGGTAGAAATCGATGCTGTCGCTGAGGTCGACGAGGTCCTGACGGGCCGGTAACATCGCGCGGAACTCGACCCGACCCCGTGCGGTGAACGCGATGTAGTAAAGGTGGTAGAGGGCGGCAGCGATCATCACAACAGCGAAGATGCGATGCAAATCTCCACGGACTTCCTCGGTCATACCGACGATGCTCAGCGCATGGACCCACCAGGCCTCCGGGAAGCGAAGAGCGAAGCCGGTGATGACGAGCATGATGAATGAGATCGCCAGCAGCAGGTGCTGGATCACCTGCGAGCGATCGAGCCGCATAACGGTGCCGCGCTGCCGGTCGTCTCTGTGTTTCTTGACCATGAAGTAGTTCATGATCAGCAAGTTGTGGACGGCCATTCCGCCAATTACCAGCACGATGATCCAGATGTAGATCAATCTGATTATACGGTTGACCGGGTTGGCAGAGATCGACGTCGTGGCGTGCGTGTAGCTGGCGGCGAACGCCTCGTCCGCATCTTCATGACACTGCCCACAGGTCGTCACGACGTTGGCCGGGTGGACGCTCGAGGCCGAGTCCGCGGTGGGAAGCACCAAGTGCGTCGTATGGCAGCTCACGCAGGTCGCCGCCGCTTCACCTCCAATGTGAATAGCCCAGCCGTGATAACTGTCCTCATAGGTACCTATCACACCGCCCTGCATACCGTACTTGGCAACGATCTCGGGATCGTCATGGCACGGCCCGCATGTCTGAATGGCCAAATTGGCCGCATAGATTCTGGCGCCCGGGTCTTCGTGTGAGAGGATCAGGTGCTCTCCGTGGCAGTCGTTGCAGGCGGGACTGTCGAGAAGACCCGCCCTCAACGCCCGGCCGTGAATCGACTGCTCGTACTCCTGCTGGATTTCTCCATGACACTGGCCGCAAGTCTGGGAGATGCTCTGCCGGTTGATCCGAGACGTTGGATCGGCTGGTCCCTTCAGGTCGTGCACGCCGTGGCAGTCCGTGCAAGTGGCTGCCGCTGCTCCGGCACCGCCCGCAGCACCGTGCACCGATTGGGCATAAGAACCTGCAGTTCGGGGCAGCTTCACCAGTTCTTCGGTCAGCAGACCCGCCTCGCCGTGGCATTCGGCACAGGTCGCCGGTTGGTTCAGTCTGAAGGTCCGCGACTCCAGATCGGTGCTGCCTAAGATATTGTGCTTGCCGTGACAGTTGGCACACGTGGGGGCGCGGGGGTTCCCGCGGACCCACGAATAGCCGTGCACGCTCTCCAGGTAGACAACCGAGATGCCACCGTGACAGCCGGAGCAGTCGGGAGACTCCAAGTCCGTGGCGTGCGGCAGTTCGGTGCTCGCCAGGTCCTGGTGGCACATGATACAGGAGAGGCCCAGCGAACCGTGCACCGACCGCGCGAGTTCCTCCTGATCCACCACCATCCGCTCGGGCTCCTCGAGGTGCTGGAACATCGAAGGTGAGGAATGGCACATCAGGCAGGTCGCGTCGTCTTGGGCGCGCGCGATGGAGGCAGGTCCCAGAATGAGACTCGTTACAAGTAAGGTACGGGCCAGAACGCCCCGATTGGCAGTCATCGCACTACTCCAGAGGCCAAGCAGCGATTGGGGCGGAACTCGCAAGAGGACTTTACAGCAGTATAGCGGGGCAAGCGGCGTGCCGCCTCCCGCGCGCCGGCAGACGGCCGGCGGCGGTGGTAGAGAACTTCCTAATCCCCACCCAGCTCTAGCGCCGACTTACCTCCACCTGGAACAGAACGTCGTACGGTCCGATGCTACCACGATCGACAACCAGGTGCTGGTGGCCGAGCTGGGGTCCGCCCGTCCGCACGTAATCGCCGGGGCTCGCCGATTTTACATCGGCGCGGTAGCGCTCGTGGAGGTACTGGCTGAGCTCGATGGCCGAGACACCGCCGTCCCCATCGGCGTCGGCGAGGCCGTCGCCGACACCATCGGCAAGGAAGACCGCCAGGTAGCCGCCAGCCCTGAACTTGGCTGCCACGGACGAGGTCACGTCCTCCTCGGAGGAGAAGAGCCCCATGCGGCCTGGCGCGGAGATGACGTCTTTGGCGAAGCCGCCACTGAAGCAGGCATCGAGGACGACGAGCGAGACTCCCGCTCCCACATTCTCGAACATGCGGTTCATCTCGTCGTCCGTCAGGGGCCCGTCGTAAAGCTCGATGGTTTCATCCATAGCGTCCGGATCGGTGGTCTCGTAGCCACCGGAGCGCGGCAGCCGATTGCCGTGTCCCGAATAGAAGAGGACGAACATATCGTTGGGACCCATGCGCCCGGAGAAGTCGCGGACTGCGTTGTACAGATTGCCGATAGTGGCATCGTCGTCGGTGAGTACGACCGCGTCGCTACGTCGCATGCCGGTCCTTACCATGGCATCGTGCACCCGTCCGGCGTCCTCGGCGGTGTAGGCCAGGTCATTGTCTTGGCCCGGGTAGTCACTGATCCCCATGAACACGCCGTAGATCCGGCCGGCGTCGGAGGCGACCACTGGCCCCGCTGTCACCACCTGGACGTCAGCCGCCGAGCCCGGCCTCAAGGCCAGCTGGTAGCTGCCCGTCTCGCCGGGGCTGTAGGATGTCGTTAGGATCCGGTAGCGCCCGTTCTCTCGCAGCGTCACATCGATCCGCGAATCGGATCGACCCTCGTAGTCGTCGTTGTCGATCTTTTCGCCGGCGGGGGTCTGGAGCTGCAGGTACGTGTCGAACTCGGTTGAGGACAGGTCGATGCTCACGGCCTGTCCCGTCGCACCATCAAACACGTATAAGTCTCCGTACTCGCCGCTGGTCAGCTGTTGGTCGCCGGCCTCGAGACGGCCGCTGGTGCTCTGGCCCATTTGCAGAGCGACCACGTCGCGCTGGCGCGTGGCACCGGCATCCCGGCCGCCGAATTCCATCCGCAACTCGTAGGATCCCGTTTCGCCCACCTTGTAGGATGTCACGACAACTCTGTAGCTGCCAGCTTCGGTGATGTCGGTCTCGATCACACTGTGGCCGGGCATCCCCTCGAAGTCGTCGTTCTCGGTCTGCTGGCCGGTGGGATCGATTAGCATCAGGTAGGTGTCGAACTCGGACGAACTTACATCGAGCCGCGCCCGCTGGCCGGGGCGACCTTCGAACTCGTAGCCGTCGGCGTACTCGCCGCTGCTCAACGTCTCGTCGCCGGGCGCCAATGATCCGCGTTCCACACGTGGCCCCGCGCTTGCCACAGTGGGGCCGCCCCCGCCGATGGTAAGGGCGTAGGAACCCGACTCACCGGGCTTGTAGCTGGTGACGAGCACCCTGTAGTCGCCGCTCTCGGGCAGCTGCATGGCCAGCTGCGAGCGTGTGGCGTCGCCCTCGTGGTCGTCGTTCTCGAACTGCTCGCCGCTGGGCGCGATGAGTATCAGGTAGGGGTCGAAGTCGCGCGAGCGAAGGTCGACGACCAGGAACTCTCCGCTGACGCCGGACAGATCGAACGAGTCTACGTACTCACCGCTGGTTAGCTGGTTGTCACCGGTCGCCAGCGTGCCCCTTTCGCTCCTTCCAGCTGCGGCGACAGATGTAGCAGTGCCCGACCTCGTGATCTCGATCGACAGATCGTAGGCACCCATTTCAGCGGCTTCGTACGACGTGACCAGGACGCTCCACTCACCGGTCTCGTCGAGCACCTTCTCGATCCGTGACTGAGAAGTCGACTCCTGGTAATCGTCGTTCCGGGTGCCGGCACCAGAGGGAGCCAGGAGAGCTAGATAGGTATCGAAGTCGGACGAGTACAGGTCGACGGCCACCACATCGCCGGTACTGCCCTGGAAATCGTATACGTCGTAATACTCGCCCTCGTCAAGCTGGCTATCGCCCTTGTCGAGCCGCCCCTCGTAGCTCCGCGTCGAGGGACCAGCAGCGCCGATCGCCGCGCCGGCGCCCGCCGCCCCCTGAGCGAAGGTCGCAACGCCATAGAAACACGGCTCGCTAGTACACGCCGCCATGTAGACGTGTACACGGTACGAACGAGTAATCGAGGGGGTAACCTCCACCATCGGGACGGCATCATTCTCGTAGTCGGAATCGATCTCGTTTCCCGCCTCGTCGAGCAGAGCGAGGTCGATGTCCGGGCAGTCGTTGTCGCAGACACCGACGAGGATGTAGCTGACCCCTGCCTCGAGCGTAAGGTTGAGGTCCTCGGAGGTCTCCTCTTTGAGCGAGCCCGAGCGCGTTTCGCCCACCTGCGCAAAGCCTTCCGAGGCGAACAACTCGCTCGCGGTGCGGATCTGCTCGAGCACCTGCTGTTCCCACTGGCTCTGCGCCCCTGCCTGCAGGGGGGCAAACGCCAGCATCGCCAGGACGATAAGGAAGGGACCTCTCTTCATCGGGCTAACTCCAAGTGGCTGGTAGGCGTCCGCGGGGGGGAACGGGGCTCGGGCCACGCCTCGGTGGCCACAGAAGTTCTACACGGCGCCTGCCCCGCGGTTCCGCCTGCTCCACGCCGCGTAGCCGGCCCAGGCGACGCCGGCCAGACAGACCAGGAGGAGGACCCTCAGGAAGAACCCGGGGGTCTCGGAAGTGGTGGGCTCGCTGAAGGGAAGCTGGATGGTGGCGGGCAGGTCCTGGATAACTGCGTAAAGGGCTGGCCCGGGACCCCACTGAAGAGGCGGTACGGCGTTCTCCGGGTTCGTTTCGGACGGGGCGCCGATGATCTCGAGCTCAACCTGTTCCAAGCCCGGGGTGGAGGGCACAGCGGGCACGAAGACCGGGATGCTGGAGAAGTTTTCCTCTACCCTGTAGCGGATTCGGAACTGGGCTGTTCCGGGTGGACTCGCCGGTGCGGTAATCCGGCGCACCTCAACCAGCTGCTCAACCTCGAGCGCCGCCTGTGGCCCGACTGCCCTGTCGACGATCACGACCTGGCCAGGCAGGCGCAGTGCCTCGAAGACGACGGGCACACCGGTGCGGTCGACCTCATACCGGGCCAGGACTAAGGCGTACGAACCCTCAATGACGACCCGGATGTGAGCCCCCTCCAACCTCCCGGCGGCGCTATCCGATTCCTGGGAGTCGGCGCCCATCACAAACGCCAACAGACATAATAGAGCGCCGGTCATCGAGCCGTTCCGAGCTTGGACGCCAGTTCCTCCAGGAACATGAGGTTGCCCTGCTGGACTTCGGCGTCGCAGTAGGTCGTGTAGATGTTCACGCTGCTCGGTGTCACGTTCAGCTCGTAGGGATACGTCCGCGTCGCCACTTCGAAGAAGCGATGAAGCAACTCCGGCGTGAAGACCTGCGCGAAGCGATCCGCGTTCGTCCCAATGGCGGCTACCTTGCCTCCCAGGTTATCGGGCATGGCCACGTACGGCTCGAGGGTAGAAACGATGCCACCGGTGGACCGTCCCCTGTCGCTGGCAAGACCCACGTCACCGAACGGAAGCGAGAGGAACTCGCCATGGATCACGTGGGTCGCTCGCCACTCGCGCTCGAAGTACCTGGGCTTCTCCCAGCCGATCATCAACGAGCACTGGAAAGGTGGTTCACGATCGAGCTCGATGACGAAGGCGAGCATGTAACCGACCTCGGCGCGCTTCACCGCAGGGTCGAGCGAGCCCTTGTGGGTCAAGACGTTCCCCACCCAGGCCGCCCGGCCATCGATATCGCGACCCACGTCCCAGCGCCCGGTCCGCGAATCTTCCCGGAGCTCGGTACCCCACTGCTCAGCCAGCCGACGCAAGCCTAATCGCGTGCGTCTCTTCATGTAGCGAACGGCCAGCGCCCGATAGGGAAAGAGCACCAGCGCGGCGCCGGCGATGGCCATCGTCAGCCCGACGGAGCTGTGCCAGGCCAACGGCACGACGAGTGCCAACCCAATCAGTCCCCAAAGCGCGCCGACGAGCGAGCGTCGCCTCCAACCGCGCGGATAGAGGAATCCGCGCACGAGTAGCATGCCGATCAGTGCCACCGGGATCCTGAGCAGGTAGTCCATCCGCTCCCTCGCATCTGCTAGACCTCGCCTATCGTGCCTAATCTGGCGCACCTAATCTGGCGCACTGCCGCCCCGGGGCGCCAGCGCCCAGCCGCCCACCCCGCTAGCTGCACAGCGCGGCGACATCCTATCTTGTGTCATGGCTCGCGCGGCATACTTGAATCTGGGGAGCGACGAGTTGCACAAACGCGCCCGCGCGGCTGTCGCCGGACTGGCGGACTGCCGGGCTTGCCCGCGGGACTGTCAGGTCAACCGTCTGGAGGACAAGTGGGCGGCCTGCAAGACGGGGCGCTACGCGGTTGTAAGCAGCTGCTTCCCGCATTTCGGGGAAGAGAACCCGCTACGCGGCTGGAACGGTTCCGGCACGATCTTCTTCTCACACTGCAATCTGCGCTGTGTGTTCTGCCAGAACTACGACATCAGCCAGGGTGTGAAGCCGGGACCGGCGCGACCCGGCTCGCCCCCGCAAGAGCTCGCGGCCATGATGCTCTCGCTGCAGCAGCTCGGTTGCCACAACATCAACTTCGTCACACCTGAGCATGTGGTGCCGCAGGTGCTGGAAGCGCTGGCGCTGGCGGCTGACGCGGGCCTCGAGCTGCCCATCGTCTACAACACGAGCGCCTACGACGCGATGGAAAGCCTGGAGCTGCTCGACGGGATCATCGACATATACATGCCCGACTTCAAGTTCTGGTCGCGCGAGTCGGCCGCCAAGTACCTGAAGGCGGAGGACTATCCGGATGCGGCGCGGTCTGCGATTGCGGAGATGCAACGTCAGGTGGGGGCGTTGCAGATCGATGCGCAGGGCGTGGCGAAGCGCGGTGTTCTTCTCCGTCACCTCGTCATGCCGGGCCATCTGGACGAGACGCAGGCGATACTCGAGTGGATCGCCAGAGAGCTCGGCACCGATACCTACATCAACTTGATGAATCAGTACCGACCCGCCGGTCGCGTATGCGCCGAGCACTATCCCGAGATCAACCGGCTACCGACAGCAGCCGAGTTCAATCGCGCCGTGGAGATCGCCGTCGACCTCGGGCTGACACGGCTCGACGAGCGGCGCGTCGACCTGCGTCTGTTCCGCAAACTGCGACCCGACTAGTCAGGCCGGCTGGAAGCCGGTCGTCTCGCCCCCAGACAGATCACAGGACCTGCCGGCCGATCGCCACGAGCGCCGCGCCGCTCGCCACCACCAGTACGACGGTGCGCGTGTAGCCCCGGTCGAGGAGCGGCGCAGTAAAGCCCGAGATCCCAAATCCCAGGAGAATGCCCGGTAGCAGTGCCAGGGCGAGGATCAGCTCGTGGCGTCCGAAGCGGCCCACAGCGACGAGGGCCAGCAAGGCAACGCTCGCGCCCACGAGGAAGATGCCTGAGAGCGTCCCCCGCAGACGAGCGCCGGGCAAGTTCTGGAGTAGCAGCGCCACGGGCGGGCCGCCGAGGGCGGCCGTGGTCCCCATGAACCCGGAGAGTACGCCGACGCTCGCCAGGATCCAGCGCTTCGGCTCGACCCTCACCCTGAACGAGCTGAAGGCGACGGCGAGCAAGACCAGAACACCGAACAGGACGGTAAGGACATCGCCGGCGAGCATGACCAGCGCCGCGGCGCCCAACAGGGTACCAGGTATGCGGCCGACCAGAACCCAAGCCACGCCGTGGAAGTCGATGGAACGGCGCTCGCGATGCGATAGCAGCAGGGTAAGGACGATCGCCACACAGAGGACCGGCCCCGGGACGAAGCTCGGATCGATGAGAAGAAGGAGAGGCACGGCGACGAGCGAGAGTCCGATACCCACCGAGCCCTGCACCAGCGCACCGAGGGCCGCCGCGCCGGCTGCCGCCACTAGCTCGAACGGCGTCAAGTTCGACTCGGTTCGATGATCGCCTTGGTCACGGCGAGCGCCTCGACGTCGACCAAGGCCTTCCCCGCCCCCCCGAGATCGTAACGCCCGCCGATCACCCGCGCGAACGGGAGCCGCTCTCGATGCTTGGCGACCAGGTGGAGCGCGCGGTAGAAGTGATTGAAGTCGAGCCCCCAGCGCCCGCGAACCTCCGCGTGCTTGCGGTTGATGTCGATGTGCGGGTTGATCGTCGCCTCGCCGACGTCGGTGTAGTGTCCCGCGATGACGTAAGTGCCACCGTCACGGAGCAGCCTAAAGCCTTCCGGTATCGCGGTTGGGTTCCCCGCACACTCCAGCGCTACATCGACACCGCGGCCAGCAGTCATTTCACGGACCTTCGATTCGCGTTCCTCCGGCGGCACATCGCTCAGCGAGATGGTGACATCGGCGCCGAGCAGCGTCGCCAGCTCGAGCCGTGCCTGCGGGTCGCCGATCGCCACGACCGTGCCTGCACCGCGGAGCGCCGAGAAGGCGATGGCGGACAGCCCAACCGGCCCCGTCCCCTGCACCAACACCGTGTCGCCCATAGCCATATCGCTGCGCTCGACCGCGGCGAAGCCGGTGAACAGGCCACAACCTCCGCCGATAACATCGTCGGCAGTCAGCGGCTCGGGCAACTTCAGGCTCTGGACCCCGGGCTTCAAGTAGATACGCTCGGCCCAGCCGCCCAACGGACCTTCGTGCGCCGAGTAGGTGATGCCGTAGACGCGCCGCTCGGGACAGCGGTTCGGTTGTCCCGCCACCGTACAGAAGTAGCAGGAGTGGCAGGTCTCATGGACATCATAGAACGCAATGACGTCACCGGGAGCCAGCGGCGTACCCATGCTGTCCGCCTCGACCCCAACGGTCTCCAGCACCCGACCGACGCTGATGTGGCCGGGGATGATGGGAAACGGAACTCCGGCCAGCCGTCCGTGATGGATGTGGACATCCGTGCCGCAGACCTCGCTGGCCACGGTCTCGAGCAGAATTCCGCCGGGTTCGAGCTTGGGATCGTCGAGCTCCCAAAGCTCGATCGCCTGCCCGGGCCCCGTCATTACCGCTGCCTTGATGGGCACTGTGCGCTCCTCCCCTCTAATGTCCTACCGCTATGCCGTCTTTTCTGGGATCCGAACCTGCGGCCCAGCCGCGCTCGAGCCGCATCACCGCCTGGCCACCACCGAACGAGACAGAACCGTCCGGCAGGATCATATGTCCCAGCGCCGCCAACGCCTGGCGCACGTCGTCCCCGATCGGTGTCTCCAGCGCTACCTGAAGCCCTGCGAGATGGCGGAAGCGCGGCGCATCGATCGCTTCCTGCAGGCTCATGTCGAAAAGCAGGAGGTTGAGTAACACCTGCACGTGTCCCTGCGGCTGGATCGAGCCACCCATAACTCCGAAGGCGAGCCACGGTTCCTCACCGCCGTCGGCGGCCGGCCGCGTCACGAAGGCCGGTATGATCGTATGGAACGGCCGCTTCCCCGGACCGACGGTGTTGGCGAAGCCCGGCTCCAGCGTGAATCCGGCACCGCGGTTCTGGAGTGCGAAACCGGTGCCCGGCACCACGACGCCCGAACCGAACTCCCAGTAGATGCTGTTGATGAAGGAGACCATGTTGCCATGCCGGTCGGCAGCGCTCAGATAGATCGTCTCGCTGGCGGTGGCCGCCGCACCCGGCTGCACCCGTTCGGCGGCTCGGCTCGGGTCGACCAACGCGCGCCGCGCCTCGATGAACTCATCCGCTAACAGGTCCTGCGGCGAAACCGTCATGTGTTCGGGGTCGCCGACCCAGCCGGCGAGATCGGCGAAGGCCAGCTTCTTCACCTCGATGAGATGATGCAGGTAGCCGGCCGAGTTATGTCCCATGGCGGCCAGGTCGTACGGCTCGAGGATGCGGAGTATCTCCAGCGCCGCGATGCCCTGGCCGTTGGGCGGCAGCTCGTACACACGGTAGCCCTTGAAGTCGACTGAGATCGGCTCAACCCAGATCGGCGTGTGGCTCACTAAGTCCTGCAGAGTGAGGAAACCACCAAGCTCCTGAACGCGCTCAACGATCCTCTCGCCCAGCTCGCCGCCGTACAGGGCCCCCGGGCCTTCCTGGGCGATCGAGCGCAGACTCGCCGCGAAGTCCGGGTTCCGAAACCACTCACCCGCCTCCGGCGCCCGCTCGCCGCCGATCAAGTACGTGGCGCGAGCGCCCTCATCGCGCTTGAGCTTCTCCACCTCCATCGCCCACTGGCGAGCGATGATCGGCGTCACCGGGAACCCCTGTTCGGCAAGCTCGATCGCCGGCCCCAGCGCCTCGGCCAGCGTGATCGTGCCGTAGCGCTCGAGCAGCGCCGCCCAGCCCGACAGCGCACCGGGCACGGTAATCGGCTCGGCCCCGTGGATCGGCACACTTCTATGACCGCGGCGCACTAGCTCCTCACGCGTCATCAGGGAGCCCGAGCGGCCGCTGGCGTTCAGGCCCACCAACCGGTCTTCGTCCGCAGACCATAGAATGGCGAACATGTCGCCGCCCATCCCGGTCATGTGAGGCTCGACCAGGTTGAGCACGGCAGCGGCGGTCACAGCAGCGTCGACGGCGTTACCACCGCGCTGGAGCACGGCGAGTCCGGCGGCGCTGGCCAGCGGCTGGCTGGTGGCGATGGCGCCATGCGGCGCGTAGACGGTGGAACGACCCGCGATGGTCGAGGGCCGCCCTTCCTGTGCATTGCTGTCTGAGATCATGACGATAAGAAGGGTCAATGCGGTGGCGGCCACTGTTGTTCGCATACTCGATCCCTCGGGATTTAGACCGGCTAAGCCGAGCGCGCCGCCTCTGCGGCCCCGGCGGGCGGGGCTAAGGTAGGAAGCGAACGCCCCGCAGGAAAGACGAGGTCAGCTACGATCGTGCCGCGAACCTTCGGTGCGCACGATCTGGAGTCCTGCCCGCGCGAGGATGCGCGGCAAGCGTCGGATGAAGAGGCGGTCGTTGTCCTTAGTATTCTCATCCAGTTCGTCCCAAGGGACGAGGTACGGGGTTGTCTTCTTGATCGGGTCGCGCGGACCTGGAGTCCACTCGTTGCGCAGCCGCTCCTTGACCCAGCGTTCATGCTCCATCACGGCCAGTTCTTCCAGTTCACCGTTATCCTCATCGAACCGGAAGGACTCCGGGTCCCAATCCCTGAGCTGAGCGAGCTCGCAACCTACGGCTTGCAGCTTCATGCCTACGTGGGCAGCCTGGTCACGATTCGAATCCTTGAGCGATTCCGGTAGATCGTCCCAGTCGGCAAGAGAAGGGTCATCAGGCGGCAACTTCTTCTTCGCCTTTTGCTCGATCACATACTCCTCGTGCGCGGCACGAGCGATGATCTCGTAGGCGCCAGCAGTTAGAAGCCCCGGATTGCATATCCGATCGATCAGTCCGAAAGCGTGCAAGCCGGCGAACTCGCCCTCGTCCTCACGCGAGTCACCGAGCAGAGCCGCGAGCCCGGTGCTGTGCGTCATGCGAACCACGACGGGGATCTCCTTCCCCTTGACGTGACGGTGGATCGCCAAGGCAGTAGAGAGCCCTCGCGTATCATCATCCAGACAGACATACACAGCGCTGATGGCGGCCGGCCCGCCAGAATCTGACAGGAACTGGGCCTCACGGAATTCTGCCGACTCAAAGACCATCTGCTTGGGGGTCACCTCGCACAACTTCTCCAGCCACGGATTGCTGGAACACAACGCGTCTGTCAGGGCTTCCGCGTGTTGATCGACGACAATGACCTGCAGCGGATCGGCCGATTCCCCACCGGCGGTTCGCCAGTCGAGCGCCGCCTGCAACACGAGGTTCGCACCGAAGTAGCCGAGGCCGACGACGACGATCCTACCGCCTGTCGCTTCGGCGCTCTGCGAGGGCTGGACCACAGGGTGTTCTCTCAGCAGCACCCGGGAACCGCTCTCGAACACGTTGAAGAAGTCGAGCCGGAAAGCCTCGTCCTTCGGCCGTCCAATCTCCTGCATGCGGAGCAGCGCGCAGAGCTGCGGGTCGACGATGTGGACGAGGCATGACAACAGCTTGCCGTCCCGACCACCGGCGAGCCCGCGAGCCCGCACGGCGACCTCGGCGTTCACGCCGTCGTCACCGACGACGGAGACAAGGTGTCTGGCGGTGTCAACCCGGGCACGGCGCAGCATCTGCGGGTCCCGCAAATCGCCAAGCAGAACGACCGCACCGTGCCCACGCGCGGTCGCAATCAAGTCGTTCTCCGCGTCCAGCTCAACGACTACCACACGGTCGCCGCGCGCCCGAAGCGATCGGGCCAGCAGCAGGCCCTTGCGGCCGAGGCCACAGATAACGACGTGCTCTCGATAGAAGCGCCCCCGCAATTGCTCGAGACGCTCACCGAATACGATGGCGATACCCTTAATGAAAGTGTATATCGCGACCGCCGGTACGAGCAGCCTGGCTACCTGGAGCTCCCATGGTATCGCTCCGCTGGCCTGCGAGCCGGATTCGAGATTGATCAACTGAAGTGCGAGATAGAGCAGGTCCCAACGCGACTTCGACACCCCAGCGATGGCGAAATACTTTTGGAACCCGAAGAATCCCAGAGCTAGGGCTGTGACGAACAATACGCCGACCAGCGGCCACTCGATTTCGCCCCACAGCTGCCGCAGTCTTCCCAGCACGCGGCCAAGAAGCCGGCGCTCCTTGTTCATTCCACTACTCACACCGTGTACCCCATGCAGTCGCGGTGGCCTCGAGGCCTAGCCCGCCCAATAATCGGCCAAAGCCTCGCCGTTACGGAAGACAATGTTGTACCGCGCCAACTCATCGGGGCCGATCCAGGCCCACTCGCTCGATTCCGGGTTTATCGTCAGGTCGCCTGAAGCCGAGCACTCGAAGTAGAAGTTGATACAGTGCATGCTCCCCGGTTCGGGCGGCAAGCTGTCCTGGTAGAACAGGAACCGAGCGCTCTCGCACTCGAGTTCAGTCTCTTCCCGTAACTCCTTGGACACCGCCTGTTCCACGAGTTCGCCGTAGTCGATCTTGCCGCCGGGCAGGCACCAGCCGCCCTCCCCATACGCGGTTCGCGCGCGTCTGAGGATCAAGACTTTGCCCTCCTCGTTCGGGATGATCAGCCTGACGACGGGCACTGGTCGTGCGATCGACGGATCCGCGGCCATGGAAGTTCCTTTCCGATTACGGTTTTCTTCGCACCGTCAACCCGACCCTGGCCAGAAACTCCGGGATCTCGCGGACGGTCTGGCGATCCCACTCGCGTACGTCGTCGGGCAGTTCGGCCCACGAGACCAGATGGGGGCTGGTCCTGCGATGGTCGTCTTTCACCTCACTCCACGTCCACCCTTCGAGGAGCCGCTCGGCGTTGTATCGGCCGTGCTCCATCTCGGCCATGCGCTCCACCTCATCCGGCGTGAAGGTCACAGCTCGGTCGTCCGGCTCGGCGCTGACCACAACGCAGCCGATGTCGCGGAGCTTCTCTTCGATGTGCCGGGCCTGAGCGCGGTTCGATTCCTGGAAGTCTTCATCGAGCCGATCCCAAGCCACAATAGCTCGACCCGTCGGCGCAGCGCTGGCCGTCTTGGTGGCCAGGAACCTCTCGTGTATGGCCTGGGCGATGGTCTCGCAATCACGCTCGGTCATCTCGAAGAGCTTTGAGCCGAAGAAGGCCCTGACGGTTTGCGCGTCGCGAGGCAGAGTGATGAGCCTCTCCAGCGACGACCACTGATCATCCGTGAGGATTCTTCCCGCCTCGCGGCCGCTCTCTGAGATGACACCGACAACAGCACCGAGGGCCAGAGCGATACGGTACTCGGCGCCGGCTATCCTCCCACCGTTGATCCCGACGACGCGGACTTTGCCCACGCTGACCCCCGAGACGACCAGGTCGATCCAAGTCTGGAGCGCCTCGAGTGGCGTGAAACCTCGGCCATCGGTATAGCAGAGCTCTCTGTACCGTTCAGGGTCCTCGTCGACCGTCGCTGCGGCCGCTTCGCCGAACCCCGCGCCCGGGACGTAGCCGACCGTGTGGATGCGGTCGCCGTACCGCTGGGCCGCGTCTCCCACCAGGCCGCATATACCCTCGGTTGTACCGCCTGATATGATCGTCCCGTCGAAGCCGGCAAGCCCTTCCATCAGCAGGTGTGAGTACTCGCCGATTTGCGCCTGCACCCTGGGGTCGGTGCCGCCAGCAACGATCCGCACAGGCAACCGGAACCGCGGGCGGTCGGCGGTAGCGAGTTGTCGGAGATCCTCCAGCGCCTCCGTCGAATCGAAGCGGACGGCTAGCCCGAGGGTGAGCAGCCGGCGAACCCACTCGAAGCCTTCCAGCTCGAGGCTGACCTCGCCCAGCCGGCTCAGTGAACGCAGCGATGTGCTGATCATCCCCTCGGCCGGGCTCAGCTGAATCGCTTTCGCGTAAGCATCCAGGCTTTCGAAGGGCTCGCCGAGAAGCAGCTGTAGCTTTCCAAGGCTGTAGAGAGCCCAGGGCAGGTTGATGCCAGCAGCGATGTGGGCCTTGCATCGTTCGGCGGCTCTTTGAATCAGCGGCCTGGCGGTCTCCAGCACCGCCGGGCCGTGGACCAGCTCGCGCTCCAGGTGGTTCTCCAGCGCTTCGGCGTCGAGCGGGTCAGCCTGGAAGGCCCGGCGATAGCAGTCGCCCGCCTTCTCTTCATCGATCTCCTTCCAGGTCTCTGCCAACGAGCAGATGGCATCGACGTCGCCATGTTCGGGCGCACTGGCGACTTCCAGGTAGCGCTGCCCCTGCGTGTACATTCGAGAGCCGGGCGGGTACTTCTTGCAGTAGGTCACTCCCAAGTCACGGAGAATCGGCTGGGGCGCCTCTTCCGGCTCCTCTGGGTTCACAAACGGCTCGAGGATCTCTTCGGCCTTATCCCAGTTTTCCTGGAATGAGGCCAGCTTGCCGAGCTTGGCCGCCAGCTCTGCGTCGTCAGGGACATGCTCGAGGATGATCTCGAGTCGGTCGATCTCACGCTGTCGCTCTTCCTCGGAGAGATACTTGCCGTAGCTGGTCGTGTACTCGCGCAACCTGTCCTCGATGCGCGAGAAGGTCTGGTCGACCTCTTCCAGAGCCGCGGCGACGCTCGCCAGCTCGCGTTGCCAGGCGATGGGGAGAGCGAAGGCGCCTTTGTAGGTGAGGTCGTGCCCGAAGTCGGCGTAGGCATGTTCGACGAGAGTCCGAACCTGGATCTCGGCCTTCAGACAGAACACTTCCTTGGGGATCTTGATCCCGTAGTCCACGTCGGGCCGGAACTTGACGATGTAGTGGATAGAGCGATAGCCGAACTCGGAGGGGGTGAGGCGCTGACTGGTGTCGAGGCTGTTGTCCCAATCGATCTCGAAATGGCTCTTGATGTATTCGCAGTACGCGTCGACCTCTGAGCGGGTACGCGTAATCACCCGAGCACCGCATAGGTCCGTCAGCTGGTGAACTGGGTCGGAGTGCTTATGCATCTTGCGCAGGGCCTTCTCGGCGAAACTGGCGATCGCCTTCTCCCGGGTCTGCACGATCGCTAGCGGCGCCAAATCCTTCCTTGCCAGCCGCAGAACCTCTCCCAGCACCTCCGCATAGCGTTTGTAGCGCGGGTACTTCTTCTTCTTGTACTCGTCGACCTGCCCTGCGAGCCACTTGCGGACTTCCTCGCGGCTTGCGTCCGTCGTCAGCTGAGTTTCCCCAGGTGTTTCTTCACAAGTCTCGGCCCGACGAAACCATGCCTGCATATTCGGCCTCACTTGTTTGAATTCCTGCCCTCTGCCGTTTCCGCCTTCACCGCCCCGCGTATGCCCCCACCTGCTCGATCAGCGAGCGGACCTTGACCGGATCCAACTCGGTGAAGCTGCTGCTGATCCCGGTGGCCACGAGGAAACAGTCGGCGACGTCGAGATAGTCGCCGACGTTCTCGGCCGTGATCCCGCTGGCGATGGCCAGCGGGAAGCCGCCCACCGCCTCCTTCATGGCCACTATCTTCTCACGCGCTGCCGCGATGCCTGTGCCCGGACCGCTGGTGGTCACCACGTCCATATGCCGCACGGCGAGCCGCGCCGCCCGCGTCAGGTCATCGACGGGGCGCTGGTACTTGAAAGCCACACCGCCGAAGTAAAGGCCCTTCCAGCCGCTGCGCTCGCGGGCAGCGGCAGCCTCCTCCACCAGCGGTTGCTCGCGCTCGCGCTCGTCGATACCGGCGTTGTCCACCCAGATGCCGGCCACAGTCTCGGTGACCACCTCAAAAGTCTCAGGGGGATCGAGGTCGAGACAGTTGACCCCAATCCACCAGTCGGGATGGTCCCCATGGATCCTGCGGTGGATGGCGAGCAAATCCTCGTAGTCGGAGAAGTGGTTGATCAAGAAGACTCCGTCGGCGCCCGCTTGGCGCGCGAGGTCGGCGTTGCGCCGCGCCTGATGTTCGCTCTCGACGTGAACCACGGGAAGTACTACATGCCGCCCGGGGAAGGCGCGGCGAAAGCCATCATCCATTGGCTCAGCGCTCCGTTAACGCATCGATGGCCGAAGCGTGGTACGTGTAGGAAACCGATGTGCGCGGATCATCCTGGACTATCACGGAGACAGGTAGATTACGGCTGGGACCATACTCAGCGGTCTTTCTCCCGGGTTCAGAATGCGACATCGGCCAACCTGACGCAACACAACCAAGGACTAGATCCGTTGGCCCGGCCTCAGTCCATCGAGGAGGTGATCGGCCGCCATCCTCGCCACTTGCTCGGGATCGCCCACCGCCGAAACCGGGTCGAGCTGATCGTCCAGCATCAGGATCGCGTAGCCGTGCAGAGTCGCCCAGGCACTCACCGCGATATCCGCCGCCGCGCCAGACTTCACCACCCCGCCGGCCTGGCAGCGCCTAATCGCAGACTCGACGACCCGCCGCGCCTCCAGCCGCTCTTCCCCCAGACCCTCTAGATCGAGTTTGCCGGCCAGCTCGGCGCCGAACATCAGACGGTAGAGCCGCGGGTTCGCCGCCGCGAAACACAGGTAGGCCGCCACCATCGCGCGGAACCCTTTTTCGGCCTCGACCGCCTTGTCCCCAGCCTTCCGCAGCGACCCCGCCAGCTTCCGGAAGCCGTCGGCCGCCACAGCCGCCTGCAGCGCTACCAGTCCCCCACCCTCCCGCTCTTTTCCGAACACCAGATACGGTGCCGTCCGGCTGACCTCGGCCCGCTGGGCGATCTTGCGCAGCTCCAGCTTGTAGGACGGGTCCTCCTCGCGCAGGATCGAGTGAGCAGCGTCGATGAACCGGGTTCTCAGGTCGGGTGCCTCCCTCTTCTCGCTACCCAAATCCACCTCCTCCTCCCGGGGGTTGACAGCGTCAATATACGTCGCTATGTTGACGATGTCAACTTGACACCGTCAACCTACGCAAAAGGTGAAGAAGATGCCGGACAAGACGACTTACATGGGTGGTTGGGCCTGGGGCACGACGCCGGACCCCGAGTGGGGGCAGATAGCCCTGGGCTCGGCTCAGCGGTACCAGTGGCTTACCCTCTTCCCTGTCATCGACCGACAGCCGCGGCACTTGCCCTATCGCTTACTGGCTGACGCCCTGGAAGCAGGGACCGTTCAGGTGGCAGAGGTAGGCACGGGGAGTGTGCCCGAGATAGCGGTGGAGAACAGGGGGGATAAGGACGTCCTCGTCCTGGACGGAGAGCAGCTGCTGGGAGCGAAACAGAATCGGACGGTCAGCCGCACATTGATCCTCCCAGCGCACGCGACGACCTCAATACCTGTCTCCTGCATGGAGCAGGGGCGCTGGCGCTTTACCAGCGGGCGCTTCGCACACAAAGGCGACCACTCGCCGTCGAAGGTACGCCGCCACGCGAGGGAGGCTGAGGTGGCGTGTACCGAGGCAATGATAGCCGCCGGCCCTGCGATGCTAGCCCGTGCACAAGGAGCCGTATGGAGCGAGATAGCGGATAGCCTGAAGAGGTCGGGCGGTCGCTCGCCCACCGGTGCCTTGGACGATCTGTACGAGCTCAGGGCGCGCGACCTGGACAAGTGGACGAAGCACTTCCCGTGGGTGGACGATCAGGTCGGTCTGGTCGCCTTCCTGGGAGACAAGCCGCTGGGGCTCGACATGATAGGTGGTCATCGCCTCTACGCCCGGCTGCATAAGCAGCTCGTGAGAGGTTACGTCATGGACGCTCTTACGGCCGGCCCAACCCGGAGTGTCCGCGTGGCGCACAATGCTAGCGAGTCTTTCGTGGAGAAGGCGAGGCGGGCGACACGAACTAGAGCGCCCACAGTGGGACGTGGTGAATATCGGGTACTCTCGAAGAGCGTGATGGGCGGAGAGCTGACAGACACATGCGGGCTCGTTCATCTCAGCGCCTTTCCGGTGTCCCGGGAGAAAGGTCACAACTAGCGCCGGCGCCGAACCGGCGGCTGGGCAGCGGAGTCTGTTTTGGTGAGCGGTTTCCTACTATTGTAGGAACCCTAACCCAACCGATGCTCACGGCTGCCCTACCCGCCCTGATGACAGGAGGTTTCTGTATGAAGCGGGAACGAGAGACGCAGGGTCTTTCTTACGCCTATGAGAAAGCGGTAATCACGAATCCCCAATTCGCTAAGGATAACTATTCCGTTCTAGCTGCCGGCCTAGCGAATTGGGCGGCTTTCCTGAACGTGGCAGAGAAGCCTACCGCAGCGGAGGAGATCCCAGTCAACACGCCAAGGGCCGAGCTTCTGGCCGAGGGGTTTAGTCTAGCTCTCCAGGAGCAGCAGGAGAAGTGGGCATGAACTTCGATCCGGAGTCGCAGACGGCGGTCGACCTGGCAAAGCGGGCTATCCCCAAGGGCGGCGAGCTGGACCTGGGGACGCTGCTGGCAGCGCTGTACCACAGCACGGCGATAAAGGAGAGGTTCCCGCAGTTGGGATCGTATCTCGAGATGCCGCAGGAGACGCGCAAGCGCACGCCGAAGGAAGTCGACGTGGCCGAGCCCTTGCAGCCGATTCTCGACGACTTGCTGGACGACCCGGACACCATAACGGTGGAGGAACTCTTCACGGCGCTGTTCGAGAGCGACATCTGCCATGAGTACTTGATGTCGCGGGGCATGAGCGAGAAAGAGATTGAGGCGATAATGGTCGCGCTCGGCGGGTCGCGTATCAGCGGTTCCGACTGGCGCAACTCGCCGGAACGCGAGTCGGTGATCGATGACCTCAGCCAGTTTGGGCGCATGCTTACGGCGACCGAGCTTCCGTCGCGCGGCATGGTGGAGATGGAGAAGCCGCTACGCTCGCTGATTCGGACGTTGAGCAAGATGCGGCGCCGGAACGCCATGGTGATCGGGCACGCCGGGACGGGCAAATCGGCGCTGGTCTACGAGTTTGCTCGCCGCCTATTCCGGGGAGATGAGTCGATCCCGCCAAGACTCAGGGACCTGGATGTCTTCGAGCTGTCGCCAGCGTTTCTGAGGGCCGGGGCCGGTGTAGTCGGGGAATACGACAAGCGGATCAAGAAGCTGCTGGGGATCTTGCAGGAGCATCCCAAGGTCGTGCTGTTCGTAGACGAGATCCACGCACTGCTCCAGAGCAGCATGCACGAGCGGAGCCCGTTCACCGAGGCGAATGAAAGTTTCAAGGCAGCGCTGGCACGCGGCGAATTCGCCTGCATCGGATGCACGACGACGTCGGAATACCGCTTCTTCATCGAGCGCGACACGGCACTGGCCCGGCGCTTCAGCATAATCAAGATCGAGCCGCCCTCGGCGGAAGTGACGATCAGGATCCTGCACGCCCGTCGTCCCCCGATGCTCGAGTACTACAGCCCGCTGCATATACCGGATGAGACGCTCGAGCGGACGGTCCAGCTGACAGAGGAGTATATCCCAGGACGTTTCCAGCCGGACAAGTCGATCCAACTTCTCGACGAGGCGTGTGCCTACTGCGCGACGGCGGAGCCGCCGGTTGAGGAGGTCGGCGAGGAGGCACTCTGGACTGCGCTGGAAGACATCATCGGCCACAGCATCGTGCGATCCGAGAAGATCGATGAGGCGGAGCTGTTCGAGAGGCTGCGCGCCAAGATCATCGGACAGGACGAAACGCTGCGCGGCATCGCCCGGGCCTTCGTCGCCGGGCTGGGCGCCTGGGTCAAGAAATCCCGGCCGCGCGGCGTGTTCTTCTTCGCGGGCCCGACCGGGGTGGGAAAGACCGAGACGGCCGTGCTGCTCAGCAAGATCCTCGGTGGCGGCAGGGAGTCGCTGGTGCGAATCGACTGCAACACGTTGCAGGGTGTGCATGACCCGGGTCCGGCTCTGCATATCCTGCTCGGCGTACCGCCTGGGTACGTCGGCTACGTGCGCGGAAAGGGTGGTCTACTCTCGAGGGTGCGTGACAAGCCCGAATCGATCGTGCTGTTCGACGAGATCGAGAAGGCGCACCCAGGCGTGGGTAAGGTGCTGTTGCAAATCATAGACAATGGCAACGTCGAGGATAACGACGGAAATTTCCTCGATTTCCGCCGCACCTTCATCATCTTCACGACGAACGCCGGTTGCGTTTACGATACTAGCCGAGTCGGCTTCGACCGCTCTGGCGCGCCGCCAACCACCTCGCCGCATGTCGAGATGGAAGCGTTGAAGGCCGAGCTGCGAGCCCTGGGCCTCGGCGAAGAGTTCCTCGGCCGGATCAGCCACTGGTTCAGCTTCCAGGGCCTGAAGGTCGATGCGGTGAAGAAGATCATCGAGATCCAGCTGGACAGACTGCGCCAGAGAGCGGAAGAGATGGCATACGAGCTGGCGTGGGATACAGATATCGTCCCCTACCTCAGCTCGCAGTGGCAGCCACGCTTCGGCGTCCGGCACCTGTCCACAATTCTGCGCAACCGCATCGAGGAACAGCTCAGCGTAGCGGATGCGCAGGGCGAGCTGAAGGGCGTCACGAAGATCTACTTGAAGGTCCTAAGCACGACGGATGAAGACGAGGCCCACCGCTTTGCCGGAGTGGCTGAGCGGGAGCTGCAGGCAGACACGCTGGTCATCAATCTGGCCTGATAAGAGAGGATACGAAGATGGCTCTGACGCTCGCTAAGCTGGAGAAGTTGGTCGAAGCGGAAGGGATGCGCTTCTTCCGCGACCCGACTCGGGATGCGCTGATGACGGGGGCGAAGGGCATAGCGGGGCACTACCAGTTCATGATCTTACTCGAGCTGGAAGGCCAGTTCTTGCAGTTCCGGACGGTCAACTATCAGTACTGTAAGGCCGACCACAAGCACCTGAAGGCGGTGCTCGAGGTGCTCGGCGGACTCAACTACCGACTGCGGCTGGCGAAGTTCGGCTGGGATGAGTCGGACGGCGAGATCGTGGTATACGCCGATCACTGGATCATGGACGGTACGGTCACACAGGAGCAGTTTTCGCGCATCCTTCACAACTATTTGCCGGCCGTCGATCTGAGTAACCCTCGCATCGCCAAGACAATCGAGACGGGTAACGATCCCGGTGAACTAGACCCAGAAACGATCCTGCGGATGATTCTCGAACAAGCGGAGGGGGCCGACGAAGAAGAGGACGGCAAGAAGAAAAAGAAGCCCAAGACAAAGAAGATATAGCAGAAGGTTCGACCGGTGCCGTGGGACGCGTGAAGCCCACGGCACCCGCTTCTCAATCGCCGAAGGTCAGGCGTACCCGGTTCGCATCCTCATCGAACGACAGTTCGATGTTCAGCCCGTAGGCAATGGCGGAAGCCTTGATCATCGTCGCCTCCCTGTCGTCCAGCACGCCATCGGCAGCCGCGATGTCAACCAAGTCCTGGATGATGCACTTCAGCTGATCCCGACTGTCCTCGAGCAGGCGCGCGACGTTGAGGGTGGATTGCAGGTAAAGAGCATAGCGATTCTCATCCGTGCCGAGCGTATCGTACAGCTCCTTGACCTCGCCCCAGATCTCGACGAACTGATCGACGGACAAATGGGGCATCCACTCCTTGAACTTGACCAGGAAGGTTCGCTCCTCTTCGGGATCGAGCTTCTGGTCCGCCAAGTAGGCGATCCCGAGGTACATGTTGACCAGATCGTGGGCGTAGCTCCATTCACCTTCCATGTGTCCCCCTATCAAGAGCAGCCCCGGCAATCCGCTCCGCGTCCGAACTAGCGGAGAGGCTGCACGCACAGATACTCGCTGTCTCGGTGCGACCTCTTCATTCGGTGTGCACAGCACTGCCACTGGAGTAAACGATTCTTCCGTTTACAATAGTCATCTCGACGGACCCATCCAGCAGTTCGCCGGGTCTCGTGCTCCCGACGACCAGCGGATCGATGTCAATCACCGTGATGTCCGCCCACTTGCCCGGCTCCAGAACACCGGTCTCGTCTTCCAGGAAGGCGCTGGCCGCCGCCCATACCGTATAGGCTCGCAGCGCCTCCTCCGCGGTCACCGTCTCCTCGGGATACCAACCGGCCTGCGGCTGCAGATCTCGATCGCGGCGCGTGATGGCAGAATGCAGGCCATAGAAGATGTCGTGATCGGAGCCCGGCAGATCGGAGTTGAAGGTCAGCGGAACGCCGGTCCGGCGCATCGTGCGCCAAGCGTAGGCACCTCTGATCCGCTGTGGTCCGACTCGATCCTCGGCCCAGGTCTTATCCTCAACCGCGTGCGGCGGTTCCATCGACGCGATGAGGCTCAGGGACGCGAAGCGCGCGAAGTCGTCCGGATGAACGACCTGTGCGTGCTCGATGCGGTGGCGGAAGTCCCGCGCCTCCGGGTGGACCTCGTAAACCGATTCGATGAAGTCGAGCGACGCACGGTTCCCGCCATCACCGATGGCGTGTATGCAGATCTGGAAGCCGGCACCCATCATCTCGGCGAAGAGTTCCTCGTCGAAGCCGTATTGATCACCGCCCACGCCGCGATGTCCGGGCGTGTCCGAGTAGTCCTCGAGCATTTCCGCTCCTCGCGAACCGAGAGCGCCATCGTAGAAGGCTTTGACGGAGCGGGTGATGAGCATGCTCTCGGTGTCGCGGTCGGGACCGCGCTCGAGCCACTCGCGCAGCAGCGGCTCGTCTCTACCTGCCAGCATCGCGTAGACGCGGATCGGGAGTAGCTCCATTGCCTCGAGGTTCTCGAAGGCCGCCATTAGCTCCGCACCAGCGCCTGCTTCATGCACCGCCACGTAGCCCGAGACCGCCATCGCCTCCAACCCGGCAAGGACGCGCGATTCCAGCTGCTCCTGTGTCAGCTCCGGAAGTGCAGCCTCGAGGAGCCGGGTCGCGTTGTTTACGAGAATGCCGGTGGGCTCCCCTTCAGCGTCCTTCAGTATCTCGCCGCCGGTAGGCGCTCGGGTCTCTGCCGTGATGCCGGCGAGCTCGAAGGCCAGCTTGTTCCCCCAGACCGCGAACCCGTGAAGCCCCCGCAGCATTACGGGGTGGTTCGGCACCCGCTCGCTGAGCAGCCGGTTATCCGGATAGTCGTTCGCCCACGCTCCTTCGTCCCAACCCCATCCGATGATCCACTCCCCCAGCGGGACGTCAACGGCGGCAGCAGCGACCTGCTCGATCGCCAGCTCCGCCGAACTGACACCCATCATGTCGACGCGCTCGAGATTGGCTCCCAAGCCCGCGATATGGACGTGTGAGTCGACCAAGCCGGGCAGCACAGTCGAGCCGTTCAGGTCGAGCACCTCGGTATCAGTTCCGCGGTAGGCACCGGCTCCCTCATTGTCACCGACGAAGACGATCCTGCCGTCGCGGACGGCGACCGCCTCGGCGTCGGGATGCCAGCCCTCGGCATCGAGCGGCGCGTCAGGCGCCGGCGTTCCGTCGAGCGCCGGGTCGCCCCAACTGAACGTGTAGACGCGCCCGTTCAGCAGCAGCAGATCAGCAGGCTCGACTCGCGGGTCGCCGGCGCAGGCGACGACCCAGAAAGCCAGGCCAGCCGCGGCGATCCCGATCCACGAGCACCGGCGGTCTGAGTTGGAGCGATTCATCTCTCTGGCCTCCGTCTTCAGTTCGCGTCCTTGAGGACAAGCTCGATCCGCCCGGTTTTGACGTTGACCCGAAGGTCCGCGCTGAGCCCGAAGGTGACCGCCGCCGCCTTGATCATGGTAATCTCGTTCTCGTGCAGCTTCTTGTCGGCGCCGGCTATGTCCACCAGGTCACGGATGATCGAGCGCAATTTGTCCTTGTTGCCGCCGAACGAGTGAAAGACGTTGATCGTGGACTGCAGGTAGAGCCCGTAGCGACGTTCGGTCGATTCGAGCGAGCGATGCAGTGCCATGACGTGGCCCCAGATCTTCTCGAATTCCTCCAACGCGACGTTCGGCATCCACTGCCCGAACTTGCGCATGAAGGTGCGTTGCTCCTCGGGGTCCAGGTCGTTATCGGCGAGCAGGGCGATTCCGAGGTAGAGATTGACCAGGTCGTGGGCCGAGGTCCACTCAGGGCCCAACCGCACACCGGCCGGGCCGGGCCGGCCGGGATGCGGGACTTGGAACATGTTCATTGCACCTCCGCGTCCGTGGCTGACGTTTCTTCCGGCCGCGGCCGAGCCGGCCAGCCGGCTCGCAGGTCATTCCAATGGAGGATCGTGTTGAAAACGAGGGCATGGCTGCCATGCGTCTGCCAGCGCCAGAACGGTCGGTTGGCGAACAACACCACGTGTCCGTCGCCGACCGGCACGTCAATAACCGCCGGTGTTCCGGCGATCTCCCGCTCCCCACGGAGCATTCCACTCATCAGAACGCCTTCCTCGGCGAAGCTCAATACGACGCGGGGGACCTCTTTCTCCCATATCTCATCCTTGAGCCAATCGGGCATGAAGGGGCTGGTAAGGTCAGCGCTGACGCTGAACACGGGCGCCTGGCTGAAATACACGGCCAGTTCGTTCGCGTACCCATAGGCGATCGGGCTCGACTCGTCCTTCACCACCGCCTTGAGAACCGTGCCACGGGCCAGCAACTCGCTGGTCCGCCGGATGCTGACCCGTCGGGTGATCGCCATATCGATCGGGAACGCTGCGGTTGTACCTTCGGTGATGAACACGCCACCTGCGTCGATAAAGGCCTTGAGGTTCTTCAATCCATCGTAGCCCATGCCGCGTCGCACGTCATCTGTCTCATCGATTATCCCGATGCTCGAATACTCCTCGCTTCGCATCCAAGGAATCGGATCGCCGGCCTCACTCCTGCCCGCAACCAACGTCTGCGGGTTCGCCCTGGCCCGCGGCATGATGATCACGTCAAGGCTCGCCGGATCGAGCGTGGCCAGGTCCTGCTCCGATAGGTAAGTGTAGGGAATCCCGATCCGCTCGAAGGCGAACCGCCACCACCCGGCATCCTGCGGCGTCGATACCCAGGTATGGACCAACGCGACGCGCGGCAGTTCGACCTCGTGGGTCGCCACGTCCGGCTCACCGCGAACGCCATGCACGCTGAGACCCAGGTCACGGGCAGCCGACTCGAGACGATCGGGCAGATCTTCCGGGTTCCCCTCCCTGGGGATCACGAAGCTTCCGGCGGCGTAGTCACGGCCGCCCGCTTCGAACTCCGACTCCGCCGCCGACATCCGCACATCACCTAGCCTAAAGCGGAAGAGGGCAAAGTTGTTGTCGGTAGTGTTGTTGACCAGGTAGAAGCTACGCCCCCTACCCTCGAGCTCGCCGTCCGCGCCCAGAGGTTCGCCGGCCAGCGTCATCCTCGCGGAGAGGATGGCCGGGTCATCGACCCGATACGCATCCACTTGGTGCAGGTAAGGCAGCGTCCAGCCGGTATCGTCGTACGGCGGGTCCTCGTCGCGCGGGAACTGCTGCACACCGAGCAGCACGAGTGCGAGCGTGCGGTAGGGTTGATCGAGCCGGACTATATAGGAGCCCTCTGGCGCCGACCCTTCCGTCCCCCCGTCCGGTTCACCGGCAGACCAGGTCAAGTCCTCGTCCGCGATATGGATCTCGAGACCCTGTGTCATGAGCAGGTCGATGAGATGCTCGGTGGCAAGTGGGCGTCGCTGGTCGCGAGGGATAACCCAAGCATACGGGGCCTCGGTCGCAGCGCGCTCGATCGCCCTACTACCGCGCAGGTAGAAGTTGTCCAGGAATTCGTCGCCACTATCGGCCACATATTTCAGGGCAACAAGGACCCCGCTCTGCATGTAATTCGTGTTGTTGCGCATCGACCACATGACTTCCTGGAGCGGCGGGTTCGGCCGGTACCACCGCCTAGCGGTCGAGGAGGGGCGGAGCGTGCGCTCCACCGTGTCTGCGCCCCTGTTCCCCAGGGTCTCGTAGAAGCGGCCGATGCTGTTGCGGGTGTTGGCGATCCAGAACAGATAGTTGGCCGCCCAACCGGTGTAGAAGGCGTGCGTCCAGACGCCCGGCATGCCACGCTTGGTCAGCTGGGTAACTTCCTCGTGAGCCAAATTGTGCCACTCATCGATCGTCAGGGCGTCGAGCTCGGCGTTGTAGGGCCCCATCCCGGTCGAGACGTAGAGGTAGTTGGCCGACTCGTGCAGGTCGTGCATGACGGTCGGCTTCCAATACTTAAAGCCGCCGAGCACGTTGCGGGTCAGCGCCAGGGCGAGCCCGTATCCATCTCGGTTGTTGTCGTGGGCGACGTACTTGCCCCAGTACGGGAGCCCCGGCCCGACACCGCGGTTCGCCTTCGCGTAGTTGTAAGAATCCACCATGCGATCGCGGCCGTCCGGCTCGAGCACCGGCACGATCACCGTGATTACGTTTTCCCGGATCGCGCTCACAAATGGCGTTTCCTCTACGGCAAGCCGATAGGCCAACTCCATCAACATCTCGGGCGCTCCCGTCTCACCCGAGTGCAGACCTCCGCCCACATAGTAGACCGGCTTCGCCTGCCCCATGATCTCGTGCGCTTCCTCCTCGGACAGCGTACGCGGGTCGGACAGCCGATTCAGATACCCCCGGTAGCGTTCCAGGTCGAGGATCGTCGCCTCGTCGGCGACTATGACCTCGATCATGTCACGGCCTTCCTCGGTCGTACCCATGTGCCGGAGCTGGACGCGCGGTGACGCCGCCGCCAGCGCCCGCATATACCCGTAGATCTCCTGTGTATTGTGGAGAATATTCGGCGCGCCGATCACCTCGCCCAGGTACTCGAGCGGCGACGGCACCGTCGCCGAGCTGGGCAGGTGATCAACTAGCTCGTTGAGAAAACGCGGATCGGTGGTGTATTCCCGAATCCGCTCGCCGTACTCTTCATCGTTCTGCTGGGCGCGGGCCAGCGACGGCAGGGCCGCGGCTACCAGCCCCAGGGCGACAATCAATACGTCCCGGCGGCACATGGTATCCTCCGTGAGCTGGGTGCAGGCACCTCGAGAGGCTAGGGCTTTATGTTGGACGGCGGAAATGTAGCGCGCCGCGGCCGTGGTGGCTATCCGAGCGCCGGTTGGGAATCGGGCTCGCTTGATAACCTCAGAGACAGGGCTACTTTACGATCCTCTCACCAATGTTGAGGCCACAGCAGGCTGGAGAACGCATGACATACAAGATCGGATCGATCCCTGGTGACGGCATCGGGCCCGAGGTGGCCCACGAGGGTCTGAAGGTCCTGGCGGTTGCCGCGGAGCTCGACGGGTTCAGGTACGAGCTGGTGGACTACCCCTACAGCGGGGAGCACTACCTGAAGACGAGAGAGCTGGTGCCCGACAGCGTGATCGACGAGTGGCGCACCCTCGACGCCGTCCTGCTGGGCGCGATCGGCCACCCCGACGTCGAGCCGGGGCTGGTTGAGCGCTCGGTGATTCTCGGTCTCCGCTTCGGCCTCGACATGTACATCAACCTCCGCCCGATCAAGCTCTACTCCGAACACCTCTGCCCGATAAAGGACAAGAAGCCTGAGGACGTAGAGTTCGTGGTGGTGCGCGAGAACACCGAAGGCCTCTATTCGCAGATCGGCGGCCACCTGAAGAAGGGGACGGCAGACGAAGTAGCGTTGATCAACGGAGTGTATACCTGGAAGGGGTGTGAGCGCGCCTGCCGCTACGCCTTCGAGGTGGCCCGCAAGCGCGCTGCGGCCAGGGGCGACGGCGGTCGAGTGCCGCAGGTCACACTCGTCGACAAAGACAACGCCATCCGACCACACGATATCTGGGACCGCGCACTAGCGCACGTCGCGAAAGACTACCCGGAAGTCAAGACCGACCACGCCTACGTGGACGCCTGCTGCATGTGGATGGTCAAGAACCCGGAGTGGTTCGATGTCATCGTCACGACCAACATGTTCGGCGACATCATCACCGACCTCGGAGCGATGATCCAGGGCGGCATGGGGATCGCTGCGTCCGGCAACATACACCCGGGTCAGACTTCTATGTTCGAGCCGATTCATGGCTCGGCGCCCAAGCATGCCGGCAAGAACGTTGCCTGCCCGCTAGGCATGATATCGGCCGTATCCATGATGCTCGACTTTCTGGGAGAGGAGAAGAGCGCTGCGCGGATCGAGGGCGCCGTCGCCGACCTCTTGGGCAGTGGTCAGATCAAATCGGCCGACACGCGGAGCGGCATCTCCACATCGGATATGGGCGACATGGTAGTCGCCGAGATCCGCAAGCGGGCTTAGCCCTACCTGCTCACTCGCGGCGCAGAGCGACCATCGCGTCGAGCCGGGCGGCGCGCAGGGCTGGCACCAAGGTCGCCAGGAAAGCAACGCCGACGAGAAGCAGCGTTACCCCAAGAAACGTTGTCGGATCCGACACATTGACCCCGTAGAGAAAACTGCCCAGCGGTTGCGCCGCCGCGAACCCTAACGCCAGGCCGATGGCAGCGCCAATCCCCACGAGTGCCATCCCCTGCCCGGTCACGAGGCGAATAACGTCCCTCGGCCGAGCACCCAGAGCGACCCGGATCCCGACCTCGCGCGTACGCTGCGCCGCCGCGTAGGAGACTACGCCGTACAGGCCGATCGTCGCCAGCAGGACGGCCAATCCGCCGAAAACGCCCAGCAGGATCCCGCCCATTCTCGGAGCGAACAGCATGATGCCCAGGTGCTGCTCCATCGTCTTCGACTCCATTATCGGCAAGGACTCATCGAGGAGCAGCGACTCGCGCAACAGTACGGGGAGAATGCTCCGTGGATCACCGCTCGTCCGCACGACCAGCGACATGATGGGACGGTAGTTCTGACTGAACGGCAGGTAGAGATAAGGGCGGGGCTCCTCGCCAAGCGTCCGCACCTTAGTGTCCTGGGCAACGGCAATAATCTCGCGAAGCTCCCCATCGGAAGCACCGAGCCGCAGCCGTTTGCCGACAGGGTTGTCCCCAGGCCAGAATCGCCTGGCTGCGGCCTCACTCAGGATGACGACGGGCGTCGCCGAGTCGTCATCACGGTCGTTGAAGTCGCGCCCGCGGAGCAGCGGGATGCCCATGGTTTCGAAATGACCCGAACTGACGACCGTGATGTCGATGGAGGGCGCGTCGTCCGGCCGTGTCTCGGCGCCTTCTACATATAGAGCAGTCGCGTTGACCGACACGCCGAGTGGCAAGTGACTGGCAAGCGATACAGTCTCGACGCCGGGGACGGTCCGGGCCCGATCACGCAGCTCGAAGAGCAGATTCTCAGCTCGGGTTTCGTCGTAGCCGGCCAGCTCGGGGGCGATCATCAGGATGGCCGCCCGTTCGCGCTCGAAGCCCGGATCTATGGCCTGCGCTCCGATCAGGCTACGCAGGAACAGGCCGGCGCCGACGAGCAGGACCAGCGAGACGGCCACCTGGACGATGACGAGCGAGCCGCGCAGGCCGAAGCGGCGGAATCGTTGCGCCACGGTGTCCAGCTCATCCTTGAGCGCTTGTACGAGCTGCGGCCGGGTGGCCTGTAGGGCCGGTGCCAGGCCGAAGAACATCGCTGCAACCAGAGAGACGAAGAAGGTGAAGACCAGGACCCGGCCGTCGATCCCGATGTCGAGCGATAGCTTGAAGAGTACCGGCGGCTGAAAGCTGACCAGGAGCTTCGCCGTCCACCAGGCGACGGCCAGGCCGAGGGCACCGCCCAACAAACCCAACAGCACGCTCTCGGTCAACAACTGCCGTACCAGGCGCCAGCGCCCCGCGCCCATCGCCAGCCGAATGGCGATCTCCTTGCGCCGGGCAAGGGCCCGGGCGAGTAACAGGTTCGCTAGGTTCGTGCAAACGATCAGCAGCAGCAGGCCGACCACGGTCATCAGAAGCGCCGCCACGGGAACCAGCGCGCGATCGATCATCGGATGCAGCCTGACATCTTTCGTCGGGATGACCGGGAAACGCCGACCCTCGTTGCTATCCGGGTAGGCCTCGGCCAGCTGGCCGGCCAGCACGTTGAGTCCGGCCTGGGCCTGCTCGGCGGTCACCCCCGGTCGCAGCCGTCCCTTGATCAACAGGTAGCGCGAGTCCCGGTCATCGAGCATCGCGCCAGCCGCGGCGAATGAGGCGTTCGCGCTGAGAGGGATCCAGAGCTCCGCCGAGAAGCCCATCAGGAGCCCCTTGAATTCCGGCGGCGACACGCCGACGATTTCGAACGGCCGGCCCCGTATCCGCAACGTTTGCCCCAACACCCGCGGGTCGGAGGCGAAGCGTCGCTTCCACAGTCCATGACTGATCACGACGACCGGCGGCGCGCCCACCGCGTCGTCTTCCCCGGAGATGAACGTTCGCCCAACAGCTGCCGGCACGCCGAGCACGTCGAAGTAGTCTCCCGTCACAGACTCGCCGAACATGACCTCGGAGCGCGTCCCCAGGTTGACGCTGAAGAAATCCGCCGTGTAGGCGGTGACCCCTGAGAACAGGTCGTCTCGAGCCCGGATATCCAGGTAATCGGGATAAGCCTGGGTGACCGGCACGTCATCGTCTGCTTCCTGCGAATAGATCTCCACCAGCCGATCGGGAGACTCGACCGGCAGCGGACGTAGTAGGACAGCGTTGACAATGCTGAAGATCGCGCTGTTGGCTCCGATCCCCAGCGCCATGGTCAGCAACGCGATGGCGGCGAATCCCGGACGCTGGGACAGCCGGCGCACGGCGTAGCGCAGGTCGGAGAGAAGGGTATCCATTGGTCGAGAACGTCTGCCTTACGGTTCAGTCGCCTGAAGAAATAGCACCCACACAGTCCCGTACGGAGCCAGCCCTGGAAGGGTGTCAGACCTGGCCCGACCCGCCCCCGCCGTGGGACCGCCCAGGAACCGGGGGCGGCCGGACTTTGTTTCATGCCTGTCAGAGCAAATAAGCTCTCAACACGGAATGGCCTTCCGACGTCCGGCCGGGGGAGACAGGAGTGAGGGCCGTCGACTCGCTCGGAGTCGACTCGCTACAAGAGGAGGAAGGATGAGCAGACGCAAACAGCTGGCCTCGCGCCATGCTCGGATCCTCGCCGCCGGACTGGGAATCTCCCTCGTTGTGCACGGCGTGGTGCTGGGTCTAGGAAGCTTGAAGACCTGGGAAATCGAGGGCGCGGGCCCCTTGCAGGTCGTAAACATCGTCGACACGGAGCGCATACCCGAGCCGCCCGAGCGCGCGTCGGAGAGTGCCGCAGCCGAGGCCGCAGCCGGTGGCTCGTGGCTGGCCGCCGAGTACGTCGTCGTTGCGGTCGACGTGCCCGTGCCCAGCCTGAGCGAGCACGAGGCGGTCCTAGCAGCGGCGACCTCGAGCGCGCTTGCCCAACCGGTCGTCCCGCGCCCACGGATCAGCACCGCAAGCCTCGACTCGGATTTCACTCCGATCCACCTGACGCCGACAGCCACATTGGCCTCGAGGAGCGGCGGAAAGGGCAAGCGGGCTAGCGGCGGTGGCGGCGGCGACGTGAGCGTGACGCTGGGCGGCGCCGGTGCCTGCGGCCCGGGACAAGCAGGCGTTTTGGGGAGAGGCCCGAGCGGTCGTCTTCCCATCGCAGGTCGCCTTCAGACAGGCAGGTAGTCCGAGCATCGGGATTCTGGGGGTCCCAGACGCAGCTAGGGACTTCCAGAATCCCCGAACCCGAATCTTCAACTCCCATCCCCCGAATCCCATCCCTCTCCTTGACCTAACAAACGGATGTCGCGAAGATAGAGGAGGGACGCGCGCTCACCAATCGGGGAGTCCGGCAAAGCCGGCAGTACCTCAGTTGTTGGGAGGAAGAAGATGGAACGCCGCGCCCGCAATACGCTTTACGCCCGCGTTCTCGCCGTCGGCCTCGGCATATCAGTTCTGGTTCACGCCGCGGTGCTGGGATTCGGACGCCTGAATTTCTTGAAACGTAGCCCAAGTAACACATCATTTAGCGCAATCAGGCTGCCGGAGCCGGAGCAGCCTCGCGAAGAGAGCTCGGGCGGAGAGGCGGAACCTTGGCAGCTAGCCCTAGAGCTGAGCGAGAGCGAGTTGGAGGAGGTTCTGGACCTGAGCGAGTACGACGACGTACTGGCGGAGGCGACCTCGAGGGACCCGCTGACGCCGGTGGTGCCGCGGCCGCGGCTGACCGTGCACCTGATGGAGTCCGGGTTCACGCCGCTCAGGGTGCCCCGACCGGATCGTCTGACCCGGCGAGGCGGAACCGTGGACACGAGTGGCCGGAGCGGCGGCATGGGCGGAGTGATTATCGTGGTCGGCGGCGGAGGTATGGGACCGATAGATGATTGTACGCCGTCGGGCATCGGCGGTCGGAGACCGCCGGGCGGCAGGCGGCCGATCGGGGGGCGAAGGTAGAGTTCCTACCGGGTCAAAGCTGTAGTACAGCGGGCAGGTAGGAACAAGGCGGCCATCCGGAAGGATGGCCGCCTGCTTTTCTGAGAACAGCCGCGTAACCTCAGTGCCGGTCCTTGAACCGCTCGTAGAGGCGCGTGTGCTTGTTGTCCCCCAGTGAGACCTCGACGCCGTTGATGAACGCCCGTTCGACGTTAGTGACGATCTGCAGCGGGTCGCCGTCGGTGACGATCAGGTCGGCGCGCTTGCCCACCTCGATGCTGCCCATCTCCGAGCCCAGGCCGAGGATCTCTGCCGTGTTGAGCGTCACCGCGCGCAGACCGACCTCCTGCGGCAGGCCGAACGCCACCGCCTTCGCAGCGTGGTACGGCAGGTTGCGGACATTGGCGTAGTCGCCCGTGCCGAACGCGACCTTGACGCCTGCGGCGTGCAGGATACCAGCGTTCGCATAATTGGCGCTGACGGGTTCGGCACGATCACTGGTGCGGCTCAAGGCCGAGGCGATGATGACCGGTATCCCTCGCTCCGCCATCTCGTCCGCCACGCGAAACGCCTGGTCGCCGCCTAACAGTACTGGTTCCACCTCGGGGAACTTGTCGAGGAACATGAAGAGCGTCTTGATATCCCGCTCGCTGGCCGCCGCGAAGAAGACGGGCATTTCGCCGGTGACCGCCGGGACCATGGCCTCGAGCATGGCACGCTCGCGCATCCGGTCGTTGCCGTCGAACGGTGCCGTCGGATCGTCGTTGTGCGAGGGAGCAGCGGCGTAGGCCACCGCCCGCTCAAAGAGATCGACGAGTTCCTCCAGCCGCTCGCCCTCCAGCTTCGGATCCTCCCACGCTTTGCCCGACGGCGACGGGATGTCGATCACCAGGGCGGCGCGCTCGGCGATCGCCATCCGCTCGGACGTGTCGCCGCTCAGCTGAATCACCGCACCGGCACCCTGGATGACACCGCTACCCGGGACGCTGAGCACGGCGGTGATCCCGTTGGCGCGGGTCACGTTGATCTCGACGCTGTGCGGGTGCACGCCCCAGAGAGCGTTGACGTGAGGGTTGTAGCGTCCCGTTTCCTGGTCGTCGCGACTCGCGGCGACCTGGCCGACCTCGATCATGCCGATCCGGGTTATCGGGTCGATCATCCCGGGATAGATGTGCTTTCCAGCGACGTTGATGACTTCGGCAGCGGCGGGAATATCGGCGCCGGCTCGCGGTCCGACGTAGCTGATGCGGTCGTCAGCGATCATCACTACAGCGTCGGCGATCTCGGGACCCGAGACGGGATGCACAGTCGCGCCGACCAGCGCTAGCGTAGCCTGCGAGCCGTTCGACCCGTCGGTCCCGGCCGACGCGGCCATCGCCGCGGACGGTGCGGCCGTCACGGGCGGCGGTGACACTACCGGCAGCGCGCGGATCGGCGCGCCCCGCGTCTCCGCCTCGCGCGAGAGGTCGAAGTAGACGATACCATCGATGATCGTCTTCTCGACCCGGGAGTAGGTGCTGAACGGATCGCCGTTCAGCAGGGCGATGTCCGCCTCCTTGCCCACCTCGATACTGCCTACCCTGTCATCGATATGCAGCGACTGGGCGGCGTAGAGGGTGAGCATGCGTAGCGCATCTTCGCGCGACACGCCCCCGTACTTCACCGGCTTGTTGAACTCGTAGACCATGAACGGCTGGATCGTCGGGCCATCCGAGTTCAGCATGGTGAGCACACCGTGCTCATGCATGATCGCCGCGTTGTGCGGGATCGCGTCGTAGGCCTCCAGTTTGTATGCCCACCAGTCGGAGAACGTGCCGGCCGACGCGCCGTGCTCGGCCAGCTCGTCGGCCACCTTGTAGCCCTCGAGCACGTGGGTGAAGTTGTCGATCCTAAAGCCGTAGCGCTCGGCGACCCGCATCAGCATCACGATCTCGTCGCTGCGATACGAGTGGCAACGCACGAGGATTCGCCCCTCCAGCACGCCGACCACGGTCTCGAGCCGCAGGTCGCGCCGCGGCGGTACCGGGTAGGCGCGGCGATTGGCGTTGTACTGGTCCCACGCCTGCTTGTACTCTAGCGCCGCAGTGAAGACCTGATCGTAGAACGATTCCACACCGGCGCGCGAGCGCGGGAACCGGGCCCGGCCCTCGGGGCTCCAGTTCTTCCCGGTAACGTTTTCGCCCAGAGCGAACTTGATCATCAAGGGCGCGCCCTCGAACAGCAGCTGTTCGGGGTCGTCCATGCCCCAGCGCATCTTGATGACAGCGGTCTGTCCACCGATCGGGTTGGCGCTGCCGTGCATGATGAGCGAAGTCGTGACGCCGCCGGAGAGCGCGCGGTAGATGTCGTAGCTCGTGGGGTCGAGGGCGTCGACCACCCGCACCTCAGCCGACACGGGCGTCGTGCCCTCGTTGGTGGCCCGATCCATAGCGGTGTGGGCGTGCTCGTCGATGATCCCAGGGATCGCGGTCAGTCCGGTCCCGTCGATCAGCTCGGCGTCCCGCGGTATCGACACGTCGGTGCCGATCTCGCGGATGATCCCATCGCGGACCACGATCGAGACGTTCTCGAGCACTTCGCCCGTAGCGGTCCAAACGGCGTCAAGGTTCTGGATCACGAGCGTGCCGCGCGGCACGTCGATGGCTCCTCGCTCAATCTGTACGTCCCACTGTGCGCGGGCCGGCGATGCCAGCGTGCCAGCAACGAGAGCGATAACTGAAATGAGCCTTCCTAGCTTCTTCATCGTTCAGTTCTCCTCTCCGGGACCGCCGGTCCGCTTTGCCGTCCAGGTGAACGAGCCGTCGGGCGATTCGCCGCTGCCCGATCCCCTGTCGCCCTCCACCGTTCCCGTCATTTCTACTTCCATGGACTCGCCGCCGACCGCGAAGACGACCGTGAAGCTCACATCGTTACCGGAGACGAGGCCGTCCCGGACCTCCGCTTCGCCGAACGGGGTCGTCATCGTCCCTTCGAACCCAGCGCCCTCTTGTGTGACCGTCATCTTGGCCGCGATAGATTGTCCTTCGGCATCGATATCGACGTCCCAGGTGCCGGTCATGTCGACGGCCGGCTCCTCACCTGCCGCCCCCGCCTCTCTGCCCTTCTCCATCGCGCCCTCGACGAAGACATAACGAATCTCCATCTCCTCATCGAAGATCGGCGCATCGGTCACAACGAAGGTCGCCGGGCCGCGCGCACGAACCCGCGCCAGGTAATCGAGGTCAAAGAGCGACGCCGGCGTCGCAGTCAGCGCATTTAGCGCGTCCTGCTCCGAGAGGCCGTACTCGATCGCCTTACGGGCGCCCTCGAGAATGTCGGCCTTGCCGCCGCCGCTGGTCAGCGCGAAACGAACTCCCGCCGCGGCCAGACGGCCGGCGTTGGAGTAGACGTCCTCGATGCGCTGTTTCTCACGCAGCGTCGCCGCATCCAGCTCTTCCTCTTCGTCCCCGTTGTCGTTCCGCGGCTCCCAGCGCTCCGGTTCCGGGAAGTCGAGGGAGACGAGTACGGGCACGTCGGCGGCCACGAGCTCGTCGGCGACCTTCCAGGCTTCTTCCCCGCCGACGATGATGGGCCGAAAGTCATATTCCGCGGCGAGCTTCAGGACACGCTGGATGTCGCGGCCGAAGTCGACAGCGAAGAAGGCGGGTGTGCTCCCACCCATCAGCGAGCGGACGATCTCCATATCGGCATCCCAGATCGGAGGTGGCAGGCTGGCAGGGTCTCGATTGAAGGCTCTCACGTGTGCCGCCTGATGCCCGGCGTCTTCGAACATCTGGCGGTAGAAGGCGATCACCGAGAAGAGCACCGACGGGTAGACGCCCGCTGCCGCCTGAAACGTCATGAGCGGGCCGAGCTCGGGCTGGGCCACTAGCCCGCCCGGCGTATCGGCATCCGCGCGGAAGACCAGTACCGTGCCGCGTCCGGGCATCAGCCTGCCTTCCGGATGGATCGCCGCAGCGACGACGCCGGCCTTCCTCTGGCCGGCCAGATCGTCGCCGGTGGCTGTGAGATAGTCGACGACGCGGCGGTGTGGCATGAAGCTCTGCACTTGCCGCGGCGGGTTCCAGGAGGCGATCCCGCTGCGATCGACCTCGATCTCGGGGAACTCGTAGTCGGCCTCACCGTGGGCGTCGAAGATCCCCGGGTACACATAGAGCGTGTCGCCCTCCAGCAGCTTGGCGTCTGCCGGGACCTGGACCTCGGCGCCCATCGCCTCGATCCGGTCGCCTCGGACCACCAGGGTGACCCCCGCGAGCGTGCTACCGTCGGCCTGAACCACTGTCACGCCCTGCAGGGCGTAGGCGGCCGGGGCCGGCGGATCGTTGAACTGCGCCGCTAGGCCGCCCGGCCGTGCCATCGCGAAGACCAGCAGGGCCAACGGCCAGCAGGAAACGCGCGATCGTATCATCGTGCTCGATCCTGTTGAGAAGTGTTTCTTGGTAAGCGAAGTTGCGTAAGGTTGGCGGTGGCTCAGCGCCTGTCAAGCCGGCCCGGGTCCGCCGGAACGGGAACCGACCCGCGGTCCCTGGTGTTTTCACGTAGGCAACGCGCGCAACAGCGGTCGAGTCGACCGGTAAAGGTAGGAAAGGGGAGCCGAAGTGCTTATCAGACGTCCCCGAGACATACGAGAGTCGGAGGTCACCGACGAGGGCCTCTATATCAACCGCCGCCAGTTCATCAGGCGGGCCGCGGCGGCCGGGGCCGGTCTTGGCGTGGCAGCCACCGTGTCGCCACTTGCCGCCTGCGGCAACGACGCCGGCGCGTCGGCTTTGGCGATGCAGGACGATGAGCTTACGCCGTACGACGTCGTTACGGGCTACAACAACTTCTACGAGTTCGGGACCGGCAAGGACGACCCGGCGCAGAACGCGCACACGCTGAGGACGCGTCCCTGGACGGTTACGGTGGAAGGCGAGTGCAACAAGCCGGGCGTTTACGATATCGAAGACCTGTTGAAGCGCTACTCGGCGGAGGAGCGGATTTACCGTCTGCGCTGTGTCGAGGCCTGGTCGATGGTCATACCGTGGTTAGGCTTCCCGCTGAGTGATTTCATTAGCGACCTCGAGCCGACGTCACGTGCGCGGTTCGTCGAATTCAGGACGCTGCACGATCCCGAGCAGATGCCGGGACAGCGCCGGGCGGTGCTCGACTGGCCGTACGTCGAGGGGCTGAGGATGGACGAGGCGATGCACCCGCTGACCCTCCTCGCGGTGGGGCTCTACGGGGAGATGCTGCCCAACCAGAACGGCGCGCCGATCCGGCTGGTCGTGCCCTGGAAGTACGGGTTCAAGAGCATCAAGTCGATCGTGTCCTTGCGGTTCACGCGCGAGATGCCGCGCACCAGCTGGGCGCAGCAGGCCCCGAACGAGTACGGCTTCTACGCCAACGTGAACCCCGAGGTCGACCACCCCCGCTGGAGCCAGGCCCGCGAGCGGCGACTGGGCGAGTTTCGGCGGCGCGAGACGCTCATGTTCAACGGTTACGCCGAGCAGGTCGCCCATCTGTACGAGGGGATGGATCTGCGGACCAACTACTAGGACGAACGTTGAACGTTGAACGTCGAACTTTGAACATTGAACGTCGGAAGGCGCGGCGCTGGGTCGAGCGGAGCGTGCGCGTTTCCGTCTTTGTGCTAGCCCTTGCCCCCCTCGTACGCATCGCTGTGCAAGGGTTCACAGGCGGTCTGGGCGGCAACCCGATCGAGGAGATGCTACACCGCACCGGGTGGTGGACGCTGACCTTCCTCCTCTTGACGCTGAGTGTCACGCCGGTCCGCCGACTCACGGGCATCGGCTGGTTGGTCAAGTTGCGGCGCATGCTCGGCCTCTACGCTTTCTTCTACGCCACCGTGCACTTCGCGGTCTACATCGGGGTCGACCAGTTCTTCGCCTGGGAGTATATCCTCGAGGACATCGGCGAGCGCCCCTACATCACCGTGGGGTTCACCGCGCTGCTGATCCTCGCACCGCTGGCTGCGACCTCGACCAAAGGGATGATCAAGCGGCTGGGCGGCAAGCGCTGGAATCGGTTGCACCGGCTGGTCTATGCCGCCGCGGCGCTGGGCGTCCTCCACTTTCTCTGGTTGGTGAAGGCCGATATCCGCGAGCCCGTGATCTTCGGCGCGATCCTGGCCACACTGCTCGGCTACCGTCTGGCGGCGGGGCACTACAAGAGGCTGGCAAGTCTAAAGTGGTTTGGGGATTCTAGATTGTCGATCCGGGAAGCAGAGGAACAGGGGAGCTAGGGAGTCTTGTCTGAGCCGAAAGTCCGTAAGAGCGACGCCGAGTGGCGGGTATCGCTGACGCCCGAGCAGTACCGGATCACGCGTAAGAAGGGCACGGAGCGAGCGTTCAGCGGCGAATACCACGACTGCAAGGAGAGCGGCGTGTACCGCTGTGTGTGCTGCGGGAACGCGCTATTCGAGTCGGACGCTAAGTACGACTCGGGAACAGGCTGGCCGAGCTTCTACCAGCCGACCTCGGCCGACGTCGTGACCACCGAGCCCGACGACACTTTGGGGATGCGACGGACCGAGGTGCTCTGCTCCGTCTGCGACGCGCACCTAGGCCACGTCTTCGACGACGGCCCACAGCCTACAGGTCAGCGCTACTGCATCAACTCGGCAGCACTGAAGCTTGAATCCAGTGAGTAGCGCGTAGGTCCGACCCCAAGCAGACTAGACTAACCCGCGCATCACGGTGCGTACGTCTCACCAGCGCCCCCGTCCCCGCCCCCGTCCCCGCCCACGCCCCCGCCCACGCCCCCGCCCACGTTCCCGCCCACGCCCCCGCCCGCGCCCTCGCCCGCGCCCTCGCCCGCGCCCGCGAATAATCTACAAAGTCTTGCCAAGCTTCCTCAGCATCGCCATCAACATCGCCGCAATTTTCTCAAGCAACTCCTTACCCTCCTCGACTCGCTTTCCATCCAACACTCCCTTCGCTGTAAGGACATCGAGCGTCGCCGAGCACTCGAGAGTCGACCCTAGCGCGATTTGAAGAAAGCGCCCGCGACCACCTTCGCTGAGCTTACCGTTGCTCTCAGCCAAGTTCAGCGGGATGCTGGTAGATGCGCGCTCCAGTTGCGATCGTGCAGCGAGCCCGGGAGCAAGGGAGTCGAGCAGTTGGTGGGCCCAAGCGGTGAATGCGAGCGCGCGCTGATAGACGTCGAGGCGTTCGTGGGCCAGGGTCATGGGTCTCCCAGGTAAGGGCGAAGGATGTTTGAGTCGCGGGCGCGGGCGCTGACGCGACCATGACGTAGAAACGACTAGGTGAAACTACGCTGTCACGGTCAAAGAATCGTCATCGCTGCTCGTCTCGCTCGAGCAACGCCTGGCAAAATACCAGATACGGTCGGGGCCGGCACGGGCATCCTCCGACAGGGGCCGCTGCCTGATCGCCTCTTGAGCCGCCCTAATCGCTTCGTCCCTATGCCCAGAGTATGCATGTGCCTGTGCAAGCTGCACATGCGTCAGGAACCCCCTCAGAGACAGGCTGTCTGGGATTGCCATTCCTCGCAGGACAGCGAGTGCGGAATCGGCAAAGGCTCGCTGCAACTCGAACACCGGACGCCATCGTCTGCTCATGCGGGCACGGCCCAAAGTCCGTATTATTTTTGGGACTCCGGACTTGGAGCACGTTTGGGGCGAGTGCCTGCATCGATCCGCGGCCCTCAAACCGGAGCTTGAGGAGTCAGGCGCCCGCCAGGCGGGCCGAATGGACGAAGCTAATCGTTCCGAGTTACTATGTGACCTAAGCGAAGTATCCGACGCAGACGAGCCGCGCTCGCCAGCCACCAGCCGGGAGAACGCCTCGATGCTGAAGCTCAAGGACCTGATGAACTCTGACGTTGTCTCGGTCTCCCCCGATCTCACCTTACGGGAGCTACTCGAGGTGTTCACCGAGTTGGAGGTGAGTGGCGCCCCGGTGGTGACCGGCGGCCAGGTCGTCGGGGTAATCTCGATGACCGACGTCTTCGACCTGCAGGAGGAAAACGGGGAACTAATGCTGCGGCCGGGCTTCGATGAGCCGGAGGCCTCGGGTAGGAAGCGGAGCGGCTCTCAGGATAGCTGGGATCCGTCTGAGGAGGCGCTGGATTGGGCGCGAGCCGCCCGGTCGCGGGACCTAGACCTGCTAGATCAGTACACGGTGGCGGACGTGATGACTCGCGAGGTCCTGAGCCAACCGTCGAGCACGCTGGTAAAAAAGACCGCCCACCACATGCTGGGCCTGGGGATCAGCCGGATCCTGGTCATCGACAAGGGCGAATTAAAGGGCATCGTAACCACCACCGACATCGTACGCGCCGTCGCTGAGGGCAAGCTCAAGGGTTGAGCACCTGCGGCCGCAAGCGTGAACGGAAGGGACAACCGCGTGACTGTCACGACACCCAACCCCCTGAAACCCGAGCAGCTGCGCAGAGCCTGCGACCCTAGCGCACTGAAGTTCAATACGACGGCAGAGCTGGAGCCGCTGCGCGAGGCGATAGGCCAGGACCTGGCGATGCGCGCCGTGCGCTTCGGCCTCGAGGTCGATCACCCAGGCTACAACATCTTCGCCATCGGGCTGCCCGGCTCAGGCCGCGCCACGATCATCCGCCAGCTGCTCGAAGATCGGGCCCGGGAAGAGCCGACGCCCTCCGACTGGTGCTACGTGTACAACTTCGACCAGCCGCGCGAGCCGTGCGCTGTGGCGCTTCCGGCCGGTCGCGGACCCGATCTGCGTACCGATGTGGAGGGCCTGCTGGAAGAGTTACAGAGGTCACTTCCCAGAGCGTTACAGACCGAGGAGGTCCGCAAGGAGCGCGACGCCATCGCCGAGCGCGTCGGCAATATCCAGAGGCAGCTGATCGAGGCGTTCCAGAAGGAGGTCGAGAACGAGCGCTACGTCGCCCTCGTCCAGACGCCGACCGGTTGGGTCGTCGCCCCGGCGCTGGGCAACGAGCCATTGGACGAGAAGCAGTTCCAGACGCTGTCCGAGGATCAGCGCGAGGAGATCCTCGGCCGGCGGCGCGAGATGGAGAAGAAATTCGCAGACGTCCAGCTCAAAGTGCGGGAGACGGAACGAGACGCTAGACGCCTGCTCATCGAGCTGCAGCAGATGGTGGCTGAGGCGGAAGTAGAGAGCTGTGTGAAAGGGGTGAAAGGCCGTTGGGAGGGGGTGCCGGACGCGACAGCGTATCTGGATCGCCTGGCGAAGGCGATCGTCGAGAACGCCGGTCAGTTCGCCGACGGCGGCGACGAGTCGGAGTCGAGTTCCGAAGGTCCGCCCACCGACGAAGACCCGCTGGCCAACTATCGGGTGAACGTCATCGTCTGCCACAAGCCGGGCACTGGTACGCCGGTGGTCCAAGAGGAGAACCCTACCTACCACAACTTGATCGGGCGAATCGAGCACCGAGTGGAGTTCGGCACCATGATTGCCGACTTCGCTCAGATCACGGCCGGCGCCATTCACCAGGCCAACGGCGGCTATCTGATCCTCGAGGCCGACCACGTTCTGCGGCAGCCGATAGCCTGGGTCGCGCTCAAGAACGCTCTGCGCACCCAGTCGATACGACTGGAAGAGATCATCGAGTACACGAGCCTAATCGCCACGACAACACTCAAACCGCAGCCGGTACCGCTGAAGGTCCGGGTCATCCTGCTGGGCGACCCGTACATCTACCAACTGCTGTACGCCCACGACGAGGATTTCCGCGAGCTCTTCAAGGTAAAGGCGGATTTCAGCCCTTACATGGAAAGGGACGTCGAGGCGGAGCGCGGGTACGGCGAGTTCATCGCCGCCCGTGGGGAGGAAGAGTCGCTGCCGCCGTTCGACGCCTCGGCCGTCGCCCGGGTCGCCGAGTTCGGGTCGCGCCTCGCGGGGCACCAGGACCGTCTGTCGACCCAGTTCGGCGCCATCGGCGATCTCGTCCGCGAGTCAGGTTTCTTCGCCAAAGCGGAAGGTCGGATGGTCGTAACGGTTGACGACGTACGGCAGGCGATCCGTGAACGCGAGGTGAGAGTGAACCGCCCGGAGCGCGAGCTGCTGAATCTCATCGAGGAAGACACGCTCACCGTCGACCCGACCGGTGAGAAGGTCGGGCAGCTCTACGGCCTCGCCGTTTTATCGGCAGGCGACCACGCGTTCGCGCGGCCTATCAAGGTAGAAGCGAGCACATTTATGGGTACGAGCGGCGTGGTCGACATCGAGCGCGAGGTGCGCCTGGGTGGCCCGATCCATAACAAGGGTGTGCTCGTTCTCTCCGGCTACTTGGGTGACCTTTTCGCGCAAGACCACCCGCTCATCATGTCCGCTACCCTGTCATTCGATCAGTTGTATGAGGAGGTGGAAGGGGACAGCGCGTCGGCGGCGGAGCTCTACACGCTCATCTCATCGATCGCCGAGACACCGCTCCGTCAGGGGATCGCCATCACCGGGGCGCTCAACCAGAAGGGTGATATCCAACCGATAGGCGGCGTCTCTACGAAGATCGAGGGATTCTTCCGGGCCTGCAAGCGCCGCGGCCTCACCGGCAAACAGGGAGTGATCATCCCAGCCCGCAACATGCCGAACCTGGTGCTCAACGACGAGGTCATCGGTGCGGTCCGCGAGGGCCAGTTCCACATCTGGCCGATCAGGCTGTTCGAGGAAGGCTGGGAGATCCTCGCGGGCATTGCGGCCGGCGAGCTGGACGCCGACGGTGGCTTCCCGGCGGACTCGATCTACGGGCGCGCCGCGGCGCGACTATCCCGCTGGGCGCGTGGCTGGCGCGACTTCGGTAAGCCGGTCCGCGAGGGACGCCGGGCCGAGCCGGAGGAGGCCGCAGCCGCCGAGGGCGGCGGGGAAGCGCCGGGCGACGACGAGGAAGACGAGGGACAGGCCCAGAGAGGAGTGGAGGCATAAAGCGTGGCCGGTGCAAGTGGCCAAGCCGCGGCACGCCGGCGGGCTGAGGAGCTGCGGGACGCGATCCGACATCACGACTACCTCTACCACGTCCTCGACCGACCGGAAATCTCCGACGCCGAATACGACAAGCTCTACCGGGAGCTGAAAGGGCTCGAGGAGGAGTATCCCGAGCTCGTCTCACCCGACTCCCCGACCCAGCGGGTAGGCGCCGAGCCTCGACCGGGCTTCAGCGAGGTCGAGCACCTGGCCCCGATGCTCAGCCTCGACTCGGGCGCCGACGAGGAAGACGCACGCCGCTTCGACACACGGGTCCGCTCGGCGCTCGGCGACGGCAGCGTCGAGTACGTCGCCGAACCAAAACTCGACGGGCTGTCGCTGGAGCTGGTGTACGAGGACGGCAGCCTGGCACGGGCGTCGACCCGCGGCGACGGCCGCGTCGGCGAGGACGTGACGCCGAACGCCAGGACGATCGGCTCGCTACCACTCCGGCTCAGAGAAACGGACCGAGAAGTACCGACGCTCCTGGCGCTGCGCGGCGAAGCGGTCATGCTGATCGACGAGTTCGAGCGCTTGAACGCCCGCCTTACCCAGGAAGACAGGCCGGTCTTCGCCAACCCGCGAAACGCCGCTGCCGGATCGATGCGTCAGCTCGACCCGAGCGTGACGGCGGCGCGCCCGCTCGTCTTCTTCGCCTACGAGGTGATGAGCGTCGAGGGCCACACGTTGGTCACGCAGGTGGCAGTTCTCGACGCGCTGCGCGATTGGGGCTTCCGAGTCAGCGGAGAGACGGAGACGGGCCTGCAGATCGATGAAGCCGTCGAGCTCCATCACGTGCTCGAGCGACGGCGCGACGAGCTGGCCTACGAGATCGACGGTGTAGTCATCAAGCTAGACGACCTGGCCGCGCGTGAGCGGTTGGGTGCTACCGCGCATCACCCGCGCTGGGCCTTCGCCTACAAGTTCGAGCCGCGACGCGAGATTTCAGAAATCCTCGACATTGTTGTGCAAGTCGGGCGCACGGGCAAGTTGACACCCGTGGCGATGCTGCGGCCGGTCGATGTCGGCGGCGTCACCGTCTCCCGGGCATCGCTTCACAACCGCGAGGAAATAGAGCGCAAGGACGTCCGCGTCGGCGACAAGGTGCGCATCCAGCGGGCCGGCGACGTTATCCCTCAGGTGCTGGAACGCATCGACGAGCACGGAAAGAAGCGTCGCCCGCGATTTCGCATGCCGGAGACTTGCCCTGCCTGCAGCGCTCCGGTGGTTAGCCACGGCCCGCTGGACTTCTGCACGAACGGACTCGCCTGTCCCGCACAGCTCAAAGCCCGCATCCAGCACTTCGCCTCGAGACAGGCGCTCGATATCCAGGGTCTCGGCGAACGTACCGTCGAACAGTTGCTCGAAGCGAACCTCGTGTCCAGCGTTGCAGACCTCCTGACCCTGAGAGAAGAGGACCTCGTCGCCCTGGAGGGGTTTGCCGACCTTTCAGCGAGGAACCTGGTCGAAGCGATCCGGACCTCCATCGAGGTAACCCTCGACCGCTTCCTCTATGCGCTCGGCATCCCCGAGGTGGGTACGCAGACGGCCCGGGACCTGGCACGGCACTTCGGCTCGTTGGACGCGCTGCTGGCCGCCGAGCGGGAGCAGCTGGAGGCGGTGCCGGGGATCGGCCCGATAGTGGCGGAAGCGGTCTCCGATTCCCTCGAGAGCCGCGGCACGCGTAAGACCATCGAAGAGCTCAGAAAGCGAGGGGTGAAACTCGTTGAGCCCGAGGCGGCGGCAGCCGCCGACTTCGCCGGCCTGACCTTCGTCTTCACCGGCGGCCTCGAATCGATGTCACGCGGTGACGCGCAAGATCTGGTGCGCTCGCTGGGCGGCCGGACATCGTCCAGCGTGAGCGCCAAGACCGACTACGTGGTGGCCGGGGTTGACCCGGGAAGCAAGTACGAGAAGGCTAAGGAGCTCGGCGTCACCGTCCTCTCGGAGGACGAGTTCCTGAAGATGCTCCCGCAAGGGGGCCGCTGAAGTGGAGAACATCGATTACGCGCGGGTCTTCGAAGAGATCGCCGACCTGCTGGAGATCCAGGGCGCCAACCCGTTCCGCATCCGGGCCTACCGAAACGGTGCCCGCACCATCGAGACGCTCTCGCAACCGCTGGAGTCGCTGCTGGCCGACGAGGAGGCGCGACTCGAGGACCTTCCGGGCATCGGCAAGGACCTGGCCGCGAAGATCCGCGAGCTGTACGAGACCGGCGAGGTCGGACGCCTGACGGAGCTGCGGCAGGAGGTCCCCGCATCGCTCGTGCAGATCATGCACATCCCCGGCCTGGGCCCGAAGCGCGCCCGCCAGCTCTGGGAGGGTCTGGAGATCACCAGCGTCGAAGAGCTGGAAGAGGCGGCGCGTGGCGGGGCGCTCGAAGAGCTGTCCGGGTTTGGAGCGACCCTGCAGAAACGGATCCTTAAGGGGATCGAAGAGCTGAAGGCGCGAGGCGGCCGCTTTAAGCTTTCGGACGCCGACATCTATGTTGGGCCGCTGCTCGAGTATCTGAAGCGGGCCGGGGGCATCGTCGATCTCGAGGTGGCGGGCAGCTACCGCCGCCGCTGTGAGACCGTCGGTGACATCGACATCCTGGCCACGGCGTCCGGCGACTCACCGCTCATGGATCACTTCGTCGCTTATCGCGACGTGCTGGAGGTGCTGGCGAAAGGGCCGACCAAAAGCTCGATTCGCTTGAAGGGCGGCCTTCAGGTCGACCTGCGGCTCGTGCCTCGGGAGAGCTACGGCGCGGCTATGGCGTACTTCACCGGCTCGAAGGCTCACAACATCGTGATCCGCGGGATCGGGCGCGAGCGCGGTGTAAAGATCAACGAATATGGTGTCTTCGAGGGCGAGCAGCTTGTGGGTGGAAGAACGGAGGAAGAGGTCTACGCCGCCATCGACCTACCCTGGATTCAGCCGGAACTGCGGGAGGACCGCGGCGAATTCGAGGCGGCACGCGACGGCAGGCTGCCAGAGCTTGTCGCCCACGAGGAGATCCGCGGCGATCTCCAGATGCACACTCAATACAGCGACGGGAAGCACAGCGTGGCGGAGATGATCGATGCCTGCCGGGCCCGCGGCTACGAGTACATGGCGATCACCGACCACAGCCCTTCGCTGGCGATGACGGGCATCAAGCTGGAGGACTTCGCCAGGCAATACGCGGAGGTCGATGAGCTGCAGGACAAGTACGACGACATTCGGATTCTGAAGTCGGCGGAGGTCGACATCTTGGAGGACGGGACGCTGGACCTCCCCGACGACATTCTCGCGATGATGGATCTCGTGGTGATCGCCGTGCACTCGAAGTTCAACATGAACCGCGCCGAGATGACGAGGCGGATCACGCAGGCAATGGCCCATCCGAAGGTGAACATCCTCGCCCACCCCACCGGCCGCTTGATCAATCGCCGCGAGCCCTACCCCGTTGACGTCGAGGAGCTGGTAAAGGTCGCAGCGCAGCAGGGCCTGATGCTGGAGCTCAACGCCCAACCTGACCGCCTTGACCTGCGCGACTTCCAGCTGCAGATGGCCCGCGAGGCGGGCGTCAAGATCGTCATCAGCACCGACGCGCACCGGACGGCCGAGCTCGACTACATGAGCTTCGGGGTCGACCAGGCGCGCCGTGGCTGGCTGGAGCCGAGGGACGTTGCCAATACGTATCGGTTGAGCGCCTTTCTCGACGTGCTCGCGAAGTAAGGCCCCCTATGGGAATTCGGCAATCCATGACTACTTGACTACTTGAACCATAGAATACTCGAGATCAGAATGGCGGCGGTTCTCAATTGTAGTAGTCTGTTAGTCAATTACTCTATTGATCATGGATTCCTGAATTCCCGACCGGCTGCGCTCCTTGATTATCAGCCCCAGGCTGCCGGATATTGGGGGTGATCTTCAGACAACTGGAGGTGGAGTACAATGTCAGTCGCGCCGGAAGTCGAGAAGCTGCTGAAGGACGAGGGCGTGGACTACGAGGTGATCAAACACCCCACGGCCTACACGGCAGCGGAGGAGGCGGCGGTCTCCCACATCTCTGGGTACGAATGGGCGAAGACGGTCATCTTCTTCACGAAGAAAGACGAGCCGATCATGGCCGTACTCGCCGCCTCGCACCACGTGAACGCCAAGCAGCTGGAGGACCTCGTGGGATCGGGCAAGTTGCGGCTGGCGGCCGAGTCGGAGTTCTCCGGCCTCTACCCGAACTGCGAGCCCGGCGCCATGCCGCCGTTGGGCAACCTGTACGGGCAGCGCGTGTTCGTCGACGAGCGGCTGGCCGAGGACGAGAACATAGTCTTCAACGCCGGCAACCATACAGAGGCCGTTCGCCTGCGCTACGCCGATTTCGAAAGACTGGCAAAGCCAGTGGTGGGAAGCTTCGGGGAACCTTAGGAAGAAACCCGCACTCGATCGGGTGCGGGTTTCCATAGCGGGCGCCTAGCACCCAACGCGTCCCCAAGCCCTGGCGAGCTGGGGCGTGAGCGTTGAGTGGCGGCAACCTTCAGCTGGTCGTCTCTTCCTTCTTCTCGACGCGGGCAGCGTCACCCTCGCCGGAGCCGATCTGCGGCTCCTCATCCGGGCTGGTGAGCGACTTCTTAAATTCCCGGATGCCCTTTCCCAGCGACTGACCGATCTCCGGTAAGCGGCGGGCACCGAATAGGAGCATGAAGAGGATGGCGATGAGTATGACTTCTGTCCAACCCATGTTGCCAATGCCGATGGCAGCGACTGCAAAGTACTGCATATGATGACCTTCTCTCATGTTGAGCTTTACAGCTAGCCGGCTCAGGCCAACCCGTACGGTTTAGGCACGTCGCCTGAGGAACGCTTACGACCCTCGTCCAGCACACCCGCCCTCTGAAGTGCCTCCTGACCCAGATGGCCCAACAGTTCATGCTCACGATCGAGCGTCTCGAGGGCCACATCCCGGGCCCTCTCCTCGCCGGTCCAAGCGTCCTCAATCACTCGCCAGCCGATATCCCGGGCGATCCGGTCCAGCACGTAGGCGCTCACCAGGTTGTCGTCCAGGTAGCCGGCGGGACCGAATTCTTCCTCGGGCATGGCATCGTTCGTGCCGACGTAGTACGCAAGCGCGGCGTTGACCATCGTGCGATGGCGTTGCTGGAGACGCGGATCCTGCGAGAGCACCATGAGCGTTGCTACGAATATCGGCGCCCATCTTACGAACTTGCAGAAGATGCCCTTGTACTCGCCGGCGTTCTCTCTAACCACCTGGGTGAAATCCCGCACCGCGATCCCTCACTCTCCGGCCGGGGCGGCGAATCCGCAGCCGGCCGTTAACGCCCCCCACCGACCGAGCGCTCACCCACGCCTCGGTAGTAGACCCTCCAGATACGACCACTGCCTACATCGCTAACATATAGCGCACCGTCCGGACCCACCAGCGTCACGACCGGCCGGCCCCAGGCGCGGCCATCCCTAGCCAGCCAGCCGGTCACGAAGTCCTCGAATCCGACGGGCCGCCCGGCGGCCACCCGGACGCGAACGACCTTGAAGCCGGAGAGCGCCGGGTCGGCGTCAGCCGACCCGCTGAGCGCGACGAACGCGTCGCCGTGGTATTCCGCGGGGAACGTGTCAGCGGTATAGAAGGCGATCCCACCCGGTGCCGACTGCGCCGGGAAGCTCAGGACGGGAGGCGTTGTGACATCACAGCGCTGTGGGCTTCCGAACTCCGGGTTGGGGACACGCTGACCGTAGCAGTACGGCCAGCCGTAGTGGCGACCGTGGCGGATTACGTTTAGTTCGTCCGGTGGCAACCGGTCGCCCAGTCCGAGCCGCCCCAGATCCGTCGCCCACAGCTCGCCCGTCTCGGGCTGGAAGGCTAACCCGGCGGCGGACCGCAACCCCCGCGCCCATGTCTCCTGCTCCCCGCCTCGGATGCCGAAGCGGATCACCGTCGCCCGGCGGGGGTCGTCCTCGCGACACACGTTGCAGGACGCGGGGAGTGAGAGGTAGAAGGCGCGGCCTGCCGGCTCGATGAGCAAGGCGCGGCCCGCGGGCCCGTCGGTGGGTAGCGAATCGACGACGATCGTGTACTTGACCGCGGAATCGGCCTCGGGATCGTGCAGGGAGATCACCCGGCCCATCTCCGCCAGCCAGAGCCGATCACCGTTCCAGCTGACGGCGCTCGGTCGATCGAGGTCATCGATCAACGTCACGGGCTGCTCGGCGCGACCATCGCCGTCGACGTCGGCGAGCCGCACTAGCCGGCCCGCCTGGGAGAGCGCGACGTACAGTTCTCCCCCGGGTCCGAACGCCATGCCCCAGGGGCCAGCCAACCCTTCGGCATACACCTCGACCACAAAGCCATCCGGCACGTTGAGGCGCTCGCCGGACTGCGCGTGGATCGCCTCCGCCCACGCGTGGACGGCCACCGCGATGCCCCACACCAGGCCGATGACCTGCCGCCACCTTCGATCCTTCCGGTCCATGCGCACTACGCTACACGCTGGGCGGGGCAGCGTGCAATAGCGGGCGCGCCATTGCGGCGTCGCGCCGCCGGACCCAACATCGTATCCCGGCCCCGACTCAGACAAGAATGCCCCAGGAGGGAGGTATCCCGATGCTGTACCGACGCCTGGTTCTGCTCGGAGTCGCCGCGCTCGTCCTCTGCACGCCGGCCGTCGATGCGGTGGCGCAAGAATCCTTCACCATCGAGCAGGTCATGAGCTCGCCCTTCCCGAGCGACCTGACCGCCGCACCGGTCGGCGCTGCTGTCGCCTGGGTGTTCAACGCCCAGGGGCTGCGCAACATCTGGGTGGCGGAAGGGCCGGACTACGGAGCCCGCCGGCTGACGAGCTACAGCGAGGACGACGGGCAGGAGATAGGAGACCTAACCTGGACGCCGGACGCCGCCTCGATCGTCTACGTACGCGGCGGCGGAGCGAACCGACAAGGCGAGTACCCCAACCCCTGGAGCCTGCCGGAAGGCGTGTCGCAAGAGATTTGGATCGTCGACCTGGCCGGCGGCGAGCCGCGCCTGCTGGCCGAAGGCTCCAGCCCGACCGTCGCACCGACCGGCGAGGTGGTCGCCTTCCTGAGGCGCGGGGACATCTACGTGGTGCCGCTGGAGGGCGGTGACGCAGAGCCGCTGATAAGGGCACGCGGCGGCAGTGGCTCGTTGCGCTGGTCGCCGGATGGTTCGCAGCTGGCCTTCACCAGCAGCCGCGGTGACCACAGCTTCATCGGCGTCTACGACCGCGAGAGCGAGCGCATCCGCTGGCTCGACCCCAGCGTCGATCGCGACGGGGCCCCGGTATGGTCGCCGGACGGCCGCAGGATCGCGTTCAGACGGATCCCGGCCACCCGGGCTCCGCTGCCGTTCGGGCCGCAGCGCAGTGCCCAACCGTGGTCGATCCGCGTGGCCGATGTAACGAGCGGCGCAAGTCGCGAGTTGTGGCGGGCCGACGAGGGCGACGGGAGTGCATTCCATGGCGTGGACGCGCGGCACCAGCTCATGTGGGGCGAAGGCGACCGCATCGTCTTCCCCTGGGAGAAGACGGGCTGGCTGCACCTCTACTCGGTCCCGGTGCGCGGCGGCGAAGCGACGCTACTGACGCCGGGCGATTTCGAGGTACAGCACGTGGCCCTGAGCCCCGACCGCGGCCGCGTCATCTACAGCTCCAACCAGGGCGACATCAACCGCCGCCACCTGTGGAGCGTCTCGGTGGCCGGCGGCAGGCCCACCGCGCTGACCCCAGGCAACGGCATCGAGTGGTCACCGGCGCCGACCGCCGAGGGCGGTGCCCTGGCCTTCCTGCGATCGGACGCCCGAGGACCGGCGCGCCCGGCTATAATGCTCGACCCCGGTCGCCCACGCGACCTGGCCCCGGAAACGCTGCCGGCCGACTTCCCTAGCGACGACCTGGTCGAGCCGCAACCGGTGACCTTCCCGGCCGCCGATGGCATGCCGATACACGGGCAGCTGTTCATGCCCAGGGGTGCGAGCACCGGCAACCGCCGACCGGCCGTGCTGTTCTTCCACGGCGGCTCGCGCCGTCAGATGCTGCTCGGCTGGCACTACCGGGGCTACTACCACAACGCCTACGCGTTGAACCAGTACCTCGCCAGCCGCGGTTATGTCGTGCTGTCGGTGAACTACCGGAGCGGCATCGGCTACGGGATGCAGTTCAGGGAGGCGCTGAACTACGGGGCGACCGGCGCCAGCGAGTTCAACGACGTGCTGGGCGGCGGCCTCTACCTGCGAAGCCTGCTCGAGGTTGACCCCGACAAGATCGGGCTCTGGGGCGGCTCGTACGGCGGCTACCTGACGGCTCTGGGCCTGGCACGCGCGTCCGATCTGTTCGCCGCCGGCGTCGACCTGCACGGCGTGCATGACTGGAACATAGTGATCAGAAACTTCGTGCCGAGCTACGATCCCGAGGCGCGGCTCGACGCCGCGCGCCTCGCCTTCGAGTCCTCGCCGATGGCGTCGATCGACACCTGGCGATCACCGGTCCTGTTGATACATGGCGACGACGACAGGAACGTTCCGTTCAGCGAGACGGTCGATCTGGTCGCAGCGCTGCGCAAGCAAGGAGTCGAGTACGAGCAGTTGGTCTTCCCGGACGAGGTACACGGCTTCGCGACGCACGCGCGTTGGCTGCAGGCCTATCGTGCGGCGGCGGAGTTCTTCGACAAGCACTTGGGCGGTAGTCGGTAAGGGGCGACCATGAACGCAGCAGGCGACATCCCTGTCGAAGAGTTCAAGCGCGCCGCGACCCGCGCCATCGACTGGATCGCGAGCTACCTCACGCATCCTGAGGAGTATCCCGTGCTCGCACAGGTCAAACCGGGTGAGGTGAGGGCGGCGTTACCCGCCAGCGCTCCGAAAAGCGCTGAGCCGTTGGACGACGTCTTGGACGACTTCGAGAAGATGGTCGTTCCGGGAATTACCCACTGGAACCACCCGTGCTTCTTCGCCTACTTCGGCATAACCGGGCCAGCGCCGGGGATCCTCGGCGAGCTCTTATCGGCGGCGCTCAATGTGAACGGCATGCTGTGGCAGACGTCGCCGGCGGCGACCGAGCTGGAGGAGGTAGCGCTCGATTGGTTGCGCCAAATGCTGGGCCTACCCGAGCAATTCGACGGCGTGATAATGGATACCGCCTCGGTCTCCACCCTCTGCGCCATCGCCGCCGCCCGGCACGCGCTCTCGGACCTCGAGATCCGCGAGCGCGGTATGTCGGGCCGCAGCGATCTGCCACTGCTGCGCCTCTACACCTCGGAGCAGGCTCACTCGTCGGTCGAGAAAGCGGCGCTCGTGCTGGGACTCGGCTTGGCGGGCGTGCGGAAGGTCCCGACCGACGACGCGTTCCGCATGGATGCCGGCGCTCTGGAGTCGGCGATCGCCGAGGACCGAGAGGCCGGACATCGGCCGTTTTGCGTGACCGCGACCGTCGGGACGACATCGACCACCAGCATCGATCCGGTCCCGGCGATCGCCGAGATCTGCCGGCGCGAAGGGCTCTGGTTGCATGTCGATGCGGCGTACGCCGGTTCTGCCGCAGTGATACCGGAGTATCGCCACGTCCTCGAAGGCTGCGACGCGGCAACATCCGTTGTAGTCAACCCCCACAAGTGGCTGTTCACACCCATCGACTGCAGCGCGCTCTATACGACACGGCCCGACATTCTCACCGGCGCCTTCAGTCTGGTCCCGGAGTATCTGCGTACCGGGGTGGACGGCGAGATTCGCAACTACATGGACTGGGGCGTTTCGCTGGGCCGGCGCTTCCGCGCCCTCAAACTGTGGATGGTCCTGCGTTGCTTCGGCACGGACGGAATCGCGCTCCGGCTCAGAGAGCACATCCGGTTGGCGCAACAGTTCGCAGGTTGGATAGACGAGCATCCCGATTTCGAACGGCTCGCCCCCACACCGCTGAGCGTCGTCTGCTTCCGGGCACGCCCGGCACACATCCGCGACGACGAGGAAGAACTGAACGCGTTCAACGAGAGGCTGTTGCAGCGTCTGAACGCGGGCGGTGACATCTACCTGTCACACACGACCCTGGACGGCAGTTACACGCTGCGGCTCGCGATCGGCAACGTCCGCACCCAGGAAGAGCACGTCGCCCGGGCCTGGCAGCTTATTCGTGCTGAGAGTGAGAGGCTAGCAGGCCCGTAGCAGACCCAAATCAGAATCGGATCAAGTAGGTGATCTTGACCACGGCGCCGCGGTCGCTGAACTCCCATAGCGAGTCGTCGGTACCGCGCTGTTCGTTGAACACGACGTACAGATCACTACCCGGTGAATGGATGAAGTTGAGGCGGACCTGGGCCGAAACGGCGTTGTCGGCGTCGTTGTACTGGAGGAGCGCGTTGGCGACTAATCGCGTGGAGAACGCATACGAGAGCCGCAACGATCCGACGTTGGCGATGAATGCACCGTCGGGTAGGTCGATCCAACTGCGGGTGTAGCGCAGACTGGTCGACAGGTTGGCATTCGGGTTGAAAGTCAGGCTGGGTGCCACCGTGCGTATGTGACCGCCGAATGTGCCCGTCAGGGCACCGTTGAACCCAAGCACGACGCGACGGTTGCGGCTTGTTCCGGCGAACCAACCGAACTGCCAGAGGTCGTAATCGCCGGGCGGCACCAAGACCTTGTCCGAAATGTCGAACTCCTCATCCACGCGGTTAAAACCTATCTGATAGAACAGCATGAAGTCGTCCCCCGAGTTCCACTCGGGTCCGAACGCTGATCCGACGGCCCAATCCTGGAGCAGGCCATCGACGCGCGTGATGAGCTGAGCGAAGAAGAACAGGTCGATTTTGCGTAGCGCGAGGGCGGCGGGTCGCGTCGTCAACCGCAGGAATAGGTCGGCCCGGCGAATGTCTTCCCGAGTGATGAAGCCGGCATCGGCCGTCGCCTGCGGGCCGATCATCAGATAGTCGGCGGCGAATCCGAAGCGGTCCTGCTGATAGTCGAGGCCGATACGGTAGGCATAGTCATCGCCGCCGGGCCCCGAGGTGGCTGTGCCGGCGACGAAGCCCTGGACGTTGAGCGCGCCAGCGGGCCAGAGTGACCAGTCGACACCACCAGCGGTGTTCCAGCCATGCGCCCAGCGGCGATCGGTGAGCATCGCACCCACATAGTGACGGCTGCCGACGTCGCGCTTCACCCGGGCGACGGCGAAGTTCGAGCGGGGTTCGTCGAACGCCGAGTCGGTTACCACGTCGAGGAACCCTATCGTCTGAGCCCCAACGCGCCCGGTGAGGCGAACGCCACCGAGCACCGGGACCTCGCCGTCCTCAGCGATCCCGATACGCCGCGAGAAGAAGAGCAGGAATGGTGGCGGTTCGAAACCGGCGCGCAGTCCGAACTCGAAGATGCCGGCGTTCTCGAGGAAGAACTCGCGCTTCTCGGGGAAGAAGAGATCGAAGCGAGTGAGGTTGACCTGCTCGTCGTCGACCTCGACCTGTGCGAAGTCGGTGTTCAGCGTCACATCGAGTACGAGGCCAGGGCGTACCTCGAATTTGGCGTCCAGTCCAACGTCGAAGCGCGGATCGCTGTCGATCTCACCGAGCTCCTGCTCCTGGGTTCCACCCCCGAGTACGTACGGCTTGATCTCCAGGTTGAGGCCAGTCTGCGGCAGATCGTCCATTCCCTCGAGGTCCCCGGCTGCGCTTACCCGGTGGAAGCCCTCGTTGGCTCTCGACCAGCCACTCCACAGCACCTCTTCGTTCTTGCGGCGGATTATCCGGTAGACGTTGAAGCCCCAGGTCCCGTCTTCGACGCCGCGCGGATAGCGGAGAGTCCGGAACGGGATCGCGAACTCAGCGGACCAGCCCTCCGCGGTTCGCCGCGTTTGCACTTCCCAGACGCCGCGCCAGTCGACGTTGAACTCGCGCCCCTCGTCGGTGATCAGAGCTTCGAACTCGGCGCCGTTCGGGTTGGTGGCGAAGACGACGGCGTTGCGGTGGTCGTGGAACGTATCGAGCAGGATCGCGACGGCATCGTCGCCAGCGAACTGCGGGACTCCCTCGAAAGGATGCGCTTCCATGACGCGGTCGCGCTGGAGTATTCGTGCTATGACGGCATCGGGCTCGGTGTCGCGGGCAAGCACGCCCACATAGATGTTCTGCTCGTCGTACACTACCCGCACTTCCGTCACCTCGGTCGCCGCCAAGCCCTCGAACGGCTCGCGCTGACGGAGACCCGTCGCAACGGGCGCGCGCGCCCAGAACGGCTCGTCGAGCATACCGTCCAAGACCACAGGCTCAGAACCGCAGTCGATGCGAAGGCCAGAGAAGAATGGCCGCTCCGTATCCTGAGCAGCTAAGGGCTGGCTACACAGCAGCGTTAGCAGACTGCCTGCGAGAATACAGGGGGCCCGCAGACCCAGCGTTCCGTTACCCACCACTGAGGAACTCGAGTTCGTTCTGCCCTGTGGCGCCGTTATGTGATCAAGGTTTAGGCGGTTGGGGCGTCCGCCGGATGAATCGTCCAGCCACTCCGGACGCCGGACATTCTAAGAGAGCCGCGCGCAGCAGGGAATGGCAGGTGACTATTCGACCGCCCAAGGTTCGCGCGCCGTCCCGAACGCCGTTGCGTGTACCCAGTTCAGGTATTCTAGCGGCAGGCCGTGCATGCGAGCTCCGCGGAGCAACAGGTTCAGGTACGTCTTGTCGGGCTGGCCCTGCTCAACGACCCATTTTGGCTGAGCGACGTAAGCAACGGCGGCCTGCCGGGCCTGGTGGCTCAAGGGTTCGACCCAGAGGTTGGCGCGGCGATAGTGGAGGGGCACATCCTCGAAGGTGTCGAGGCGGGTCAGCGCTTCCTGAGACAGGCGATACACGACACCGAGCGTGTGGCAACCTTCATCCGGTACCATGTTCGCTACAACTAAGTGCCCGTCTTCCTCTTCCCCACCCTTGTTGAAGGCGAGACGCCAGCCATCGACGCGTGCCGGCCACCCACGCGCCAGCGAGAGACCGACCTGCTCGCTCAGGAACCCGGGGTCCATGTTGCATCCGTAGGCGAAGTAGAGAAGGCCGGGCCTCAGCATCTGGCAGCCTCTTCCCTGGTGTTCGATCGCGTTGTCCGGCGGCCTTCCGCCCCGGGGACCGCCGGCGCTATTATCGTACCGGCATGGACACGCTCCCCGAGCGCCCGGAATCGATCGGCCGGGGCTTCCTCCCCGAAGTTCGGACAGAGCTACGCTGGAAGGAGTCGGCGCTCTGGCCGGTCCGGCGGCCCTACCCGATCGAGATCCCCTGCCCCGTCTGTGGCACCTACGCACGCTGCGACTTCCTCGGCCGCCAGCGCTGCCCGCACGGCCACCTGTTCGGCCAGCGCGCCTTCTGGAGCGGTCGTGCCTCCTCCTGCTGGTTGCTCCTCGAAGATGTGCGCGGCGGGCAGACGTTCGTGTTTCCGGCAGCGCTTCACTGGCGCGACGACGTCAGGTTGGCTGCGGGCTGAAGCGTCGGCGCCTGGAGCACCTCGCGGATCGCGGCGAGCGCTTCCTCCAGAATCTCTCTGGTGATCACCAGCGGCGGCGCGAAGCGGACCACCTGATGGTGGGTCTCCTTCGCCAGGATACCGCGCTCCATCAGCGCCTCGCAGAAAGGACGCGCGGTGCCCGAGGATTCCTTGATGACGACGCCGATCATTAGCCCCTTGCCGCGGATCTCCTCGACGTGCGGTGAGCCGATGGCGCTGAGCTGGCCCATGAACCAGTCGCCCAGCTCGACGGCATGCTCCGGTAGCTTCTCCTCGACCAGTACGTCGAGTGCCGCGCGACCGACGGCGGCGGCTAGCGGGTTACCCCCAAAAGTGGAGCCGTGGTCGCCCGGCGCGAAGACGTCCATGACATCCTCGTCGGCGAGGCAGGCCGATACGGGATAAACTCCGCCGCCCAACGCTTTTCCGAGCATCACCACGTCCGGCGTGACGCCATCCCAGTGGCTACAGAGCAGGCGGCCAGTGCGCCCCAGTCCGGTCTGAATCTCATCGGCCATCAGCTTGGCGTTCGCTTCCCGGCAGATCGCCGCCGCCTCTTTAATGTAGCCTTCCGGGGGAACGATCACACCGCCCTCGCCCTGCAGCGGCTCGACGAGAAAGCCGACGGTATTCTCGGTGACCGCTGCGCGCAGCGCGCCGATATCACCGTAGGGAATGAGTTTGAAGCCGGGTGTGAAGGGCCCGAAGCCGTGGCGGTACTGTTCCTCGCTGGAAAAGCCGACGATGGTCGTCGTCCGGCCGTGG
>JABAOC010000494.1_pt1 | contig 86146 bp, 70 predicted proteins | sample 7062161 | NCBI WGS metagenome assembly JABAOC01 (sample SAMN14538625, study PRJNA623070) | marine sediment metagenome | biome: marine biome [ENVO:00000428]; feature: marine pelagic biome [ENVO:01000023]; material: deep marine sediment [ENVO:00002113] | place: India: Gulf of Khambhat ... | reverse complement strand
GTTTCAGCCTCTCATAGACATCCAGAGGAATATTTTTTATTGTCAATGTTGCCATATTCCACCTTTAAGAGTGTAATATGCATCCATTATACAACCAAAATGGAATCCTATGAACTAGGTAATTTAGATTTTTTATATACCCAAATTTCGTGTATTATCGGAATGCTCGATTGTATTGACATAAAGCTCTACCTTATGTACGTTTAAATGCATCAAAGAGAAAACGGTAAATGGCTGACGATGATCCGGTCAAGATTCCGATCGATGGCGTTCTGGATCTGCATGCGTTCAGCCCGAAAGACGTGAAGGACCTGGTGCCGGAATACCTGGGAGAATGCCGAAGCCAGGGCATCTATCACGTCCGTATCATCCACGGCAAAGGAACCGGAACGCTCCGGCAGATCGTTCACAGTATCCTCGAAAAACATCCTCATGTCATAAGCTTCAAAACTCCCCATTACGGAGGAGGCAGTTGGGGAGCCACAGAAGTCGAACTCCGTCCCAAATAAGTCCCCTTGTCTTCTTCTCACAATCTTCACACAATCGTTGCAGAAGCGTCATCGAGTTTTAGGGATTTTTTGATAATTTCATCTTGGGCAATAAATGAAGTCCTATTTAAGACTGAATATGAATGTCATCCCTTTGTCTTGTAATTCTGATGGTAGTTTTCTAAAATTTACGGGGCTAATGCGGGATACGAAGATATTCACTAATTCTTTTTAGTCAATGAAGCTTGCAGTAAATAAACGTACAAGGATCATTCTTCTTTTTCTTTTGGGCATCGGCGTGCCCAGTCTGCTCTTGGGATATCTGGCTTACCGTGGAGTACGGAATGATCAAGCGCTGCTCGAAAAAGACAGAATCAATGAACACCGAAAGATAGCTGAGATGATTGCGGATTTAGTCAATGAACAACTCCTAAAAGTTGAGCAGGCGTTCCAAGAATTTCTTGCAGCAGAAGGGGAACAGGATCTCTCCAGCAAAACTCTTTCGCCAGAAAGTCTAAAAAAACAATATTCTCTCATAGAAGAAGTTTTTTCGATCCGAGGCTTCAACGAGATTCATTTTCCTTTTGCTAAGCTACTCTATCGCTTAGACGGCGGTATTCATCTGCCTGCTTTTCCTTCACCTCCCTCCCTCACCCGATTGATTCAGAGCGGACAACAATCTGAGTTTCAAAGGCAAGATTATTCACAGGCTCTCACTCTCTATAGGCAGGCACTGCAACAGACTTCTTCCCTCCAATCCAAGGGTTCAGTTTGGGGAAGAATCGCCAGAGTTCAAAAAAAGTCAAACCTGTATAAAGATGCCATAGAAACTTATCAGATGATAGCAAAGGATTTTAGCCAGGTTCAGGTAGGAGATGGAATTCCTTTAGGGCTAGCAGCCAGGCTCGAGGTCGGATTCTTGTTCGCTGAAAACAACAATTATTTAGAATCGCTGGATACATCCATCGAGCTCTATAAGGATTTGATAAATGGTGAATGGGTGTTGGAACAGGCCCAATATGAATTTGCCGCTCTGCGTTTGCGAGAGCACATTCAAGGGATTCTCTCTCAAGAATCCCTTTCTGGAGAGAAGCCATCCTTTGAAAAAACTTTCCTCGAATTGGTCGATGACGAAAAAATAAAGAGAGAGAGGACAGCGAAGCTTCTCCTTTTTCAAGCACATGCGGTCGAAGAGATGGATTTGGAGACTGGTCAGATTAGGGATACTTCCTCTGAAGATACGATACGGTTGACATTAGATATGGGGAGAGAGGAGTATCTTGTCAGCTTGTTGGGTGCTTCTTCGGAAAAAGAAGAGAGAGAAGAACTCGTATGGGGAATTTTATTCGATTCTGATTATTTTAAGAATCATCTGCTCCTGAATGTTTTGACGAGTCATTTTCCCTCTGATAAGACAGATTGGATTGTGCGAGACAGAAATAAAGAGACCATATTGGCTTCGGCTGAGCACCCCAGGGGATCCTTGACGCTTGAATCAGATTTCAGGGATAACTTTCCATACTGGACCTTAGAATTCTATCAACCTGACCCGCTGATATTCGAGACATTTCTTACACCACGGCGAGGTGTGTATTTCTACATGTTCATTCTGATTGCTGGCATTTTGATATTTGGTTTGATTTTCACCATCCGGTCCATCACTCATGAGATGGAACTGTCAAGGATGAAATCAGATTTTGTTTCTACCGTCTCTCATGAGTTCAAAAGTCCTCTAACTTCTATTCGTCAGATTGCCGAGATGCTTGAAGCAGGAAGGGTGCCATCTGAAGAGCGCCGCCAGAGATATTATGAGCTGCTTCTTGAGCAAAGCGAGAGACTTTCACTGCTGACTGAAAACGTTTTGAGTTTTGCCAAGATGGAAGAGGGGAAAAGAGAGTTCGTGTTCGAAAATCTGGACATCGGAGCTTTGCTGAAAGACATCGTTTCGACCATTCAAGAGAGGGTGCGGCATGATGGGTTCGTAATCGGGACGGAGATCGAGAAGTCTTTGCCTCCGGTTTTGGCCGATGCTTCGGCACTCACGCAGGCCGTCAACAATCTGATCGACAATGCCGTGAAATATTCGGGGGATTCGAAAAAAGTCATGGTAAAGGCTTACCATGAGCTGCAGAATGTGGTTGTGCAGGTGAAAGACTTTGGCCACGGTATAAAAAAGGAAGAAGTCAACAAAATTTTCGACCGTTTTTATCGAGGGGGGGATGAACTGACCAGAACGGTTAAGGGAAGCGGTCTGGGATTGACTCTGATCGAGCAGATCGTAGAGGCTCACAAAGGAAGCGTGCAGGTCGAAAGCGAACCGGGAAAAGGAAGCCAGTTTTCAATGAGACTTCCGCTCGAGCCGAATAAAGGATAAAAAATATGGCGAAAATATTGGTCATCGAAGATGAAGAAGCGATCCTGATGGCTCTGGAGGACAATCTCAGGCTGGAAGGTTATGACACAGAAAGCGCCACAGAAGGTGATAAGGGATATTCCATGGCCAAGGAGAGCAACTTCGATCTTATCATCCTGGACATCATGCTTCCCCGAATGGATGGATTCGAGGTATGCAAACGATTGCGGCATGATGGAATCCAGATACCCATATTGATGCTGACAGCAAAGAGCCAAGAGGTTGATAAAGTCTTAGGATTGGAACTTGGAGCTGATGATTATGTCACAAAACCCTTCAGCCCTAGGGAGCTTCTTGCCAGGGTGAAGGCTCTCTTGAGGAGATCGAAACAGGTTCAGCAGGGAGTCGATCGATATGCCTTCGGCGATGTCGAGGTGGATTTTCGAAAGTATGAGGTGAAAAAGGGCGGCCGGCCGATCTATTTAACGGCTCTCGAATTTTCTCTCCTTCACTTTCTGGTTCAAAACAAGGGTCAGGTAGTGAGTCGGGAAACCATCCTGGACGAAGTATGGGGAAAGGATGTCTACATCCAGCCCCGGACTGTTGATAAACACATTGCGGAACTGAGAAAAAAAATCGAGGATGATCTTTCTTGTCCTGAACATATCATCGGAATCAGAGGCGTAGGGTATAAATTTATTGGTTAAGAAATCATCTCACAAACTTCGCAGAATCGTTACGCATCCTTCATTCATCTCAAAGGGGAAAGGTGTAAATTTCCTTTTGATGATGAAAATAATGAAGGAGGAAACATCATGAGATCCAAACGATTTATTTTAGCATTTTTCGGTTTGGCACTGGTTTTTGTTTTTGTGTTGACCGGGACTGCTCGGCAGAGTGCTGAGCAGCATTACCAGTCAGGAGTCTATGCTGAGGAAGTCGAAGGTAATTTACAGAAAGCGATCGATATTTACCAAAAGATTTTAGAGGAATCTCCTAAAAATCAAGAAATTGCTGCCAAAGCTCAACTGCACATAGGGTTGTGTTATGAAAAATTGGGTTTGAGCGAAGCCCAGAAGGCTTTTCAGAAAGTGATCGACAATTATCCCTCTCAAACTGAGGCGGTGAAAACTGCAAAAGAAAAACTTTCCATTCTTATAAAGGCAAAATCAATCGTCGTAAAAGGGGATCAGGACTTTGAAATCCGGCCTGTATGGGAAGAACCCAAGTGGGATATTCTGGGAGCGCCTTCTCCAGACGGCAGGTATCTATCTTTTGTAGACTGGACTACCGGAGATCTGGCTTATAGAGAAATAGCAACCGGAAGAATGTTTCGTTTAACGGACAAAGCACGTCAGGAAGAAAGCCAGGAATGTGCCTACGAGTCAAAATGGTCGCCGGATTCTAAACAGATTGCCTACTGCTGGGAGAATGACCAAGAGGAATATGTGGACCTTCGTGTCATAGAAATCGGCGATAATGAGCCTCGCATCCTTCACCGGGTCGGGTATCATGATGGCTGGGTGGAACCTGGTGACTGGACTCCCGACGGAGCACGCCTTCTCATGCGGCTTTTTGAAGGAAAGTTCAAGTTTGGGCTTGTCTCTATTACAGATGGTTCTTTACAAATCATCAAAGAGATCAGCGATTTGGATCGATATAATCAGCCAGGATTGAGCTTGATATCTCCTGATGGGCGATATATCGCTTATGATTTTCAACAAAAGGCAGATACTCCGAATCACGATGTCTTTTTGCTCTCCATGGATGGAACCAGCCAAATTCCGTTGGCGCCGCATCCCTCCCATGATTTCCTACTCGGATGGGCACCGGATGGAAACAGGATTATCTTTGCCAGCGACCGGACAGGAACAATGGATCTCTGGATAATCGACATAGAGGCTGGAAAGCAAAAAGGGGATCCTGTTTTATTGCGGAGGAATATTGGTTCTATCAATCCTCTAGGATTGACTCGAGATGGCTCTTTTTATTTTAATACTGGCAAAAGCACAGTCCCTTTTGATATTTACACTGCTGCAGTTGATTCTAGGACAGGTGAGATTTTAAGTCCGCCAGAAAAGTTGCCTCTGACCTATGAAGGGAACAATAGCTCTCCCGCCTGGTCGCCCGACGGAAAACATATCGCTTATGTTTCTAGATTAGACTCATTGAGCCGAGGCACTCTCTGCATCTATTCTTTCGAAAGCGGTAAGATCCGTGTGATTCCTTATGATTATACAGTGGGCATGCCGCGATGGTCCCCGGACGGTGCGAGTATTCTTGTCAAGGTTTCGGGCAAAGGAATACATCAGGTCGATGTACAAAGCGGGGATATCAGCCCGTTGATTGAAGAGGAAGAGGGACATCCTGTCTTTTCTCCCAGCATTTCTCCAGATAAGAATTCTCTGTTCTATCTCCAGTTTGATCGAGAGAATAAAGTCATTCATGTTATGGCTCGTGATCTGAAGACAGGAAAAGAAAGAGAGATCTCCAGCATTCCTTTTTATCCGCACAGCATGGTTCTCTCTTCCGAGGGTCGTCAGTTGGCTCTGCTGTGCTCTGAAAATCCCTACGAGAACAAAGAAAAAAAACATATGCTGAAAATCATCCCTGTGGACGGAGGAGAGATGAAAGAAATGCACAGTTTTATCCAAGAAGGAAGCTGGGGGCTGGTCGATGTGGCCTGGTCTCCTGATGGACAGTATGTCTTTTTCTCTAAACTTTCATCAGTGCAGTCTGAAGAGCGGAAGCTCGATTGGGAGCTGTGGAAAGTTTCTGTACAAAGCGGCCGAGCCGAAAAACTGGAGCTGATGATGCACAGATTTCGCTTTCTTTCTGTTCATCCTGATGGGCGAAAGATCGCTTGGGCCTCACATTCTCTGGGAATAAAATCTGCTCCAGAAGTCTGGATCTTGGAAAATTTTCTGCCGTCGGCGGACAAACAGTAAAAAATAATCCTCGAGGGTTTTTCGCAAGCCCTGGTCGATAATCGAAGCATGGGACTATGTCGAAGCGGTTCTTAGCTCGCCCTCTTTGGGAATCCTGACAGCAGGCGAAAGACACACCGATGTAGCTGCAGAAGTTATCAAAAGCATGCCGTCTTTGAGTGGGAACCTACTGTATGATGCCCAGACAGCGATTTTGATGCGAGAGCATGGCATTAAAAATATATACACCAGAGACACTGATTTCCATCGGTTCCGTTTTCTTGAGCCGATCGATCCCTTCGCTTAAACCATCTTATTGCAGGTAGATGGAAGAAAACGATCAAGAAAAAATTCCGATCGATGAGGTGCTGGAAATTCATGCCTTTGATCTAAAAGATCTAAATCCTTTTTTGAATATTGCATTTTTTTTCCCGAATTGATATTCTTTTTACCGAATAAAAAGGGCTGATTCTTGTACGACTCATATATATGAAATCTGAAATTTTCATTTACTACTGATAAAGGTAGAAGAAGGTGGAAGCTGAAACCAAAAAATGTCCTCAGTGCGGTCACGACAATCCTGCCGATGTGATCTACTGCATGGAATGCGAAACAAGGATCGCCCCTAGACCGCCCGTCCCAGAACCTCCCAAAGAGATCAGTGAAGAGCCGTCTGACGCCACCGAATATACGGAAGATGCCTCCCATGTAATGAAAGCCGGAAGCACGTTCGCCGGCCAATATCTGATTATCGAATACCTGGGAGAAGGAGCAAGAGGCCAGGTCTACAAGGCGCTCGATAAAAAAGCCAATGAGGAAGTTGCCTTGAAAGTGCTCAAGCCGGAAATCGCACCGGACGATAAATCCTTCAGACGGTACCGGAAAGAATTCAAATCTGCCCGCAAGGTATCCCACAAGAATGTCTGCAAGTTATATCACCTGGGAACCAGTAAAGGAACGCGTTACATAACCCTGGAATACGTCTCAGGAGAAGATCTAAAGAGCTCGATGAAAAGGCTCGGTCAATTCACCGTGGGTAAAGCGATCTTCACTGCCAAGCAGATCTGCGAGGGTCTTGCAGAAGGACATCGATTGGGTGTTATCCACCGGAATTTAAAGCCGCAGAACATCATGATCGATCAATTCGGGAATGTTCGAATCATGGACTTTGGGACAATCCCTTCTCTCAAGACAGAGAAGGAGACAACCGCGGGAGCAATTTACAATGCGCCTGAATATATGTCCCCGGAACAGATTGAAGGGCAGGAGGCCGGCAAACGTTCGGATATTTATTCGTTGGGCCTTATCCTTTGTGAGATGCTGACAAATAGGCTTCCTCCTCGAGAAGAAATCCAGAGAAGTCTTTCTGAAGAACCGCAAGTCCCTGGAGCCCTCAGCCAATTGATTCTCAAATGCTTGGACAAGGACAAGGGAAAAAGATTCCAGAGCACATACGCCTTGTTTTCCGAGCTGACTAAAATCGAAACCGGGGTTTCTCCAATCGGAGAGGAGGCGCCGGAGGGAGAACCTGCACCTCCAAAAAAGACAGCCAAATTCAACCTCCAGAAAATACTCATTCCGGGAGGGATCGTAGCTGCTGCTGTCATTATGGCACTCCTCGTCTGGCAGCTTTTTCTGGTTGAGCGAACCGGCTCTTTGTCTGGAGGCAAACCGCTGATTGCTGTCATGTATTTCGAGAACCGCACTGGCGACGAGAATCTCGACTTTTGGCGAGAGATGATTGCAGAGGCCCTGATAGCCGATCTCAAGCAGTCGAAGTATATCGAAGTGATGAGCAGCGAGAAATTGTTTCAGATTCTCAACGCCATGAATCGGCTCGGAACTGCAGCCCATTCTTTGGATCTTTTAAAACTGGTGGCTGCCAGGGGAGAAGCGTCTCATGTCATCTCAGGAAATTTTGCCAAAGAAGGAGATACCTTCCGCATCCAGGTGAACCTTATGAAGGCACAGCAAGAAAAGCCCTTTGCCACAGAATCTGAACAAGGAAAGGGAGAAGAGAGCATTTTTGCCATGGTGGATGGGTTGACAAAAAAAATCAAAAGAAACTTCAAACTCAAGGCAGAGGAGCGAGCCGATGATTTGGATAAGGATGTCACTGAGATTACCACCAGCTCCCTTGATGTTTTCAAATTCTACATCGATGGCCGAAAACATCATCTCATGGGGGAATTCCGCCAGAGTATCGCCATGATGGAGGAAGCTGTATCCATCGATCCAGAATTTGCACTGGCTCATCGATCTATGTCCCTGAGTTATGGCAATCTCGGGTTATCTTCAGAGAAAGAGGCATGCTTCCAAAAAGTCCTCGAATTGAGGCATCGGCTCTCCGAAAAAGAGTATTATCTCACCCAAGGAGAGTATTACAGGGAGTCTGAAGAAACCTATGAAGAAGCGATCGAAGCCTATACAAGATTACTCGAGATTTACCCTGACCATCCGAACGGGAACCTTTATCTCGGCACAATCTTCAAGAACATCGAAGAGCTCGACAGGGCCCTCATCTGTTTTGAACAACATAAAAAAAATCATGCAGATTACATCCCTGTCTATTTCTCGATTGCTGACGTCTACATGTTAAAAGGACAATATGAAGAGGCTGAAGAAATCCTCAGGTATTGTATGGATGCTTTTTCTGATCACAGGTCCATCCATCACTTTCTCGCCTTCAATTATATCTGTCAAGGACTTCCTGTTTTTGCTCAAAACGAACTGGATGAAGCTTTCAAGTTGGGTTCAAAGGATCCTCATACCCTGTACATTCGAGGAGTCTATGACATTTTGACAGGAGCCTTTGGCGAAGCAGAAGAAGAATACAGAAAGCTACTCGAAGAGGAAGAGCCAACAGGACAGTATCTCGGTTTCCACGGTTTGGCGAATTTGGCTCAGATCAAAGGCCGAAACAGAGAGTCGAGAGAATATCTCAGAAAGATCATCGATGTTTCGCAGAACCCGGGTGCCGAATGGATGGAATCCCAGGCCCGTTCCATCTTGGCCTTTCGTCTAATAAATGCAGGACGCCCACAGGAGGCTTTGAGGGAATGCAACAGAGCGGGGGACCTTGGAGTTCGAGCCAAAAGACTGGATCTCCAGAGACTGGCTCTGCACTACAAAGGATTGGCCTACTTGAGAAGCAATTCCCGGACAAGAGCGCAGCGAACAGCAGAGGAACTCAAAGCCTTGATCGAGAAGGGAAGCCATCAAAATGAGATGAGACGTTACTGCCATCTTGTGGGAATGATAGAATTGGAGAGAAAAAATTACACTCAAGCTATCGAGCATCTCGAAACAGCCTTGTCTCTCCTTCCTTTCCAGTCCTCGCTGTGGGCCGAGGGCCATTTGATGAATAACCAAGCTCTGTACATCGATGCTTTGGCTTTGGGCTATTACCGGGCGGGGAATTTAGACCAGGCCCAGGAGATGTATGATCGAATCTCTCGACTCACAACAGGAAGACTCTACTTCGAGGATGTTTATGCCAGGAGTTTTTACACGCTCGGAAGAATCTTCCAGAGAATGGGAGAAAGTGAAAGAGCCGAAGAAAATTACAATAAATTTCTTGCCCTCTGGTTCGACGCGGATTCCGGGATTCCTGAAGTGAATGATGCCAAAAGACGGCTGCTGAATTTCAACAGAACGCCTTGAAACCATTTACATAGAACAGGATTGTATTGAATTTTAAGAAAACGTGAGGAGGGACGCCATGTATGCCCGCGTAACTATAGCCCTGGTCGATGTCGAGAGGATCGAGCAATTTCAGAAGATTTATGAGAACAGCGTGGTTCCAGCAGCCAAAAAACAGAAAGGATTTCGGGGCATAAGCCTGATGTTCAATCCGAAAACGGGTGAAGGCATGTCCATATCTTATTGGGATACAGAAGAGCATGCCCTTGCCAACGAGAAGAGCCTCTACTACCAGCAGCAGGTGGCCAAGTTCATTCCCTTTTTTAAAAGAGATCCCAGGCGCGAAGGTTATGAGATCCTGGTCAAGGTTTGACGTTGCAGCCCGGATTAGGCCGGGACGGTTTGCGGTCGTTCGCTCCAGGTCCGATCTGCCAAGCTTCATGGGCCACTTCCTCACCCCAGAGCAATCTTGACTCGTGAATTATCCAGGTTATAAAATGGATGGATAAGGACCAGGGTCTTATAAGGGAAACTGGAAATTTTCGAAATTCAAGGTCTGATCCAGTGAAGGAGGAATAGAAATGTTTGCCCGGTGTACGACAATGCAATTCAAACTGGCGTTTATCGATAGGGCCGTCGAAATATACACGGACAGCATAGTACCAGATGCTCAATCTCAGAAGGGATTCCAGGGACTCAATTTTTATTTGGATCGAAAGAGCGGAAAAGCAGTATCCATTGCCATCTGGGATTCCGAAAAGGATGCCTTGGCTAACGAGAAGAGTCACTATTATCAGGAACAGCTGGTCAAGCTGATGCATTATTTTGCGAATCCACCGATCCGCGAGGGTTATGAAGTCATCGTCAAAGTCTGACCAAAACTTCAAACAGCTTATGAAAACGGACAATTAATAAACAAGATCCCCTATCCTAGATCCAGGCTTTTGTACCGCTTTGAAATCTTGCCATTTGGTCCTTCTTGTGATATTCCAATTCTTTCCCCTGAATAATTAAGGAAAGGAGGATCATGGTGAGACGGTCTGTTTGTTTTGTATGCCTTTTTGTCACCACTGTTTTGATCGCGTTCAGCGGGCCCTCGAGTATCGGTCAAAAATCGGACGGGATGAAGAAATATCCTGGCTATTTTCCTTTTTACTGGGATGAGGAGGCTGGGAAAATATGGCTTGAAATCGACAAGTTCGACACAGAATTTTTGTATGTCAACTCTCTGCCTGCTGGCATCGGCTCGAATGCTATAGGACTCGATGGAAGGCAGCTCGGGTCCACTCGCATCGTGAAGTTCCATAGAGTCGGTCCTAAAGTGCTTTTGATCCAGCCGAATTATTCTTTTCGAGCTGTGAGTGATAATCCAGCCGAACGAAAAGCTGTGGATGCTGCCTTCGCAAAATCTGTACTCTGGGGCTTTAAACTGGAAGCGGAAGAAAAAGGACGGGTGCTGGTGGATGCCACCTCTTTCTTCATGGAGGATTGGCAAAGAGTCATCAGGAGGCTCCAGCGTGCTGGACAGGGAAATTTTCGTGTCGATCCCGCTCGATCGGCTGTCTTCCTGGGGAATACAAAAAATTTTCCCCATAACACAGAAATCGATGTACTCCTCACTTTTGCGAGTCAGAATCCAGGGAGCCTTCTTCGTCAAGTCGTTCCTGACCCCAGCTCACTCACCGTAAGACAGCACCATTCCTTTATCAAGCTCCCTGATGAGGGGTACAAACCGAGAATCTATGATCCCCGCTCCAACTTTTCCGGAATGACCTTTATGGATTTTGCCCAGCCCATCGATAAATCTCTGGCCAGAAGATACATCTGTAGGCACAGGTTGAAAAAGAAAAATCCGGGCGCAGAAGTGAGTGATGTTTTAGAGCCTATCGTTTATTACGTCGATCCTGGAGTTCCTGAGCCGATCCGGTCGGCTCTGATCGAAGGAGCCAGCTGGTGGAATCAGGCTTTCGATGCAATCGGCTACAGAGATGCCTTCCAGGTCAAAGTGCTTCCGGAAGGAGCGGATCCCATGGATATAAGATACAACATGATCAACTGGGTCCACCGCTCCACCCGCGGCTGGTCTTATGGCTCATCGGTCAGGGACCCGAGAACTGGTGAAATCATCAAAGGGCATGTAGCCCTGGGTTCGCAGCGCCTCCGCCAGGATTTCTTGATCGCCCAAGGGCTGACGGCTGAATATGAAGAAGGCAGTGAGGCGGCCGAAGAGATGGTGGAGCTGGCTCTAGGGCGCATCCGGCAGCTTTCCTGTCATGAAGTCGGCCACACCCTCGGGCTGGGACACAACTATGCTGCCAGTGTCAATGACCGGGCCTCAGTCATGGACTATCCCCATCCTTTAATCAAAATCAGAAAGGATGACAGTCTGGATCTTTCCGATGCCTATGCGACAGGAGTTGGAGAGTGGGACATCGTGTCCATTGCCTATGGTTATCAGGATTTTCCAGAGGGAGTGGATGAGGAGAAGGAACTGAAGTTCATCCTGGATAATGCCTTCTCGCGCGGATTGTTTTATCTCGCCGGTCAGGATGCTGGACCTGCGAGTGCACACCCTCTGGCGAACACTTGGGATAACGGGAGAGATCCGGTGAATGAACTGGAGAGGGTGATGAAGATTCGGGCCATCGCACTCGAAGAATTTTCCGAGAAAAGAATCCCGATGTGGGCTCCTATGGCTACACTGGAAGAAGCCCTGGTCCCCACCTATCTGTTTCACAGGTATCAGGTCGAAGCAGCCGCCAGTGTTCTCGGCGGATTGTATTACAACCACACCCTGAGAGGGGATGTGCAGAAGGATCCAGAGATCGTTCCGGCTTCAGAACAGCGGCGGGCTCTGGAAGCGCTGCTCCAGACCATACATCCTGAGAATTTAGAGATCGATGATAAAGTTATCAATATTCTTCCGCCCCGTCCCCCGGGGTACCGACAAACCGGTGAGCTTTTTCCCAGACATACAGGATCGACGTTCGGTGCTTTAGGAGCGGCTGAAGCGGCCGCAGATATGACCGTACGGTTGATTCTCCACCCGGAAAGGGCGGCCCGGATGGTGGATTATCATTCCAGGGACAATAACTTTCCTGGATTCGATGAAGTCCTGGATAAAATCATAGATTTTACTTGGCATTCGACGCATCCAACCAGCCGTCACAATGAAATCCAGAGAGTGGTGAACTACGTGTTTTTATACAATCTGATGAGCCTTGCCGCCAGCGAGGAGAGCGCTCCCCAAGTGCGGGCCATCGCTTCTCTCAAACTTGAAGAGCTGAAAAAATGGCTCCACCGACAGTTGGATGCCGCCCGGAGTGGAAAACATATCCCCGAAGATACACATCAAAGGGCTCATTTTTACTTCGCGGTCTCTCAGATCACCTTGTTTCAAAGAGACCCCACCAGAGTAATGCTTCCAGCTCCTCTCTCTTCGCCTCCAGGTGCGCCAATCGGAATGCATGATTGACTGAATCTTCGTCTCAGAGCGAGGAATGCCTTTGAGTATGATAAATAGTGTAATCATTGTATGAATGTGATAAATTCAGAGAAAAATGCTTTTGACACCTTTAAAGCTTTTCTAGAAGCCGATGTGGAGAATTCCTGGTATGGGATGATGCTGTATGATAATGTCTATAAAGGGTATTCTCCGGAAGGCAAAAACACGGTCAATATTCTTGTACTCCAGGGTTATGATCACTGGGGAAATTATGAAGAAATGGTAGCGATAGCATCGGGAGGGAGGCTTCAAAGACAGGCGGGTTTCGACCCGCCGAATCCTCGCGTCATTACCAGATCCTCTGGGCCGTGGTAATCTGACAATATGAGACAAGGAGATGAGATGACGGTATCGAGAAGAGAATTTTTAAAGATAGGGGGCCTGTCGATCGGCGCTTTTGGATTTGCCGAGAATCTGTTATCCAAACCTCGAACCCGAGAGACTGCAGAATCAGCACTGAAGAATATGGTGGCCGATGTCAAACCTCTGACTCCCCAAGATTATGAGATCCGCCTGGAGAAAGCAAGGCGATTGATGAGAGAACACCAAATGGACGGGCTGTTGCTGACCGGAGGCACCAACCTCCTCTATTTCACGAATGTTCGATGGGGGAGAAGCGAGAGAACATTCGGAGCTGTGCTGAATCGGAAAAAGGCTCCGATCTGGATTTGTCCCGGCTTCGAGAAAAAGCGGGCCGAGGAAAGAATTCCGAAAGGACACCAAATCCGGACTTGGGAGGAGCATGAAAGCCCGTTCAGACTCATCGCAGGAATCATGAAGGAGCTGGGAGCGAAGACAGGAAAACTGGGATTGGGACCGACCATCAGGAGTTTTGTCTATTATGGACTGCGAAAGGATGCTCCTGCTCTCCAGTTGGTGGATGGAGCAGTAGTGACCGAAGGCTGTCGGGGAATCAAAACAGAAAAAGAGATCGCCTACATGGACCTGGCGAATAAAATCACCAAGCTGGCTTATCGAGAAGGGTTCGATAATCTGCAAAGGGGCATGAGCCGTGCGGACCTGGGAGGAATCATACGAACAGCACATAAAAAAATGGGAGTGAGCGGAGGTGGAGGGCCTCTGTTCGGGCCCAGTTCTGCCTATCCTCACGGAACCCTGACAGAACGTTCGCTTCAGGAAGGTGATATCATATTGGTGGATGGCGGATGCAGTGTGGAGGGTTATCGTGCAGATGTGACGCGAACCATTGTGTTCGGAAAGCCAACCGACAGACAAAAGACGGTTTGGGAAGTGGTCAGAAAAGCACAGGTCGCTGCGCATAGGTCTGTAAGACCAGGCGTTCCGTGCGAAGAGGTCGATCGGGCCGCCCGTAACGTGGTCGACGAAGCGGGATTTGGACCGGATTATGAGTATTTCACCCACCGCGTGGGCCATGGGATCGGGATGGAAGGCCACGAATATCCCTATTTGGTCAGAGGAAATAAACTGCAACTTCAACCCGGCATGACCTTCTCTAACGAGCCAGGAATCTATATCTACGGCGAGTTCGGTGTCCGTATCGAGGATTGTTTCGTTGTGACAGAGGATGGAGGACGGTTCCTCGGAGGAATGGAAAGCACTGCGATCGACAGGCCGTTCGGGGAATGACAGAGTCTTTGTTTAAATCGTGAAGACCAGCTTGCTCTCCTGCCCTTCGTGGATTCTCTCGTAATGAACTGAGAAATTCATCAGAAGAAAGAGGCTGGTGTTGTCCTCCATTTTCTTCAGGACTTTTTCCTCGATCTTCTGAACGGACTCTGCAATTTCCAGTGTGGCAGCCATCTCCTCTTCACTCATGACCACGATTCCATCGTCATCACCAAAAATGATGTCACCTGGAGAAACAGGAACACCGCCACAGCTTATTTTGATCTGAGTCTTGAATATCTTCGAGGCACCTCCTGCCATGGGAGTGTAGTATCTGGCGTAGACCGGAAACCGGATCTTGCGTATCTGCCTGACGTCCCGACAACCGCCATCGATGACCATACCAGATAGTTTCTTTCTTTTCGCCTCAGTGGCGAACATCTCTCCTGCAAAGGCGACCTTGTCCCCTTCGGCATTGATGACCAAGACATCGTCTTCCTCGGCTTCTTGAAGAGCCTTAATAACCGAGAGAAAGTCTCCCCGGCAGTGGACGGTTCGGGCGAGACCGATCATCCTGATACTTTGGAACACGGGCCTGATATCTGGGTCCATAACCCTGAATGTTTTGCTTGCGTCACAAAGACTGGCCGTATCCAAGCGCGACAGTCTTTTTTTTAATTTTTTAAAATCCATGGCGGCTCCTTCCTTTCGGTTCTTTGGTCACCTTGGTATGTGGACAAGTTTATCATATAGCTCTCGTTTCTGGAATCGAATTCCATAAAACGGTGAAACGGAGAAAAAGCTGCGGTTTCTTATACCGAGATATTTGAAAAGATATTGATTTATGAGCTGAAAAAGATTAAAAAGATATGTCCTAGGGAACAGCCTGGGACGGGATCAGACATTCGAAACTTTCATCATAATCTTCTGACTTTTATTCGATGACCAAGTCATGAATTTCAAGAATGTTTGCCCCAAAATACAGGAGGATTCATGAAAAAAGTTTCAGACATCTTACCCGAACTTTTATCGGTCACATCCAAAGGCCTGACCCGGTCTGAGATCAGGGAGCTCTTAAAGCTAACCAGACAGCCGGGGGTCATTTCATTCGCCGGAGGACTGCCTTTTTCCGGATTGTTTCCGGTCGAAGAGATGAAGGATATTGTTAACACAGTCTTAGAAAATGAAGGACAGATAGCTCTTCAGTATGGTCCGACAGAAGGAGATATCCGCCTGAGAAGGTTTCTTGTAGATAAGGTAAAAGCGGACGAAGGTGTCGATATTGACGAGGAGAACATTTTGATCGTATCCGGATCTCAGCAGGCATTGGATCTGATCGGAAAGATATTCATCGATCCAGGAGACCCTATTATCGTCGGGTTGCCATCCTATATCGGAGGCATACAGGCGTTCAAGAGTTTCAGGGCAAATATGCTGGGGGCGCGTCTGGATAAACAGGGGATGAATGTGGATACGGTCGAAGAGATCCTGCGGACATACACAGCCAAAGGCCAAAAGATCAAATTCGTTTATATTGTTCCCGATTTTCAGAATCCATCCGGAGTGACTCTCTCTTTGGAGCGAAGAAAGAGGCTCCTGGAAATCTGTTACCATTATGATACGGTGGTCGTGGAAGATACGCCTTACCGGGAATTGAGGTTCGAGGGAAAAGACGTACCCAAATTGGGGGCCATGGATGAGAGAGGACACGCGTTTTCTCTTCATACTTTTTCTAAAATACTCTTTCCGGGGACAAGAATCGGGTGGATCATTGCGAACAAGGCAATAATGGATAAACTCGTCATGGCCAAGCAGCCCACCGACCTATGCTCTCCTCCTCTCAATCAATCCATCATTTATGAATTCTGCCGCCGCGGCTTGCTCGAGCCTCACATCGAGAAGATCATCGAGGTCTACAGGAAAAAACGGGATGTGATGCTCAAGGCTTTGGAGGAATGCATGCCCGGGGATGCGGGGATAGACTGGACCCACCCTGAAGGGGGGCTTTTTCTCTGGGTAACTTTACCCGAGAAGATGGATGCCGAAGAATTGTTTCCCAAGGCTGTAGAGAAGAAGGTGGCTTACGTCGTGGGATCGGCCTTTCATTTCGACCGAAGCGGGAAGAACACCATGCGGCTGAATTTTTCCTATCCTACAGAAGAGGAGATCCACGAGGGAATCAAACGGCTCGCAGGTTTGATCAAAGAAGAACTTTGAAATTTTCCTTCCGCTTATTGAAGACAGAAGCTCGGGCTGGACATAATGAGTCGGAGGCGGCGTTCGGCCTCAAATGTCAACTCGAGGTAACGGATGATTCTCATCCCGCCGCCATGGGAAGGACAACGCAGAGGATCCGCCTCGCAGACCATGCGAAACATCTAATTCTTAACATTAAACCGTGCTTTTTGGTTGAGACCGACCTTTGCGGATGAAATGGATAAAAAATAAAACTGGAATACTCTTTTGTTGGAAAGGACAACAAAGTTTTTTGTGGTGATGAGAACAATCCAGATTTTTGAGGTTTGTTCCCGCTCAACCATAGTGAGGAGATATAATCGCGAAAACAAGTATGAAATGGACAATCGGAAATTGTTGGGATACTTCTAAGGAGAGATGGTTATTCTACCAGGTCATTGAGCGCAGAATATTCTGCTGCTTGAAGACATGGCTGCGGCCGACTACTGCAAATACCCTTTCGCCTTTCTTCAGCGCTTTCGTGACCTTTTGAATCATAGTCTGGTCCCGGTATTCTATGAGTTTCTGATGGATCTCAGCGAGAAAACCGCCTTTTTCCGATGATTTGAAATAGCTGTAAGGAATGTTCTGCCATTTGTCGAGCTCAGGAAACAGCTGCGAAAACATGTGTTCGAACTCTATCAGGGTTGTCGGGAAATACCTGGATCCCCCAAATCTTTCCATTTTACTCAACAGAAGGCGGGCATCATCCAAATTTTTATCTTCTCTACGGAGCATTTTATTTATGTTTGCCTGTCTGAGAATAAAATAAATTTTTACCTGGTGGGGGGGATATCGATTTCTTAAGTATCGAATCTGTTCTGATATGGAAGGATCGATGCATTTAACAGGAACTCCATCACGTGCTGCCAAAAATGTGATCAGCCCCTGCTCTCCATAACTCCGTATGGCATGGGTGCGGGATTCTTCTAAAGGCCAGATGCGTCCTTCGCAGAATGCGTATGTTGGTCGGAACTGTTCCCACTTTCGTTCGATATCCTCAAATTGGGGGTCTTTAGGATCTACTTTGTGGAAGGCCCCATAGTAGAAGAGGCTCCCCTTCCTCTTGTTCAGCTCGAGAATATAGGGCCCGGTTCTCGGGTGTTCGACGTATTCCTGCCAGGTCAACAGCTTTCCGTGGTTGAAGCTTGTGCAGGAAAACGACCCCAGAGAAATCAATGATATGGTCAGGATGGTCAGGATTGTATCATGTATTGGAATCGCTTCCTGATGTCTCCTGCGGGCTCCTGATGAAAGTTTCATGGTCCTTCCTTCGTCGCTTGGTTTTCCACCAGCAATAATGCAGGATTAGTGCCAGAATTGTATTAGGCATGAAAATTCTATAAGTAATTCAATATCAACAATTTAATAATTAATCCGGGAGAAGGAAAACGAGGCAAGAAGCCTATTCTGTCTAATTTTTTTACACTTCTATCTTTTTTTGATCCTTTTGATCGCACCTTCGATCAAGCAATTGGCAGCCTTGAAAGAAACGAGGTCCTTATCTCTTCCCAGTATGGCGTGAATACAATACCTTGGACTTTTTTGACAACCAAATAGCCCTGTGATATAAGCAGATAAGCAGGATCCCATTGTTAGCCCCCTATTTCTAATATGAAGAGATCGAAGGACTTAGCTCGATTAAAAAAAGATGCACATTCGATTTTTCTGGCTGGAGTGGAGGCGGTAAATCCGGTAAAGGCCTTGAAAAAGCATCTGAGCTTGGAAGACAACCTTTTGATGGTGAAGAATATCAGATACGATCTGAATGAATTCGAGAACATATTTGTCGTCGGTGCTGGGAAGGCGTCTGCAGCCATGGCCCAGGCTTTGGAAGAGCTTTTAGGCGAGCGTCTTAATTCAGGCCTGATAAACACAAAATATGGTCACGGACTGCCGCTCCGGAAGATCCAGGTGACCGAAGCTGCCCATCCGGTGCCCGATGAGGCAGGTTTCCGAGGAGCACAAAAGATTGTCAAGCTTCTCGAAAAGACCGGGGAAAAAGACCTGGTTTTCTTTTTGATTTCTGGAGGGGGATCAGCCCTTTTGCCTTATCCTGCTGAGGGGTTGAGTCTCCAGGATAAGCAAAAGGTGACCACAGCACTGCTCGAAGTCGGGGCTAACATCCACGAAATCAATGCGCTTCGAAAGCATCTTTCATTGATCAAAGGAGGCCGGCTGGCAAGATTCGCTTTTCCTTCCACTCTCATCTCTCTGATTCTTTCCGATGTGATCGGAGATGACCTGGACAGCATTGCTTCGGGACCGACTGTACCAGACCAGAGCACCTTCGTCGAATGCCTGCACATTTTGGATAAGTATCATATCCGGGATCGGGTTCCTCTGGCTGTTGTCGGGATCATGGAAAAAGGTGCTAGAGGAGAAATCGAGGAGAATCCCAAGCCGGGTGATCCTGTGTTCGAGCGGACCCAGAATATCATCATCGGAAGCAATATCCAGGCTGTTCAAGCAGCAGAAAAAAAGGCAGTTGATCTGGGCTACAACACTATCATCCTTTCAACATTCATCGAGGGGGAAACAAAACATGTCGCCAAGGTGCATGCAGCCGTGGCTAAGGAAATTCTCAGCTCGGGAAACCCGATTGACAGGCCTGCATGTGTCGTTTCAGGAGGGGAAACCACCGTCACCATTCGCGGTAAAGGATTGGGGGGACGAAACCTGGAATTTGCCCTGGCAGCAGCTATAGATATTGCAGGATTGAAGGATGTCGTTGTTTTGAGCGCGGGCACCGACGGAACGGATGGTCCTACCGACGCTGCAGGTAGCATTGCCGACGGAACCACCATCGAAAGATCTGAAAAGAGGGGGATGGATGCCGAGGCTTTCCTCCGTGAAAACGATTCCTACCACTTCTTCCAATCCCTGGGAGATTTGGTCATTACAGGACCGACTCATACCAACGTCATGGATTTGAGGCTGGTGCTGGCAGCCTGACGTTTCTCTATGGTGTTTCTATTTTTTGATCGCAGAATACCTGTTTGTTGTCACAGAAATCAGGATGTTCCGCCCGGGAGAAGCGTCAATCTGCCAGGGCATTCTTTCCTATGACAATCAGGCTCTTCAGGAAATCTATCCCGATGAGGATGGCCACGATGGCGACAATCCAGTTGCCTGCTTTTTGGAGGTCGAAATGGGAAAATTCGATGAAGGGTTTTTCGATAGGATTGTTGACAACGATCCCGATAACGATCAGTTGAAGAGCGCTTTTTGACAGATTGATCCATTCTGAGGTGGTGAAAAATTTCAAGGCATAGGCGAGAACACCGATCCCTAACAAACTCAGAAGAGCTAGAGAATACCACTTGGATGCGGAAGGAGTGAGCAGCGATTCTGGGCTTTGAAAATCCAGGCTCATGATGAAGAGGGTGTGGAACTGCGAGTAGGCCCAAACGAGGAGGCCATAGCCTGCAATCATCAGTAAAAAAGGCATAATTTTTGACTTTGACTGCCGGCTGGCCGCGATCTTTTCCCAATTCACTCTGAATTTCGGCCAGGGAAGTCTGATGTCTTTGCGGCTTTGAGTGACAGAATAAAGGATGATTCCTACCAGTCCGATGTCAAATACCAGGGTCATTGGAACATAGAATAAAGATTGAAAACTGTCCATCTGAGGGATGTAAAAGAATGGGAAAACCACCATGCTCGTTCGGGATAGGAGAGCAGCAAGGGTGAGCCCAAAGTGGAAAACAAAGAGGATCGCAGTGTAGCGGAAAAGATATTTTTTAAAAGAAGGAGCTATGATCTGAACATCGTCTATATATTTTTCTGCGACCTGACGGGGATTTCCATACGATGCGATGACTTTTTCCAAGGCGCTTTCTTTGACTTCTCCGTATTCCTGTTCGGCTTTCTCCAATATGTGGCTTCTGATTTCTGATAAGATCTCTTCTTTCCCTTCCCGGACAACGAGATAATGACTGATTTCTTTGAGATATTTTTCAAGTTTCTCAGACATTTTTAAACTCCTTCAAAAGATGATTCAAGATTTCAATTTGTTTTTGCCAGATTTTCAGCAACTCGGAACGAACGTTGCGCCCTTGCTCAGTGATGATATAGAATTTGCGGGGCCTGTCCTCAGTGACGTCCCATTTGCTTTTGACCAGGTCTTTATTCTCCAGTCTTCTCAGCAGAGGATACAGAGTGTTTTCTTCGAGAATGAAACCTTTCTTTTCGAGCTGCTTGACCATGGAATACCCGTACATGTCCTTTTCCAGGAGAACGAGGACCAGAACCTGGAGAAAGCCTCGATTCATTTCGGTTTCGAATGAACTGATATCCGTTTCCATTCCTTGTACCTCCTGAATATTCAAACGCTTTATACTGTTTTATAAACTATAGTGTATATGATACTATATAGTATAATAAACAGGTTGTCAAGTCTTTTTTTGTGCTTTGACTGCAGAACGTATCTCCTTCATTTATCTTGACTTTTTACAGGCATGCGGTTATTTTGATTCAAATTAGCAGAGCGCTGAAATATCGGACCTTAAAATGGCTAAAGAAGCTGTGTTAGAAAGCGGAACGGAAGCAGGCAAAAAGCCTGTCACAGAACTCGCCCGAGACATGGGACTGATGCATGTCACCATGATTGGTGTCGGGGCCATGATCGGTGCGGGGATATTCGTGCTCACCGGATTGGCAGCAGGTGTATCTGGCCCGGCTTTGCTCCTCGTTTTTGCCTTTAATGGAGTGGTTACAGGATTGACAGCTATGTCCTATGCCGAGCTTGGCTCCTGCTTTCCTGAAGCTGGAGGCGGGTACCTGTGGGTCAAAGAGGCTCTCCCCCAGCCTAACGGATTTCTCTCCGGCTGGATAAGCTGGTTTGCCCATGCCGTGGCCTGCAGTTTGTATGCTGTGGCCTTCGGGACTTTTGCTGTGGATCTCCTTCATCTTTCTGGAGTAGACTTCAACAAACTTTTATCCTTCTTATCCTCATCCGAACCATATGTCCTTGCTGCCAAACTCATCTCGGTTATAGCGACTCTTTTGTTTGTCTATATCAACTACCGCGGGGCCAAAGAGACTGGACAGGCCGAGACATTGGTCACAATTCTCAAGATCGTAGTGATCGCACTCTTTATCGGATTTGGCCTCTTCGCTATGTTTTCCGGAAAGACACCAGAGCCTTGGCCCGAACATTTCCGGGGATTTTTCCAAAAGGGTCCGATGGGTATCATCATAGCCATGGGTTTGACCTTCATAGCCTTCGAAGGATATGAGATCATTGCCCAGTGCGGGGAAGAGGTCAAGAATCCCAAAAAGAATATTCCCCTCTCGATTTTTCTCTCCCTTTTGATCGTTGTGCCTGTTTATGTCCTTGTCGCTTTTGTGGCGCTGGGTGCTGCAGCTCCGGAAGGAGATATGCCGACCTGGCAGTACCTGGGCGAAAAAGGAGAGTTGGCCATGATCGAAGCAGCCGAGCATTTCATGCTGGGCAAACTGGGAAGAATTATTTTCTTGATAGGAGGCCTGTTCTCCACCATGTCGGCATTGAATGCCACTGTCTACTCCTCCTCCAGGGTCAGCTTTGCTATGGGTCGCGACCACAATCTGCCTTCAATTTTCAGTAGAGTCCATCATAAGAAAAGAACCCCTCATATGGCAGTTTTCATCTCCGGTCTCATGATCATTCTGATGGCGCTATCCCTTCCGATCGAAGATATAGCTTCCGCAACGGACGCCATGTTCCTTTTCCTTTTCATCTTCGTGAACCTGGCTGTAATCAATTTACGGAAAAACCGTCCGGATTTGGATAGAGGCTTCAAGGTTCCCTTTGTTCCTCATATTCCTGTTGTTGCGACCTTTTTAAATCTTTTTCTGGCCGTATTCCTGTTCTTTTACAGACCCCTGGGTGTTTGGGTGTGTATAGGATATCTGCTCTTCGGTATCGGATTTTACTATCTTTATTCCCGAAGAAAAGAGTTTGTTGCCAAGGCGGTTCCTGTTGTCCATACCGAACAGCCTGTTCTCACACCCAGTCCGTGCGATTTTCACATCCTGGTGCCGGTTGCCAACGAGAAGACAGTCGAACAGCTGCTGCGATTTGCTGTGAGGATGGCCAAGGCTTATACGGCCGATATAACGGCCTTGAATGTCATTCAAGTCCCTCCTCAGCTCCCTCCGAGCGAGGGCCGGAAATATGTCGATTCTGCCCGCTCTCTGCTGGGGAAAGCCATAGATGTTGCCGAGCAGGACGATATCCCCGTTTATTCTCTGGTGAAATTGACCCACAATATTCCCAAAGCCATCATCGAGACCTGCGAGGAAAGAAAAATAGATCTGATGGTTCTCGGATGGGAGGGAGAAAGACCCGCCCATAACAGGGTGTTCGGAACAATCACAGACGAGATCATCCTGAACACAGTCTGCGATATTGCCTTGGTCTGTCGCTCGCCCGCTGGCAGAGACATCAACAGGATTCTGATACCTGTGAGCAGCATTAAATACGCCGTTCTTTCGCTCAAAATCGCAGAGGCCATATTGAAGCAGAACAAAACGCCGATCGTCCTTTTTCATGCTACATACCGGGATGATGTGAAAGCTGTCGAGCAGAAATATCGCGAGGAGCTGCAAAAATTAAAAGAAGAAATCGATCCCGGCAGGTACAAGATCGTGATCAAAAAAACGCAGCGTGTTCCGGATGCTGTGCTCTCCGAAACCCAGCACCATGATTTGATCATCATGGGAGCTCCAGAGGAAGGATTGGTGCGGCGGGCACTCTTCGGCGACCTGCCCGTGCAGGTCGCTCGACAGACAGATGTCCCCATCATCCTGACCAAAAGGTACACCGGACATGTCAAATCCTGGTTCCAGAAATTCTTTGGCTCCCGCAAGACTATGCTGGATTAGGGATTTTCATCCATGAAAATGAATCGCCGCAATTTCTTAAAAACGACAGGTTGCGCAGCATGGGCCGTCTTCAGTTCCCGGCCCCTTTTTATCAACATGGATTCCTTTTGCTGCGGTCATGCCGAAGAAACGGATATCGGCTACGGGCCTTTAATCCAAGATCCAGAGCGAATTATGGACCTTCCAGAGGGTTTCAGTTACAAGATCATATCTCGGGCAGGAGAAAAGATGGCCGATGGATTTTACGCCCCTGCACGTCCTGACGGCATGGGTACTGTTCCTGGCCCTAACAGCTTGGCAATCATCCTGCGCAATCACGAAATCTTCTCCGAAATGTCTCCTTTGAGCGGTCCATTTGGAAACAGGAATCAGCTGCTTCGTCGATTGAACAGAAAAGAGGTCTATGATAGAGGGAGACAGAACGATCCCCCCCTTGGAGCAGTGACAACCCTTGTATATGACACAGATTCTCAGGAACTCAAACATCAGTTTCTCAGCTTAGCAGGAACTCTTGTGAATTGTTCGGGTGGTGTGACGCCGTGGAATTCCTGGCTTTCCTGTGAGGAAGTATTTCAGAACGCAGGCTTGAGATTCGCCAAAGATCATGGTTATGTTTTCGAGATACCAGCATCCGTGGAGCCGAAGGTTACAGAACCAGTTCCTCTCAAAGCTATGGGTCGTTTTGTCCATGAGTCTGCTGCTGTCGATCCCCGGACAAACATCATCTATCAGACTGAAGACAGGACGGATAGTCTTGTCTATCGCTTCCTTCCTAAAAGTCCCGGTCGTTTGAAAGAGGGGGGATGGCTCCAGTGCTTGAGTGTGGCTTCCGAACCACGTTTCGATACACGGAATTGGGACGGACAGAAGGTGAAACCTGGAGAGTCGTTTCAGGTGAAGTGGATTGGTCTGGAAGATGTGGACTCGAAAAAAGACGACCTGCGTATCAGAGGATACGAGAAAGGAGCCGCCTTGTTTGCCAACGGAGAGGGGATGGTATGGAGTGACGGGACAGTGTATTTTGACTGCACCAACGGAGGTCGGATCAAAGCGGGACAAATCTGGAGATATACTCCCAGTCCGTTCGAAGGGACTGAGCGGGAGAAGGAATCGCCGGGTCGCCTGATGCTTTTGGCAGAGCCAAACGATAGATCGATTATCGAGCATCCTGACCAGATGACCGTGACTCCTAGGGGGGATCTCTTGATCTGTGAAGATGGTTATGGGGAGCAGTTTGTGGTGGGACTTACATCCCACGGAAAGTTATACAAGCTTGCGCGCAATGCTAGGGACGAATCTGAGCTTGCAGGGGTGTGTTTCTCTCCTGACCGCAGCACGATGTTTGTTAACAACATGGAAGCAGGAATGACCTTTGCTGTTACAGGTCCGTGGAAAGTGAAAAACTGAGAAAAAGGGGAGCCAGGAGCTCATCTGGCTCCCCTGAATGAGTGATCACTCCTAAGGTTTGTGCCGGTCCATGGTCACTCATCCATTGCAGGGCATCGTTCAAGAAATTACTTTTCTTTTTTCTTTGCTTTCTCTTTCGCCCACATTTCTTTTATCTGCATCAGCTTCTCTTTGATGAGTTTCTTCTTTTCAGGATCATCGGTTTTTTCATACATTTCCTTGAGCTTTGCCGCTTCCTTCTCGTAGTCGATGGCGGTTGAAGATTTGACCAGTCCCTTTTTCTTCATCTCCTGCAATTGTGCCAGCTTTGCTTTCAGCTTTTTTGTTTCTTCAGGATCATCTGTATTAGCAAGTTTAGTCTTTATTTTTTTGGTCGTTTCAATATACTGTTCCTCGGTAATGGTGCCGGGATTGTGTTCGACCAATCCTTCTTTCTGTTTCAACAGTTGAATCTCCAGCAATTTCTCTTTGATCAATTTTTTCTTCTCTGGATCCTCTGTTTTTTCGTATTCTTTTTTGAGCTGCTGTTCCTTCAGCATGATTTCCTGGAGCTTGTGTTCCTTTTCTTTTTTCTTCTTGTCATCCGAGGCTTTTTGATCTTCTGTAGCTGCAGATCCGTTCGGTCCATCCAGAGCAGGCTGGACATTTTCGGCAGTCATTTTGGCTTGAGATGTGGGACTTGCCGGTTTCGGATTGGCAAAGGCCAGAACGAGAAAGCAGATCACAGGAATCGTGAGCAGAAATTTGGATTTTGCCCAAGTCTTGGATTTGCCTTTTGTCATCATGGTTATCCTCCTTTTGATGAGTGAGTGATTGAAGTTGTTCACGAATTCGAACAGCTTCAATCCCACATGCTGCTCGAAGATGAGCAGTTGATACTTGGCTCTGCTGCAGCCCTGCGCGATGACATGGTTATCCGCCAAGTACTCATGGGTTTCTTTGAGTGACGTTTTGTACGGCCGTACAAAAGGATTAAACCATTCGACGATGGTCAGCAGTTCTATGACGATGAGATCTAAGGTGTGGTACTGATTTATGTGAACCAGTTCATGATCTATGATTCTGAGAAGATCACGCTGGGATACATTGGATTTGTTCAAAAAGAAAAAATTGAAAAAGGAGAACGGCGCACTATCCTCATTTATGAAGACGAGATTAATCCTCCCATACCGTTGGTATCCATTTTTTTTGATCAGCAAAAATAGCCGGGTGATTTTGTAGGCGAATCGGGCGAGGAAAAATCCCACTCCCGCAAGATAGATCACCCAGAGCATGTCCATAAGACCAAAGGAATTTGTCTGGATACCGGAGACCGGAGTAAAAAAGTGCTGCTGTTCCATGGAAGGAGCAGTTCTGAGAGGCGATGGAAGGTTGACGAGGGGAATGAGAAAGGAGAGAGGAATAGAGAGCATCAGAAAAAAGCGATTGGTGGCAAAAAATGTTTCCTTCCGTAGAAATGTCCAGTAGACAAGATAGAAAAGACCCAAACAAACACCTGACTCGACCATATAGAAGAGGAAATTATTCATTTTCGTCCCTCTTTTGTTTTTGGATTTCCCGGTTGATCATCTTCCGGATTTCTTCCAGTTCTTCGATGCTCATGTCTTTATCTTTGGCAAAAAAGGAGACCATCTCTTTAAAAGAATCGCTGAAATAGTCTCTCATGATGCTCTTCAGGTAAGCCTTGGTGTAATCTTCCTTACGGATAGTCGGGAAATATTCATAGGTGTTGCCGTAAGCATTGTGGGAAATGAATCCTTTTTTTTCCAGAATCCGGACGATGGTGGATACCGTGTTATAGGCGGGTTTCGGATCGGGAAGATGCTCGATGATGTCTCTTACAAAACCCTTTTCCAAGTCCCAGAGTATTTGCATGATTTGTTCTTCGGCTTTTGTTAATCGTTTCATGGTATCTCTAATATACAACTAATCCTTTAGTTTGTCAACTAAATAAATAGTTTTTTTTCGCAGTCTTGTCATTTTTCTTTCTTTACTTATGCTGATTGTATACACATCTATATACGTAGAAGAACTGGAACTGGTTGCAGGATAGATAAAGGCTCGATTTTTTCGATGTTTTAAAAAGTCGAACGAGAAATTCAATTTGACAGGAAAAGGCTCAAACGCCAGCGGTTTGGTGGCTTTGAAGGTCTGTTTTCGGCAGTGGAGGAAATTTAGATGGGGGGCGGCGGTGTTTGGTGGCCTGTTCGTATGCGTAGGCAATTTTGATGATAACCGGTTCAGCGAACAGCCTCCCGACGATCTGCAGCCCTGCTGGAAGATTGTCATAGGTGAAGCCCATCGGCACAGAGATAGCCGGGAAGCCAGTGTGCGGAGGAATCAGCTGGCTGTTGTCTCCGGCAGGACTCTCGTTGTCTCCGATGAGTCTCGGGGGATTGCTCCATGTTGGATAAATGATGGCATCCAGTCGATGCTCATCCATGGCCCTGAGTACTGCCTCACGGAAAGCGATATTCCGCGGCTCGTGATAGAGATCCTGACATCGGACATCCTGCGTGACCGGAACCTCTAGCGCTCGTTTCAGTCTTTTTTCGATATAGGGAGAATAAAGCCCGGTATCAACGATGTCGGCAAGCGTATTGAATGGTGCATTATCTCCGAGAGAGGCCAAATAGTCGTTCAGATCGTGTCGGAACATATCACACCATATGTCTTTCGTCATCTCCTCGAAATCTGGAATGACAAATGGATCCACGATTTCTGCTCCTTGAGAGCGCATGTCGTCGATCGCTTTATCCAGCAGCTCGATGATCTGCGGATCTGTGGCAGGCTTATCCGTATAATAGCGGAACACTCCTATCCGTGCATCTTTGAGTCCTTCTCTGTCGAGAAACTGCATGTAGCTATCAGGAATTTTATCCTGACTTATTTCAGTGATGGGATCGGCAGGATCGTAGCAAGCAATCACCTCCAGAATTTTTACGGCATCCTCGAGCGTTCGGGCCATTGGGCCGCCGATGTCGTTGCGCAGATAAAGGGGAATGATCCCATCCCGGCTGGTCAGTCCCATGGTTGAGCGGATGCCCACGAGACAGCAGTGGGATGAAGGGCCACGAATGGAGTTTCCGGTATCTGTTCCCAATCCAACTGTGCCCAAGTTTGCCGCTACTGCAGCGGCTGTTCCGCCGCTCGATCCTGCCGGAACTCTCTCCAGATCATATGGATTTCTGGTTATGCCGGCGATAGAGCTTTCTGTAAGCAAGGGGCTGAAAGCCCATTCTGCCATGTTGGATTTTGCCAGGATGATGGCTCCTGCTTCACGCAGTTTCCTGACCTGATAGGCATCATCCGGCGGGATAAATCCCTTAAGAGCCAGGGATCCACCCGTTGTCTGCATGTCTTTGGTCTGGTAGTTGTCCTTGACAATGACAGGAATCCCGTGGAGAGGACGAAGCATTTGAGTTTGTTTGAATTCTCTGTCCAGCTCCTCGGCTCTTTTCCGGGCGTTCGGATTGATAATCACGATAGCATTCAATCCGGTTGACTGGTCGAATTTATTTATTCTCTCCATATAATAGTCGACCAAATGGCGGCAGGTAAGCTGACCCTTCTTGAGAGCTTGGTGAATGCCGGCGATCGTTGCCTCCTCCACAGTGAAGCCGGGTTTTACAGCTTTCCAGTTTGCGTCATCGCTTTTTTTGCAGCCTGAAAGGAATAATATGACAACAATGAAAAGGATCAGTCCCCATTTCTTAATTAAAGCCTTTTCCATGATTTAGCCTCCTTTTTTTACTGCAAAAAGTTATCACATCCAAAAATCCTGGTCAATCTTGGCGAATCCACCCAATAAAAAATAGAATCGTCCCCTTTTTTAGTCCTGATTTTTATTGTATAAGTGAGGAAGATTGAATCGAAAGGAGCCAGGCTGATGGAGTCCATTAAAGCGCAGCGCATTCCATACTCACAGATTCGGGTGGTTTTCGATAAAGCGAGAGAGCTCGAAAAGAAAGGAAGGCACATCATTCATCTGGAAATCGGAAGACCGGATTTTGACACGCCCGAGCATATCGTAGAGGCGGCTATTAGAGCCCTAAGGGACGGGAAACATCATTACTGCCCGAACGCCGGAGTCCCGGAGCTCCGTCAAGCCATCATCGAACAAATCAGGGTTGAATACAGACTCGAATACCATCCCCATTCTGAAATTATCGTTACCAATGGCGTTGCTGAAGCGGTGTATTTGGCCATAAATGCTTTGCTCAATCCGGGTGACCAGATTCTGATCCCTGATCCGGCTTGGTTGAACTACCAGCAGGTCACTCTGTCAAACTATGTGGAACCGGTGCCCTATACCTTGTTCGGAGAGAATGGTTTTCGACCCGATCCGGAAAATATAGAGGAAAGGATCACGCCCCGGACAAAAGCGATTCTTCTTTTGAGCCCCTCCAATCCCACAGGATCGGTGCTCCATCCGAACATGATAGAAAAAATTGCGGCCATTGTGGAGAAAAATGATCTGTTGGTTCTTAGCGATGAGATCTATCGGAAAATCATTTATCCTCCTGCCAAACATGTGAGTATCGCCACATTGCCTGGAATGCGGGAGCGGACCCTTATCCTGGACGGATTTTCCAAATTCTATTCCATGACAGGTTGGCGGCTAGGTTATGTTTTAGGTCCTGAAAAGCTCATCAATCCTATGCTTAGATACCATCAGTACATGATCACGTCGGTCAATACCTTTGCCCAATGGGGAGCGATCGAAGCGTTGAAGGGAGATCAGAATCCTTCCAGGATGATGGTTGCAGAGTTCAGAAAACGGAGAGACTATATATGCGAAGCGGTGGATCAGCTGCCGGGATTCAGATGTATAAAACCCGAGGGTGCATTCTATCTTTTTCCCAATATCGAAGAAACCGACATGAATGGATTCCAGATGTCTCAGATGCTCCTGGAAAAAGCAGGGGTTGCCACCGTTGCCGGGGAATGCTTCGGGAAGTGCGGAGCCGGACATATCCGTTTCTCCTATTCAAATTCGCTGGATAATTTACAAAAAGCGGTAGCCAATATCAAATCAGCGATGGGAGATTGAATAATTCAGTTCAGGTAACTTTTTTACTTTACTTACTGATAATCCATGAGTAGGTAATACTTTCTTCTACATCAACAGTAGTCGATGCGACTTTTACCTCGTCGCTCGGCCTTACTGCTTCCAGAAGATGCTCCCCATAAGGAAAGTGTTCAAATAATATAACTGATTGATCGTCGATATCCTCTATTAAATCACTATCTATATAGATACTTAAGGTTTCCCCATACTCATTGCTTATTTGTAGGCTGGCTGAACTTTGAATGGTCCATTCATAATTAATCGCATCGAATAATTCTACTGAGAGAGACATTATTTCTGTTTCGGTTCCCTTTTTTTTTGCTACAAGTTCGTGCAATTCCAGAGATACATTGCTGATGGTGATTGAGTCTAGATATTCAACCGAGGACTGTAAATTTCCATCCATGTAGATATCCAAAGCTACACCACAATCATTAATGACTATAATATTGGCTGTAGAATTTTTATCAGGGCCCGTGGGATTCTTGCAGCTTATCGAGACCAACATGAAGAGACTCAGCCAAACGATCATTCCAACATAAAATATTGTTTTCTGTTTGTTGGTCTTTACCATTCTGAACCTCACTGAAACCGAGTTGTTTTTTTAATTAAGTTAATCGACTCACTGATTTCATTCCTATTATTGAACCAACATAAATATTCTGATGATTCAGGGATTATCGAACCTTCGGCTGTCACCTCACAATTTCAAAAGAAGAAGAAACGAAATCCTCCCTTCTCTTTTTTATAAAAAGAGCACACGGAAGGTGAAACGATATCAATATTCCTTATCTATTATACCATTGACTGACGGCCATTCATAGTATGCGCATCAAAACTCAGGAGCATTTATTCCTGTGGGAGCTGTGTTATGGATCGATGCGGCCTGGAGGACGCACTTCAGTGCCTGTGAGTTCTCCATCTCCAAGTTCTTTTCGGGCTGCTTCGCCCAGTGCCTTGAGGCGGGCGACCACGTCGGGGTTTTCGCCTGCCACATCGTTTTTTTCACCGATGTCGTTCTCTAGATCGTAGAGTTCGAATCCAGTCTTACCTTTATTGTAAGGGCCTGGCAGGCCGTTCTTTCCTGGTTCGACTCCTTCATATGAGCGGTGCTTGTGGGGAAAATGAAGTTTCCATCTGTCCTGGCGCACGGCCTGGAGCTGCTTCCCGTAATAATAGAACAGATGATTTCGCGGATTGGCGTCTGGCTGACCCTCTAAAAGTGGAAGGATGTTCACACCATCGATTTTGTGTTCTGGAAGCGGTGCTTCTGCTACGGCGGCGAAGGTCGGGAGAAGGTCCATGGTGGCAGCTATCTTGTCGCACACAGCACCCGCAGGGATATGGCCAGGCCAGCGCATGATGCAAGGAACCCGAACCCCGCCTTCCCAGGCAGTCCCTTTTCCCTCGCGAAGGGGTCCTGCGGATCCGGCATGGTCTCCAAAATTCAGCCATGGACCGTTGTCGCTCGTAAAGACCACAAGAGTGTTTTTGTCCAGTCCGTACTGTTCCAATGTTTTAAGGATTTCTCCCACAGACCAGTCGATCTCCATCATCACATCGCCGAACTTCCCCTGTTGACTTTTTCCTCTGAATCTATCGGAAACGCCCAGAGGCGTATGGACCATGGTGTGAGGGACATACAGGAAGAACGGTCGGTCCTTGTTTTTTTCTATAAATTCGACGGCACGCTCTGTATATCGAAGGGTTAAAGTATCCTGATCCTCAAGAGTCCGTATTTCTGCGAGCTTCTCGTTTCCTTCGATAAGGGGTAATACGGGATGATGGAGTTTGTGGTGTCCTTCGGGAAGTGGTATTCCGTCATATCCCATAGGCCACATGTCGTTTGAGTAGGGGAGCCCCAGGTATTCGTCGAATCCATGCTGGAGAGGCAGAAATTTCTGGTGGTGTCCCAGATGCCATTTCCCGAAGATTCCACATGCATATCCTTTCTTTTTGAGGACTTCGGCTATGGTTTCTTCCGAAGGATTTATTCCCACTTGTGCTCTGTGGTTGTAAGCGCCGAAGAGACTGACTCTGTTGGGATAACATCCAGTCAGCAGGGCCGCTCGCGACGCGCTGCACACGGCCTGGGCAACATAGAAGCTGGTGAAACGCATCCCGTCTTTGGCCATCTGATCAAGATTTGGGGTTTCGTACCCCTCAGCCCCAAAGCATCCCACATCCGCATATCCCATGTCATCGATAAAGATGAGTACGATGTTCGGGAGGCGTTCCCCAACGTCTTCTTTTTTACAGAATTGGCTGAATGCGGCCAGATGAAATGAGGCTGCGCCCCATCCCAGGGTCTTCAGAAATTCCCTTCGTCTGAATGTGTTTTTCATGATCATTCCCTGTGATTGAAGATACCCAGATTTATGGATACACTATCGAATACAAAATGTCCAGTGTCAAGCCATACCGCTTTGGACCCGGTCATTCTTTGATTTTGATGGCGATGAACATGAGACAAAAATATCCGATCAATACCAGAGGAATGACGGCCAGCCAGTTCACATGGCGCAGAAATGAGAGGATGTTTTCGATCAGAACATCCAGGTTGTCTCTGTAGAATTTCATGATGAGGATGGGCACAAATCCCAACAGCACGATAAAAGACATCACGATCATGACGAATTTGGTGTAACCGAAGCTGAAAATGCCGAGATAGGAGAGCGCCGCCAGCATCAGGCAGACCACACCGCTCATCAGGATGTAAGAACGGACCAGGATCCAATCATTCGGGGCAACCTTGGACACAGAAAAAAGCAACAGCAGATAGCTTGCAAGGATTATAACCGTGACCAGAACAAGGCCGAACTTGGCGGATACGATTTCATCCGCGTTGATTGGCAGGGTGTCCAAAAAGTTATAACCTTTGTGCTTTTCCTCGTATTGTTCATTCAGAAAGACAGAACCGAACACCAGCATGAGTATCAAAGTACCTGAAATCAATACTACTGGGGCGGCATGCTCATTCCCGATGGTTAAAGTGAGGATGGTCGCTATAATAAAGACTACGCCAGCATATCCCATGAAGTAGCCTATGTTTTTTTTAACGATTGACCACATTTTTATGTTCCCTTTACCAGTGAAATCAGGATATCGTCCAGGTTGACGTTTTCGATCTTGACCACTCCTTCTGTGATCCCTTGGGCCAGGGAGTCCCTGATTTCCAGATAGCTGTCGGTGACACCTGAACTGCCGAAAGCATGTTCCATTCGTCTGGTCAAAGAATTCACCAGGTTGCTGCCAAGAGCTCCTTTTTTATAGTGGATCCTTTTCCAGTTGGAAAGGAGCTCGTCCTTTTCGCTGGTTAAAACGATTTTTCCCTCTATCAGGAATGCGACCAGGTCAGCCGTCCGCATGATGTCATCCGTGATGTGGGAGGAAATGATGACGGATTTGCCTTCAGTTTTGGATTTTTTCTGGAGCAGTTCGAGCACCTCCCGCCTGATAACAGGATCCAGCCCGGCTGTGGGTTCGTCCAGGATGAGAAGCTCGGGATGGTGAGAGAGAGCCAGAACCAACGAGAAACGGACCTTCATCCCTTTGGACAGTTCTCTTGTTTTTTTTGTCCGGCTTATTTGAAAGCGGGTCAGCAGAGATTGAAACATGTTTGTGTCCCATTCCTTGTAAAAGTTGGAGACAAATTTGCCGGTCCATGCCACTGTCTTGTTCCCATAGAAATGCTGTTCCTCTCCCAGGTATCCGACTTTGTTTTTGATCTGCTTGGCGTTTCTCCGGGGGTCCAGGCCGAAGACCTGAACTTTGCCTCTATCTCTTTTGACCATATTCATCAGAATTTTGATGGTGGTGGTTTTGCCTGCGCCGTTCGGTCCGATCAACCCCAGGATGTAACCCTGGGGCAGGGCTAAAGAGACCCCATCCAGGACGAATCCTTTGTATCTTTTTTGCACACTTTGTAATTCCAAGATGTTTTCTGAGTTATCCATCAGTCATCCTCTCGCGGCGGCTTTCGCTTTTGTGGCCAACTGAAACAGAAAGTAGAAAAGCACTATCCCACAAACAGGGATTACGATCCAGATCAACCAATAGAGCTGGCTCAATTTCTCTGTGACGGTGGCGAGGTCCGTATCCATTTTCAAGATGACGAATTCGAAAATGATTATCGGAGCCACCATAGAAATAATCATGGCTGCCCATATAAATTTGACAAAAGCAGCGTGCCCAAACCGAAAAATAATGATATAGGAAACTCCAGCCAGGACCAAAGCATAGATGGCGGCAAAAAGCACTACAACTGCTCCTATGGCATACATATAGGCAGATCCCGGTATGAACAGATACAGGATGTAGTTGAAGACAACCAGGAAGACTGTGGTGAGCAGAACGGTCAGAAATTTGGATTGGACAATCTCCCGGTCTTTAATGGGGAGTGTTCTCAAGAAGTCATATCCATTGGTTTTATCTTCGGCTTTTTCGTTGACCGCCAGTGCGCCTTCTACCACCAGAATCAGCCACAGCCCCTGGAAAAGAACCATCGCACCGCTGAATTCTTTTCTCACATAATAAAAATAGAGAGTCATAAGAGGCATGATAAGGGCAGCATAACCGGCAAAATAGAGGGCATTTTTTTTCATCAAGCGCAGCATTTCAATCTCCTCTAGCCAAAGCAATCAGGATATCGTCCAATCCCACGCTCTCCACTTTGATATCGCCAGAGGCCAAACCCGGGGCTAAAACATCCTGAATTTCAGGATAATTTTGAGTCAAGCCAGAACTCCCGAACATGTGGCTTTCTACGCTCTCGAGTTTGTCGGTCACGGATTTGTCCAGTGACTCAGGCGTGAAGTGGATCTTTTTCCAGTTGGAGAGAAGCGCGTCTTTGGATTCGGTCATCACGATTCGGCCGTTAATCATGTAAGTGATGTAATCAGCGATCCGGGATATGTCATCTGTGATGTGAGAGGATAATATCACGGTTTTGTCGTTTTCCTGGGTGAAGCTTTTTAAAAAGTCGATCACTTCCCTCCGGATGATCGGATCCAATCCCGATGTCGGCTCGTCCAGCATGATAAGTTCAGGATTGTGGGACAGAGCAATTGCGAGACTGAGCTTCACCTTCATGCCCTTCGAGAATTTTTTGATCCTTTTTTTGGGCGGGATTTCGAATTGCTCCAGCAGGCTCTGGTATATTTTCTCATCCCACTTATCATAAAAGTGGGACACAAATTCTCCGGTCCACCCGGCGTTCTGATTCTCATAAAAATACTGTTCTTCGCCCACATAACCGATTTTGTTCTTGACCTGTTTTTCGTCCTGGACGTTGTCCAAATCAAAAACCTTCACATGGCCTCCGTCAGATTTGATCAAGTTCATGATCAGTTTGATGGTGGTGGTTTTGCCTGCGCCGTTCGGCCCGATCAATCCCATGACATATCCTTTGGCGACCTTCCAATCGATGTCTTCCAGGACAAATTCCGGATATTCCTTCCTGAGTTTGTTGATCTCCAGTATGTGTTCCATTTTCCCTCCAATGCTTACCATAGGAAAAACAAGGCGAGCAAAAGAACTGCGATTATAAAAACCAGCAGCTTGGTACAGGCAAATCCCTTTCGTTTTTTCATTTTTCCTCTCCTTTTTCTCGAATGACCTGGATGATCTCATCTGCAGATATATCGAATTTTTCTGCTGATTTGAGGATTTTTGTCAACTCTTGCCGAATTTCCGCGAATTTCTCTTTTCTCATCTCTGCCTTGCTGACATTGGCCACAAACGAGCCCATTCCCGACCGTGTGAAGATATATCCCTCATGCTCTAAGTCCGCATAGGCTCGCTTGATGGTGATTTCGCTGATTCCGAGTTCTCTGGTCATTTCTCTTATGGATGGCAATTTATCCTCTGGCTTTAGAATTCCGGTAGCGATGGCATCTTTTATCTGATCCGCCACCTGCTTGTACATCGGATCCGGATTCAGGGGCGAAACAACGATAAAGATTTTATTTTTCATTTTAGAAAGTATATCGGATATACACAGTATACAAGGCATTCGCACTCGTGTCAAGCTTTTTTTTAAAAAAAATTTAGAATTTAAGGAATATTTTCGGGATTTTTTATGTCTAAATAACGTGAGATCGAATAGAACAAAGGAAATTTTTTAAGTTGACGAGGAGGTCAGAATGAAAAAAAAACTGACAATGGCCGTGATTTTCTCTGTGCTGGTCCTGTTTGTGGTAAACGACTTTGCACAACCCCAGCGTGGGTGGATGAGAGCCATGAGAACTTTTGATCATGCTCCTCACCGGATCCTCGCCGTTCTTAAGGCGAATCAAGAAGTGCTCGGTGTTACGGAGGAGCAGATCAAACAGATCCAGAATCTCATTTTTTCCCATCAGGAAAAGGCGATCAAGATGAAGAATGAGATTGCCCTACAGCGCCTGGAACTTCAGAAATTGATGCAGGACAAGGAGAATTTGGACTACGAGAAGATTAGAGCGGTTCTTTCCAAAGTGTCAGCAACCAGGCAAGCGATGTTCATCCAGAGGTTGAAGCAGAGAGAGGAAATAAACAACATTCTGACGGCTGAGCAGCAAGAGGCTTTAAAAGCCTGGACCAGAGACTGGATGAGAAAAAGAGTCCGTCCTATGCGCAACATGCGAGACTGGAGACAGCGTTTTCCCCGATTCAGAGACCGCATCAGAAGATAGTCAACTTCCCCATTTTTTGGCCATCGGGTCAGCCCTCGGTCACGAACAGTCTGGAGGGCTGACCCCGTTCTTTATATTGTGGGTGCTTTGATATAAAATACTGGGAAATTTAGGTGAACTCTTTATATGTTTTTGTTTAAATATAAAATTTAATGGAAGAAAACAGCCAAAAATATCGTCTAATAAAAGTGAAAGAGGAGAAGACCGCTATAAAAAATGCCAAGTTTGCCCGAGTATGAAATTCTTATCCTTCCAAAAAGCCGGGATGGACTTGCGGCAGGCTCAAAAAAACAAAAAAGGTTTTATGAGAAAAACTATCCTGATCTGCTGGAACTCAGCCTTAAAAGTTCTTTAAAAAAAAATTAAAAAAAGGAGAAGCGTTTGCTTAAGAGAGGGAGTCTATTCCTGTCGTCGGTTATTTACTTTTTATTGTTCTTGTGTATACCTCACATTTCTGGCCAGGATCGGACGAAAACAATCTCTGTCTCCCGCGTAGAAAGTCCACCTGAAATCGATGGTCAAATTGAAGACATCTGCTGGAAGAATATTCAACCTGTCTCAGGATTTTTCCAATACGATCCCTTCAACGGAGAAAAAGCTTCAGAAGAAACACTTGTCTGGGCAGTCTATGACCAGCATCATATCTACTTCGCCTTCCTGATGAAGGATTCCCATCCGGATAAAATCTGGGCCGAACTCACTCCACGGAACGAATATGAGAACAACGATTCGATCACCCTGATCCTGGATACATATAATGATAAGCGGACCAGTATCGAATTCACCGTAAATCCCAGGGGTGTCCAGAAGAATTCCGTGGAAACCATATGGAAATCCGGGGCGGTTATCCGAAGCGATGGATGGTCTGCCGAAATGGCCATTCCTTTCAAATCTTTAAGGTTTTCTCCCGAAGAACACCAAGTTTGGGGGATAAACTTCGAAAGGTACATTCACCGTATGAATGAAACAGACTTCTGGACCGATGTGGACAGGGATATCCCCCGCCTCCACCAGATGGGGGAGCTGAGAGGATTGTCTGGAGTACGTCCCGGACACAATCTCGAATTCTTCCCTTATGCAGGTGTCAGATCTTCGCGGTGGGATGGAGATAAAGATGACAAAGTGGCGGCAGGACTGGACGTCAAGTATGGGATCCTTCCCAATCTCTATCTGGATATGACAGCGAGCCCTGACTTCAGCGAAGTGGAATCCGATCCTTTTATCTATCAGCTCTCTCCCTATGAAAACTATTTCAGGGAAAACCGCCCGTTTTTTTCCGAAGGCAGCCGGTACTTCCAGCTTTCCACAGAACGTGCACACTTTTGGGGGCACGATCTCAGTCTTTTTTATTCCCGGCGCATCGGCAATCCGAAAATCGCGGCCAAAATCTCCGGAAAAACCGGGGGATATTCTTTTGGCGTGTTGGGCGCTGTAAACGATGAGGAGAATGGGGACGCATTGTTCAGCGTTGTTCGTATTCAGAAAGATATCTTCAAGAATTCCCAGATCGGTATCTACTTCGCTGGAATGAACGCGCTCGAAGATTACAGCCGGAATTTCGCCATAGACTACAATTTCAATTTTAGGGATATTTACTATCTCCGCGGTATGAGCGCATTTTCCTTTAACCAGGGCGTCACCAGCAGTAATAACGGGATGCATATCATCTATTTTGAAAGAGATGCCGATGCCGGTGTACAACTGCAGATGAACTTTCAAAGGATTGAAGAAAATGTTGAAGTCAGGACTGGATTCGTCAACCAGACCGACTTCCAAATGACCGAGCTGAGCACAGGATATGCCTGGAGGTTCAACCGGGGCCAGCTCAAACGCATCAGTCTAGATGTTGAGGGAAACCTCAAACAGGATACTCACGGAAATACAGTCGGCAATTCAATTGATCTGAGATACTGGGCAGAGTTCTTAGCGAAATTTTTTATCCATGGGGGATTTTCAACAGGAAAGAGCAAGTATCAGATATTAGATACGGATGATTACCTGGTTTGGACACCGCATTTTGTTCAGACTTATGGCGGAGACATAGATTTTCGTTGGGACCGGGGAGGATTTTTAAAGGAAGTGAGTATCGAGATGGGGTGGGAAAAAAGAGGGATCTATAACCAGGACTTCACGGCGGTGGAATCTGGTTCGGATATACGCACGGAGGTCGAACTGACACTGCGGCCTCTCAGCAACTTCGAGTGGTCAGTCAGCACGGATTGGACAAAGCAGTCCATAGATCGAACCGGAGAGACTGTATTCGACGGGATGACTTATGCAACTGGCCTGCACTTCCAGGTGACGCGCCGCCTTTTTCTGAGCACGCGGCTCTTTGGTGAAACCAGGGAAGATCAGTACAGTCTGGACTTTTTAGTTGGGTATTATTTCGGGGCCGGAAACATCATTCAGCTCAGCTATAAAAAAAGCGAGAGAAACGAGGGTCTTTTAAGGGAAGGAGGCCATACCATCACCTTAAAGGTATCCTATCTATTGAGAATTTGAGAATACAATAAAGAAACCGGTCATGGTTTCTTTTCAGGCGGAGGAAGCTTCCTTCGAGGCTCAGGAAAAGGCCGGCCTCTGGGCGGCCAGTGTCTTCGGTCTCTCCTCGGCCAAAGCTTTCGATGCCTCATCATTTTGCCCAGGCGTTTTTTTTGCTCTGGGGTGAGGATGGACTCTAATTCCTTCCGCAAAGATTCAAAAGAGGATTCCATCCCTTCTCTCAAGTTTTTTTGAAGTTCCGCGATGTTTTCTGCATGTTCTTGAATGATCTTCCTGATATGTTCACGCTGTTCGGGGGTAGGATTTATTGTCTGCTCGAAAACGGGGATAAATCTGGATGGAGTGATCATGGCAAAGGCTCTTTTTATCCGATAATGCATATAAGCCCTGCTGAGGAGAAATCCGAATACAATTCCTATGATCAGGGTTAAAATAATGACTAAAGTTGTTTTTGCTTTTATATTCATTCTGGTGTCTCCATCTTAGAATAAAGGGAAATCGATTATCTCTTCAATCGCAACATCCGAGGCATAAAAAATTTCTTCTGTGGAAAGGGCATCTCCAGTCCGCAAATTGACCAGCAGAAGAATGATCAAGACCGCTGCACCGACCAGGGCAAGCCTTCGAAACATCATGAGGAGTGTTTCGTAGAAAGCCTCGAATCCATTTTTTCTCTCACCCAAAGACTCGATGCGGCTCATCACTCTTTCTGCAAAGTGAGGTTTGAAAGAGGGCTTAGGGCTTTCAGCTATTGCCCGGCGCTGGTCCAGAATCCGGTCTCTTTCCATGCGCAGTTCTTCAAACCGGTCCAGCGCTTCTCTGAGTGTTCGCTGTTCTTTTTCATTCAGTTCTTGGTCAAATGACCTGAAAAGAAGTTCCAAAATTTTTTTATCCATTCTCTTCCCCTCTTGAATCGATTGTATCCCAGTACAAAGGGGCCAGTATCTCTTTGAGCTTGATTTGTGCTCGGGCCAGTCTAGAGAGAACGGTCCCGATTGGAAGCTTCAAGATCTGGGCGGTCTCACTCGTCGAATAGCCGTCGATCAAACGCAGGACAATGACTGTGCGGTGTTTCGGGTCAAGCTTTTGAATACCCGTTTGTACGATGTCTTTAAGTTCCTTTCTCTGATTCTTCTCATGCTTATCGGGCAAATTTTCCATTTCCGCCTCAGTTCTTGAGGAGAAACGCCCTCTTTTTCGTTGACGGCGTTTGAGCTCATTGAGCGAAAGATTAATGGCAATCCTGGTGAGATAGGTCCTCACACCGGACTTTCCTTTGAATCTTTCCAGAGATCGATAAAACCGGATAAAAGTCTCCTGCCCGACATCTTCTGCTTCTGGACAATGTCCCAACATTCCGATCACTGTCGCTGCCACCTGATGTTCGTATTTTTTTATGAGTTCCTGAAAGGCCTTTTTATTCCCGTTTTGAGCGGCGTTTACCAGTTCTTTTTCGCTCAGTTTCTCTTCCCTGTGACAGGTAGCCGGTTTTAATTTCTGCAAAGCTTCTGACTCGATTTTTCCACTTAATTAGACAAGCGAACCATCCCGAATATTCCCTGCCATTATAATCGAAATGAATGTGATGCGGAAAGGCTTCCGAGAAATGGAAGAAATCAGCGGCGATTTCCGTCTAAGTTATGTAGATATGAGGACACACATATAGAGGGCAGGATCGGATCTGTCCTTTTTGAAGTTTCAACAAGGATAAGGACTTAAAAATGAATGATGGAATATTTGTAACATCAGTTTCCGTCTCAGTGATTTTTGTCCTGTTGTTTCCTCCGATAACAGCAGCTCTGTGCTCCTTTTCAGAAGAAAACCAGGATCTTGACCGGCAGGTCAGAAATTTCTTGGATGATCACAGGCGTCAGTGGAGGGATATGAATGTCTCCCAAGCAGATGGAAAGGTCTTATACGACCTGATCATCGAGAACGATTACAAAAAAGCCCTCGAAATTGGGACATCCACAGGGCATTCGGCTATATGGATAGCCTGGGCTCTGAGCAAAACGGGCGGCAAGCTCATAACCATCGAAATCAATAAGGGACGATATGAAGAGGCCCTGGAAAACTTTCAGGAGGCCGGATTGTCCGAATATATAGATGCCCGGCTTGCCGATGCTCACGAGCTCGTTCCCGAGCTCGAAGGTCCATTCGACTTCGTCTTTTGTGATGCAGATAAAAACTGGTATAAAAACTACCTGATGGCCGTGCTGCCTAAACTCGAGGTGGGTGGATGTTTCACGGCCCACAATGTTGCTGGAGGACGGAGGTACGGGATCAGGGAATTTCTGGACTATCTGTACAGCCTGCCCGAGATGGAGACCACCATCGACCGTTCCAGTTGGAGTGGAATCTCTATAAGCTATAAGAGGAAATAGACTTTCAGCCTTCATTCATTCTATTAAAACATTTTTCTCACACCTTTATTTCAATCTCGCTTTATGTTAATTAAAAAATAGTTCAAAGAGATGCAAGATGTTAAATCTTCTAAGAGTTTCGACACTCACCCTGTTTTTTCTTATCCTCACGATGTCGTGCCGTATGGATGATCGCAGAGTTAAGGCTGGGTTGGATGTGCTGCTGGATAAGCACCTTTCCTTGTTGGAAGGTAAAAAAGCAGGGATAATAACCAACCAGACTGGAATCTCCTCGGGCGGAAAACACATCGTGGATATCCTCTCGCATCTTCCTGGAATTTCCGTCAGCACCCTGTTTGCTCCTGAGCATGGCATAAGAGGAGATCTTCCCGATGGGGCAAAGATGGCCTCCTATAGGGATTCAAGAACGGGAATTCGTGTCTGGAGCCTCTACGGCCAGCACATCAAGCCCACGGCAGAGATGCTGGAGGACGTGGATGTGCTGATCTATGACATACAGGATGTCGGCGCCAGGTTTTATACCTTTATCAGCACCATGGGATTGGCAATGGAAGCTGCTGCAGAATATGGAAAGAAGTTTATCGTGCTCGACCGGCCGAATCCCATCGATGGCGTGACCATCGAGGGCCCCATTATCGAGGAGCAGCTCTTTTCCTTTATCGGACAGTACCCGATTCCTGTGCGCTATGGTTTGACCCCTGGTGAGCTGGCTCAAATGATAGAAGGAGAAGACTGGCTAGGGCTGAAAAACAGGTTGGATCTCCGGGTCGTGCCTATGGAAGGATGGAAGAGGGAAATGTGGTATGACGAAACAGGGCTTCCTTGGGTGAAACCGTCTCCGAACATTCCTTCGTTACTGACTGCTACCATCTATCCTGGCCTCTGCCTGGTGGAAGCTCTCAATGTTTCAGAAGGGCGTGGCACCATGAGGCCATTCGAACAGATTGGAGCCCCTTGGATCGACAGCTTCGAGCTGGCGAGGACCATGAATGATTATTCTCTTTCAGGAATCTATTTCAGGCCGGTAACTTATACTCCTGTGAGCATTCCAGGAGCAGCCACATGGAACAAATACATCAATCAGGAAGTGCATGGTTTGGACGTCATTATTACAGACCGGGAGAGGCTGCGGCCACTTCAGGTTATGGTGTATCTTCTAACCGCTTTGAACAGACTCTATCCTGAGGAACTGATGCTCCAAAAGAATTTAGAGCGTTTGATCGGCGTCCAATCCTTTCGTCATTCCATAAAAAATATGCACCCTCCTGAAGAAATTCTGAAGGAATGGGAACCTGGGATCCTGAAATTCAAAGAACTCCGGGAAAGATATCTCCTTTACTGAAAAAGTTTATTTGCGAGGAATCGAACACTCGTTGGTACTGGGCAAATGTCTTTCATGAGACATCAAGCTATGATCGGTATCAAGATAGACAGGAGGAGGGAATATGTTATACAAAATTCTGGGTGTTCTTATGATTTGTTCTCTGTCGGCTCCTGCTCAAGATGCGGCACCCGAGCAGCTAGCCAAAGGGGTCAACTTCATCGAAACCTCCGTCTTCGGTCAGGAGGATAATAACCGCATCCTGGAAATGTATCAGGGATTGCGGGTGGCCGATGTGAGAGATGCTCTGGATAGAATCGGGCTCCCGAATGTCGGGCTTCTGAGTCCAGAAATCCACGCAGCTTGGAAGGATCTCGAAGCTTTGAGCCATCAATTTCGTGGGATCGCCCTCACCGTACGCTATGTCCCCTCGAATCTCTCGGTTGGGCCCGGTCCGGAGGAAGACTATGATTCCTGGCAGGGAGAATTTTATGTGAACCGCTCTTCGGAAGTTTTCAAATCCATCATCAGAGAAGGCAGCGTTATCGTGATCGATGATGTGGAAGAAGCGGATATCGGATCGATCGGATCCTACAACATCCTGGACTGGCATGCAAGCGGTGCGGTGGGGGTGGTGACAGATGCTCGGGCGCGGGATACGGATGAAATAGCGATCGAACAGGTGCCCCTTTATTTCCGAGGCGAAGGACGAGGACAGCGGCCGGGGAGGAATCTTTTAGAATCCGTGAACAAGCCTGTTTCGGTGGGGGGAGCGCTGGTATGTCCTGGGGATGTAGTGATTGCCGATGGGGATGGTGTTATCGTGGTTCCCCGCCGGGTGGCTGAGGATGTCGCGCATCATGCACGCAGCATCTTGGACAGCGATAAAGAAGCCAGGAAAGCTCTTTACAAGAAGCTGGGAAAAAAATTGGACCATACGGTCAAATAGATTCATGCCTCAAAACAGGAACAACAAGATCAGAAAAGCAGACATTGCCAGGCATCTGGATGTCTTGTGCAGTCAAATCGGGAATCGATACAGCGGCAGCAAGGGCGAAAAATTGGCTGCAGAGTATATAGCTGGGAAGCTAAGCGATTTCGGACTCAAGACAGAGATACAGTCCTTTAAATTTCCAAACTGGATACCCAAAAAAATAAAAGCGACGGTTGTTAAAGGCGGAAAAGAAACCCGAATTCCCAATGTCGGTCCTTTCCTGTATTCTCCTTCCACCAAGGATGGAGGAGTGGCGGGCGATATCGTCTATATCGAGAGCAATCTTCCGGCATTCTTTCGCAAAACAAACATGAGGGGAAAGATTGGATTGAATATCGGAGCTTTCGAGATCGCAGATGCCGAGATCGCTGGGAGAATCTTGGATTCGGGCGTGAAAGGGATGATGACAGTGGATGACCGCATCCCTTTTCCCTGGCGGATTCCCATCGGCCAGGCACCCCAATGGAGGGACGACTACTCTCTTCCCACAGTAGCGGTTCCCTACACCGAGGCCATCGACTTGGTAAAATTGTTACCGGCCAGGGCTCGATTGGAAATCGATGCATGGATCGGTGTGGCGGAGAGCTGGAATGTTATCGGAGAAATCAGAGGATGCGAATATCCGGATGAGATTATCGTCGTTTGCGCACATACAGATTCTGTTCTCTACAACACAGGAGCAGATGACAATGCCACTGGGTGTGCCTTTGTGCTGGAACTGGCCAGGCATCTGGCTGGCCAAAAACCTTCAAGAACAGTCCGATTCATCGGTTACGGTGTGGAGGAAAAGCTCTCTGTGGGGGCCTATACTTATATGCGCTCGATTGAAAAAACCGATGCACGAAGGATTGTGTTCTCTCTGAATGCCGATAGTATCGGAGGGCGGATTGGTCAGAACACAGCCCTTTCCACTGGCACACCTGAGATGAAAGGGTATTTTCAGAGACAATTCGACAAGCTGGATTATTCAAGCGAGGTGCGCGATGAAGTGAATCCCTACAGCGACCATTTTCCCTTGAATATCTGCGGCGTGCCTTCAGTTTGGATGACTCGATTGAGTCTGTTTAAATCGAGTTACTGGACCCTGCACAGTGTTCATGATAATTTACAGAATATCAGTCTGGATGTCTGCCAAGAAACCATATCGGTATGGAGGCAGATCCTCTGGGATCTGATGTCACGGCCGAAAATGCCCTTTCCCAGGAAGATCTCCCGAAAACTGATGGATGGCGTGAGGAAGGTCGCGGAAGTCTCTTATCGCCATCCCTGGAATCCGGAGCTTTAGATTGAGATATCATTCATTTTTTGTCATGAGATTGTCATAAACCCAGCTTGGCTTGGCCGATGATCGGAGACGTCCCGGTAACGCAAAACAAATATGATGTCGTAATCGTGGGATCAGGGCCTTCAGGGTCGACCCTCGCTCATCTCTTGTCAGACTCAGGACTCGATGTTCTGGTTGTCGAAAGTTCCGAGTTCCCGCGGTCAAAGCTCTGTGCCGGTGCCATCACCTGGAAAACCAGGAAATTGGTGGAGGATATTTTCAGGATTTCTTTTGACAAGTTTTTTTCGATCAAAAATGTCTCCCACGAATATTCTGTCTATGAAAAGTGGCGCTTGAAGGCCCACCAGAAATCTCCGGAGCCTTTTTGCTTTATAGATAGGAAAGAATACGACAATAAGCTGAGTGTGTTGACGGGAAAAAAGTCTTGTTCCTTTTTTTTCGGACATCGAGTTGCAGATATCGACTTGACTTCGAACACGGTCTTGACAAGATCAGGGCGGTCCTTCCGCGGAGAAATTGTGGTGGGAGCCGATGGGTCGTTGAGTATAATCAGAAGAAGACTTTTTCCAACATACCAATTTGGTTCAAACCTTGCTTTGGCGATCCAAACCTCTGTTGCGTTGGATCAGGTTAAGAAAGAATATCAGGATCGGATTCCCAAGTTGTTTTTGGGTCTCTTGCGAACGGGTTATGGTTGGCTCTACCCACGTCAAAGCGACTGTGTACTGGGCGCAGCAGGATTATCGAGAAGAAAAAGAATGAAAGAAGTATATAAAGATTTCCTATTGAGAACGACAACACTCAGGCACGAAGAAATCTTGCCTGTGCGATCGCACTGGCTTCCCTTTGGGAATTTTATGGAGAAACCTGGGAATGAGAAAGTTTTATTGGTTGGAGACGCAGGTGGATTTGTCGATCCTCTTACAGGAGAAGGAATTTATTACGCTCACAAAACAGCACAGCTCGCTTTTCTGGCTATTTCCGAATACTTTACAGCACGAGGAAAAAGAGACCTGGTCCGTTCTTATCAGAATTATCTCCAGCCGGTTGTGAAGGAACTGAGGATCGCACGGAGAGTGAGGAACATGGCCTACAGCCCCCTGAGGCAGGTCGGTTATTCTTTTTTTAAGAGTCCCAGAGTGTATAACGAGTTGGCAAAAACTGTCCATGGAATTAGAAGCTACTCCCAATTCCCATTGCTGTCTCTTTGGGCTTGAACGGTCTGTGGTTATTTATGGGCTCTTTGACCACAAATCCTTGTTATTCGGATAGAGAGTGTGATAATTTACGCTTGAATGAATTCCTATGGATCGCTATTCTCGGACAGGAGTAATGATATGGCTGAGCCTTTAGTGCTTGACGGAAAGACATTGGCAAAATCTATAGAGGAATCTTTGAAGCCGCGTGTTTCTGCAATCATCGAGAAGACCGGCGGGCGGATACCTATTCTCGCCACTCTTTTGGTTGGAGATGATTCGGCTTCTGCCACTTACGTCAAAATGAAAGGAAACGCCTGTCGGCGCATCGGCATGGAATCGAAGAAGATCGAGCTGCCGACATCGACAACCACAGAAGAGCTTCTCGCTGCAATCCACTCCCTCAATCAGGATCCGGGGGTGAATGGAATTTTGCTCCAGCATCCTGTCCCTGAACAGATCGACGAACGAGCCTGTTTCGATGCGATCGCTCTGGAGAAAGATGTGGATGGAGTCACCTCCCTTGGCTTTGGGAGAATGGCTATGGGCGAGTTTGCCTATGGAAGTGCCACTCCGACCGGCATCATGAAAATACTCGACCATTATGGAATCGCATTGAAAGGGAAGAGGGCAGTGGTGGTTGGAAGAAGCCCCATTCTGGGAAAGCCGCTGGCCATGATGCTCCTCAACCGCCATGCCACCGTGACGATATGTCATTCCCGTACCATCGATCTTCCCTCAGTAGTGCGGGAGGCGGATATCGCTGTGGGGGCTGTGGGCAAGCCGAAGTTCATCCAGGCCGATTGGATAAAAGAAGGAGCGGTCATTATCGATGCAGGATACCATCCAGGGGGAATAGGGGATGTGGACCTTGAGGAGGCTTCAAAGAGAAGCAGTGCCTACACTCCGGTTCCCGGCGGTGTCGGTCCTATGACCATTGCTTCGCTCATCAGCCAAACAGTGGAGGCTGCGGAAAAACAGTTTGGGATCGCCTCTTAGGGTTATAGAAAGAATCCCATCAGCTCAGAGAAAGGACCGTGACGATATTTCGTGTCGCTTCCATATTTATGCTGATGCTCGTTTGCGGTGTGAGTGAGGCCACTGCGGAAGATCAGAAGATTTTCTTGAGGAAAAACTGGCTCCTCCAATCGGCTTGTATGGTGAAGGAAGAGGCGCACCAGATTTCCTCAGGCAAATTTCAGCCTCGGGATTGGTATCCCACACAAGTCCCCACAACCGTTCTGGGAGCTTTGGTGCAGAATAAAGTCTATCCGGATCCTTATATCGGGTTGAATAACATGAAGATTCCGGATGCTTCGGACGAATTCAATAAAACCTATGACCTGGAAAAATACAGTTATTTGCCAGACAAACGGAATCCATGGAAAGATCCCTACTGGTTCTGGAGTCAGTTCGAAATCCCGGATCATTTTGAGGGGAAGAATATCTGGCTCAACTTGGAGGGAATCAATTACCGGGCCGAGATATGGCTGAATGGGAATTTGGTTGCCGGTACAAAAGAAGTGGTTGGTATGTTCGGATGCTGGTCCTTCGATATCACCGACTACGCAAATTTTGAGAGTGCGAATACCCTTGCCGTCAAGATCTTTCCTCTGGATTTTCCGGGTCTTCCAGCAGAGCCGCAGCTCAGGGCGTTTGGTCCTTTTGGGCTCAACGGAGGCCCTACCGGCGATATAGGCAAGAACGTGACCATGCACTGCTCTGTGGGGTGGGATTGGATTCCGGCTGTCCGGGATCGAAACATAGGAATCTGGCAGGATGTCTCTATAACGGCAACGGGACCCGTGGATATCAGATCTCCCCGAATTGTTTCTGATTTGGCCTTGCCGGAGCTCGAAAATGCTGCGCTGACCATCGAAGCAGAACTGGTCAATTTAACCTCCTCTCGAATTAACGCAGTTTTAGTCGCGAAGGTTTTCCCGAAAAATTTCAATGGCAGCGTGATCGAGCTGGAGGAGAAACTCCTGTTGAAGTCAGGCCAGACAAAGAGGATTCATTTCGACAGCCAAACCCATCGGGTACTCATGATAAAGAATCCCGCCCTCTGGTGGCCGAATGGATATGGAAGGCCGAATCTTTATGAGCTGGAACTGGTTTTAGAAATTGAGGGAAAAAGATCGGATGGCGAACGAGAGACATTTGGAATCCGGCAGATAGACAGCCGGGTCGCGATGGTCGAGGATTGGGCTCGGAGGGATTTCTTTGTGAATGGTCAGAGAATATTTTTGAAGGGCGGAGCTTGGGTGCCGGACATGCTGCTCAGACGGAGTCCAGAAAAACTCTTTAACGAGCTGCGTCTTTCTAGGGAAGCCAACCTGAATATTGTCCGGATTTGGGGAGGAGGTCTTACGCCCCCCGAGAAATTTTTTGACTTTTGTGATGAAATGGGACTTTTGGTGTGGCACGATTTTTGGATCACAGGGGACTGCCAGGGAACTTGGGATAAGGGTAGCCAGGACTATCCCTACGACGCGGATGTTTTTCTGGAGAACGCCACGGATGTCGTGAAAAGATTACGTAATCACCCGAGTATACTGGTCTGGACGGCCGGGAATGAAGGATATCCTCGAGAAGAAATTTATGTTCCGCTGCGGAGCGAAATTCTGGCCGAACTGGATGGCACACGTCCTTTTATCCCTTCATCCGGATACAGGGAGCCTCCCAAAGGGTGGGGCCTTTCCTGGCCGGATAACCAGAAAGCCGGAACCTACTCGGGCGGACCATATCATTGGGTCGATCCTCGAGAGTATTATAAGAAAGTGGATGGAGGAAAAGACTGGCTGTTCAAGAATGAAGTGGGGCTTCCTTCGGTGCCTTGCTTGGAGAGCATAAAAAAATTCATTCCTGATTTGAAATCAGATCCTGGAGTAAAATTTCCTTTGAACCACACCTGGGGATACCATGATGCCTGCGAGGGGAATGGTAAGTACAGCCTCTATGATCAGGCCATCCGCCAGCGCTACGGCGAGCCCGAAGATCTTGAAGATTATGTCCAAAAGGCTCAGTTGATCAATGCAGAAAATTTCAGGGCGATCTTTGAATCCGTCAATCATGCCATGGACCGTGTTGCAGGAGTGATCCTCTGGAAGACCAATCCTGCCTGGCCGAGCGTGATCTGGCAGCTTTATGACTGGTATCTCTGTCCGAATGCAGGATATTACTACACAAAAAAGGCGTGCGAGCCCTTGCATGTGCAGCTGAGCCTGGATGATTTGGGCGTTGTCGTGATCAATCAGCATCAGGAGACCAGGGAACTGATATTCATGGGTGAGGTCTATTCGCGCAATATGGAAAAAGTATGGTCCATAAGTGACAGAATCAGAGTGGGAGCCGCATCTGCTGCAGAAATCGTGAAAGTTGAGATTCCTGATAAGGTTGCGCAGGATGTCTATTTTGTGGATTTGAGGTTAACGGATAGCCGGGGCCATTATATCTCCGAAAACTTTTACTGGCTGTCTGGGGATGATGATTACGCATCTCTCTCCAAGCTTCCTGAGGTGAACCTGGATGCAGAAGTTAAAAAAGTCGAGATGGAGGGACGGCTCGTTTATAAGATTCGACTTGAGAATCCCTCAGATAAGCTGGCCTTTTTCGTGAATCCGACTATAAGAAATACGAAGACCGGAGAAGAAGTTTTGCCTTGTTTCTGGAGCGACAATTATTTCAGTATCCCCCCAGGAAAGCACAAAGAATTAAACGTAGAATTTCAGAGACCTGAGTTCCCGATCGATCAACTCATTTTGAAACTGGACGGCTGGAATGTCCGTTCTCGAACCATCCCGGTCTATCAAGACCGACTCACACCCTCTTCCCAAGTAATTGCGTATAATGTCCCCGAATGATGAATTCATTGGAGGTTGAAAAAAGAGTCCGTTCGCAATAAAATCATATCCTGATAGTTTCAAAAAAAATTGTCAGAGGAGGTACAATGATCCAACAAAAACATTCTTTCTGGACCACGGTCTTCGTGAGTCTTTGTGTTTTATTTCTCATCGTTCTCGTATCTCCCGTTCAAGCAAAAAAGGAGAACGGTCAAGAGAGGATCTATTCTACAGATCCTGCACTCCGGCTCCAGGGATACGAAAAGCATCTGGAGATGACAGCCGGCTCACCGTTCAACGAGCTGATGTGGAGTCATATCGGTCCGAAGAATGTGAGCGGAAGATGCACAGATATCGCTGTGGTCACCCCAAAGGGTAAGCACTACACGATATATGTCGGAACGGCATCCGGCGGTGTCTGGAAAACGGTGAACGAGGGGACCACATGGGAGCCGGTTTTCGAGAATGCGGCTTCCACCTCGATCGGAGATATTGCGATTGCTCCTTCAAATCCCGGTATCGTATGGATAGGAACCGGAGAAGCCAATATTTTCCGAAGTTCTCAGGCCGGAGTCGGAATCTATAAATCGACCGATGCAGGAAAGACCTGGAAGCACATGGGATTGGCCGATACCTACACCATCGCCCGGATCGTCGTCCATCCCGAAAACCCCGATGTCGTCTATGTCGCAGCTTCCGGACACGAGTGGACCGATAACCAGGAGCGCGGAGTCTTCAAAACAACGGATGGAGGTGCCACCTGGCAGAAGATCTTGTATATCGATGAAATGACAGGCGCCATAGACCTGGTCATGGACCCCTCTGATGCCAATACCCTTTATTCCGCCACCTGGCAGAGGAGGCGGAAGAAATGGAACGATCCCAGAAATGAGCCCGATTACGGAGGGAGTGGAATCCACAAGAGCACGGACGGAGGAAAAACCTGGAAGCCTATCAACAACGGGCTGCCTGCAGCCCAGTACAGAGGACGTATCGGAATCGATATCGCCCGTTCCAATCCCAACGTGCTTTATGCTTTCGTCGATAACTATGAGCTTGTGCGGGAACTGACCGAGGAAGAAAAAGCCGATGTTTACAGAGCCCGGTTGAGAGGGATCATCGAGGGAGCAACTGTCTACCGCTCCGATGACAAAGGCGAGACCTGGATACAGGTGAGCGGGCTGGAGCCCGGCATGAAGGAATACATGCAAGGCCTTTCTGCCACCTATGGATGGGTTTTTGGACAGATGAGGGTCGATCCGAACGACGAGGACACCATTTACGTCATGGGACTCTCCTTGAATGTTTCCAATGACGGTGGAAAAACGTTCCGTCGTCTAAGGGGAATGCACGGGGATCATCATGGCCTCTGGATCGATCCTGCTAATTCCGATTATCTGGTCAATGTCAATGACGGCGGGATCGTGATTTCATATGATAAGGGCCAGACATGGAAGCAGTTCACTCATAATCTCCCTGTCTGTCAATTTTTCAACATCAACTACGATATGAACACACCTTTCTGGGTTTATGGTTCTATGCAGGATCACGGAAGTTACCGGGGACAGGTACTCAAAGCAGTAGACAGAGAAGGAAACCTGATGGAAGGGTACCAAACCGTCGACTTTGAATCGGCTCCGGGCGGTGAAGGCTGCAGCCATGCTGTCGATCCCACAAATCCGAATATTCTGTATTCAGCTGGTTTTTATGGACGTATCCAGAGAAGTGTTCTTGGTGAAGACGGCCGATGGCAAACCGAACGGATCTTCCCTGCGAAATTCCCAGATGAACCCTCTTTCAGGGGACAATGGGTGGCTCCCATCGTTCTCTCTCCGCATCATCCCGACACTGTCTATCTCGGTCTTCAGTATCTTTTCCGTTCCCGTTTCCGGGGAGATGTTTGGGAAAAAATCAGTCCGGACTTGACTTATAACACTCAGTCGGAAATGGGAGACATCCCTTACCACACCATTTTTTCCATCTCTGAATCTCCACTCAATCAGGATCTGATCTATGTAGGGACAGATGACGGGAAAGTTCACGTTACCAAGGACGGGGGCAAAACCTGGAAATCCGTCATGAAAGGTTTACCCTTTCAGAAGTGGGTTTCCCGTATCGTTGCTTCTGCTTTTGACATGGCGACGGTCTACATGACCCAGAACGGCAAGCGGGACGATGACTTCACCGTCTATGTTTGGAAGTCTTCGGATTTCGGTGAAACCTGGGAGGACATATCTGGAAATATTCCACTCGGTCCCGTAAACGTAATCAGAGAAGATCCCGTAGACAGAAACATCCTGTATGTCGGGACAGATGTCGGCGTTTATGTCACCGAAGACGGCGGGGAAACATGGAACGTTCTGGGGAAAAATCTTCCATCCTGTTATGTGCACGACCTGATCGTCCATCCGCGGGACAATGTTATCGTGATCGCCACCCACGGCCGCGGCATGTGGACCATCGATGCTGATCCTGTCAACAAAAAAAGCGCGCGCAGACGATTCAGATTCAGATAATTACAGCTCCCTTGTCGGCGGCTGCAGAACTGTGCGGGATGGCTTTTGACCTTAGCAGCTCTATCCTTTGTTTCCGTGCTTGTCCGGGAGCTTACGCTGCCTTCCTGCTTCTTTTATAAACCCCAGGATTTGTGTCATAATAGAGAACTTGAAATTCTTCTAACAAACGAAGAGAAAAAAGAGAAAACCGATGAAGCGGATAATAGAAATTCTGGCTCTCATCCTATTGGCTGGTGCATGTGTCACAGCCTTGATATTGTTGAATGGAGAACAGGATCAGGGTTTCGATTTTTCGACAGGATCTGAGATATCGCTTCGAAATGCAACCAGAAGCAGAATCCCTTACGGCATCAAACCCAACAACACCTTCGATCCTCCAGAGGAAAAGGTCATCAACCCAGGCGAAATCCACCGCTATCGCAGCCCATATGCCCTCGAGGTCACCTGGGAGCGGATAGGGGTAGAGACCACCAGGCCTCTGAATCCTGGAAGACCATATGCCTTTCGGTATGATGAAAACAATCTGATCCAGATTTATGAGGGTTCCCACGGCAGAGAGGATGCGGTGGATTTGGCTCCTTATGTGCCTACTCCGATGGGGGTTGTAGAAAAAATGCTGGAGGTGGCTGAGGTGGACAGCGACGATATCGTTTATGATATCGGATGCGGAGATGGCCGCATCCTTGTTATGGCGGCAGAGAAATACGGAGCACAGGGCGTAGGCATCGATATCGACTCCCAAAGAATAGAGGAATCGAAGGAAAAGGCCGCAGCCGCCGGAGTGGAACATCTGATTCGATTTTATCTGGGCGATGCCATGAAGATGAATTATTCAGAGGCAACGGTAGTGACGCTTTACCTTCTTCCTGAATCCAATGAACTGCTTCGTCCGAAATTGGAAAAAGAGCTCGAGCCGGGCGTTTCTGTTGTCACCCACGACTACAGAATTCCTGGATGGGACGAGAAGGAAGTCAGCGCTTTCTACATAAATGATGAATGGGAAAAAGAGCACAGCATTTTTCTGTACAAGAAATAAGATAGGGAATCAAACAAGATTTCTGAGCTATGCGGAATATTCTAAAGATCTATGAGCTGAGGAAAAAGGAGGAGTAAATGGTGGATACAGGCCTTAAGGATCGGGTGGCGCTGATCACCGGCGGAAACCATGGAATCGGTGCGGCCACAGCGGTCGCTTTCACTGAGCAGGGGGCAAAAGTTTTTCTCAATTATCTTCGTCTCGATCCAGAGGAGTATGGGGGAATCAGCCGGGAAGAAGTCGACAGAGCCACAGAACCGGGCAGAGGATTCTATTACGGAAGGCTGGAGACATCTGCCGAAGAGGCGATGAAGACGATCCGTGATTTGGGGGGTGAGTGTGATTCATGGGAAGCGGACCTGTCTGATCCCGGCAACATTCCCCGATTGTTCGATAAGGCCGAAGAGAAATTCGGATATGTGGATATCCTGGTGAACAATGCAGCCCATGACCGGTGCGACACCTTTATTCCCCGGAGCGAGCTTTCCAAGAGCCCGAATTTTTTAGGGGAATACCCGATGAGAACCATTTCCGCAGAATCTCACGATGAACATTTTGCGGTAAACACGCGGGCTGCCGTTCTTTTGATCGAAGAATACGCACGCCGCCACATAGAAAGAAAATCGAAACGCGGGCGGATCATAAATATCACCACGGACGGTGCCTATGCCCACCCCTCTAATGTTTCTTACGGAGCCAGCAAATATGCCGTTGAAAGCTACAGCCGGGCCGCTGCCTATGAATTGGGACCCTATGGAATAACTGTCAATGTCATTTCTCCAGGAGCTGTCCAAACCGGCTGGATGACCAGAGAAATCGAAAAATCCATCGCAGAAAATTATCCCTTGAGGAGGATCGGAAGGCCGGAGGACATAGCCCATGCTGTTATCTTTTTCGCTTCCAGACAGGCCGACTGGATTACCGGCCAGGTTCTCCATGTCGGGGGCGGGAACAAGATGTGAGTTCCCGGGTGAGCTTCAGGGACGCTACGGTTCCATGTACTGCGAAATAGATTCCCATGATAACGAAGGCACTGGAAAGGGAGAAGCTGTCCACAAGTTTTCCGAAGAGCGGGGACACGATCACGAAAGAGAGGCTTCCCATCATGTTGGCGACAGAGAGAGCCGTGGCCCTGACTTCTGATCCGATCAGGCGATTCATATGATCGAGAAGCAGCGGAAAAGCCGAACCCCAGAGAAAGGCATTGACAAAAATCAGAGGGATCAGCAGGACCGTCTTGAAGAGACCCAGAAGGAGAAAGGTGGGGGCTATAAGCAGAGGCAGATACAGGGATCTTTTCTGCCCCAGTCTTTTTTCCAGAATATGGGCGTTCTTGGCGCCGAAAGCGCTGGATAATTGGAAGAGCGCAAAGATGATCCCAAAATAGGCGATTCCAATTCCTGCGGACTCATAGTAGAGAAAATAAGCCCAGACACCTGTAATGCCGGTGCTGGAGATCAATGCTCCGAACAGGATGAGCAGTCTTAACCGGGGATGGGCAAGCGAGAATCGGCTTATCCTCAGGATATCTTTCATCGGGCTGGACGATTCTAATTTTTTACGCTGCGGTTCGATCAATGCGAGCGCCAGGGGAAGCATCAAAGAGCTTGTTGCGATGTTGGTGTAGAAGGGCATTTTAAGAGATAGAACGGCCAATAATCCTCCTGAAATCGAAGAAACAGCAGTTCCGATCCGAGCATAATAATAAGATCTTCCTTCGAATTTTTTGTACTCCTCTTCTTCTTCGAGCTGAATCAAGGTGTCGTATATGATCGCAGAATCGCATCCTGAACGCATGCTGTTACCGAAAGCGATGATAAATTCGGCAAGAAGGAAGGAGTAGAAGCTGTGAGTGAACACATAGACGCTGATTCCGGCCGGCAGGAAAAGGGCGCCGAGGATCAATGCTTTTCTCCGTCCGATGATATCGGCCAGGTAGCCTGAAGGAATCTCCAGGGTCAGAATGGATAGTGCGTAAGCTGCCTGGACGGTGAAAATTTGAGTTTTGTTCAGGCCGTTGGACTCATAGTATGGGATCAAAATGGGCACAATCACCCAGAATTCCCCCAGCAACTTATACGCATAGATCTTCCACAGGTTGGTCCGGACGTTCATCGTTTGTCCCGTGTTAAAAGGGGATAATAGTATAAAAGGGAGCTCAAATCAAAATTCGAACTCTACTCCCACGGCAGGAAGGATGCCCCACTGGCTGACAACATCTGGCTTGCTTTCGATCGTGTTCCAGTAATAGGCGGCAATATTCTTCCTATCGAAGACATTCCAGACACTGACATAGGCAATCAAGTTGGAGGCTCCGAAGTAGAAGCGCTTATCCACGCGGAGATTCAGGGTGTGGTAATCAGGTAAACGTTTCGCGTTGATGTGTGATGCGTCGAAAATGCCGCTGTTGGCTGCGGTGGATGCCTCGATGTCGAACGGTGTATAAGGAGCGCCGCCCGCATAATTCCATTTTACTCCGAACTCCCAGAATTTATTGATTTTGTAGCCGCCTTCCATAGAGAAAATGTACCGGTTGTCATACATCCTGTTCCGCCACACTCCATCGAAATCCCTGTAACGGGTGCGGAAATAAGAGACGCCGATGACCCCGTAGATCTTTTCTGCCAATTTTTTCTGGATCAGCAATTCGATCCCGTAGGAACGTGCCCTGCCTGTGTCGGCCAGGGATTTGTGCTCTGAGAAGAAGCCGCCATACGAGGCTTCATCGAAGATAAACAAAGACGGCTGAGCAGGATCGAGAGGGAAATACTTATACTCCTTATCGTACACTTCCAGAGTCAATCGCAAGTTATCTGTCAGCAAATGGCGAATCCCCAGAACATAATGGTAAGAGACCGGGTCCTTCAAGGTTTTGTGGTCTTTGTTCTGCAACAGAAGAACCAGAGGAAGCTGCTGAAAGAAAAGGCCTGCGGCACCATCTATGGAAGTACCTTTTGAAAGCTTATAGGAAAGCGAAAGCCGCGGAGAGAAATGTGTGTTTTTATTGTATGTGAAATAATCCGCTCGCAGTCCCAGATTCAAACTCAATTTCGGAAAAGGGTAACAGGTGTAATTGAAAAAAGCGGCATATCTTTCGGAGGACTCGCGGGTTTTCCTCGAGACGGAAGAAATGCTGTTTCCTGCGAAATCTGTATATTCAGCCAGAAAATAGTCGTAGTCGGTAACGATATGTTTGGCTTCTATTCCGAAGCGCAGCTTGTTTGTGTCATTGAAGCGGTAGGTATTGACATTCCTTAAGATGAAGGCTCGTTCTGCATTTTTCCCTTTCCTCGAGAGTGCCTCTGTCACGGTATGATAGGAATCGAAATGGAATCTTATTTTATTCTGGGAGATCGAGGTGTTGGAAAATCCGCGAGATCCCCACATAGTGAACCAGTTGATCCCCACGACGGTTTCTGTGGTATCAAGACCACCGAAATAGCTCTCTCGATCCCGGATGGCATCGTCCTTTTTGGTGCCGCTGTCGTCGATCCCCAGAATCCCGAGAATGGTGAGTTTGTTTTTTTGAGAAATGTCACAGGTCAGCTTTCCCTGGAAATCGCTCCATGTGACGGGCACTCCCGATCCCATGAGCTTGATCAGCAGATCGATGTAGCTTCTGCGGGCGGAAAACATCCAGGACCCCTTGTTATTGAATAAAGGCCCTTCGGCCACGGCGCCCACACCCATCATGCTCAGGTCAAACTGGTAATTTTGATCGTCGCGGCTTCCCTCTCTAAAGGATATGTCCATAACAGAGGAAAGCCGGTCTCCGAACCGGGGGGAAAATCCGCCAGAGTGGAATCGGACATCGCGTATGAAATCCACATTCAATAGACCTATTGCACCTGCCGTGCATCCCTGAGACGGATAATGATTGATGTTGGGGATCTCGATGTTATCCACATAAAAAGCATTCTCGGATGGGCTCCCTCCACGAACGACCAGATTATTCTGCATGTCATTGACCCTGGCAATACTGGGAAGTCCGCTGATGATCCGGCTCACATCTCCGGCTGAACCTGCAGCTCTTCTGATCTCTTCATAGGAAAAGCTTGCTGTGCTTAAAGGCTGTTGTTCGGACGGGGGGAAGTAGCTGGCAGTCACAGTTATCTCTTCGTTCTGGGCAAAATGAGCGAGACGAAGCTCTATCTGGACGTGGGTGATCCGGTTTGATTTCACGTTGACGTCAGGAAGGGATTGAGTGATGTGGGACGGGCAGGAAAATTCGAGGGAATAGCTTCCGACCGAAACATCAGAAATCATGAAACGGCCATCCTCATCCGTGAATGTTGAAAGAGATGTCCCTAAGATCCGAACCTGGACCTCTGAAAGAGGGGATTTGATCTCTCCGTCGATCACCCTTCCTTTGATGCTTCCTGTTCTGTCTTCGGCTTCCGGGATATCCCTGATCCCGGAAAAGCCGCTGCCGGAGAGAAAGAATCCGAAGAAAATAAGGCTGAATAAAAGATGGGTTGATTTTTTCATGAAGCATTCCTTCTTGTCATATTTGCATCTAAGCGCTCGGTTGAATCATATGATTGAATCATATGATTAAATTAAATGGAAAAAATTTGTTTGTCAAGTATAAGGTAAAGAAACGTGGAATCCGCTGCTTGAGTGAGTTCGAGGATTCCGCGGTCCGGGGAGGGCTTGTCACCCGGACAATTAAAAATTATAATTGGACCAAGCGTTTTAAACGAATGGAATAAAACCCGACAAAGGACGATTGAAATGAATCCCGATGATATCCCCACCCGAGAAAAAATATTAGTTGCGACCATAAATCTCATAGGAAGAGAAGGCATCCAGTCCCTGACCACCCGGAAGATCGCCAAGGAAGCCGGAGTGAACAATGCGGCCGTCAATTACTATTTTGGAACGAAAGAAATGCTGGTAGACCTTGCTCTGAAGCAATCACTCAATGAAATGTCGACACTGCCGGAAGAAATCCTGGACTTAGAGGAAATGGAACCACCGGAGCGTCTGAAAGCCTTCTTTTTAGCTATGTTGGAAGGAATATACAATTATCCCGGAATCACCAAGGCGCATATCTATGGCCCGCTTTACGAGAATGATTACAATGCGCTCTTTGTCAAGGAATTCAAGATATTTCTCGATGATCTTTTCAGCAAGATCAAAACAATGGAAACGAAGTATAACGATGAAGAACTCAAGATCGCCATCGTGCAGACCATTTCTGCAATCATCATCCCCGCACTTACGCCCAAGCTCTATCAAAACTTTGCGAAGATCAATTTTGAAGATCCAGAAATGAGAAGATCATTTATCTCCCTTCTCACAGACCATTTTTTTGAATAAGAAAGAACAAAAAAATCAAGAATGAGGCTTGAGCGATTCGGATTTCAGAACGTGATTCGCGGAGGATTCAAAGAGAAGAGCTTGGTTTCTCTGATCCTATCTCGGCACGGACCTTCCACCATGTAAAGACTTGCCCACCCGCTTCGAGCTTGATGCCGGCCTTCTCTCCTGGCACAAGATCCATGGCTTCGGTCGGTCCCAGTTCAGTCCCGTTGGAGAGAATAATCCCCACACGCACAGACTCAACCGTCTTTTCAGTGGTGTTTTCTATGGATCCGATAAAAGAAGATGACGCATTATGAAAGGCTAAAATGAACCGGACACCGTTGTGTACTTGATCGTATGTTTCTGTCACAGATAATTTCTTACTTGACTCTTCTGTTTCCTCTTGGAGGATATCGCTTACAGCATAGACCGCACCAAGGAAGACAAAGGCCCCGACGACCGCTCCTATGATAAAGGCTGATTTCCATGAAATTCTTCTCATGCTTTTTTCCCTCCTTGGATTTATATTTCCTGCCCTTCCATTGTATCCGAAAGTTTTCCATTCGAAAAGAACAAAAATTGCATCTAATTTTAATTTGGGGACAGTATACGCAATTACTCGATTCCGGAATTTTTGTGTTTTTCATAAGGCTGCTGGATTTTTTTCAAGACCGAAGTTCCTCGAGAAATGGGGAAAATGTTAAAATTTTGCTGACAGTCCGGCAAGAATCGAGATGTCATTTTTTTCGATTCCCTCTCCCACTGGCTTGTTGTCATAATTGTCCATCACCGTCAACTTCATCGACAATCCCTTGGTTATGGCTGTTGCCACGCTGGCCTCAAAACGCAAAAAATACCGGTCCAGTTCTGAAAAATCCGCGGTTAAACCGAGAGTCTGTGTGAACTCAGCCGATTCGCTTATTTTCCAACTGAATTGATTTCCGAGCTCGATGCCCGTATAGCTTTCCGTTTCACCGGAATCATAATATTTGGTGAAGACCTCGGAGATTCCTGTGCCTGCTGACAGTTGGACCTTTTCTGTTGCCATGATCCTGTATCCGATTCCTATAGATGGGCGTATCCTGTAGCTGTGGTTCTTGAAGCGGTCTCGCAGGACCAAAATTTCGAAATAGGAAAAGAATTGCTCTGTGTGCTGCCAGTCAATCTGGGATTCCCATCCCATCGATTCAGCGTTTGTGATGTCTTTTTCCCTGTTGAAAATGAAGAAAGCTTTGTTTGAATTGACTATGGATTCGGATAGGGAACCTTTGGCAGACAAAGTCAGCGAGAAACTCGTAGTATCTGTATTTCCCCTGGCTAAAGCGAATCCAACAGCAGCATCTCCGCCCCATTTACTCCACTTGCCGTTCTCTTCTTCCGCAGAGATTCCGGTCACAAGTATAAGGCTCAAAATCATAATTATGAGTGTTCTTATTCTTATAAGATTGCCCATCTTGGCCTCCTGATAATTATTATAATTATTGGAATCAATCGATCCTCTGTTTCGAGGCTATGAGAAACCTGGATGATTTGCAGAAAAAAAATTCCGACAGTTGCTCCTGTCAATGGAAATATTCCACACCGATAAGAAAACTCAAGGAGCGCAGGTTTGCTTTGAAAGTGTTTCCAGGAGAATTGTCGATGAAGACTGTTTCAACATCAGCTTTTCGAATCAAGGTGAGACCTTCAATAAATAAGGAAATCCTGTCATTTATCTGGAATGAACTCCCAAAACCTCCATAGAGTCCCAGGCCGTCCTTAATTTCCTGTTTTTTTACTATTATTTCTTCAGGAGATAAGCGTTCATCCAAGCTCATGGTGTTGAAGAATAATCCTCCCCCGCCGAAGATGTAGGGAGAAAAGGCTGTTCCCGTAGGGAATTTGTAACGGATGCACGCGAGAATGGGGGTCATGGTGAGAGTGCCTTTCAGGAATTCTCCCTCTGTTTTGTCCACGCTGAATCGGCTGTACTTCCATTCAAGGGCTAGTGAAATGTCCCGATTTAGGTGGATGACAGCGCCTAATCCTGAACCATATCCATTCTTCATATTCTTTTGAGCAGGAAAAAATCCAGCGGCATTCAAGAAGAAACCCACCTGGCGTCTCTGGGGGAATCCATTCAAAGATAATGCCAGCAAAAGTACGCCCGAGAATAAGAATCTTGGACATTTGGACATTTTAGCCTCCGTGAGCTCAGATCCCATTAGGGGTTACAATTCTTACATAACCACCACGCTCTGTCAAAAAACGAAAACTTGGCATGGAATTCTCAGACGCCTTTTGATCCGATAGATCTGAATCGAAGTCTTGAAAAGCAGGTCCGAATCGAACACTCAATCGCTCTTTGTGGATTTCAGGAGTTCTTCAAGCTGAAGGCGGTGGGATTCCCAGGATTTGGAGAGGCCCTTGATCCGCTCCTTGAGCTCGGCATATTCTTTATTCAGATCTGCGATGTCTGTTCCATCCCTGTAGGTTTCAGGATTTGCCAGTTTCTCTTCTATTTCAGCGATTCTCGATTCGGACTTGTCGACATCCTTCTCGATTCTTTCTATGATTTCCTTTATACGGTTCCGCTCGCGGCTCACTTGCTGTCGGGCTTCCGCCTCTTGGCGTTTTTGTTCTTTGGTCTTGCGGCCTGATGTTACGTGATCCTCCGGATCGGCTTTTTCTGCCTGTTGTTCTGGTGCGTCCGGTTCCCGGTCGCGCTTCCAGAGATAATAAGAGTAGTTGCCAAAGTATTCGTCCAGACCTCCCTCTTTGAGCTCGATAACCCTGCCCACCAGCTTATCCAGGAAGTAGCGGTCATGGGAGATGAGCAGTAAGGTGCCGTTGTAATTGGCCAAGGCCTCCTCGAGAGCTTCCCTGGCCAGGATGTCCAGGTGGGTAGTGGGCTCATCCATGATCAAAAAATTAACGGGTGAAAGCAGGATTTTAGCCAGAGACAGTCTCGCCTTCTCACCACCAGACAGGACCTTGACCTTTTTGTCGATCTCGTCATCACCGAACTGAAAGATCCCCAGTACCTGCCGGATCTTGGAGATGAGTCCAGTCGCGGTGGTGGAGGTCACCTCATCTATGACAGTATTTTCCGGGTGCAGGGCTTGGATCTGGTGCTGGGCATAGTAGCCGACTTTTACCTGATTCCCTAGTCGGAGGGTTCCTTTCTGCGGCTTCAGTTCCCCAGCGATCAGCCGAGTCAGGGTCGTCTTTCCTGTTCCGTTGACGCCGACCAGGGCGATTTTATCCCCACGGGAAATGTGAAGGTTAAGATCCTTCAGCACCCAATCCTCCTGATAGCGGAAACACAGGTTTTCGATGGACAGCACATCCTTGTATCCGGGGGTATCGACCTGGAGATTGAAATCCAGCCGTCGGCGAACCGAGGGAAGCTCGATCTCCTCCATTTTTTCCAGCATCCTGATCCGGCTCTGAACCTGGGCAGCCCTCTTTTTGTCACTCCGATATTTGTTGATGAACCGGATGATCCGCTCTCGCTCTGCGATTTGCTCTTCTCGCCGTTTCTGCAAGAGCCGCAGCTTCTCCTGTTTTTGTTCCTCGAAGTAATGATAGTTTCCTCGGTACCGGGTGAGTTCGCCACGATCCAGCTCATAGATCTCGTGGGACAGCCGGTCGATAAAAAATCGGTCGTGTGAGACGATGACGACGCTTCCCTTATAGTTCAGGAGGTATTGTTCAAGCCATTCCATGGAAGGGATGTCCAGGTGATTGGTGGGTTCATCCAGGAGGAGTAAATCGGGATCTTGGAGAAGAAGGCGGGCTATATGGATTCGCATACACCAGCCTCCGCTCAGCTCGGCGAAATCCGAATGGAATTGGCGCTCTTCGAAACCCAGGCCGGAAAGGATTTTTTTGGCTGTCCCTTCGATGGTGTAACCGCCCAGATCTTGATAGCGCTGTTCCAGAGTACCGAGTTTTTTCAGAAGACCATCATCTTTTGGACTGGCCTCCAAGGCCGTATGAACTGCATGGATCTTGTGCCCTAATTCCTGTATCTCTGGAATTCCGGCCAGGGCGTTTTCCAAGACAGTCCCCTGACCGGCCACAACCTCTTCCTGGGGGAGGTAGCCGATGCTGTAGTTCCGCGGTTTGGTAATGGTTCCTGACTGGGGTTCGATCTCTCCGGCTAAAATGCGCAGAAGGGTGGTCTTCCCAGCGCCGTTGGGTCCGATCAGGGCGAAACGCTTCTCGGGCTGAAGATTCCAGTCTACCGAGGCCAGGAGATCCCGGTCTCCGACGGAGTAATGGAGGTTACGAACCTGAAGCATAGCTTGTTCTCATGGGACAGTCATCATACCATGGAAGCAGGGCAGCGTCTACACACACCCTGAAGAAATCCACTCCTCCCGGCGGGTGACAGAGGTGTTCATTCAAAGGAATGTATCAATATACCTCGGCTCCGAAAAAGAAGACGGGATGCACTTCTCCTCTATTGAATGCCTTATGCCGGTCCACGATGTAGCTCAGCCCTCCCCCTCCGACAAGGGAAACTTGGGAGGAGATAGAGATGCTCATCAGGCTTCGAATCAAAATGACATGCTGGTCGGCTTCCTCCGGATTACTGCGAAAAATTTCTTTATTGTCCAAGTACATGTATCCCAAATCTATACTGAACGAGGAGGTGTCCTGAAAAAGATAGAATCCGTAATACCCTGCATATGACAGTCCTGTTCCTTTTTCCAGGTAATAATTGTAAAAGCCGAGAGAGACGATCGAATAGATCTTGTCCACTTCGAACTTCACGCCGCTGTTTATACCGCTGATATTGCTGCCCCAGCTGATCCATCTTATATGTCCCTCCTTTTTCGAAACATTCACCAGCCCGACAGGAATGCCGAATGTTTCCTCATTCCAGTTGACCAAGCCCAGTTGAATTCCGCGCATTTCGTCCGAAACGTTGAAGATGCCGATCTGGGCGCCATCAGAGAAATAGGGGGCAATGTTGAAGATCCCGATTTGAGCCCCGGTCAACTTTTCTCCAACGATGTTGAAAAGGGCCGATGTCTGGAGTCCCGTAAAATCCTCACCTGCGATGTTGAAAAGACCTGCACCCTGATAACCTGTACAGTTTCTCCCGACGATATTGAAGCCCCCGGTAGCCTGAATTCCTTGAAATCTTTCACCCACAATATTGAAAAGCCCTGATGCCTGGAATCCTCGGAGATCGTTGCCGATTATGTTCAGTCCTCCGGCAATCTGAAACCCTCGACCTTTTGTTCCGATGATATTCATCAAGCCGCCGATCTGGCCTCCCTTGAGATCTTCGCCACAGATATTGATCAATCCGCTGACCTGGGCTCCCGAGACGTTTTGGCCCGATATCCCCCCAAGCCCAGCCAATTGAAATCCCTCCAAGCCGTCTTCCAAGGCTGATGCACCGATGGCTAAATCCAGTCCCTTGACCGTGCCAATCCTTCCGTAAAGGAGGGTGAAATTGATATTGGCCGAATCATGTCTGGTCTTGTTGACGGAAACTGGATACCAGAGAGACAGGTTGACAGCATAGTGGCGCGGCGAATGGATGGATTCCTCTTCCTTTTCTTGAGCAGGGAGCTGCCCACCGAAAGCCGATAAAAGGCAGAGAATAAACAGTGCTGAAAGAGCTGCGCTCAGTAAGCGGTTCATGGACCCCTCCAAATTTTCGCGTTTTTCGTTAGACATGGTGCGTTTTTTATTTCTTACATACGAGATTTTCAATAAGAAAGTTCGTGCAGTATGATTCTGTCCCTGGAATTTACAGGAGCTCTGTGCCGTTTTCCCGGCACTTTGTTGTACAGAATTCATGATTTATCACCGTTATTCCGATAATGGTAACATATTGAAACCGTCAAGAAAATGAAGATACTTACTCGGGGCTAAAGGGCCGTTGACTAAATTTCGTAGAAAAAATAAAATTATAACTGCAATCAATAGAGGGAGGTACAAATGAAGGCGATTCGTTTGACTTTACTTATCGCTGCGACCGGCTTCCTGCTCTCGGCACAGACAGTCCACATCGGCCAGCACGTTTACTACAATGAAGAGGGAGCTGTCAATATCGCTGCTGACGCCAGTATGGCCGTGCAGAGACTCGAGGAAAATTATGTCCCCTTCGTGCTTTTTTTAGCAACCGATGAACAAGGCTCAATTCACATCCCGAGGGAAAATGTGGTTCTTGTTTATGAAGGTCAGGAATATCACATGCCTGAGCTCAAGGATTTCCGCGAGGGATACAAGTATGACAACCGCGATGCACAGCAGTACAGGAATTTCTATGCGGGCATCGAAAGCCTGGTTGCGACCCAAATGAGGCATTATACTTTCGACTGGCAGGATGATTTTTTCCCCCCTCGAAGTTCGGGCCGTCTGGCAGTCGATCAGGCTTCGCTCGCAGGAACCATCGGATTCATGACGTTTGCGTATTTCAAGAATCCGGGCCTTCAGCTCGGAGATACCGTAGTCATAAAGGTCTTTGACAAGGATGATCCCGATATATGGGGCGCAGTCGCTGTCGAATTGAAAGAATCCCAAGAGTAATCAATAGTCTGTAGCAGCCCGGTTTATCTGCCGGGACCGTAAAGTATTTTCCCAGGAAGTTCTCCCGTGTGAGTGTTGTGGTCGATCACAACCTTTCCGTTGACGATAACATAATCGATTCCGGCCGGATACTGATGGGGGTCGATAAAAGTCGCTTTGTCTTTTATGGAATGGGGATCGAAGACTACGATGTCGGCAAAATTTCCTTCTTTGATCGAGCCCCGGTCCCGAAGTCCCATTTTCGCTGCCGGCATGGAGGTCACTTTTTTGACTGCCTCAAGAAGAGGGAGGATCTTTTTCTCGCGGACGTAGTATCCCAGAAACCGTGGAAAAGCTCCATAGTTGCGCGGGTGAGGCTTTCCCTCGCCCAGAGGACCATAGGGCGCGAGGGAGGAGCCGTCCGATCCCAGCATCACTTGAGGATGCTGGAGAACCCTCTCGGTGTTCTTCTCGCTCATCCCAAAGCCTATGTGTGAGACATCCTGGCCCTCATTTACTATGAGATCGCAGACAAATTCATATGGATCTACCTTTTTTGCCGATGCGATTTCTTGGATGTTTTTACCGATCAATTCTTTGTTTTCTTCCTTATCCACGTTGGATATGACGATCTTTTCCCAGCCGTATCCCTTGACTTTTTTCAGAGTATCTGCCTTCATGGACTCCCGGATTTTCTTGTCTTTGAGCCTGGCGAGAAGCTTCTCCATGCCGCCGTCCAACGCCCACTGGGGAAAAAGAATCGTCAGTCCGGTGGAGAAGGCAATGTAGGGATAGCGGTCAGCCGCGACCTGGAGTCCTCTTTCAGCCGCCCTTTCGATAAGGTCGATCATCTTGGACAGTTTCCACCAGTTTGTTTTGCCCGATGCTTTGAAATGGGCGATCTCCAGAGGAAGCCCTGCGGATTCAGCAATATGGATGGCTTCTGCTACAGCTTCTATGACCGCGTTATCCTCGCTTCTGATATGGGTGGCATAGAATCCGCCGTATTCAGCGGCAACTTTGCACAGCTCGATAATCTCCTCTGTATCCGCGTAACCGCTGGGTGTGTATTCCAGTCCCGTCGATAGTCCAAACGCTCCTTGTTCGAGGGCTTCTGCTACCTGACGCTTCATTCGGTCCATTTCATCGGGTGTGGGTTCCCGTTGGTCATCGCCGATGACATAGCTGCGTACTGTTCCCTGTCCGACAAGAGTGCCATGATTTACAGCCATCCCTTTTTTCAATAAGGAAGCATGATACCCCTCCAGGTCTGTCCAGTCGAGAGCGATGCCTAACTTTTTCGCCATGCGCTTTTTATCATCCGAGAGGGGGCGTTTCAGAGGAAAGGCCGAACTTCCACAGTTTCCGGTAAGTTCTGTAGTCACTCCCTGTCTTATTTTGCTTTCAGCCTTAGGATTTGCCAGAAGTTCGAAATCCGTATGGGTATGGATATCGATGAATCCTGGGGAGACGATGCGGTCAGTCACATCGATGAGGATTTTGCTTTTTGCTCCATCGAGGTTATCGATTCTCTCGATGCGATCTCCTCTTATTCCTATATCGGCCTGATATTCTTTATTCTTTACTCCATCGATTATCGAACCGTTTTTGATGACCATGTCAAAAGTGTCGGTCGATTTAGTTCTCAAGAAAGTGGAGCCTGTTATGCTGATGAATAATCCGGCTTGAGCGGATGACTTGATAAAGTCCCGGCGGCTGATATTCGTTTTCATCGGTTTCTCCTCCAGAATCTGCAACAGTGCATTGTATCATCCCGATCGGACCGAGGCAAATTATTGATGGAAAAGTAAGCATCCTTATTTCCGTGACAAAGAAAAAGTCAGGCAAGCTGATTCGTCAGCCCGTGGATTTTCCCCAGCGAGGAAAATCCACTTATTCCTCGGCTCGCTCTCCTCTTCGAGGAACCGTGCCCGCTCGCCTCCGGATGGCTTCTGAACCAGCTTGCCTGACTTACTAAGATATTATCACGGAAATAAGGATGCTTCCGATGGAAAATATAACGGTTTCGCAAATGCCTCCGGCTTATAGGGAGTGTTTCGGAAACAGGAACAAAAAAATCGCAGTATGCTGGTCTTTTGAGGGATAGAATCAGTGTTTTGAGACGTTGTCTGGATCCACGGGAGGCACTTGAGACTGTGATTTGTTATTCTGCTTGTGGGCCGATATGGTAGTTAAGACTGGAGAGGAGAAATTTTGTCGTGGAGTTCAAAGTCTGTTTGAGTTCCACGTATTCCTTTTCGAGCGGAGTCTCTAACCTCCCGAGAACATCCTCGGGAGATGCTGCACTGACCACTTCGGAGATGCGCACCAGAGATATTTCCTTCTCTGAACGGGGGGCTCGAAGTAAAATGATGCTCAGAGAAACGGCCAGCACTAAAAGCGCTGCTGCAAGAACAGGAATCAGGGCAGGCCGCTGCGTCTTCGATTTTTGAATCCCGGGCTGAGCGGCCGGTATCGATGACAACTCTTTGGATAATGCCGACATGATCTTTTGATTAAACTCGTCTGTGTGATGATCGAGAACTGCTCGTTTGTCCTGCGCTAACTTAGGCCTCAGTGAACCGCAGAATTGGGCAAATTCATGACAGGAGGCACATCGGCGAGTATGACGCAACAGCCGTCCGGGTAAGGGCTTTCCTGAATTTACAGCTTGGGATATCAACCACTTATAAATTGCGCAAAACATTTTCATCACCTCTTCATAGAATTGATAATTTGTGTTCTACAGGACTCGTCCCTCCAAGCTGCCCGTCAAATGCAGACTTTTCAATTTTTCTTGCTAGATTTAAGCGGGCCCTGTGGAGAAGAACACGCACGGTGATCGGTTTCTTTTTCGTGATTTTCGCGATCTCCTTCACCGACATGTCTTCGGAATAATGAAGCCAAAGTGCCTCGAATTCTTTCTTCGGCAGACTGCTGGCCAGCCTCCAGAGATTTTGAGATTCTTCTTTTTGGATGACGATTTTCTCTGGATCTTGGATGCATGGTGCGGGAGTAGGTTTGACTTTCATTTTTTCATTTGTCCGAAAACGGCTGATAGCCTGCCGAACGGCGATGGTGTAAAGCCACGTGGAGAATTTGTAGTCTGGATCGAAACGCTTCATCCCCTTGAAGGCCTTGAGAAAGGTCTCCTGGACCAGATCCTCGATATCTTGGTCTGTTTCTGTCCGATGTCTGAGAAAGTAAAAGAGACGGGAGCTGTATCTCGAGACCAGTTCTTCGAATGAAGGGAGAGAGCCATCGGCCACTTTAAGGGCCAGCTCTTCATCGGATGAGAGTGTGTCCTTCGAGGCGGTAGTCATTGCTCGACCTGCTCTCTTATTATAGCCTTTGTGGAGACATATTTACATGTCAGGGCAGACGTTCCAAAGCTCCCAGTAGATGGAGGCCCGAAAAACCCGCTTTTCCCAGGGCGATATCGAGCAGGGATTTGGTGGGGTAGCTGATCTCGATCAAGACTTTTTGTCCTTTGGTCTCGATCTTTATATCTTCAGGGATATTGATTTCTCTACGAGATTCTTCAAGCTGCATGTTTGCCAGTGAAATGAGTCCTCTCACCACACTTTCCATGTTTTTGGCATCTTCGAGCGTTTTGACTGTGAAATTGAGCAGAATGTTTATGTTTTCCTTTTCTTCTGCCAGAGTGAATAAGGCTGATTCCGTTTTCTTTATGAGAAAAACTTTTGAAGTCCCTTTGGCCAGAGCAGAGACGTCTTTGGCCATTGCTGCCAGGAAAGCATGCGAGGGAATTTCGTTCATGAAAGAATTCATCGGAGAAGATGTGATGTTCGCTTTTTTGCCTGCAAGAACGTCCAAGGCTAGCTTGATCACTCCTTCGCTTGGACCCAAAAGAGCCAAATGCTCGTCGGCAAAGACGCCGTATTCATGCCTGTCCCAATTGTGAATGATGTATTTGCCGTAGGGAATTTCCTTGTGGGATTCTTCCATTGCCAGAAGTCCAAGAAGATAATCCCGGTCAAAATTTCCCTTGAGACAGACAACGGTTTTTTTCTCGCTTTTTCCCAAACCGAAGACCGTGATGCCTTCTATGTCTTTGAGGAGATCGATCTGGTACCTTTTTTTGAATTGTTCGTTCTTTTTCATCAATTTAACAGCGCCTTCCTCTTTCAGCAAGTATTTCCCAATTTGGGTGGAGGTAAACTTTTCCAAATCCAAATGAATCACCCAATCCGCATCGGCAGGGACGATCGATTTTTGGACGGCCGAAGCTTTTAGCTCACAGCAGAAGAACAGGGCCAACAGAACTGTCACAAATATGATAGTCGCTTTTTTCATTTGATTTCTCCTTTTTTCTACTTGGATTTTCTGTTCATCCTCTTATACGCAACAGCCTCTGAAACGTTACAAACATTCGAACAATTAAAGAGCATTGATTCTTTGCAGCAGCGTCTGATACACTTGTGTTCAATGAAGGCATCGAAGTGAAAAGGAGGAAAAAGTTGAAAAAAATTTTATCTTCTGTGATCCTTATCGTCTTTTTCTCGGTTCATCCCGTTACAGAGGGAAAATTATTAGATACACAGCCGGAAATTTTTGGACAGGGAGTGGTCACGCAGATCGGTTTGGTGGTGAGAGACATCGAAAAAACCTCGAAAGCCTACGCCGACTTTCTGGGAGTGGATGTGCCTGAATGGTCTCTTACAGACCCCGTCGATAAAGCCCATACCATCTTCGAAGACAAGTTGACTGAAGCCAGGGCAAAACTCGCTTTTTTCCGTCTGAAGAATATCACCATAGAACTGATCGAACCGGTCGGAGGCCCCAGCACGTGGCAGGAGTTTCTAGACGAGCACGGAGAAGGAGTCCATCACATTGCTTTTGAAATAAAAGGAATGGACGAGAAGATCATCCAGCTTCAAAGGAAAGGTATGAATTTGCTGCAAAAAGGGGACTATGAGGGAGGCCGGTACAGCTATGTGGACAGCTCGCAGCACCTCGGCGTTCTTTTAGAGCTTCTGGAAAATTTTTAAACGGATGGCTGCGAAATAAATTTCATCCGGGTTCAATTCGGCTCAGACTTTTGTGCTTTTAAAGCCGAGCAGCGATTTAACCTTGCCGGTTATCGTGTCTGAGATAGAATAGAACGTCGGCAAAAAGATCAGGGTAAAGATAGTGGATGTAGTCAATCCTCCGATGATGGCGACCGAAATGGGAGCCCACATCTGAGCTCTCCGCCCTGCCGCCTCGAAAACCTGCGGAAGAAGGAAAGGAAGCGCCAACGGAAGCACACCGAAAATCGTGGTGATGGCCGTCATGATGATGGGACGCATCCTGTCTTTTCCACCCTGGACGATGGCTTCGACCTTTTCCATCCCGGATTTCCGCAGTGTGCGGATATGGTCGATCAGGATGATCCCGTTGTTCACCACGATCCCGAACAGGACCAGGAGTCCCAGATAAGAAGTCGTGTTCAGAGTGATACTGGTGATGGAGAAAAAGATCGCCACCCCGAAGAGTGCCAGCGGCACGGTCAGCAAAATGGTAAAGGGATGTGTAAACGATTCGAACAGCGATGCCATAATGATGTAGATAAAGATCAAGGCAAGAACGATCGCCATATTGGATTCACCCTGCGATTCCCGGAAGCGCCTCCATCCCGATCCCAGGCTCCAGGTGTATCCCTCGGGAAACTGGATGGTGTTCATGGCCTGGCGGACGGCATTGGATATGCCGATCATCCCTTCAGATTTGGAGTTGGCCCGTATGATCAATTTGGATTTTTTATTCTCCTTACGAATCGAGGTGGAGCCCATCCGGTAGGAGATGTCTGTAACCGCTGATATGGGGATCCGTCTGGATTGAGTCGGCAGGCTGATGTTCCGAAGGTCCTCTTCGGAGAATCCGTCTGCTCCCTGGAGTTTCAAAATAATGTCGATCTCCCGGTTCTCGGTTTTGAATTTTCCGATGGGCCTTTCAGAGATCGAGGAAGAGATGGTCTGGGCCACCATTCGGCTGCTCACTCCTGAGCTTTCCGCCTTTTGACGGTCCACCTCGACCATCAGTTGGGTGTCCCCGCCTTCCAGATCGCTGGTGACATCCTCCACCTCATCGACCGTCCGGAGTTTTTCGATCACCAGTGGAGCAAGTTCGGTCAGTTTGGTGTAGTCCAGGCCGATGAGTTCGACCTCGATCCCTCCGAAATGCCCATGGCGGCCATACCGCTGGCCGTATTCGTAAGTGATACCGGCGCGTCTGGGGAGCAGCTCCTTGAGCCTTTCCTCTATCTCGGTTACGGAAGGTCCTTCTTCTTTCAGAGCCAGCTCCAAAGATCCTCTGAAACGCCCTTGACGCATGAACCGTGTGCCGAAATCGGTGCTGAGATGTTCGATGGCCAGTTCTTCCTTCCGGGAAAGGAGAAGATCCTCGAATTTCTGGAAGAGGGCTTTCATCTCCTGAAGGGCAAAGGTGCGCGGCATGTAAACCGATATGTCGATCTCCCGCTCATCGCTGTGGGGCATGTATTCCCGCTCGATGTTTCTGAGGACCTGATAGGAGGTGAAAAAGACTGCAACGGCGAGGCCGACCATCAGGAGTTTTGTCTTCCAGCTCTTGATAGAGAACCCGATGATGCGCTCGTAGAACGATGTGAGCTTGACCAGCCAGCGTGCCTTTTCTCTGGTCTTTCCAGAGAGAAAGCGGCTCCCTGCCAGAGGGATGAACGAGAGGGAGACGATCAGAGACGCGACCAGAGCTAAAGATATGGTCAGCGCAAAGTCCTGCATGAAGCGCCCGAAACCCGACTGGGACATGAAGCTCAGCGAGATGAACACCACAAGGGTGGTCAATGTGGACGCAGTGACAGCCATGGCTACTTCACTGGCTCCCTGCATGGAAGCTTTCAAGGGAGACATTTTCTTCTCCTGCCGGAGGCGGAAAATATTCTCCAGAACGACCACACTGTTATCCACCAGCATTCCCACCGCCATCATCAGTCCGCTGAGGGAGATGATGTTGATGGTGATATCGGCGCGGAAGATGGTTCGGTAGAGATACATGAAGCTGAACGTAAACACCATAGCCATCGGGATGGCAATGGCGATGATGATGGTCGTCCGGAATTTTCTCAAGAAGAAGAGCAGTACGATTACAGCCAGAAGGCCTCCCACCACACCGGAAATCGAAAGATCCCTCAGACTGTTGAGGATGTCCTCGGACTGATCCCTGTAGAAAATAGTCGTCATATTCTCGAGATCCGGCTCTGTCTCCTTTATCTGTGCCATGGTAGCTTTGACATTTTCACAGACATCCACGATGTTGGCATTGGACGCCCGATATATCTGGAATCGTACGGTTTCGTGCCCGTCCAGCCGGTTGAAGTCGTCTTTGACAGGATAATCATAGGTCACTCGGGCAACGTCGGCAACGGTGAGTCCCTGGCTGCTGACAGGAAGGTTTTTGACTTCTTCCAGAATCTTCAGTTCGCCTGGAATCCGTGTGGCATACCGCATGTGACCTTCTTCTACATATCCGGCCGAGATATTGATGTTGTTATTCCGGATGGTGTCGATCAGGTCGGAAATGCGGATAGAGGAAGAATAAAAGACTTCGGGCTTGAGGTATACGGTCAGAATTTTGTTGCGGATTCCCCAGATATCCACACTGGCTACTCCCTGAATCCGTTCCAGTTGTTGGGTGATATAATTTTCCGACCAGTAATACAGATTTTCCAGGTCTCCGGGCAGGGCCACGCTGAATTGGATAACTGGCCGGTCATTGAAAGAAAAACGGCGGATACGGATGTTCTCGATATCGTCTGGAAGATCGTTGCGGATGAGGTCGATTTTGTCACGAATCTCCATGGTGGCCAGATCCATGTTGGTGCCCCCTTTGAACTGTATGTGGATTCGGGAAGAGGATGAAGAGGAGGTCGAACTGATGTTTTCCAGGTTGCTGATGGTGGCCAGAGTGTCTTCCAGGGGACGGGTGATGGTACGCTCCACCTCTTCGGGTGAAGAGGAGGGGTAGGGGACCTGAACCATAAGTCCGGGGAAGGATGTGTCAGGCATCATCTCGAGCGGCAGCTTGATAATAGAGATAACGCCTATGGTGATAAAGATGAGCATTGCTACGATGACGGAAACAGGCTTTCTTATGGAAAATTCAGGTAGATTCATGACTTACTCTCTTTTGCTTTATCGAGAGAAAGGGCCACTTTAGCGCCTTTGAGGAGGCGCAGCAAACGGCTTTCCTTTGCTTCGGCCCCTGTATGCTCCCTGACCACTGCATTGTAGACCAGAGGGATGAAGACCAGGGTTAGAAATGTCCCGAAAATCAGGCCTCCGATCAATGTCAGGGCCAGAGGGATGCGGATTTCGAATCCCTCATTGAAGTCCAATGCCATCGGAAAAAGAGCCAGCACAGTGGTGATGGTGGTCATCAGGATTGGCCGCCAGCGCACTTGAGCCGCAGTTTTGATGGCCTCCACCTTAGGCATTCCCCGTTTCTGGAGCTGGCCGATGTAGTCCACCAGTACGATCGCATTGTTCACGATGATACCGGAGAGAATGATCAGCCCGATGAGCACGATAACATTGATAGACATGGAGAACACCAGTCCGACGATCACCACTCCGATGATGCCGAGGGGGATGGTAAACATGATGATAAAAGGCTTTTTAAATGATTCGAACTGCGAGGCCATGACCAGATACACCAAAAAGATGGCCAAAAAAATGGCGAAGATCATGGAAGAAAAAGCCACATCCTGCTCCATACTCTGACCGGCCAGATAGATGGAATATTCCGGGTTGCGACCGATGGTAGAGGCTGCTGTCATGACTTTTTTCTTGGCCTCATCCAGAGAAATCCCGGAGATATTCCCGGTGATCACCGCCGATTTTTGCTGGAGAATGCGGCGGATCTCGGCTGGTCCCTCTTTGATTTGAATCTGGGCCAAAGCCTTAAGCGGAACCATCACGCCCAGGCCGTTGCGGACGTTGATCCGGCTGATTTTATCTACCCGGTCCCGGTAATCTTCAGACAGCCGGACACGGATGTCCACTTCCCTGTCGCTTTCGATGAATCTGGTGGCGATATCTCCTTCGATTTTGTCTCTGATCTGGGTCCCTACCGAATTGATGGTCATATCCTGGGACGCAAGAAGAGCACGGTTGAATATGATCTGAATTTCCGGATAGCCTTCCTCCATTGAAGACTTGACATCTATGACGCCGTCAATTCGGCGGATTTTTGCCAGGAGTTCATCGGAGACCTGTTTGATGGTATCGAGATCGTTGCCTGATATCACAACTTCCAGGGGGGCTTTGAATGAGAACAGCCGGGGTTTATAGACTTTGATTTCCGTGGTGGGAAACCGCTCGAGATCTGCCCTGACCCGGTCCATGATCCGGTCTTCCTTTTTTCCCAGGATGCCTGGTTTCAGACGGATAATGAGTTCGGAGAGGTTTTCCCGCTCCTCCTGGAAAGATATGCCTGCCCGGGAACCCTTTCCTATGAGCTCGTAAACACTCTCGATTTCATCGTATTTATTCAAGATTCCGGTTATATCTTCAATAACTGCAGAGTTTTCGTCGAGGGATGTCCCAGGCTGGAACTCCACATTTATCAAGAACTCTCCCTGTGAGATGGTTGGGATCAATTCCTGGTCCATGAAACGGATCATGAAGAGGGCGAGAGCGAAAAGCGCGAGCACACTGAATATGATGATTTTTCTGCGCTTAAAGGATGTATCCTGGATTTTTTTATAAGAATGGTAGAACTGATTGTAGAGCTTATCCACGGGTTTGAATACGATCTTTAGGCCTTTAGTCAGTCTCTCTTTCGTGTGTTCTCGCCGCAGGACAGAATTGAGCATAGGAACGAGTGTCAGGGAGACCATAAGGGAGGCCAGCAGAGAGTAGGTGACTGTCAGTGCCATGTCCTTGAAGAGCTGGCCTGCAATTCCCTCTACGAACACGATCGGAAAAAACACCGCCACCGTGGTAAATGTGGAGGCGGTTACAGCACCCGCCACTTCGGAGGTGCCTTTAAGAGCAGCATCGAACAAGCCTGCGCCGTTTTCCCGGTAACGCTGGATAGACTCCAACACCACGATGGAGTTATCCACCAGCATGCCAATCCCGAGCGCTAATCCTCCTAGCGAGATGATATTCAGAGTGATGTTGGAGGAGTACATAAGAAAGAAAGTGATGATGACGGAGATGGGAATGGCGGCGCCGATGATCAGGGTGCTGCGCAGGTTTTTTAAAAAATAAAGCAGGACCAGGACAGCCAGAATACCCCCGATGAGTGCGGTCTGTTTGACTTCCTGGATGGTGTTTTTGATGAATTTGGATTGGTTGGTGATAACGAGATAGTCCATTCCACGAGGCTTCAGGATGTTTTCCTGTACCATTCCCAGCCTCTCGGTAACGGCATTTGCGACTGAGACGGTATTGGCATCCGCTGCCCGGTAGATGGCTGCTTCGATACATTCACGGCCGTTGATTCTGGAGATGACTTTGCGTTCCTTGTAGCCCCTGAAAACGTCTGCAACGCTGCCTAATGTAATGAAGATGTCTCCTCTTTTTTCTATGATGATGTCCTGAATTTCCTCCACGGTTTTGAACTGGTTGACAGTCCGAACCAGGAACTGGCTGTCCTTTTGTTTCAAAATCCCAGCCGAAAGATTCACATTTTCCTGAGCCAGACGGCTGGCCACTGTGGTGATAGGGATGTTGAGGAGGCTGAGTTTTTGCTCATCCAGATCGATATGGATCTCATCCTCCAGGCCTCCCGAGATCGAGCAGGCCGCGACTCCCTCGATGCTCTCCAGAGCCTGTTTGACTTCCCGTTCAGCGATGTACCGTATGCGTCCCAGATCGAAATTACCGGTCAGGCCCAGCTTCATGATGGGCTCCTGGTTGGGATCGTAACGGAGGATGACGGGTTTGGTGGCTCCGACCGGGAGGCGCAGGAGGTCCAGTTTTTCCCTGAGTTTCAGGGTGGCGAAATCCATATTGGTGTGCCAGGCAAATTCCACAGTCACCTCGGAGAGCTCTGCGCGGGAAACCGATGAGATGCGGATGACATTATCGACCACACCGCAGGTCTCTTCGATGGGCTTGGAAATGATATTCTCGATTTCCGAAGGAGCTGTGCCGGGATATTCCGTCTGGATGGTAAGGGTGGGGTAGGAAATCTTTGGGAGAAGGTTAAGATTCAGCCTGGAGTAGGCAATGAATCCGAAGATGACCGCAGCGACCGTGAACATAAAAACGGAGACAGGACGATTGAGAGAAAACTTGACGATTTTCATTGGACCACATCGACTCTCTGGCCGTCTTTGAGTCCTTCGACTCCGACCTCGACGATCACATCGCCTTCATTCAAACCCTCTGTCACTTCCACCTCGTCTTCCTCGGTCAATCCGAGAAGGACTTCGCGCTGGGATACCCGATTTTGATCCATGACAAAGACATAGGTCTTATTCTGTTTATACAGGAGAGCTTTCCGGGGGATGACAAGGACGTTTTCTTTCATCCCGATAGCGATCCGGACTTCCACGAACATTCCTGGTTTCAAGCGCAGGGACTCGTCAAAAACCTCCACCGTGACTTTGACCGTGCCTGTCTCGACATCGATCCGGGGATTGATCAATTTGACATCGCCGTTAAACACGGTGCCCTCCAGGACTTCGGTAGCGATCTCGGCAGGCATTCCGGCCTCCAGCTTGATCGCATCGGATGTGGGGACGAACACACGGATCAGCAAGGGATTGAAATCCTCAATGGTGTAAACCTGCTGGTTTGCGTTGACCCGGTCGCCCGCCTCGATCAAGCGTTCGGTGATAAAGCCCTCGGAAAGAGACCGGATCTTGGTCCAGTTCAACTGGAGCTGGAGGTCTTTGAAATCCTCCTGGCGGTTTTTGTAGTCGAGCTGCCTTTGTTTGTACTCTGCTTCCTGGGTCTGGAATTCCTGCTCGGATATGAGGGTGCGCTTGATCAGCTCCTGATTCCGGAGGTAGTTGGCTTCGGCTTCTTCCAGGCTGAGTCTGGCCTGTTCCAGTTGGATCTTGGCCTGTTCGTAGCCGATCTTTATTTCCGTGTCGTCGAGGAGGGCGAGAACTTCGTTTTCTTTGACATAGTCGCCTTCTTCTTTCACGATCTCTTTGACGTAGGCAGAAAGACGTGAAAATATCTCGACCTTGCGCTCCGGCTCTACGATGCCGTTGAGGACAAGGAAGGAGTTGAGGTCTTTACGTTTTACTGTTCCTACGCTCACTGGAACCGCTTCCCCGGCTTCACCACGGACTTTTTTCAGGATCTCTGGAATCTGCTCTTTCGGGATACGCCCGGATTTGATGGCCTCTTTCAACTGATCGGGGATATCGAGCTTATCCACGTCGATGTCATCACCCTGTGATTTAGCGTCGGGTTTCCGGCCGGGCTTGGCCGGGGAGTCGCTGTCAGCAGCAACCTTTTGAGCTTGCCTCTTAGCACTTGAACCCCCGTCATTGCCAGGGGTGTTATTTCCCGACTTTGTACAGCTCCACGTAAGGACCAGGAATGCTGCCAGAATAAATAGAATTGATTTTCGCATGTTCGATCACCTAATCGCTCTTTTTTTGTACCGAACTTTCGTTTCCGGTTCGACCTTTCCGGAAAGTCATCAGACGGTTTCCTTTTCCACGCTTTCTTTCTGAATGCAGTGGACTGTACTTGTTATAAGTACGTTTTTTAGACGATAATAGAGGCAAATTCTTCCATAATTGTCTATTATTTCTATCTATTTTCCATTATAGCGGACCTTAGACTGCAATTCCACTCTCGCAACTGCAGAGTATGCATCCTTATTCCCGTGATAAAGGAGGCGTAAGGCCATAATTGCCCATAGAACCGACAATGTGAACATTCTAGTGTCATAGTAAGATGGCCGCGCTTCGCTCGCCATGACTCTTTCTATCGGCAGTGTTGAGGTAGGTATCCTCAAACTCCATGGAAGTCAGGCAGGATGGTTGAGAAGCCGTCCGGAAGCGGGGGAGAGTATGAGGGCTGGCTTTACTGGCAGGTATGCGAAAGCTGTTCCCACTCAGAGCTGACTGGCAGGTAGGGAGAGCGAGCCGGGGAAGAAGCGGATTTTGGATCAATCGGTTGAGCGGATAGAATAAACCATCTGGAAAAGGAGAAATCTCTGCCAGCGAAGAATCACAATATTGCAGGCCGGCTGTGACGGGACTTGCTTATTTAATCAAGAACAGCTCTGTCTGCCGGCCGTCGATGAACTTGCAGCCGTTTTCTGTGAAAACACCGCCTTCTTCGAGACCGATCCGGATTTCCATATTGTCCCACTCTGGGACTTTGTGGCTGTTGTTCATTTCAATCGCGTAACAGGTGTTGGTGTAAAGGGGGTATTCTCCCCTTCCAGGGACACCGTCCTGCCGGTCCCAAAGCCCGACAACGAATCCGGCAGCGTGTCCATGCATTCCCAGAGGATGACAGTAGACGCTGGGATTCAGACCTTCGGCCTTGGCTTTCTCCAGGGAAGATCGAAGAACATCGTTCCCGGTCCGGCCGGCTTCATGCTCGGTCATGACGATATCCTGCAGCCGGTTGCCTCTGCTGAGGGCTTCTTTTAACCCTTCGGGAGCATCGGTTTCACCGATTCGGCACACATAGGCATTCTGCTGGGTGTCGGTGCACAGCCCGAGATAGACGATTCCGATATCGCAATGCAGGAGATCTCCACGCCGGATCACCTGAGGATCGTGTTTGTATTTTTCCGAGTCTGCCTTCGACCTCTGAATCGAGACAGATGGTTGAAACCAGGCTTTCAGTCCGAGACCGGTGATTCGCTGCCGGATCCACCAGACCACTTCTTCGGTTCTCGTCGCATCGGGGACGATCACTCGATTGGAAAAAAATTCGGCAATGATATCGTGAGCGATACCGCAGATATGACGGTACAGGCTCAGTTCACGGGGACTTCGGGTTTCGAGCCACCCCACGCAGAGATTTTCCGCAGAAACCAGCCGGGACAAGTATTCCGGACCCAGGGCGCGGACCAACCGGGCCTTGAAGGAGGCGGAAAGGCCATCGCCGAAAGCCCAGGTTTCCGACTCGTTGATTCCGATTCGTTCGGGACCGCTTTCTCGGATATAATTTGCCAGATTTTCGATTTGGTCTTGCCTCCGGTCTTTATATATGGATTTGTACCATTTGCCCATGCCGTAGAAGCTGCCTGTCAGTCTTTCCACGCCCTCCTCTTCTCCCTTATCGTGAAAGATGAGGATGGATGTTCTGCGTGCGGCCATGGCAGGTTCCGGGACCATGGTCAAGTAAACGGGGTCTTCGTTGTACTCCCGGCAGATGATGAGCCACATGTCGATTCCTTCCCGGCGCATCAGCGAGGGAATGATATTCTCCAGTCGCCACTCCAGGATTTCATTCATGATCCTGGCCCGGTCCTTTTCCGGGAGAATGTTTTCAATGTCCCGAACGGCAGTGGTTCCGATAGTCTGTGAATAGAGATTTCCTGCGGAAGAGGAAAGGACGATTGCGATCAGCACAAACAGAATTTTTCCTTTTTTCATATTTTTCTCCCTTCGGTCATATTTTTTGCTCCGATGCAGACATCGCTATTCCTTCGCAAGGCGACTCGTGAAGGCTGAATTCTCCGTGAATTCAATTTGTTTATGGCCCGGTTTTGAGATTGATTCTTTTTGTGTCCGTGCCTCCATACTCGGACTTGACGTGGAATTCCACCCATCCCTGGCTTCCGTCCATTTTAACCAGAGTGCAGAAGCGGAGGGTCTGTTTGCCTTTGAGCCAGAATTCGGTCCCCTCTTTGACGATCACTTCAGCCTCTTCAGCGGGATTCGAAGGATCGATGCTGGCTGGTCCTTCCAGGACATCGATCATGGAAACGCTGGACGAGGTTTTGACCGATATCCTGTCTTTGTCCACCCGTTCCAGCAGTTTCGCCCTGTCTGATGCAGTGGGATAGACCTTGTCATTGGTGACAGCAACTTCGATCCAGTAGAGGGTGTCTGAGGCAGGACGCACATTCACGTCTGTGATCCCGACTTTCGGGAATTGGCTGGCACAGTACATCACGAACTGGGCATTTTTCAACGCTTCCTGTTCGATATAACGGGAAGGAGGGGTCCGGCGGATGTGCTTTTTAGGAGTGCCTCCGATCCAGATCTCGCCGAGATCGGGATGATCGACCTTGTGTGGATTCACCCAGCCTTCTCCTGTCAGCTCGATATCGATCCATTTGAGCATCTCTTCATCGGAGACCCGGCCGTCCCCGTCTACGTCCGCATCGAAGGCCGGGCTGCCCCAGAGTTCGATCAAATAGGCATAATTCCCCAGCATCTCGTATGAGGAGGCCTGTGCCTGTCCCGATCGTCCCGATGGGGTGGGCCGGTAATTTTTCAGGATCCGTGCGCCCATGGTTACGATTTCCGTGTGGGCCCGAAGGTCCTCCTGATATTCAGGCTTGACCGGGATGTCGAATGCCTGGGCGTATTTGTTGGTTTTTCTCATTTCCTCCAGGTACTGGTTGAACCTCTCCTCGTACCTCTGCCGCTGTTCTTCCGACATTCTCCGCTCCTGGGTAGGAGGACGGGAGAACATGATCAGACGCCCGGTGTTATGGTAATGAAAACTGGCGAATATGTTGGGATGCTCGAGCATGAAAGTGTAGGCATTTCTGGTGCAGGGTTCGGACATGACGTAGGGATTTCCGGCCTCCAGGTTCCAGCCGCCGGGATAATTGCGGTTGGGATCGGGGCCGCCGATGTCATCTTCGTTGATCATACCGTCGCCGTCGTTGTCGTATCCTTCGCCGCCGATACGCCGGAAACGCAGCACATCCTCGGCTGGATCATCCACTTGAACGAATCGTCTTTTATCCGCTGAAAGTTTGTAGTTGCCCTTGGGATCTTCGACATACATGGTGGAAAGCTCTCCGTCACCGTCCACATCTTCTGTTCTGTCCTCGTCGTAAAGTCCATCTCCATCGTTGTCTTCAGGACGGAAGGGCTCACGCGGATTATTCGGGGTGTTGGGGTGCTCGACAAATGATGCATTCCCATCCACATTGAGGCCTGGAAGGATATAAAACGTGCAGTTGTCCACAAGGTCATGGACATAGGGATCATAGTCGTACCTGGTCAGTAAATACCACATCAGATAAAGGGAGCAGGTAATGCCGTTGACCTCGTTCCCGTGTACAGCACCATCCACCCACATAGCGGTTTTTTCGCTGTGTTTGCCGGTTTCTTTGGCCGTGATGGTAATCATGTATTGGTCCCGGCCCATCCGGCTTTTGCCGATGCTCTGGATATCGGAGAGACGGGGATACTTTGCCTGGATGTCGTGCATGATCTCGGTCCACTCGGCATATGCATAGTACTGATTCCAGTTGATCGGGAAATCCAGTTCTCCATGGTAACCGCCTGGACTTTTCTGCAGTTTCTTCTGGGCAGTGACAGGCGTTGTCGAGACCATGGCGAGAGTCAGGATCATGACTCCGGTGTATTTAAAAAGCTGTTTTATACGCATGGTGTTTCTCCCTTCAATCGATTGCGATTCGTTCCATCTTCGACCCCCCCTTCTGTGAGGTGACCACGACCTTCAAGGGGGCATTTTCTTCCACGGCGACCACCCATGTGACGGTGCGGGAGGGTCCCTTTTGTTCCACCTGAGTCGGCTCTCTCCGGGGCTGCCGCATCCAGGGCATAGGATAGCCCGGTGGATAGAAAAACCTCCGCTGTCTAGTTGGCTCACTCGGGGGGCCCGGCATCCGCTGTCCTTTGTACCCGGGAATTTCGATGGTTTCTCCGATTGCACCCAATTCTTGGAACGGAGTGCCGACCAGATGAGTGGTCTTGTTCCGGTCACCGGTCAGCCAGATCACATCCTCTCTGTTTCCTGCAAGCTGAGCACCCCGGGCGATGTGGGTTGCCAGCTTGCCCGTATTTTCGACTTCGGCTGTCACTTCGATCACCTTATATTTGCCTTTGGATGAGCCTTTCTGGATTGTGACCTCGTCACCGTTTTGGATGGCCTTGGCTCGTTTGGCGCTGTCAGTGGTATACAAAACCCTGGTCTTCACATCGGTGATGGTCACTTCAGGAAGAAGTCCGGCCCGGAAAAGCTCGAATTGACAGTGAATTTCACAGACGTTTCGCAGAGGTTCTCCTGGCCACGCGTTGTTGCGGTAGTTCGGGAGCCATCCTCCGATCTCTCCTTCTCCCAGCTCCGGGTGTTTGAATGTTTTCCAGTCGACGAACAATCGTCCTCCATACTTTTCGTCCTGGTATTTGAGCATCTCGCGCTGGATTTCGGTATAGTCAGCATCCTCATTGACTTCTGGGAAGCCGGGAAGATCTTTTCTGGGATTCCAGAGTTCGGTGGTCACGGCATAGATGCCGTACTGCATGTACATCCAGTCAGAGGCCATTCCGTAGCCGTAGCGCCGGTCCTCTTCCTCGTGGTAGCTCACCCTCCAGCCTCTTGGCAGTTCGTATCCTCTCTGGACGGCGTATTTGTTCTTCGAAGTCTCTTCGAGTTCTTTTTTGAATTTATCCAGGTCTTCAGGATTCTGCCAGGCTTCCGGCACTTCTTCTCCTATGAGTTCCAGGTATTTTTTTCCCATGATGAAGTCGAAGACAGCGACATCTTTGGGGTGCAGGTTGGGATGAGGAGCGGTTCCCAGAGGTCTGTAGGTAAAACCTCCAGCAGTGTGATAGTTCTGGGCCATCAATACATTCCTGTGGTTGGTCAGAAACTCGGCGACAGCTCGTGTTTCAGGCGCTGAGAAGGGGTAATCTCCCTGGCCTCCGGCAAAGCCATCGGGCTTATACCAGCCTTCGGCAAAGTTGCGGTTGAGATCGATCCCTGCCTCGGAGTCTTCACCCCGTTTGCCGTCGCCATCATTGTCTTTATCCTCTCTGATGACGGAATATCTCTGTTTTTCGGTTTTTTCGTCTCTTCTAAGCCGTGTCATGATGCGGGGATCCTGGTCGTCGATAATGTAATTCCCTTTTGGATCTTTGTACCGGAACCGGAGGATGAGACCGTCCCCGTCGAGATCGTCATACCCGTCTTCGTTGACTTTTCCGTCTTTATCGTTGTCTTTCAGCATGCTGTTGTACCTTTGAGGTATGCCTTTTTCCAAGCTGTTGTAGACGCCGTCTGGATTGACCATCGGACAGATGTAGAAGGTTTTATCATCGACGAGTTTCTTGATTGCAGCGTCGGAATCGTATCCGGAGACCAGTTTGTCGATAGTGTACAAACAGACTTCGGTTCCCGTGAATTCATTCCCGTGGGTGGCACCGCAGATCCAGTGTCCGGGCTTTCCCTGGTAGGGTTCCATGGGTGTGACATTTTTTACGCCTTCTTTGCGCATGTTGCGCAGTTCTACGTGGGCATCGATGGTGGTTCCGGTCTCCATATTGGAAATGACCAGCACGTAAATGGATCTTCCCATAGTGCTTTTTCCGATCTCAAGAAGCTTCGTGATGTTCGGATAGGCTTCAGCAACAGCCTTGAGGTAGTTCACCGTGCCGGTGTATCCGTGGTAGTCATCGAAGGCTATCGGAACTTTTTGTGCCGGGTAAAGAGCCGCGTTGATGATCAGGCCAACCATGAATACCACGATGGCCGATTTGAAAACCAAAAAATGGTTTCGATTCATGGAATTTTCCCTCCTTTATAAGATTTATGGAAATTTATACAGGATTGAGAAAGGTTGGCTTTGGAGGCACACATCGAAAAGTATTACATATTACAAAACGCCACGAAAATCAAAGATTTTTATCTCGATGCCGTCCAGAATGCATAATTCAATGATAGCTCTGATTGAAAGAGCGTCTGACTACGAACCAGAAGGCCGTAGGTTCGAATCCTGCCGGGCTTAGTAGTCAGAAATTCATTCAAAGTAGATAATTCTGTTTGAAGTGGCGAAGTTATTTGGCCTTTTTTGACGATTCAACGGTTGAGACTATTTTTCTCTTCTAATCGGATTTTAAGCAGGAAAACAGTCTCCTTCCTGAGATGAGTTTTAGCCCAGGCTTTCTGCTTCTCATCTAAAAGCTCGCCCATGCCGGAAAGGATGTTGCGGTCGCTGAGGGATTCAACGAATGCGATGCATTTCCTCAGATATTCTTTGAAATTCATCCCTGTCCGCCTCTCCACGATTTCCTTGTTGATTGGCCACCGGCTCTTCAAGAAATGCCAGATGTCGTAAACATCTCGATTCGCAGTTTTTGTCCTTTCCAGAACAGCCACCAGCTTATGAGCGAACATGTCTTCCTTTATCATTAGTAGAACAGAGATGCCGAGATAATTCTTCAGTTCGTAGCGGGAGCCGAATACTCTTCGGTTTATCTCCACTTTGATATTCTGGGACTTTTCATCATAGGAAATGACAAACAGCAGAGTGTGCTTTTTTTTGTGCTTTTCCTTAATGGCTCCGTATTCGCGGAGGATTTTTTCAATCTTCTCGAAAACATTGATTTCTCTGTCTCCATTCAATAGATCAAAATCAAGATCTACTGAAAAGCGGCCGAGATCGTAAAAGAAATTAGCAGCTGTCCCACCCTTGAAGCCCAGAATAGGACCGAGAGAGGTATCGGTATAGATGTCTTTCAATATCTGAAGGAGGATTGTTTTGTGAATGTTTCGATCAAACATGTTTCGTTAGTTCATGATACGAATTCAGTCTTTTTGCCATCGCCTTATTGTTATATATAGGGACCATTTCAAAACATACATCCCAGTCTATGGATGACAAATTGTCGAAATGATAATTCTTGTTCAGATATATCGTGTCCAGGAAAGCCCTTTCTCTGGATGCAATGTAGTAGTTTCCTTTTTTCTCTACATTGAGTGAGTTTGTCAGAATAACGTCTTTTATCCGGCGAAAGACATAGGTCTGACCATCGCAGGAAATCTCGCGGCTCAAGTAACTGACAACAAAGATCTGGTCATAATGCTGGAATACAATGCCTTCCCTGGACAAAACGGTTTCCAAGCTGATATAGGCTGGAGTGAATATTTTATTTGCCAGTTCCAGCTTGTTGTAATTTTTATCCTTGGCGTAGATACCTTTGCGGATTGGATAAAGCTTGCCCATCTTCGTATAGCGATACACTCGCTTTTTAATCAGTTCGACATCGGTTTCGTTCCAAATCAAAGAAAGTTCCTTGAATGTAAAAACGGTATTATTTGAACGAAGCAGAGTGGAGAGATAATCTTTTTCCATCTTTATGAACCCAAGGTACCCAAAACTGGGTACATTTAGTTTAAATTATTAAATATAAATGTCAAGCCAAATTTAAAGATTAAAGAAGACTCTCCTTCTCCTTCGGCTAAAGCTCCATGCCGAGCTGCTGATACATACCTAGTGCATCAAAATCTTCCCATACCTCGACCATTTTACCATTCTCAAAGCGGATGAAACACATTTGCGACTGTAGGTATGTCAGACCCTCCTGGAC
>JABAOC010000609.1_pt1 | contig 86240 bp, 86 predicted proteins | sample 7062161 | NCBI WGS metagenome assembly JABAOC01 (sample SAMN14538625, study PRJNA623070) | marine sediment metagenome | biome: marine biome [ENVO:00000428]; feature: marine pelagic biome [ENVO:01000023]; material: deep marine sediment [ENVO:00002113] | place: India: Gulf of Khambhat ... | reverse complement strand
ACTCCTTACTCCTTTAGTCCTGAGCCAGTCGAAGGATTCGCCCTGTTCCCTGCTCCTTGCACCCTGCTTTTTACTCCTTACTCCTTACCCTACCTTTCTTTACCTTTACCTCTACCTTTACCTGTCTTTAATTTGTGCCTACTGCTTACTCCCTACTTCCTACTTCTTACTTTTCCATAATCCCTAAATTCCTAAATCCCTAAATTTATAATACCCTTAGTCAAATAGAATAGATACATGGACAGCAAATAGCTTTAAACTGTAAAATTAGAATATGAGGAAAATTTTAAAACTCAAACTCTTTTTTCTATTTTTTATTATCGCCTCTTTTCAGGCAGTTGCTTTTGCATCAGTGCTCGTTTATGATGATATCACATTAGCAGGGGAAGAGATAACGATAAAGGCTAAAACAACGGGCAGGTTCTTTCCCATTGGTGGACAGATAGTCGAATTCTTTTTGGAAGGCAAATCACTCGGAAAGGTTCTTTCGGGCGGAGACGGATTCGCCTTTAAACTATTTACTCCCGGTAAATACGGTCTGCTTGAAATTGTTGCAAAATACGGTGATGATGAAGACAGGGGGATCATAATGTCTTTAAGAAAAGGAAGTCAGGTCGTTTGTATCGATGTTGAGGGTAGCCTGTTATCAAGTCCTTTCTCAAGGGAACCGTTCGAAAAAAGCAATGAGTCAATAAATAACATCATGAAAAAATATCCTGTGATTTATCTTAACACCAGCTTTTTTGGCACGAAATCCGTCAAAGAGTTGCTTAAGGAAAACAAATTCCCTGAATCTGTTGTCCTTCCATGGCAGACCGGGAACATATTCGATGATCTGAACAGAAAGGGTATCAAGGTAAAGGCAGTTATAGGCAGCCAGCAAGTCATAGAATCAGCTGATGATCTTAAACCTTTGGCATTCAGCTTTGAGGAATTTGAAGGTGCTGAGAACGTCAAGGATTGGGAAGAGATCGAAAAGAGGTTGAAATAATTATATGAAACCGTTGATAACTTTACTGTTAATGCTTTTTGTCTTTTCACCTGTTAATTCCTATTCTATTGATATTGAGGAATACATCCTGGATAACGGCTTAAAGGTCTTAATTTCAGAAAACCATAAGGCACCTACAGCTACTTTTCAGATATGGTACAGAGTCGGCTTAATAAACGAACCTTCCGGTAAAACAGGGTTAAGTCATCTGCTTGAACATATGATGTTCAAAGGCACCAAGAAGTTCGGGCCAAAAACATTTTCACAGGCTATTAAAAGAGCTGGCGGAATAGATAATGCATTTACATCATACGAGTACACAGGCTATTTCCAGTTGCTTGCTTCAGACCGTATAAAATTACCGATAGAACTAGAAGCAGACAGGATGCAAAATCTTATTCTATTTCACGAGTCAGTTATGTCAGAGCGCAATGTTGTTATGGAAGAACGCAGGCTGCGTTACGATAATGACCCTCAGAGTCTGGTATTCGAAGAGGTCATGGCTACCGCTTTTAAAATCCACCCTTACAGATGGCCTGTTATCGGCTTGATGTCCGACCTTGAGGATTTAACCCCAGGCGACTTAATTGAATATTACAGGGCATATTACGCGCCGAATAATGCTGTTGTAATAGTTGTTGGAGATGTGAACTCCGGAGATATTATATCTGAAATAAAGGCTGCCTTCGGGGAAATACCCAGGGGACCGGAAATCAAGATGCCATCATTTAATGAAACAGAGCAGAGAGGAGAGAAAAGGATATACGTCAAAAAAGAAGCAGAGTTGCCCTATATCCTCTCCGCATATAAAGTACCTAATATTATTCACAAAGACAGCTCTTCACTTGAAGTCCTTGACTATATTCTCTCAGAGGGTAAAAGCTCAAGGCTTTATAACAAACTTGTATATGAAAATCAACTGGCTTTATCTACATGGACAAGTTATTCTTCATTTCACAAAGATCCCTTTCTTTTTTTTATAGGTGCCACACCAGCCCATGGCATAGAGGTAGAGGAAGTTGAGAATGCACTTATTCAAGAAATTAATAAAATAAAAAAGGAACCTCCTTCAGACCTTGAAGTTCAGAAGGCAAAAAACCAGATCGAGGCATCTTTTATCATGGAACAGGACTCCATCTATATGCAGGCCAGAACAATCGGTATATTCGAGATGATAGGCGGATGGAGGCTTATTGACAAATATCTTGAAGGCATAAGGATGGTAACCCCGGAGGATGTCAGGCGTGTTGCAGAAAAATATCTTGTGGCTGACAAAAGAACTGTTGGAATATTAATACCTGTAGAGGGCATCAGTAATCCATGAAAAGCCGGTGCATAACTCTTCTGATTCTATATTCACTCTGTTTTTTCATTATATACGTTGGTACTGTTGATGCCGGTCCAATTGCAAACAGGGAAATTCTCCCAAACGGCATTACCCTTTTACATTCTGAAAAAAAAGCACTTCCAATCGTTACTGTTGTGGTTTTAATAAAGGCAGGCGGTATTGCCGAGCCTGCCGAAAAGGCTGGGCTGGCAAGCCTGACTGCAGACCTTCTGAATGAAGGCACAAAAAAAAGGACTTCCAAAGAGATAAGCAATGCCATTGAATTTGTCGGCGGTTCGCTGAGCACCTCTGGAGGGACCGATTATGTTACCGTGACACTTTATATACTTAAAAAAGATCTTGAACTCGGCTTTGACCTGCTTTCGGATATTATTCTGAACCCTTCGTTTCATCCTGATGAGATAAAAAGGCGCAAAACAATTATAAAGAGCTCAATAATAAAGCAGAAAGACGAACCAGACATAGTTGCAACCAAGGCTTTTTTAAAGGCTGTATACGGTGAGCATCCTTACGGATGGCCGGAAGAAGGCACCGAAGAGACCTTGGATAATATTTCCCGCAAGGATATCATTGACTTCCACAACTCTTATTATTTACCAAATAACACGATAATGTCTGTTGCAGGTGACATAGGCAGTAATGAACTCAAGTCTTTAATTGAAAAATATTTTAAAGACTGGAAGAGAAAAGAAATAAAGATCACCCCTTATCCTGTCCCCGAATCAACTCATGGGAAAAAGGTAATTAAAATACACAAGAATATTACGCAGGCAAATATTATCATTGGGCATATTGGCATTAAAAGGGATAATCCTGATTATTACGCAGTTTCGGTTATGAACTATATTCTGGGCGGAGGCGGCTTTGCTTCCCGACTTATGGATAACATCCGTGACAACAAAGGACTTTCATATGATGTTTACAGCTTCTTCTCTGCCAATAAATATGCAGGACATTTCCAGGCTGGTCTCCAGACAAAAAATCAGTCTGTAGATACTGCTATAAATGAGATACTTAAAGAAATGAACAGAATAAAGACTGAAACCGTCAGTGATAAAGAGATGGCTGATGCAAAGTCATATCTAACCGGGAGTTTCCCTTTACGTATTGATTCAAATGCCAAAATAGCACGTTTTTTAACTGCCATTGAATATTATGACCTTGGCCTCGATTACTCTGATAATTATAATAAGTTTATTAATGCAGTTACTAAAGATGATATACTAATGGTAGCAAAAAAATATCTGACTACAACCAACTATGTTCTTATAGTTGTTGGCGATTTGCAAAAAGCAGATTTTAATTATTGATCATTCTTAAAACAATCTTATACAGGCAGCGGAGGTATTTTTATGAAAAAATCAGAGATTATTGACCTGCTTAATAAAGACCTTACAGGTGAAATAGAAGCAGTTCTAATTTATATGAGGGACAGCTTCGTGACACCGCAATGCATGCCCAGCAGGACGATGGAGGAAATTGCAAAAGACGAAATGAGGCATACAGAGAAACTTGCAGAATTGATTGTAGATCTTGGCGGAATACCATCCATGCAGCACAGGAAACTGGACTTTGGTAAGAAAGGGTTAAAAGGTTATCTTAAGAAATTGATTTCTCTTGAGAAGGAAGCTATCGCTATGTATAAAGAGCATATTTCTTTAATACCAGATAAGAAAATAAAAAAGACCCTGACACATATTCTGCACGAAGAGGAAGAACATCTCGAGGAATTCAAAGAACTGCTTAAATCTTGATTTTTCTTCTGCGGAAGTTATTTTACTCTTCTTCTGCGATCTATAATGTATATACTTCTATCAAATGTCTTTGCGTATTGTTTCAGTTCAGCAACTTTCTGTGCAACCTCGATTGGCTCACTTATTAGTGTACGGTCTGTATTGACGACAGCTATTGATACTGTCATTATCCCGAATACCGCAGGTTTATCATTCCTGTCAATGGAAACGATAAATCCCTTTTGGAAATCTTCGGGTTCATAATGTTCGCCGATTCTTTTGTCGAATTCTTCAATAACTTTACTGCAAATTTTCTGTACCCTTTCCGGAGAACAGATTATGACAAAATCATCTCCACCTATATGTCCGAGAAAATCATCAGAGGCCCCGTAATCATTTTTTACCTTTAATAGCAGATCACCTAGCCACTTCAGTACATCACTACCTTTGGAGTATCCATACCTGTCGCTGAAAGCCTTGAAATTGTCAAGATCTATAAGGCAGAAAGAAAACGCCTGCGTCTCATTCAACCTCGTCAGAAGTTCTTTCTCTATCGCCAGGTTACCAGGCAGTTTTGTAAGGGGGTTTGCGTCAAGATTCATTGCCTCAAGCTCTTTCAGCCTTACAGACATTTCTTTAAAGGATATTGCAAGGTCTGCCAGTTCATCCATCCCTTTTATTTCAGGGAGATTGTCAAAGTCACCGCTACGGATGGAGTCTGTAGCCTTTTTTAATTTTATAATAGAAGTGTCTAGATGGTTGGTAATTATGGAGGCAAAGAGAATACCAAAGACTAAAGAAACTATACTTAATATCATTGTTATCATAAGGGCTTTTTCACCTAACGAATTTGACTCGCTGATATGATAATTCTGCATCTCTTTAATTCTGAGGTCTGCATCCTTAAGTGACAAAAGTATTCTGTTAAAACTGGCCTTGAGTTTATTTGAAGATATCTCTTCTGCCTCTTTTATTCTGTTTTCTTTGATAAGGGAGGACTCTTTTGTAAATAATTGAGTATAGATACCATGGTACGAATCGATATTTTCTATAATACCTTTAAGATATGATTCGGTTTTACCAATTTCTGAAAGCAGTGATTTAAATTCCCTGCTCCTGTTCCAGAAAAGATTTTCTGCATTAGGCTCCTGCAACGCAAGATAACGTTTTTCATAAAGATCCTGAGCCTGAATACTATCGCTCAGTTTCGTTAACTTTTCCCCTGCTACAAGATCATTGAATATGATCTTTTCTGTAATCTTGTTTAATTCCTGAAGGTTCCATATGGCATAAATCCCTACAATAAGGGTAAATGAAATCATTAAGATATATCCGGAAAAAATCTTCTGTTTTAATGTTAAATTCACAGGAATAATGAAGGCCTTCCTAAGTTAATCTGAAAGGTTCATATTTTATCACTCTGTTTCTCCCTGCTTCCTTTGCCTTATATAAAGCAGAATCCGCTGCTTTGATAACTGATTCTATTGTATCACCATCATAAGGGAAAGTCGCAACCCCGCCGCTTATTGAAACAAAGCCTAACGGCTGTTTTTCTCTATGTCTAAAGGGTTCGGATTCTGTCAACTTCCTTATCTTTTCTCCGTATAATAACGCACCTTCTTTATTAGTGTTCAGCAGAAGAACTATAAATTCCTCACCACCATATCTTGCTATAATATCACGCCCCCTTGTATTCTCTTTCAAAAGCCTTGCGAGTTCTTTCAGCAGGTAGTCACCCTCAGCATGTCCGTTAGTATCATTGTATTTTTTAAAATTGTCTATATCGAACATAAAGAAAGATATGGGGAAATCGTAGCTAGCCGCTTTTTTTGCTTCATCAAGCGCCCTTTCTAATAGATATTTTCTGTTATAAAGCCGTGTCAGGGAATCTGTATTTGCTTCCACCTGCACATTTGACAGCCTTTCACAATTCTGGAGTGAAACCCCGGCCAAGTCTGTTATCATTGCTATTAATCTCTTTTCATTTGCAGTAAAGTTTTTAATCTTCCCCAGCCCAAGAACACCGATTATTCTATCCCTGAACATCACAGGAGCACCAAGAAATATCTTGTCACCTTCTGTTTTAGAAACTGATAATAAGGTCTCCTGTGTGGTTATAACCTTATTCTCTGCTGCCTTACCAATGACTCCCTCTCCAATAGAGATGCTGATTTTCTTTTTCTTATTCGAACCGTAAGAAGCTTCAAGATCAAACTGTTTTGTTGCATCATTATAAATATAAAATTCAATACAGTCAGTATCGATGATATCTTTTGTAAATCTGATAACAGATGAAATTGTTTCATCAAATGTTAAAGTTGAATTTAGATTCTTTACAGTCTCTGGAATCCTGACAATGAAGTAAACATACTTTTCATTAAGGTGCTTTAGATTCTCTATCTCTCTCAAGAGTTCTTTTCTGCTTGTTTCAATGGTGGAGATTGTTCTTTCCAGATTTTTTTGTTCTTCTAAATGTCTGTTTTTTTTAATGAGTCTGCCTGTATTTTTGCCTATATAGAAAATGGCAGTTATAACAAAAAATATAATACCTGTAAATAAGATTATATAACTATATTCAGCCATATTAATAATCTAGCCAGCTACAGGCCATAGTTATTACATATTATCATATCTTTTTTTTTCGTCAAAGTTTCAGATATTTATTAACCCTAAAAATGTGTTTGAATCTGGTATACATATGGAGTAATAAAATATAAGGAGTATATAAACTGTCTAGCGGTAACGGTAACGAAGCCCGTTTCGTTCGTCGTCTTTCGGTTACGTGTTTATACTTTCACAATCAATTTTAACATTTAACGATACTCGTAACTTAAAACATAAAAAAGATTTTCTTTAGAGACGAATTACGTAACCGATAACCGATACGGGCATCGTAACCGTAAGACGTAAACTATAGATGATACGGGTCCTGTAAAGTAAAAAATCTTACTTAACATGGCGTGAGTTGCTGCTACAGGATTGGCAGAGAGGATCTTTATACCCTGTAAATGTTCTGAAGCTCATATCATTCCCTGACCAGACAAGAATTTTCCCCTTCAGGACCTTGCCAATACCTGAGAGATATTTCAGGGCTTCCATAGCCTGTATGGTTCCAATAACGCCTGGGGTTGCACCAATGACAGGGAAAACCTCCTTGGGTGGAGATTCAGGGAAATAGCACCTAAGACACGGGGTTTCTGGTGATTCTATGAAAGTAACCCGGCCATCTGTACCCCATATGCTTCCATGAACTAAGGGTATTTTCTTTCTTATTGCTGCTTCATTCAGAAGATAACGTGTGGGGAAGTTATCCATGCAGTCTATTATGAGATCTGAGTTACCTACCAGATCGTCAACATTTTCATCAACTATCTTATCTGTAAAAGCCTCGACCTTTATATGCGGATTTAATTCCTTAAGTGTATGTTTGGCTGATAGGGCCTTATTTGTGCCTATCCTGTTATGGTTATGCAGAATCTGGCGGTTAAGGTTTGACCAGTCAGGAGAATCAAAATCGCATATGCTTATATTCCCGACTCCGGCAACAGCAAGATAAATGGATGCAGGGGAACCAAGACCACCAGCTCCTGCAATAAATACCGTCGAATTTTTAATCTTCTTCTGGGTTTCAATCCCCCAGCCCTCCATCATTATCTGACGGTTGTATCTTTCAAGCTCTTCCTTTGTAAATTCCATTTATTTATGTTCCTTAGTATAAGACGAAATAATAGATTTAACTTGGTCTAGATTAAATTGGATTAAAAATCTTAAAAAGTATAACAGATGTAATGGGAACCCTTCAATAATCCTTTTCGCTATCTGAAATAATAGCCGTAAAGACTGTATATAAAATGCCCCTTTATAGTATAGGATTCCTTATCCCATCCGTCAGGAAGAGGCCAGTAGGGCCCGCAGTCCCTTAAAGCAGCCATGGCGGCATCATCGAGCATCTTATAACCCGAAGTTCTTATAAGTTCTACCGAGCCAAGCTTACCATTCTTCTTGATAGTAAACTGTATCTTTAGATCACCGTAAATACCTTTGGCAGCAGCTTCCGTAGGATAAAACCAGCAACCCGAGTTTTCTATCCTGTCTTTTAACATTGTTAAATATCCCGTGTACCAGTATTTTTCTGTATCGAAAGTGATAGACTTATCTTTTCCCCTGCTTCTGTCAACTTCCTTTCTTGCAATCTGTTCAATTGTATCGTTATCAAAGAGTTCTTTCCTTTCTATATATCCTGGTTTATCGGAAATCCCTGACCGGGGAATATCATCCTTTCCTTTCTCTTTACCTTTTTTATCTCTTATAGCTTCCCCGTTTAGCTCCTTATATTTTCCTTCCGTGTGAGGTTTGCCGCTGCCCTCTCCCTCACCCGGAACAACAGGCTTATCAGCAAGTTTTTTTGGTTTACGTTTTGCAGGGTAAACCTCAGTCGCATGAGGCTTTTTCTTTAATTTGGGAAGAGGAGGCAATTTTTTTACTTTCTTCTGTGGTATCTTGACTTCAGGTTTCCTTAACTCTTCAAGTACGACTAGTGTTGTATAAAATTTCTTTGGTTTCTTCTCCTTATCAGCTGGGATAAAGTAGATACACGAAAGAATCAGTGCATGAAAAATTACTGAAATGGCTAAAAACTTCTTTATTGTCAAATTAAGATCTTTCCTAATAATCTGATGTACTTGCTAATGCTTTTGCTTTTCGAGTCTTTGAGAAGCCATAAGGTCTTGGCTACTTCCTGAACATCAGATCTTCTGTGAATAGATACAAGTTTTTCAGCATTGATATCGTTTTTCAGAAAATAAGAGCTCAGTTTTTTCATTAACATAAATTTCTTACCAAGGGTGCTTTCCCATGTCTTCTTGTACATACCTGCCCTTCCTTCAATTACAGCCTCAGCTGCAAGCTTCCCTGACTTCATAGCATAATAAATGCCTTCATAGCTCAACGGCATCACCTGTCCGGCTGAATCACCTGTAAAAATTATATTTCTTTTATTATACAAATCACCTTCCCAGACAGGTATTCTGTATATCCTTTTAATTCCATTATAACCAATTAACCCCCTTCTCTGTTTGAAAGTTTCAAGCAGAGGTCTTATTTTCTTTATCTCTGTACTTCCGGTACCTATATGTATACCTTCAGCTGCAGGAAATACCCAGGAATAAAAATTCGGTGCATGTTCAGCAGAAAACCAGAATTCGCACTTTTCTGTAGATATACCTTCAATTACTTCTGAAAATGTATATATAACCGACTGCAATTTGATACCCTGTGATAACCTGACTTTTGAGTTCACACCGTCAGCTGCAATGATATATTCAGATTGTATCTCTATTTCTTCATTCCCTTTGGCTATCTTGCTCAAGTAGAAATTCTTTCTCTTTTCAGAACTTACAAAACTGCCTTCAAATACTTCAGCGCCAAAAGCTTTTGCCCTCTCCCTAAGAAATTCATTAAATTTTACCCTTTCAACTATGAATAAATTTTTTGGTCCCAGATCTACTTCAACTGTATTATTGCCCGGCGAAACCATAATAATTTTCTTAATCTGTTTTTTTATCAGTTCATTAGGAATATCAAACTCCTCAAAGGCAACCGGAGAAATCCCGCCTCCGCATGGTTTCATGAAAGAGAATTTTTTTTCAGTGAGGAGTACTTCTATCCCATTCTTTGCCAAGACAGAGGCGGTTACAGTACCGGATGGGCCGCCTCCAACAACTAAAACCTTAGTTTTGACTTTCATCCAAGTCTATTCAGCTGATAAAAAAACTTTTATTAAATTCAGAATCCTGGAGGGAACGGGCAGTGAATCCTTGCTTTTCTCACAGAGACTGTACCGTTAACATAATAGGCGGATATTTTAAAGAAAAACTTTCCTGCAGAGCCTGATATTGTCTCGTCTCTGTTTTCAGCCCAGTGCATTGTCTTTCGGTTATTATTAATCGCCGCGATTAGATATATATGTTCAGGAGTCATTCCCTTAATGTCTTCTTTACTGGGCATCGGGAGCCCTTTCGTGGAGCCAAACTCGGTGTGGGAGTGGAAATCTCCAATTATCTGTAGCCGGTCAAACCGTTCCAGTATCGGCTCAATCTTTTTATGGCTTTTATCGAGAGATACGACCCCTCTAGGTCCTCTGCTAGCTGTCTGAAAACTAAATGCATGTTCCACAATAAACCTATCATGCAGCTTGTAGCCAAGCAAAAAGCCAAGACATTCCCTCTTGTAAACTTCTGCTGAACTCAGAAGTATATCCAAAAAAGCATTTTCTGATAAATATACTCTCATTTACCCTGTTAGAAAGCCCCGCTGCTTGCAGCGGGAATAAAATAAATTCCTATTTGCGAATACGGGCTTTGCCCCCTTTATATATAAATCTCTAATGGGATTTAATGTCCCGTAAGAGCCTTCCCGTTAGAAGGGCGAAGTTCTTCTAACGGGGTTTACTCCTGGTGTTTTGGTATCTTCACAGAAAGCACCGGGCATGGAGCATTTCGCACAACCTGTTCAGCTGTACTACCGAATATCATTCTGTCAATTCCCTTTCTTCCGTGAGTTCCGAGGACAACCATGTCGATATTATTTTCCTCTACAAATTTTGCTATTTCTTCATAAGGTGTCCCTTTTAATACAATATGTTCAATATTTTTAAATCCTCTCATCTCTTCAATAAAAGTTTTTTCAAGCTCTTTTTTTGCGCTCTTTTCCATATCCTTGTACATCTCATCGATAGATATATGTGGAACATACCACCCTGTTGTTTTTGCAAAATCATAAATTACATGGATAAAATAAACCTTGGCATCATAGCGCTTAGCCAGGTCAACGGCATATGGCAAAGCACACGAAGCTCCTTCTGAAAAGTCCGTTGCAAAAAGAATTTTTTTGATCTCCATTTTTAAGCCTCCTTTAGGTATTTTGCTGCATCTTCAGGCGATGTTGGCAAGATATAAAATCCTGAACCCCATTCAAATCCACTTGTCCTTAAAAGCCTAGGCATTATCTCCAAATGCCAGTGGAAATCATCACCAAGTGTGTGCCAGTGGTCTTTCCTCGGTATCCTGTTTGGAGCCGTGTGGATATAATAATTATAAGGCAGTCCATTAAATGCGGCTCTCAACTTCTTCAATACCGACGAGAGGATAAGCGCCATATCTTCAATTTCGTCTTTTTCTATGTCCTGGAAGGCACAGTTATGTCTCTTGGGAAGTATCCAAGATTCAAACGGGAATTTTGAAGCATAAGGGCAGAACGCTATAAATTTATCAGTCTCAAGAATCACTCTTTTCTCAAACCTGATCTCTTCCCTTACAATGTCACAGAAGATGCATCTTTCCTTATATGCATAATACTGTTTTGCACCATCAAGTTCTTCTTTTAACCTTTTTGGTATAATCGGGGTTGAAGCGAGCATGGACATTGGGTGAGATGAAAAAGCTCCGGCTTCCTTGCCGGAATTTTTATAAATAAGCGTGTATCTGAACCGGGGGTCCTTATCAAGTTCAATCATCCTGTTACTGTAAGTTCTTAATACCCTCACCATCTGCTCAGAACCGATATCTTCCGGCCTGACAGAATGTTCAGGAGATTCTATTATGATTTCATTTGACCCGATGCTGTTCATCTTGTCATACATGCCTTCTCCTTTTCTGCCGAGGTCACCTTCAACCTTAAAAACAGGAAAAAAACTTGGTATCACCCTTGTCCACCAACCATTTTGAGTATTATCCGTATTAACTCTTTCTACTGACATTATTTCATCAGGTATTTCCTTCTCTCTGCCGGGGCAGAAAATACATTTCTCTTCACCATCCATGTTATTTTCATTGGAGTACAATATGTAATCAGAAGGAGACTTTGAGTAATTCATAACTGCAACCCACCTGCCAAGTACAGGGTCTTTTCTCAGTTCATGCAGATCTGTTTCTTTCATAAAGTATCTTTAACCCCTCAAGTGTTAAATCAGGATTAATATCATGAGGCCTCTTAATAAATTTGTCCATTATCATCCCGTATCCCCCGGTAATTACGACCTTGAATCTGCAATCAGTCTCCTTCTCTATCTCCTTAAGAACCCTTTCAACTGCTCCGGCAGTCCCGTAAAATAAACCGGAACAAATACATTCCCTGGTATCTTTGCCGAGAGCTGATGACGGCGGATCTAAAACAGTCTTTTTCAATTTTGATGTACCTTTATCAAGCATTTCGTTCATCAGACCAAGACCTGGCATTATGGAGCCGCCTATATAATTTGCATCTTTATCAACTGCTGTAATCGTTGTTGCGGTACCAAAGTCCACAACCGAAACAGCATTCTTATATTTTTCATAAGCTCTGACAGCATTTGCTATTCTGTCGGTTCCTGTCTGTTCAGGAGAATCAATTTTAAATCTCAAACCTGTGTTCATCTTATAGCTTACTATTAAAATATCTGCGTCTTTTTCTTTATTAAATAGCTCTGTAAAAACACCTTTAAAGACTTCGGTAAGGTCTGATACAACAGAGGATATTATAACGTTAAAACGCCTTTTTTCTATATGATTTTGAGATAAAAAATCACCTAAAATCAACCTATATTTTTTAACACTTCTCAGGGGAAATGTATCAAATTTTTGAACAATAAGCCCTAATCTGGTAAAATAACCTATATTTATCAAAGAGTTACCAATATCTACGGCAATTAATTCCATCTGATTTTTCCCCATTTTTTCCCTCTTTTATTCTGCCATTTATCCTTATTTATGGCAATAGCATGCAGTCATTTATGGCAATTTTTACAAATCCTGCTTCCGGCCGGATTTTCAGGCTAACAACCTGATTTTTAAAACTTTTTACTATACTTTTTCCAGCCGTGCTATTAATCTTTTTTGAGATGTCTCGTTCCTTTAACTGGAAAAAGTCAACCGAAAAGCATGAACTAATAGATGAGAGGCAATCGTGTGAGAATAATCTCAGAGTCAGGATGTGATGATTACTTATCCAAGCCTATTCAGATAAAACCTCTCTCTATTTGCTCAGGAAATACCTTGATAATAGAAATATCTAGGAAACCAGTTTTAATTTCCGATTTTCGATTTTCAATCTTCAATTTTCAATTTCTTCAGTGCCTACTTCTTCCTCTTTGAGAACTAAAAGGTTACGTCTTACATTTACGAGACCCGTTTCGTAATCTGGTTTTTCTGGTTTGTTTTGTTTCTCTAGTTTATCCGGTTTAAACTAAAGAAACCAAAGAAACTATTTTTGCTTTTCTTTTTAGTGCTTACTGCTTACTCCTTACTGCCTACTTTATAAATCCTGAGCTTGTCGAAGGATTACTCCTCACTCCTTACTTTTTGTTCTTTACACCTTACTCCTTACTCCTCACTCCTTACTTCTAACTTTTTTAGTCCTGAGCCTGTCGAAGGATTCGCCCTGCTCCCTGCCCTGAGCCAGACAGCTGAGGTATCTTTATAAATTCATTACTATGCTACCTCAACACAGTCAGATCCCCTGCACTAATCTTTTTAATAACCCCCGACGAGATTCTCAGTAAAAGCATGCCTTCTTCATCTATGTCCTCGGCAAATCCTGATATAGTCTCTTTCCCTGCTGTCACTCTAACATTCTTGCCAATAATTGAAGAAAGTTCTTTCCATGTTTCAATAAGCGGTCCCTTTCCATCCCTTTTTAAGCCCTTGTAAAAATCTTCGAATTCCTTCAATATCTGGATAATTATCCTGCTTCTTGAATGGTATTCACCTGTCTCATTTCTTATCGATGTAGCAATCGATTTTATCTCAGGTGGAAATCCCTTTTTTTCAATATTCACATTTATTCCTATGCCTGTGATTGCAATCTTTATCCTGTCAGGCTCAGACCTGACCTCTGTTAGTATACCGCCCAATTTCTTTCCTGCAACCTCGATATCATTGGGCCATTTTATAGAAACTGAAAGTCCGGTTGTTTTTCTTATTGCAAGAGCACAGGCTACAGCAGTTAAAACAGTCAGAATATTTGCTTCCTTTGGTTCAATTTCAGGTTTAAGTATAATGCTCATATAAATATTAACTCCAGGCGGGGAAATCCATCTCCTGCCAAGCCTCCCTCTGCCCTTACTCTGACTGTCTGCAATAATAACAATTCCAGTATCAAATCCTTTTTTAATTGAAAAAGACATGGCAAGTTCGTTGGTTGAATCAATAGATTCGTAAAAAAGAATCTTTTTCCAGAATTTACCTCTAACCTGTGCTGTTATCTCATCTTCTGAAAGGTCTGGAGATTCAATAAGCCTGTATCCCCTTGAAGGTACAGCCATAATGATAAATCCCTTTTTTCTTAGAGTATTAATCTTTTTCCAGACTGCAGCCCTTGTAATGCCGAGTTCTGAACTTATTTTTGTGCCTGAGACAAATTTATCTTTTTTCTTAAGCAGGCGGAGTATGCTCTCAGCCATTATTGCTCCTGAATCTTTTTTTTCTAATCACTATTTATCATACTCCGATTTTGAAGGCCATTCGCATTCCCTGAAAAGCGCACAATTCCCGCACTTTGGCTTTCTGGCAGTACATGTCTCCCTTCCATGAAGTATAAGGGCAAGGTTGAACTTTGTCCATTTATCCTTTGGTATCTGTTTGTTAAGATCCTTTTCTACCTTATCAGGATTTCCTGAACCTGAAAGGCCAAGCCTGTTACTTACCCTCAATACATGGGTATCAACAGCAATAGCCTGTTTTCCAAAGGCACTCCCTAAAATTACATTTGCAGTCTTTCTGCCGATACCTGGCAGCTTAACTAGATCTTCAGATTTTGATGGAACAGTGCCATTGAATTCATTCATCAGCACCTTGGAGCAGTTTATTATGGATTTTGCCTTGTTCTTGTAGAAACCCGTTGGCTTTATTTCCTCCTGGAAAGCTCCCGGGTCGGCCTTGGCATAATCCTTAACCGTCCTGTATTTTTTAAATAATGTCCTGGTAACCTCATTCACACGAACATCCGTGCATTGAGCAGAAAGTATCGTTGCAACAAGTAGTTCCAGCGGGTTTGAAAAATTCAGTGCAGTCCGGGGGGCAGGATAACTTTTCAGCAGTAAATCTGTAATTTTTTTTGCATTGGCCATGACGAGAAACAGGTCAGTTTTCGGTTTCGATTCTGTGCCGGAGACAGTTAATTATAAACAAAGAATCTATTCTTCCTCTAATATTACGACCTCGATCTTTCCCTTAAGCCCTTCTGAAAACTTTTTGGCATCTTTATTCGTACCTACGATAGATCCGTAGTGCATGGGAATCGCTATTTTGGGTTTTATGTCAAGGGCAGCCTTCACTGCCTCATCTGCTGTCATGACATATGTACCAGACACGGGGAGAAGCGCTATGTCAGCCTTGAAATTTTTCATCTCGGGAATGTAATCCGTATCTCCGGCAATATAAATTCTCTGGCCCCCTACTGTAAAGATATATCCTACCCATCCATTGCCCTTTGGATGAAACTGTTTGTTCGTATTGTAAGACGGGACTGCTTCAATCTCAATGCCCTCAACTTTAATCTTATCACCCGGTTTTACTTGCTTTATTTGCCCGCTGAGCTTGCCTGCACAGTCAGCAGTTGCAACTATAACAGTATTAGGACCCTGAATTTTTTTAACATCTTCTGGTGAACAATGGTCAAAATGTTCGTGCGTGATAAGTATTATATCAGCCGTATCTTCCTTATTAATCTTAAACGGATCTGTATATATAACCTTTTCACCGGTAATTTTGAAAGTATCGTGCCCCAGCCAATGAATATTCTTAACCATAGCTTTATCCCCCTTTGCTATCTGTAAGTTTAAAAAGAAAAATAAAAAAATAATAAGAAATGAACTAAAAGGTATTCTCATTTAAAAAGTATATCATATATTTTGGGGTTAACCCAAAAAATACATTTCATTACGAAAAGAGTTTGTGGATTAAGTAGCTGGACATATTCCTTTCGCTCCCTAAAGGGAAATTTTTACCCGTCACATGACTCATTCGCTCGAATTTTTACCCCGAAAAGAAACTCATCCTTTCAACGGGGTAAAAACTCCCCCGTATACGGGTTACCCCGTTCTACGGGGTCAAACAGTAAAAATTCGTCCCGACTTCTCGGGAACGCTTATTTCGCCTCCCGAAAAATTCGGGATAAAATGACGGGATACCCAAAAATTTCCCTATGTCCGCTCAAGAAACATGTCCAACTATATAACATGTATACCTGCTTCAAACAAATTTTTGGGGATAATACTATAAGTATAGTATATTTAAACTGGCGAGTAAACGAAGAGAAAGGAAATCTTATTAAAGAAAGCACAGACAAATACAGACTAAAAAATATCTTAGAATATATTAATAAAAAAGAGGTATTGATTTTTCCTTATACAGGCATGCTACGGTAAAGCGAAAAATTGACCTCGGGCTGGAAGAGAAAGACTCCAAGAATTATGAAGCATATTTTCGCTATCTCAAATCAAATCCTGATGAAATTAACGACCTTATAAATGCCCTGACTATAAATGTCAGCAACTTTTTCAGAAATCCGCTGGTCTATGAATTACTCTATTCATTAGTTCTTCCTGAACTGATATCGGCATTCAGATTCCTCAGGATATGGAGCATAGGCTGTGCAAACGGGGAGGAACCTTATTCAATAGCTATCTTGTTAGACGACCTTCTTAAAAAAGAGCGGGGAGGGATTGCTGCTAAAATAATCGTTTCAGATATAGATTCCAGAGCCCTTGAAAAGGCTCAAAAAGGAGAATATAAAGAAAGCGATATTTTAGAAGTGAAAAAGAAATATGTAGACACCTAACAGCATTAGAGTGAGTTTTGATAAGTTTCTTCTGCATATTTCCCATAATAATCGATTCAAGCTTTATATATAAGGACTATCACTTATCAGCAACAAGTAGTAAGTATAGATTATTTTCTGTTAAAGTTATTAATTATGAACTATCAAAAAATAACAAGCCCCTCAAACCATAGGATCAAAGAGGCACTAGATATAAAAAATAAAAGGGCAAAATACAGGCAGACCGCTTTTCTCATTGAGGGCCCGCATCTTGTAGAGATGGCTCTATCATCAGGCATCGGGATTAAAAAGGTTTTCTTTACCAGGACATTCTGCAAAAAAAGAGAAGCTCAGAAGCTTTTACGGAAGGTATCGAAATGTTCGCGTGAGATTTTCGAGGTTACTGAGAATATAATTAATAAACTGGCTGACACTGAAACCCCCCAGGGTATTGTTTCCGTCGTATCCTGCGGGACTTTATCGCTTGATGAGCTTTCATTTCAGAAAAATCCTCTTTTGGTTGTAATCGACGGCATACAGGACCCTGGTAATCTAGGCACGATCATCCGTACTTCCGATGCCGCAGGAGTCGACGGGATCATTCTTCTGCCAGGTACATGTGATGCTTTTATTTCAAAGACTATAAGGGCTACAGCAGGAAGCATATTTAATGTGCCGATTGTATTTTCAGATAATGATTCCTTGAATAGATGGTTTAATAAAAGAAATCTACAACTAATAGCTACATCTGCTGAGGAAGATAAATCTGTCTTTGACGCAGATTTGACACGGCCAACTGCAATAATTTTGGGAAATGAGGCTCATGGTGTAAGCAGGCAGCTCAAGCATTCTGCCGATCTGATTTTAAAAATACCGATATACGGAAGGGCTGAAAGCCTTAATGTCGCGACATCTGCAGCAGTTTGCCTTTATGAGGCAGTAAGGCAGAGGAGATCGAAAAAACCTTAAAAGTCATTAGTCACTTGTTCATAAGAAAAGTAGGAAGTAGGGAGTAGGCAGTAGGCACTGAAAAACAGGTAAAGGACTAGCATCGCAGGGAGCAGGGAGCATGGTGCAGGGCGAATCCTTCGACAGGGACCTCGAGTGAGCAGTTCGGCCGGAGCTCACTATCGAAGGCCTCGGTCGAACTCCTCAGGACTAAAAAAGTAGGAAGTAAGCAGTAAGCAGTAGGGACGAAAGACGTAACAGAAAACCGAAACGGGCCTCGTAACCGTTAGACGTAACCTTTTAGTTCTCAAATAGTAGGCAGTATGCACTAAGCAGTAGGGCCGACAGACGTAACCGATAACCGAAACGGGCTTCGTTACCGTAACCGTTAGACGTAACCTTTTAGTTCTCAAATAGTAGGCAGTATGCACTAAGCAGTAAGGAGCAAATAGAATAATTCGGAGAATTAAATTGTCCTTAAACCAGATAAACCAGATTATGATATAGTCTTTGTTTATATTATTCTACTTTAGGATGATATTTTTCTACGCATTCAGGACATAGACCGTGACTAAATTCTGCTTCTTAATGCTTCTGGATGTAGTCTTCAACTTGATCCCAACAGCCTTCATCATCGCGTATTTTTTGCAGTAACTACATATAGGAAGGAATCCACTCAGCATCTTGACCTTGCCAAGTGCCTCTTGGAGCTTATAGATTAATTCTTCACGTTCCTCTTCCATCTGTTTGCGCTCTGTGACGTCACGCCAATAACCAACTATTTCCAATGGATTGCCGGCTTCATCATACATCAGCTTCAGTTCATCATGCATCCACCGATATGTCCCATCCTTGTGCAAAAAGCGGTATTCATGAACATGATATCCGGTTTCAAGCAAGTTTTGCAGTCTATCTATAACCTGTTGCACATCTTCGGGATGCATATTGTCAATCCAGAACCTGGAATTTTCCGTGAACTCCCGTGGTTCGTAGCCAAGTTGTACGTTGATGTTTTCACTGACAAATGTAGCTCCGTAATCACCAGAAGCTTTGCACGTATAAATTACTGTTGGACTTGCCAGAAGCAGCCGTTTAAGCCTGTCATTTGTTTCCTGTAATTTGTCATACATCTGCTTGAGCACAGTAACATCTCTGACTGCGGTTACCCTTAAAGTGCGCCCTGAATAAGGTATGGCTTTGCCGCATACTTCAACAGGGAAAAGTGTTCCATCTTTTTTAACACAGACTGATTCATATGGTTTTTCATATCCAGATAGTATTTTATTTATAACATCTTCTTGATATTCTGGAGCCACTAATTTTGACACATGCATCCCTTTAAGTTCATGGATCTCATATCCGAACATGCCAGCAAATGTTTTGTTTACATCAAGTATAATGCCTTTTTCGCTGATTGCAATTCCTTAAAGAATTTTTCTTTTGTCTCGTCTGAATTCTTCATATTCTCCTTATAAAAAGACAGAAATTCATAATAATCATACACTTAAAAATAGCTGAAATCTATTAAATAACATCAAATTTCTATTCTGCAGATTTCAGGAAAAAGTTATAGTCCTTACAACACTCAATTTAACTTTTAAAACTCTTTAAATACTTTTGCGAGGGAATCTCCTTCGACGTGCATTCTGAACTCATTGAAATAACCGAAGGGCGTCAGCATTACTGTATAACCTGCCCGGGCAAGCCTCTCCCGGACATCATCGAGCAGGGACTTTGCAAATTCAGGAGATGATTTAGTCGAAGCCAGGTGGTTGAAAGAGTGCAGTACAATATTTTTTGTATTGAATTTTCCTGCGAGCCATTTTGTATTCTTGACAAACTTCTGGACTACACTGTTATATTTTGTCGCATCTTCTGCCTCGCAGTGGAAAAACATTACAACAGCATTTGCCATTGCTTCTTCTTTATCTTCATCGGGGACATCAAGCAGGGTCTTGGAAGCTGTTTTGTACCACCATTCTCTTGCATAAAACATCAGAAGTTTCATTTTTATAAAAGGGTCCGGGGATTCAAGGATTCGAGGGTTCGAGGGATTACACTTAAATCACTGCCTGTTCGCTTCTCCGAATCGAGGCGAGCAGGCAAGACTGGCTAATTGAATCCTATATTTTCCCTTTAAAACTATCATAACTTAACTTTACTTTACCATATCTCACTTTTTTTGTTGATTGCTTTAGATAAATACCGCTTTAATAGGACAAAATTTCTAAGATGTTATATCATTTACTATCATGAATAAAGATCTTTTAAAAGGGTTTCTTAATGCTGCTGTAACTGCTGCAAGGCTTGCAGGAGATATTATAATCAAAAACCTCGGTCACCTCTCAACAAGTGATATCCAGACAAAACAGGCATCTGATTTCGTGACAAAAGTGGACAGATGGTCTGAGGCTGTAATTATGCAGACAATACGGGGAAAATTTCCTTCACATTCTTTCCTGGCCGAGGAAACAGTAAAACATGTCGAAGATGATAATTACCTGTGGATTATAGACCCTCTTGACGGCACAACAAATTACATCCATGGATTTCCGATGTTTTCTGTATCCATTGCCCTCAAGTATAAAAGAGAGATAATATTGGGTGTCATCTTCGACCCGACAAGAGACGAGCTGTTTCACGCCTTGAAGGACAGAGGGGCATTTTTAAATAATTCCCCTATACATGTATCGGATATCAACAAACTTCAGAACTGCCTTATCGCAACCGGCTTCCCTTTCAGAAAAAAAGATATAATTGACCTCTATCTTAATGCATTCAAACTTATCTTCGAAAGAGTAAGTGATATAAGGCGTGCTGGCTCTGCAGCATTGGACCTGGCATATCTTGCATCAGGAAGGTGTGATGCTTTTTTTGAACTTAACCTGAGCCCTTGGGATGTAGCTGCCGGAAGCATTCTCATAAAGGAAGCGGGAGGCATTATTACCGACTTTGGCGGAGGTGAAGAATATCTTTCAACCGGCAATATAGTTGCGGGTAATAAATATATTCATAAAGAGCTCTTAAAAATTATTATGGATGTTTTCAATACTGAGAGTTAGAACAATACCCTTTTGTGTTAGCGGGGGTGATGATTATTTCATTATATGTCTGCTGCCCTGTTTTAAAGTCCTGTCGGATGGTCGATAAATTCCACTTCTAGCCCGAATCTTCTCCTGAGCATCTGCCCAACAGCCCTGATCCCGGGTGTCTCCGTGGCATAGTGACCTGCAAATACAAGGTTTACATTCATTTCCTCTGCAAGGGTATATGCACTGTGTGAAGGCTCTCCTGTAAGCAAAGTATCTATTCCATATTTTTCTGCATCATTTATTGCAGACCAGCCTCCTCCTGAGACAACACCAACATCCCTTACCTTTCTTCCGAAATTTATTGCAGAAGATTCCGTTCTCAGTACCCTGTCAACCTTTGATGTGAATTCCTTAACCGAAATACTGTTTTTGCACCTGCCCCAGTAACCAATCTTTTTACCATGGTACTCACCGAATTCACCCTTTTTACTTATGGACAGGAGCTTTAGAATCTGTATGTTATTGCCGTATTTTGGATGGTAGTCAAGTGGAAGGTGGCATGCATAGAGTGAAATATCCGAGTCAAGAAGGGTTTTTATCCTCTTTTTCATCACGCCTCTTACAGCCTTTATGCCGCCCCATATCAAACCATGATGCACGATTAAGAAATCGACACCTCTCCCTGAAGCCTCTCTGAATACAAATTCGCATGCATCAACTGCAATGCCTGCCCTCTTAATTCTTTCTTTGCCTTCAATCTGAAGGCCGTTTGAGCTTTCATCTTCGGGAAACTCATTGAGGTTAAGCTCACTATCAAGAAATGAGACAAGTCTTTTAAGTTTTATTTCCTTCACTTGATAAGATCATGCCTTGCAGATACCATCGAGATTGAACTTATAAGTGCCCCACTCTTTGCACTCCTTGCATCTACCAGACCATTCTTCAGAGCTATACCCGCAGTTTTTACAGCAGTATGGAAGTCTGAGCGACCTTTTAAGATCAAGGACCTTTTTAAATTCCTTGGCTGCATTTTCAGGCTCGTTCCTCCTCATATAAATATTACCCAGCAACTTGTTCAGTTCTAAATATGATGCTCCGCCAGTATCAATGCTTGTCAGGGTCTCAAAGGCATCATCAATCATTTCCAGCCTGTAGAAAAGTTTACTAAGAAAAAATTTGCTTATCTGGTCATTCGGATCTTTTGAGATGCTGTTTTTATAAATCCTTATAAGTCTTGCCGGTTCACCGAGACTGATGAGAAGGTCTTCAAGTCTTGCCAGAACTATCTTTGAAGAGGTATTCTCATAAGTCTTTTCTAGCAGGTTAATCGCACCTTCGCTTTCACCCTCTCTCAGCATAACTTCAGCAATGCCGAGTGTAGCCGGGATGAAGTCCTTATCTATGCGAAGAACAGCCTTAAATGCTTTTTTGGCCTTTTCCAGCTGGTTGTTTTCAAGACTATATCTTCCGTATTCGTATTCGTAGCCTGTTAAATTCTGATTTTCCCTTTTCTTGTCTTTCTCTGTATGCTCATGTTTTATAATCGACTTTTGCAGGTAAATAATGTCATCCCATCTCCCCTGCTTTTCCAGTATGTTACGCTTTTTGTACATAGCGGTCAGGTTTGAATCATCTATTTCAAGAATATCTTCAAGGCATTTTAGTGCTTCAGACCACCTGTTTGTTTTTTCCATGAGATTCACCATTGAGAAAATTGTCTCGGGATTCTGGGGCTCTACGTTCATAGCCCTCTGATAATAATTGCTGGCTTTTTGATAATCATCTTCCGCTGAAGAAATGTCTCCTAGCCTTAAAAGTGAGTCTATATGCCCGGGCTCTTCAACAAGTACCTCCTCCAGTAACTCCTTGGCAACATCTTCATTATGTGCAAGGAGAGAATTAAGAGCCTTGGAATACAACTCCTGCACCTTCACTTCCCGTTTCTGTTTCTTCTGGTACTGCCAATTGTCAATAAATCTTTTTGTGTCTCTTATAGCAAAAACAATAAGTGTAACAAGGAAGCCCATTGCACTGGAAAAAAGTATCAATGCGATCTTTGGAATTTCATAAACATTGCCAAAAGGAACTTTTATGCTTGTTGCTTCTTTATTATCAATGGCAAATAAGGCCAGCACAGCAAGAAAAAGAATTAAAATAAGTATTGATAACTTGCCCATTAGTGATGGTATCCCCTTTTATGTATTATTGTAAATGCCCTGTATATCTGCTCAAGCAGAAATAAACGCGACATCTCATGGGTAAAGGTCATTTTTGAGAGTGCAATTTTATTCCGGGCCATTTTCTTGACTTTTTCGGATACACCGTATGTCCCTCCAAGTACAAATTTAATTGAAGGTCTGTTTTTATCGATGAACTCTGCAAATTCAACAGAGGAAAAGTTACTCCCCTGTTCATCAATAAGCACATAAGGAACCTTTAGATTTAATATTCTTTCTCCCTCTTTCTCAACCATCCTTCGTGTATCCTTACCCTTCTCTTCTTTAATCTCTTTTATGCTTACATCAGCATATGGCTTTAATAACTTTAAATATTTCCTTGTAGCATCAATTACGAACTGCTCTTTTGTCTTTCCCACCCATATCAAGCTTATTTTCATAAATCTCTATGATTTTTGCATCCATCCAGAGTTTTTCAAGTTCGTAGTAAGCCCTTGTTTCTTTCTCAAAAACATGTATTATGACATCGCCAAAATCAAGAAGCACCCAGTGGCTATAATCAAGACCCTCGATTCCAAGGGGCTTTATGCCTTTCTTGGATAATTCCTGTTCTATGTATTCTGAGATAGCCCTGACCTGAGTTGTACTTTCTCCGGAGCATATTACAAAATAGTCAGCAATTATTGTAATACCGCTTAGCTCAAGGATTATTGAATCTACTGCCTTCTTCTTTAGTGCTGCCTCAACAGCCTTGAGAGCTAAATCTCTACTTTTTAAAGGCGTATCCTCCTTCCACAAAATAAATTGAAAAAAGAGAAAAGGGGAAATATGAACATCCTGTTTCTTAACTTTTTATTGCTTATTTCTTAAACCTTATTTCTTGAACTTTACGCCGTCAGAAGAGAGAAGTTCTTCTAACGGGGGTTATTTATACAGCCTATTAGAAATTATATAAGATTCGACATCCTCTGGCAACATGTATTTTATGCTAAGCCCCTCTCTTATACGTTTTCTTATGGATGTCGAAGAGATACCTATAGGTGTAACTCTCAACAGCACAAGCTCATTGTGTGATTTTAATCTGGCTGTATAAGATTCTATTTTGCCCCTGTCGAGTCTATTGAAAATCTCTTTTTTTAAATCAATATATGGCGAGGAAAGCAACTCAACAAACTTACTATCCGGCCTTGAAACCACAGCAAAGTTTACAAGGGAGATTAGTTTTTCCGGCTTCCACCAGTTAGGGATATCAAGGAATGTATCTATGCCAAGCATGAAATACAGTACAGAATCGCTGTAAAGCTTTAAAAGTTTCTCTAATGTTTTCACTGTATAGGACTTTCCGCTCCTTGAACATTCGATATCAAGGACATCAAATAAACGGTTTTTTACAATGGCCAGCCGGATCATCTTATATCTGTGTATAGCACCTGCAATGTCTTTTGTTTTGACAGGAGGATTTCCAGAGGGTATGAACAGAATCTTATCGAGGTCAAGCATCTCCCTGGCCTCATCGACTGCCCTTAGATGACCGTAATGTACTGGATTGAATGTGCCGCCGAAAATGCCTATTCTCATCTAATTATAATTCATTGAGAATGCTGTTCATCCTAGAAATTCAAGATTTAAGATTTTCAATTTCAATTTTCAATATTCTCTGCCTTTGCACTTTAGCAAACTAAAAGGTTACGTCTATCGGTTACGGTAACGATGCCCGTTTCGGTATTCGGTTACGTCTGTCGTCCCTACTGCATACTGCTCGACTGAGCCATTCGGCCCTAGACTTCGTCGAGCTCAGTCGAGACGCTCACGCCGAGGGCTCGCCGAAGTCTTCTTACTTCCTGCTTTTTCTGTTAGCACCCTGCATTCTTCACTCTTCATTCTTCAATTACTATCACTCCCTGAGTTGGCCGTTACCAAATACAATAAACTTTGTACAAGTCAGCTCCTCTAGTCCCATAGGACCTCTTGCATGTATTTTATCAGTAGAAATGCCTATTTCTGCACCAAGTCCAAACTGGAAACCGTCATTAAGACGAGTCGATGCATTGACAAAAACCGCAGATGAATCAACTTCCCGCAGGAACCTCATCCCTTTGTCATAATCTTTTGTGATAATCGAATCGGAATGGGCCGAACTGTATTTTGCAATATGCTCCATTGCCTCATCTATATCTTTCACAACCCTTACATTAAGGATCAGGTCGAGATACTCGTTATAATATTCTTCCTCTTTTACCTGCTTGATAGAGGGTTTAAACTTCCTGGTCTCGGGACATCCTTTAATAGTCACACCAGCCTTTTTAAACCTATCTAACATACGTGGCAGGAAACTCTTTGCAATCTTTTTATCAACAAGCATCGTCTCCATTGCATTGCAGGTTCCCGGTCTCTGCACCTTTGCATTAAAGCTTATATCTTCTGCCATTTTAAGATCTGCATCGCTGTCAATAAAAACATGACATACCCCTTTATAGTGTTTCAGCACTGGTATGCGTGAATTTTCTGTCACTGCCCTTATAAGACCTTCCCCTCCTCGAGGAATAATAAGGTCAACAATTACCTCAAGCTTCAACATCTCCATTATTGCTTCCCTCTGGGGAATATCAATAAAAGTAATTGCTCCTTTATCTATACCTTCTGTCCTTGCAATATCTCTTAGAATTCTTACAATTGCCTTATTCGAATTTATTGCCTCAGATCCTCCGCGCAGGATTACCGCATTACCTGCCTTAAGACACAGACTTGTTGCATCTGCTGTAACATTAGGACGGGACTCATAAATAATCCCTATTACTCCGATTGGAACACGCATTCTCCCAACCGTCATTCCATTCGGCCGCTTCCACATTCTGGTAACCTCCCCAACCGGGTCAGGAAGAGCTGCAACCTCAATAAGCCCCTGTGACATCTCACTAATGCGCTTATGATTAAGTGCGAGCCTGTCTATCAATGATTTTGAGAGGCCCTTCTTCTTTGCAAAGGCTATGTCTTTTGAATTTTCTCTCATGAGCTCTTTTGAACGCTTTTTTAGGGCTTTAGCCATCTTTAAAAGTGCAGCATTTCTCTGTTCTGAAGACGTCCTCGCAATTGAGCGGGCACCCCTTTTAGCCTCTTCAGCCTTAGATAAAATGAATGCCTTTATATCCATCTGAACATCCTCCTAAATGATAATTGAACACTATGCATTATAGCATAATTACAGAGACAATCCAGATACAGAATAATACTAATAAATGACAAAAGCGAAAAGGGCATGGCGCAGGGAGCAGGGTATAAAAAGTAAGAAGTAGGAAGTAAGCAGTAAGCAGTAAATTAAAAGAATAAAGGGCAAAAAGTAAGGGGTAAGTAGTGAGGAGTAAGGAGCAGGGTATAAAAAGTAAGAAGTAGGGGGTAAGCAGTAAGCAGTAAAAAAACGATATGTGCACAACGCTTTCTTTTCTGTTTACTGCCTACTCCTTAGTGCCTACTGCCTACTTTTCTTATTAATAATGACCAATGACATTAACAGGGCGGGCCTCGCCCTGTCTCAGTTGGATTCGCTGAGGCGGAGAATTTGGTGCTTGGTCATTTTTCATTCATAAAGTTATAATGTTTTTATGCCACGCATAAAAATCCTTCGCCCGGATCTGCGCAATAAAATCGCTGCAGGCGAGGTCATAGAAAGGCCGGCCTCTGTGGTTAAGGAACTTATTGAAAATTCTATAGATGAGAGAAGTACTGATATCAGAATAGAAGTGCTTTATGGCGGCAAACGACTTATAAGGGTCTCTGACAATGGTGTTGGAATGGATAAAGAGGATGCACTTATTGCTTTTGAAAGACATGCGACGAGCAAACTCCTTCAAGAGTCTGACCTTCTTAATATCAGAACACTGGGTTTCAGGGGTGAGGCTCTGCCTGCTATTGCCTCTATCTCTAAGGTCAAACTTCTTACAGGAACAAAAGTCTCTGCATCAGGGATATCTCTTGAAATACATGGAGGAGCGCAAAAAGAGATTAAAGAATCACCACCTTCTACTGGCACATCCTTAGAAGTAAAGGATCTCTTTTATAATACTCCTGCGAGGAAAAAATTTCTAAAATCCAATAATACAGAGCTTTATCATATTATTGATGCAGTTACCAAAGCAGCTATTTCACATCATAACATAAGTTTCAGTCTCACAACAGATCACCATGAGACGATGAACCTTCCTGTAGCATCAGGGTTCAAGGAGCGTTTAATTCAGATTTTTGGCACTGAATTCGTTACTGAGTTATCTGAGATAAAATCTGAAACTGAAGATATTTCATTAATTGCCTTTGTTTCAAATCCCCAAAATTTCAGAAAAAGCAGGGGTAATCAGTTTATCTTTATTAACAAAAGATCTGTAAAGAACCCTTCAATCTCATATGCAGTCTATAATGCATTTGAGGGGATCCTGCCCAAAGACAGACACCCGGTATTTTTCGTTTTTCTTGAAATCTCACCACACAAGGTAGATTTCAATGTTCATCCAGCTAAGAGAGAGGTCAGGTTTGATGACAAAGATACAGTCTACAGGTTTGTAAACAGCACCATCAGGGAAGTTATAAAGGGCGAACGCAAAGAATTTACAAAGCAGTTTACCGAAACACCAGCAATGGAAACTTCCAGTCAGCAATATGGAGTATATTCACACCCCCATCCCTCACAATTTACTTCTGCGGTCTCTGAAAACCTCGAACTTTTATATAAGCCTTTGCTGCCGTTTGTATACCTTGGAGATACATTCATTGCCCTGGCAGGAAAAGGTGGATTGACCATTATAGACCACCATGCAGCTCATGAAAGGATTCTTTTTGAGAAATTATTAAAAGGGATGAGCTCCCCCTCAAGACAACTGCTTTTTCCTCAACAGGTACGCCTTTCAGCAAAGGAATACAGAATCCTGCTTAAGAATATAGTTACAATCAAGACCTTCGGGATAGAGATCGATGATTTCGGGCAGGATACTTTAGTTGTCAGGGCAATTCCAGAAGAACTCGATGATGCTGATATAGGCGGGGTACTATCTGACATTGCAACAGGCCTTATGGAAGGAACTGCCTCTCACAAGTCCATGAGAGAAAATCTTGCAGCACTTATTGCCTGTCACAAATCTATCAGGGGAAAAGAGATTTTGACCCAGGAGGAGGTCTCCCGTTTGATAGATGACCTTGAAAATACAGAGTATCCAGATCAATGTCCTCATGGAAGGCCAACAAGAATCTTCTATTCTCTGAATGATCTGAATAAAATGTTTAAGAGGAAATGAATAAAGTCCTTATCCTTTTTGGGCCCACAGGTGTCGGAAAAACAGGCACAGCTGTCCTGCTTGCAAAAGAGCTTGATACCGAGATAATCAGCGCAGATTCCATGCAGATTTACAGTGGTATGGATATAGGCACTGCAAAGCCAACAATAAAGGAGAGGGCAAACATCAGGCATCATATGATCGATATAATTTCCCCTGCAGAACCTTTCAGTACAGGACAATATATAGAGAAACTGACCCCTATTATCAAACGCATTCACAGAGATGGGAAAATTCCTGTTATCGTTGGGGGGACAGGCCTGTATATAAAGGCAATTACAAGGGGTATTTTCAGTGGCCCTTCGGCTGACCGGACATTAAGAGATGAACTTCTTTCAATGGAGCAGGAAGAAAAGGGATCTTTATATTCATACCTTTCAGAGATCGACCCTGAAGCTTCTGGCAAAATCGACAAAAATGACATTCGACGTATTGTGAGGGCAATAGAGGTATGTCTTAAGAGTAATGAGAAGATCTCTCAATTACAAGAAAAATTCACCAGACCTCTGCCTTACGATTTTGTCAAGTTAGGACTGACAAGAGACAGAAAGGAACTCTACAGTATTATCGAAAAACGTGTGGACAGCATGATTCAGGCAGGTCTTATCGAAGAAGTAGAATCCATTATGAAAATGAACCCTGACATAACACCAATGCAGGCGATTGGCTATAAGGAGTTTGCAGGGTATTTTAATGGAGAGATTACAGAGGAAGAAGCTGTCCGGCTTGTAAAAAGAAATACCAAGAGATATGCAAAGAGACAGTTTACCTGGTTTAAAAAAGAAGACAATGTTAAATGGATTGATGTAACTGGCATCTTTAATAGCAGGGATATATTTAATTTAATAAAAAAAGTTCTTGAAAAATCTCACTATGACCTGTTTAGTCTAACTAGAGGCAATTCTGGGTAAAATACCTTAAAATCCCTTGCATTATTAATAAAAATAATTTATGGTAAATGAAATATTTATTAAGGAGATAGTGTATGTCCAACAACAAGATCCAGAGTCTTCAGGACAATTATCTCAACCAGCTCAGGAAAGACAAGGTACCGGTTGTTATTTATCTTACAAATGGTGTGCGTTTAAAGGGTGTCATTAGAGGGTTTGACAATTTTGTAATCCTTTTAAAAGAAGCCTCTCAACAGCTCATCTATAAACATGCAATATCAACCATAGTCCCTGAGAAGGATCTTGATATCAGATTTGAAGACAATCAATAAAAGAAAGGGACCTGCACTTACAGTAGACATTATAATAAAATATATGGACGGAATAGTATTGATTAAGAGAAAGAATCCTCCGGAGGGATGGGCGCTGCCAGGTGGATTTGTCGATTATGGTGAAACCCTTGAAAATGCAGCTATAAGGGAATCCAAGGAAGAGACCGGCTTAGACGTAAGACTCATAAGGCAGTTCCATAGTTACTCTGCTCCAAACAGGGATCCAAGGCATCATACAGTAACAACGGTTTTTATTGCTGAGTCTTCTGGAAATGCAAAGGCTGGTGATGATGCAAAAGAGATAGGCATCTTCAAAAAGGAAAATCTGCCAGATAAAATAGCATTCGACCATAGAGAAATCCTAAATGATTACTTTTCAGGAAGGTATTAATTAGATGCTAAAGATTATGCGTCAGCATGCCAAGTATTTTTACGTACTTTTTTTTATCGTTATACTCTCATTTATTTTCTGGGGTGTTGGCACCGTTGACAAAGGCAATTCCAGCATAGTAGCAGAGGTAGGCAAATATAAAATAACTACCCAACAATACGACAGAGCATACTACAGGGTTTTCAGTTATTACCGAGATATCTACCAGGATCAGTTTGATGAGGAAATGCAGGAAAAACTCAAACTGAGAGAAAACGTTCTGGCCTCACTGATAAGCAATAAGCTACTGCTTATAACTGCAGAAAAGTCTGGTATCACTGTTAGCGATGATGAACTGAATGAAGCCATAACAAATGACCCTTTATTTATGAACAACGGTGTCTTTGACAAAGATATTTATGAGAACAAATTAAGGCTGTTACGAATTTCACCAGAGGGCTATGAATCGATTAAACGAGAGGAGTTGAAAATCTTGAAAATCAGGCGGATGATAGAGCTTTCAGTCACTCTGCCGGAAGATGAATTTGCCAATATATCAGTTGATGATCAGACTATGCAGACCCTTAAAGATGCCATATTAAATAACGAAAAAGAAAAGGCTTTGAAGGCATTCGTAGAAGGTGCAAAGAAAAATACGAAAATCAAAGTCTATGAAGATCTCATCTATTGAGGAAAAAACATCACAAAGATTTAATCTGGCTTAGACAGGTATCATCATTTACAAGTTCAAGGATAATCCTTACAGCTAATAATTACAGGGTCTTTAACCATCTTGATGGTAAAGGTAAAACATCCAGCTCACTTTCAAAGGCAATTTTCACAGACAGGAGAGCAACTGAGTTATTACTAGACAGCCTCGTAGCGATCGGTATTTTAAAAAAGACAAAAAACTATTACAGAAATTCTGCCATTGCCTCAAAATATCTTGTATCCGGAAAGCCTGACTATCAGGGAGACATCTTAAGGCACTACGACACTCTGTGGGATAACTGGTCCGGACTCGATAAGGTTATAAAAACCGGCAGACCGCACAAGAAATCACAAAACCATGAATCATTCATCCTCGGCATGCATAATATCGCTACACAGAAATTAAAAGAAGTTATACGCACTATCAAGCTTAAAGGCGTCAAGAGTCTGCTCGACCTCGGCGGCGGGCCGGGGACTTATTCCTTAGCATTTGCAAAAAAGAAGATTAATGTCACACTTATGGATTTACCTGATACCTTGAAAATATCCAAAAGGCTTATAAAAGAAGCAGGTCCCCAGAAAAATATCACTCTTCTGCCGGGTGATTTCATGAAAGATAATTTAGGGAATAATTATGATATTGTATTTATTTCTCAAATCTTCCACGCATACAGTGTTGAGGAATGTCTTTCTATACTAAGGAAAAGTTATAACTCACTTGCACCTGGCGGAAAGGTTGTTGTGCAGGAATTTTATCTTGATGAGACTAGGACATATCCTCCCATGGGATCAGTTTTTGCCATAAATATGCTGGTCAATACCCCTAAAGGCAGAAGCTATACTGTTGGAGAGATGTCTTCATGGATGAAAAAAACAGGATTAACTGAAATCACAAATAAAATTATTGACGACACTGTATTAATAACAGGAAAAAAGACACCTCTAAAGAAACTTTAATCTTCAGCAGAAATTAAAAAAACTGTCAGAAAGTGATTGTATAGGATGACGGAGCTTGAGAAACTGATTGCAGACCTTAAAAAAGGCACTGGCATGACAAGGGCAAACGCTGCAATGCAAATTGGGAAGCTAAAGGACAAAAGTGCATTAGAACCACTCTTGGAAGCACTCGAAGATAATAATATGGGTGTAAGAAATAATGCTGCTTATGCACTCGGCGAAATCGGTGCATTGGAAGCAGCACCCCATCTCATACAGACTCTAAAAAAAGACCCCGAGGAGTGGGTAAGAAAAAGCGCTGCGAAGGCTCTTGGAATGCTGCGTTCCAGCGAGGCAGTATCTCCCCTTACACATGCTCTTAAAGACCCTTCCAAGTTGGTCAGAAAGAGTGCGGTACGGAGCCTTGGTCAGATAGGCGGGCCTGAGGCAATAAAGGCACTACAGTCAGTCGAATCTCTCGACACCGTTATATTCAGAATGGCAAAGGTGGCCATTGAAAAACTTAAGCCGGATAAGCCCGAAGGATAGCGTGAATTGTGAGACCCTTCCGATATTAACAGTATTGGTTCATGAAGCTTAATAAAAACAATTACAGAATAATTCAGACATTACAAACTCCTTCAGTATTCAGAACAGATGCTTTAGAAAATTAGCCTGTGAAGGTAATGCTCTTTCTCTTAATTTTTTTACTAGTACTGCATTCCTCGGTGCTGGCAGATGATTTCGTTTTCAGTGGCTATACCGAAGTAGGCAGAAGGTCAACATCTGAAGATTATGAAGAAGAGGACGGGGACAACGACTACAACTACCAGAATTACCACCTGAAATTAATTCACAAAATTTCTGACCGCCTTACCTGCGGTGCAAGTTCCTTTATATACAATAAAGATTACAAGTCTGAAGATCATTTAGATAATATCTCAAGAATTTATAAAGCCAGCTTGTCTTATTACATCAGGAATTTCAGTAAAGAATACCTCAGAACAGACTTTAAGATAAAATACAAAGAGAAGCGCTATGAAAATTCACCTGAAAGTGAATATGACCAGATCAGGGCCGAACCCTCTTTGACGTTTAAGAAAAAGGACTTCTATACAGTCAATCTGTCTGCCGGGATCGATAATTTTGACTATCTTGAAGCAGGAGAAAAAGACCAACTTAAGATCTTTGCTAGAATCAGAGGAAACATATATCCATTTGAAAAAAAATTCAGACTTGTATCTTCTTATAAGATAGAGAGATTAAAACAGAAAAAAATATATCGTAAAAGGACCAAGCATGATATTATGGGTGGATTTGATTATGTATTTAATCATCCCTGGGTCTACAAAATTAAAGCAAGGGCAAAATGGGGCCAGAGGGATACCAAGGAAGAAGAGGAAAGAGATGAAGATTATGACTATGAATATTGGCGATTCTATACAAAAACAGAGCACAGAATAAATCCAAAATTAAAAACATCCCTTAAATACCAGTACTTCGAGAAAGACTACATCAGCGCTGATTTAGATCACAAGGGCTTTTATATCCTGAGTGGATTGGATTACGAAATATTCAATGATAAAGAGCAGAAATTCCGGCTTAATCTTGACGTCGAGCACAAGGATGTTGATTACATTTTTAAGTCTGACAATAATTACTGTAAAGAAACGCTCATGATAAAAGCGGGTTACAAGAAAAAGAAGAATTGGAAGGTATCGGCATCATTAAAAGGGAATTTTTATGACTACAACGACCCGGACAATAATAAAAAAAGATACTATGTAAAGATATCTGGTGAGAAGTTGTTTTTAGAAGGGGATTTAGTTCTTTCAGCAGACCTCAAATACAGGTACACAGACTACGACAAAAAAGATAATACAGGAAAAGAGTCAGTAAGAATCGACTTCAAATATAAATTCTGAACAAATTCTTGATATTATCAGATCATCTCCAAACCACCCGCTCCATTTTCTGTCATTGGTCATTAGTCATTGGTCATTGGTGATGAGTGAGTAAAGTATAAATCGTCTTACGGCAACGGTTACGATGCCCGTTTACTCTTCGCATGGCACATGGCGCTCGGCGCATAGCGTTCTTTTTTACTCCTTACTCCTTACTCCTTACTCCTCACTCCTTACCCCTTACTGCCTACTGCTTACTCCCTACCCATTATTCTTTGCGCCCTTTGAGTCTTTGCGGTTATATATCTCCTCTAATATCAATCAGTTAAATCGTTGTCTGGCAACCAAATGGGTTAAGAACTATATTATCAACCGGGATTCATTCTGAAACCTCTGGTTTCATGAAATATCTTAAATAGAGCAGTGCTCCTAAATCATAGATGAAATGCAATTGAATAGGTATGATAAGGCTCTCGTATAAAAGGAAAAAGAGCCCTAAATAGAACCCCATGATTGTAGCCATAACAACGTATGCAGGTGTTACAAGATGTATAAGGCCAAAAATAATGCTTGCAAAAATAATCCCGAATTTTTCCTGAATTACTCCACGAAACAGGATTTCCTCTGCAAATCCCGCAATGAGGGAAATCATTACAATATCCAGGATACGGGCATTGGAAAATACTTCTTTTATATCGGTTATGACTGTTTTTCTGAGTGATCCTATGAGCGGAATCCTTTCAGCCTTTTTTGATAGTGATGATAAAAAAAGGGCAAGGGGTAATAATGATCCCAGTGTGCCTATAAAAATATCGCGTGCAAGATTTCCGGTTGACAGATTAATTCTAATATCAAACCATATCGCTAATCCAATAGCTGTTATAACTACCATGCCTTCAGCCAAACACGCAAGGATTAAAAGCTTATGCCTTGAGTATTCCATGATAAGAAATTATACCCTGCCTGATAATTGTTATAGGCTGCAGTTCTGAAAAATAGATATTATCCTGAAACCTTTTAATTTACGCCTGACTGCCTGTAGCAATATGCTTCTTCTATCAATTCAATGAGATGGAGCACCGGCCTGTCAGAAATTTTCTGGCTCAACTGAAGAATGCATCCGGGGCATGAGGTAATGACTGTATCGGCTTTTGAATCCATAATATTTTTTGAGCATTTCATCAGGAGATTGCTGGATATATCTCTGTATGACAAACAGAAGAGTCCTCCAAGACCGCAACAGCCGGATTCTTCTGAATCTATGAGTTCGATACCTGCCTTTCTAACAATCTCTCTGGGTTCATTCTTAATGCCAAGCCCGTGATAAAGATGGCAGGGGTCGTGGTAAACAGAGGTTTTATCTATTGATTCAGTAATTTCCAGCCTGTCATTGAAAAAAACAGATATATCCATTGCCTTTTCCAGTCCTTCTCCAGCAATTTTGGGATAATCCTTTTTTAAATTAAGAGTGCAGGTTGGGCACAAACTTAATATTGCTTCTACCTTAAGTCTGCTGAACACACGGAGATTTTTCTTTGCAAGCTTAATTGCCTCTTCTTCAAGACCGAGATTCCTTAACGGAGCTCCGCAACATAACTCTCCTTTTGGAAGGACAACTTCATAACCGAATCTCTTAAGTACATTTATCAGCGATTCCCCGAGTTGCGGAAAAAGGAAATTTATGCTGCACCCGGTAAAAATTGCGACCCTGCCCTTCTTATTCAAGACCTTGAAAATCCTTCCTTTGCTTCGAAAAGGAGTATCAGAGAACTCCGGAGTAAACGGAATGACACCCTTCCTGACAAGAGCAGGCAGTAAAATGTGCCTGCTCATCCGCAATATTTTGAAACTTAATTCAGGCCACTTTGTCGAGAATTTGACAAGGTTCCTCAGGCGTTTTCTTCTCTTGTCGGTCTTTCTCAGTAGTGCTCTTCCATGATATATAGCTCCGGTAATGTCAACACCGGGCGAGCACAGACCAGTGCAAGCCTCGCAGAGAATACAGCTGAAGATACGCTCGTTCAGCAGGGTCGATGGTTTTAACTGTCCTGTTGCAAGACCCCGGAGAAGTGTAATGCGCCCCCTTGCTCCCATTGCCTCAGTGGTGTCAGTGTCGTACGTGGGGCAGAATGCCTTGCAACTGCCGCAGCGAACACATTTTGAAAGTTCTTCAATGTATTTTGACTGTTCAGTATTCATAAGAAAATAAGATTCAAAGGAGATTGAAAATTGAAAAAGTGACTGCCGTTTATTTTCTCAGTCTTAGATTTTCAATTTGCAATTTTTAATGTTATAGCATTCTGTTCATGCTTCCACTTCTGTAGCCTTCAAGGTCAAGGGATACAAATCTGTAGCCTAAAGATATTAATCTTTCTGTAACAATCCGCCTGTTTTTGGGATTTATCAAAATATGCATGTCTTTCTCAGAGACTTCTATTCTTGCAGTATCGCCGTGGCTTCTTACCCTTACTTCATATATCCCAAAAGTTCTGAGAAATTCTTCTGCCTCCTCAACACGCATTAAGGCTGCCTTTGTTATTCTTTTTCCATAAGGAAATCTCGAAGAAAGACATGGTGAGGAAGGCTTATTCCAAGAATTCAGACCGAGTTCTTTCGAGATTTTACGAATTTCGTCTTTCTTGAAACTGCATTCAGCGAGCGGGCTTCTTACTTTATACAAATTTGCAGCCATTCTTCCAGGCCTGTAATCATTTATGTCGTCTGCATTACTTCCGTCAAATATAAATCTGAAACCACCCTCATCTGCAATCACCTGTAATTTTTTAAAAAGCTCATCCTTGCAGTAAAAGCAGCGTTCCGGGGGATTGCTGACGAATGAATCGTTTAATAATTCTTCAGTCTTGATTATCTGTTGCTCAACATCTGTTTCTTTAGCAAATGATATCGCACTATTGAGATCTTTTCTTGGCATTGTCTCAGAAGCAGCGGTAACAGCCAAAATCTTCATACCTGATATTTTCATGGCCTTCAGTAAAAAAGAACTGTCAACCCCGCCTGAGAATGCTAGAACCGCACTCTCCAGATCACGAAGCAGTGAGATTAAATTTGAGAATTTTTCTCTAATTGCAGCGCTTTCTTTATAGTTCACAGTGAGTTCACCTCGTAATTCTCCTGATGCATCTTGTTGTCAGCGCTTATTATCACCTTAACGCCGTATTTGCTTTCGACATCCTCGATCCCCAGCATTTCTTCATCAGAGAGAAGCTCTGCCACAGTCGGATGAGTAGTAATTATTATCTTTTTGCTGCCGTGCCTTGCAAGTTTCTTAATTTCCCTTAATATTTCGAAACATAGCGTCTCAGGAGATGATACAAATCCCTTCCCCTCACAGTATGGGCATGTTGTGCAGAGTGTCCTGCCAAGACTCTCTCTCACCCTTTTCCTTGTCATCTGTATAAGCCCCAGTTCTGATATATGGAAAATTGTATTCTTTGCCCTGTCCCTCTTCATCGCCTCAATAAAGGCATTGAAAAGCTTCTCTCTGTTTTCGGGTTTGTCCATATCTATGAAATCCACTATGATTATTCCTCCGAGGTTTCTCAGTCTTATCTGGTAAGCTATCTCTTTGACAGCCTCGAGGTTCGTCTTGAGTATTGTATCTTCAAGACCTTCTTTGCCTACAAACTTGCCTGTGTTAACATCAATGACCGTCATAGCCTCTGTCTGGTCAACCACGATGTATCCCCCTGATTTCAACCAGACCTTTCTCCCGATTGCCCTTGATATGTCAAGTTCTACGCCGAATGCGTCAAATATAGGCTCTGTTTCTTCATAAAGCTCAATCTTGTCTAAAAGTTTTGGGAAGTAGGTCTTTACGAATTCAATCATTCTTTCATATTCTTCAGGAGAATCTATTATCAGTCTTGAAACATCCTGGCTCATGAGATCACGAACGCTTCTGAATACAAGGTCTATGTCGCTGTAAAGAAGCCCTCGTGCCGGCACCCTGTCCTTCTTTTCCTGAACGTTCTTCCACAGAAGAAGAAGGAATTCGAGGTCCTTTTTTATATCCTCTTCCTGGGAATTCTCGCTTGCGGTCCTTATTATAAGTCCGTAACCATTCGGTTTAATGTTTTCAACAATCGTCTTAAGCCTATTTCGTTCTTCCTCATCTGATATTCTCCTTGATATACCAATATGTTCCACATTCGGCATCAGGACAAGATATCTGCCAGGCAAGGTTATGTATGATGTGACCCTCGCACCCTTGCTTCCAATAGGGTCTTTAGAGACCTGCACCAGAAGCTCCTGTCCTTCCTGTATAATTTCTTCTATCGTCATCTCAAGACGTTCTTTTCTTGATATAAGCTCTATAGTATTATTCTCGTCTACATCTTCTTCATCTTCGAATAATGGGGCATATTCATCCGTATCAGTCTGAACATCAGCTACATAGAGAAAAGCTGCCTTTTCGAGTCCTATATCTACAAAGGCTGACTGCATACCGGGAAGTATCTTTACGATCTTTCCTTTGTATATGTTCCCCACGAGACTTTCATCACGCATCCGCTCAACATAGAATTCAACTACCTGCCCGCCTTCAAGCAGACCGACTCTTGTTTCTCCTCTTGTAACATTTATCAGGATTTCACTGCCCATCTCTTTTCCTCATCCATTAATTCTGTCCATTGTCCATCCCAGCCATACATCGCTATCCTTGTTATATCCAGTTCTTCTAAAGGGACATTGAAAATTTCAGGGATCACTTCGTCAAGCCTCAATTTTATCTCCCCGCGGTCAATAATCGTTAGATGTACTGTTTGGCTATCTATTTTAATAAGCTCTTCAACCACTTCCTTTATATTGATATGTTTGCTGTTTTTTATAATACGTACAGCCTTTTTTTCTAAATATCTGTCAACATCCAGTTCATTGTTGTGTTTTACTTCATAAATATATTTTATTATAAAACTATTTAGAGTTTTTTCTCTTCCTATTAATATATCCATCTTATCTGCAAGAATTCCCTCTGGTAACGTTCGGTTTAAATTCATCAGTCCTTCACTTATGTCAAAAGGCAGTATTAGTTCCACATCCATATATTCTTTTAGGCCGGCAACACCCACTTTGAGCGCAGGACCAAAAGATATTCTGGGAGAAGGATGAAAACCTCCGGAGTACTTGAAAGGGAACCCTGCCCTTCGCATTGCACGTATTATCGCTGAGGTCAGCTCAAGATGTGAAAGGTATCTGGCATTGCCTGTCTTTGCATACCTCAATCTAACCCTGATTGAGTTATCTTTCTCTTCATCATGCCGTTGTGCGGCAGTCTGAAAAACTGAAGCTGGTATTATTTCATTCTGAACTCTGAGCTCTGATTGCTCATTTTCTGCTTTATCTGGTATACACTCAAGACCGCAGTTATGGCATTGTTCTCTGCAGTCCGGGGTAATTTCACTTGAAAGCGCGTTCTGGTGTTCTTCCCACAGGTAATCTTTTGTTATCCCCGTGTTGATATTTTCCCAAGGGAAAGTTGACTCTTTACTGTACTCTCTAACAGCAAAATCTGCAGCATCCATTCCGGAGGCTTCCATAGCCTCTTTCCATTTGTTAAAATCAAAAGCATCAGACCATCCATCAAGCCTGCAACCGAGGGACCAGGCCTTCTCAATAAGATTTGAGAGGCTTTCATCTCCTCTTGAAAGAGCAGCCTCCAGCATTGACATCTCCTCAAGGTGGCCTTTAAATTTAACACCCCTTTTTAAAAATTTCCTCTTCAGGTAATTGTTCTTCTCTTTTAAGATTTTTAAATCATCCTGCCCAAACCACTGAAACGGTGTATGAGGCTTCGGTACAAAAGAAGATATGCCTATACTTATGTTAATGTGCCTTCCCGTCAGCTTTTTAGATATCTTTATTGCATCAAGAACCATTTCAGGAATCGAAGTAATGTCGTCTTCGGTCTCTGTAGGAAGTCCGGTCATAAAATATAGCTTTAGATTATGCCAGCCCTCCATGAAAAGAGTTTCTAATGTACGGACATATGTTTCTCCAGAGAAGTCTTTGTTTATAACCGCCCTAAGCCTGTCAGTCCCTGCTTCAGGCGCAATAGTAAAACCTGTTTTTCTTACGGTTTTTATTTCTCTTATGATTTCGCTGTTCACAGATCCCACCCTGAGAGAAGGAAGTGATATGGAAATCCTCCTTTTATAAAACCTTCTGTTAAACTCTTTCATAATCTGGTAAAGGCAAGAGTAATCCCCTGTATTCAGCGATGTGAAAGAGATATCTTCGTACCCTGTATTTTTTAAAGATCTTTCCGCTAATTCGAGCACTTTCTCTGGTGACCTCTCACGCACTGGCCTGTAGGTTATCCCGGCCTGGCAGAACCGGCATCCCATAGAACAGCCCCTCGATATCTCTATATTTATCCTGTCATGAACTATCTTTGTAAAAGGCACAACAGGGCTAACAGGAAAAGGTGCATCATCAAGAGAAGATACAATCCTGCGGTTTATTACACTGTCTTTATCCAGAGAAGGCACAAATACACCTTCTATTTCAGACAGGGCCTTTAAAAGCGCGTGTTTGTCGTTCAAGCTCTCATCCCTCCAGAAGTAATAAGTATCCATAATCTCACCGATGGCATCTTCTGCGTCTCCTATCAGAAAGGCATCAATAAATTCAGACATGGGAAAAGGATTTACAGTGCATGGCCCACCCGCAATAATAAGAGGACAGCCTTTTTTGTTCAGTCGCTCTTCAGACCTCAGGGGTATTCCTCCAAGATAAAGCATATTTAATACAGTTGTATATGAAAGTTCATACTGCAGGCTGAACCCCACAATGTCGAAATCCTTTAGAGGTCGTCTCGATTCAAGAGAAGACAGCAATAGCCCTCTTTTTTTCATGGCATCTTCCATGTCTGTCCAGGGTGAGAAAACCCTTTCTGCAGAGGCAAAATGGATGTTATTTATTATGCTGTAAAGAATCTTAAGCCCAAGATGCGACATGCCTATCTCGTATACGTCGGGAAAGGCAAGAGCTACTCTAACCCGGGCATCCTTATTTATTGAGTTAAACTCGTTATTTATATATCTGCTCGGTTTCTGAAAAGACAAAAGGTTCACGAATTAAAGATAACACCCCCGGATATGCTTTGGCAAGGCAGGATACCTAGTATGCAAGGCGGGATAGGCATCCTTTTGACCTTTTGGTTCTTGACTTAAGATATTAATAAAGGCTTTAATAACAAGTGAAAATGTATAAATATCTTTTTATTGCTATCTTAATAGTTTATGCCTTCTCATGTTCCGGGAAAGATGCTGTTAAGCCCGCAGAAAAGTTTGATGCGGAAAAGTCTTTTGTTACGGCGAATGAACTGATAGATAAAAAGGATTATGAAGAAGCAAGGGCTATCTTACTGGAAATAAAGAACAGGGATCTCTCCAAAAAATATGCGCCTCTTGCACAGCTCAGAATTGCCGATTCATATGTTAAAGAAGAAGAAACCGATCTTGCTATTGCTGAGTACAAGAGATTTCAGGAAATATATCCAGACCACAGGCATGCTACATATGCACAGTATCAGATCGCGATGATTTATTTCAATCAGATCGAGGGACCCGAGAGAGGATATGGAGGTGCAGCACGGTCGATTTTAGAATTCGAGAAATTAAAAAGAGACTTTCCTAGGAATCCTTACAAGGAACAGATCGAAATAAGGATCAAAAAGTGCAGAAATATAATGGCAGATTATGAATTTCTTGTCGGAGAGTTTTATCATAAAAAAGGCTCATACAAGGCGGCAATCAGCCGCTATGAATACCTGCTTGAGAATTTCCCTGATTACAAAAACGTTGCTAAAGTATTATTTAATCTCGGCATCTCATATAAAAAAGACGGTCAGATGGCAAAGGCTGGTAAATATCTCAACCGCCTTATAAAAGAATATCCGGATAGCCCACAGGTTTCTGATGCAACAAAGGAGCTTGCTTCATTGGAGGCTGACAAAAAATAATACGGGAAATTCTTCCACCAGTGAATTACTATCCTGCATACCTTAACTTAAAAGGCAAAAAAGTTGTTGTTGTTGGCGGTGGTAAGGTTGCCGAAAGAAAAATAATCTCGCTTATTAAATCAGGTGCGGATATTACTGTAGTGAGCCCTTCTCTGACAGGAAGACTACAGCAAGAGAAAAAAGAGAAAAGGATCAGGCATTTATCTCACACCTACAGAAATAGCGACCTTAAAGAAGCTTTTCTCGTAATTGCGGCAACAGATTCTCCTGAAATGAATACAAAGGTGGCCGAAGATGCACCTGCACTTGTGAACGTGGTAGACGTTCCTTCACTATGCAATTTCATTGCTCCTTCCATCATCAAAAGAGGGTCCCTTATTATTGCTGTATCAACCAGCGGTGCAAGCCCTGCCATTTCAAAGGCTGTACGAAAAGAACTTCAAAAAATATATGGTTCTGAGTTTTCAGGGTTTTTGGCTTTCATAAAAAAAATCAGGGGAAAAGCAATGACCGATATCAAAGAAAAAAGTAAAAGGGAAAAGTTTCTGAAAAGCCTTGCATCAGAGAATATATTGAATACTTTGAGATTGAAAGGGCTTAAAGCTGTCAAGAAGACTATTCTTGAAAGATTTGAGAGATTAAAAAATTATTCTGTTTGAAACTTCTGTGTTATACTATTAAAACATTTGAAGCAGGCATACCGCAAAAAAATCCTGTATTCAGGTTGAGCGTACAGTTAGCTACCTTGTTGACAATCCTTTTACACTTCCCCATGATTTAAACAAAACATTCTTAAAGGTCTCTCCCTGATTCATAGGAGCAATCTCAATCTTAAAGGATTTTCCTGTAATGCTATAAATCTCGAATATGTCACCAATCATGGTCTCCTTCCGATGTTTTATATCTGTAATATCTTTTAAATCTATTGAGTCAGTATAACCATCCTTATGGTAAATCACACGTTTTGTGGTTAGAATGGCTGCCTCGGTACCATCAAGCGAAATTGTCACGTCATAATAAGCAATCAAATTTTCAGATGGATCAAGAATACTATATTCTTCAAGGTACTGCAGGGCATATTCTTCCATATCGTTACTCAGTCTTACACCACCCTCCGGACCAGTTAACAGCCATATACATCCTCTTCCTATAAAGCCGATTATCACCAGAGAAACAACTGATATGGTTACAATCAGAACAACTTTCTTCGTGCTCATCTATTACCTCCATTTATCTGGAGCGATCTCAGACAGACTATATCAAATATCTGGAGTAATTTGCCAAACCCCGTCTTTAAGAACTGCTTTATTTAATTCATGTGGTCGCTAAAATCCTGTATGATATCAGCAAATATAAAACCATCACTTTCTACTATTTCACCTACTTTAACATTTAACGGATGAGAAAATTGTGGTCCGTCATACACAAAAGTATGGAATTCACCATTTTCTCCACACGCATCAACCTCTTCTGGCAGTTCATAAATAAAATTATGATCATATTTGCGACCTGCATAACTTCTCGATAAATATCTGGGATCAATACATGTTATGAATGCTTTCAATGAATTCGATATCATTTCATTTGCAAGCTGTAATGTGGATAGTCCCCACAGCGGGAAAATAGGTTCTATTTTCGATTTTTTGAAATTATTTTCCCTATATTCCCTCACATCACTCAAATATAAATCTCCATATGCCATGCATTCTATATCCCTTTGCTCAGCCTGAATAATATATTCCCTCATTATTTTTTTATATTCACTACTGTTACACAGGTTTGGGATAGTAAGTATATCTATAGGTAGTCCAACAGCCTTTGCCTGCTCTTTTAATAATTCAGTTCGAACAGCATGCATTGTTACACGCTGATAAGCATGGTTAACAACAGTCATAAGTCCCACGACATCGAATTCATTGCCTTGATTTAGCTTGTGAAGTACCCATGCACTATCTTTGCCGCTGCTCCAATTAATTATAGTCTTTTTACCCATAATTCTTTATTAGGTCTGACGATTACGGCTAAGTTATAGGCCTCGGGTAATTCAAGTCAGTAATGCCTTTTAAAAAACTGCAATTTCACACCGTCAGCTTCAGCCGCTTTATGAAAATTATTAGTTTGTATTTAATCAATATTTTGTTTTTCTAAGTTCCAGAATCAATTGATACACTGATATTCTAATATGCATCCAAATCTTCAATACAGCAATGTTAATCAATCCTGTGATTGCGACTATAATACCTGAACCCAACAGGACATTTTGGATAACTCTTGAAATTCCCAGAGAGCATAGAATAATTCCAAATCCAAGAAAGATTAAACCTGTATTCAGCCAATCCCATCTTTTATATTCCTTTTCTAATTCTGTTACCTTTCCATCGATATTGACTACTTCTTTCTCCTCATCAAATAACTCTTTCCATCCTTTCATTAAGGGCCTCCTTTCATCCCTAACAATGAGGTCAGCAGGCGCTATTCAGCGTCCTATGGTTTTATTTGTTAGCACATTTTTCTTTGGAAGTAAACCCCGTTTTAAAAGGTATTGCGTTTCGGTGGATTGAGACCACCGAGCGCGTATATTTTTTAACCTCCAATTTTATTTAAGGCTTTCTTTCTACGGGGTAAAAATCCGGAAATGGGATCCCTATTTATTAATCAAGCGCTCTTATTCTATCACATGAATATTCTTAGGCGCACAGATATCTTTGAGCTGTTTAGGCCAGACAGAAACACTCACCTCACCTATGTGTGCAGTGCGGAGCAAGTACATAAAGGTCCGCGATTGGCCGATGCCACCGCCGATAGACAGGGGAATCTTGTCATTGAGGATAGCCTGGTGGTAAGGGAGTTTGAGAAAGTCCTCCTGACCGGATATTTTTAACTGCATCTTCATCGTTTCCTTGGTAACACGGATTCCCATAGAGGTGAGCTCGTGGCGGCGACGTGTCACCGGGTTCCATACAAGGATATCACCGTTTAGTCCGTGCATCTTTTCACCATTCTTTGTGATGGTCTCTGTCACCCAGTCGTCGTAGTCGGCAGCACGCATCTCGTGAGGGTATCCGTCCTTGAGAACCCAGCCGATACCGATAATGAAGATGCCCGGAGCTACATCCTGGAGCATCTTTGTCTCGCGCTGCTGTCTCGGCATGTCCTGATACCTGTCAAGAATTTCTTCAGCATGAATAAACTGTAGTTCCTCAGGAAAGTCAGGATACTTGTCTGTTTGCAGGGACGGGAACTTCTCTTGGACATGCTTGCCGGCTCCGTAGATGACCTTCCAAATCTTTCTGACTATGTCTTTCAAGAAGTCTAGGTTGCGATCCTTCTCAGTGATAACCCTCTCCCAATCCCACTGATCCACATAGCAAGAGTGGTCGTGGTCGAGGAAGTAGTCCTTGCGCACAGCCCGCATGTCGGTACAGATACCCTCACCTATACCGCAGTCAAACTGCTTAAGCGCCATACGCTTCCATTTGGTTGCTGCCTGGACTACCTGGGCTGGGATGGGTTTATTCAGCCCCAACCCACATGGGAACTCAATGGGCGTTCGAGAACCGTCACGATCCAGGTAGTCGTTGACACCACTATCCCGATCAACAATCAAAGGCACCTGTACCATTTGCAGGTTGAGCTCCTTGCACAGGTTCTTCTCAATATATTCCTTCAACTCAAAGAGGGCTTTCATTCTCTCCATGGGGTGCTGGAGCGGTTTGTAGTAATTGGGCAGAATCTTCTCTACTTCTTCATACGTGCTTATACCCGGACCTGCCAGATCTGCTTTCTTATCTTTTTTGGGCATTTTCTCGTCTCCTTTTTATTATTTAATTTCTGAGTTCTGCTTTCACTTGGATGGATAGCGCCCCAAATAATAATCGATTTTCCCAAACAGAAGTATACGAAAAACTATTCATATGTATCAAGACAATTAATGAACAAAAAGGGTCAGGCTCTTTTTCTTCCAATAATCCACACTTGAAAACTGCCTAAAAAAGTGTAGAGCCACAGAGTGATCATCATTTGACAGGCTGTTAAAAAACTCCTTCAAGGCTGAAGTTGTCATGCCCGTGAAACTTGTCCTCAACATTGATCGGGTAACGGGCATCCAGAAAAGTCTTTTGAAAATAATGGATTCCCGCCTGCGCGGGAATGACGACCCAGGATTAGAAAAATAGTTTTTCAACAGCCTTTTGACATTGGACATTGTATATCTCCGGACTTTCAATTAAATTGTCCAGATCAAAGTATTACACCTTATTTCCTCGTTGTTAAGCATTTTTTTACTTGTCTTCAAATATTTCTGTAACTATGTAAAGAATTAACCGGTCACTTGTTTCTGTATAAATTATATCTCCATGCTTTTCTCTTAATTCCTTATCTTTATCAGTAATTAACTCTTCCACAATAATTGAGTCTCCTTTATTTAATCCTAATATTTTTTTATAGTGATCCTTAGATTTTTCTCTTGAAAAATATGCAGGAAAGGTATTCATGATTGCCTGAGATAGATAAAATTTACCTCCGTTACCAATTTTAGTAACATAATGCTTTGGAAATTCAGTATCTTTCAAATATTCATATTTTTTTGCATATATCTTATAAACTTCCATCATATCTTCACCTGCATCAATTTTTGATTTCATATGAGACAATACCTTGAATGCATCATCTTTAGGCATATCATCAAAATCAACAAAAAACCAGTATACTTTTACACACTTACTTGAGAATATTTTTCTTAATTCATTAAGCTGTATATTATCTAATTCAGGTTCTACCGCTATATTGTCAAGAAATGATTTAAATTCTGAAAGCCCTAATATATTAAGAAATCTATTAAATGCAATGGCTCTATTATAATGTGGGCTTTGAGAATGAATTATCAAGTGGAATAACAATTCTTTGTTATCTATTTCCATTATGTAATCGGTTGGTTTAAACATGCTCATAGGGTTAAAATCTTCTGCATCTTTTAAAAGATACTCTGGAATTGTATCGCCAGGTTTCCAAGATTCACACTGTTTTAATAATTCTGGCTGCTCATCAGCAATAGGCCCAAATCCTGTAAAACCATTTTGCATGCAAAGTTGGTGTACTATTACAGCAAGGATTAGAATTTTTTTCGGATGTTTCACAATAGAATATTTATTTTTCATTTTACCTAACGACTAAGCTCACCTGCCACTATGGATCACAGCGGAATAGCGGTAAGGTGGAGCACCTTGTTGGTCATGTTCAGAATAGTGCTCCTGTTCTAAATGAAACCCCTACAATGACGAACAGTACAGAAATGATAGTAATTGTAGTAATGTGATACGCTAGCGACGCCAATTTCTGTTCTGTCAGATTCGGAATAATTCTTAACCGTGCATCAATTGCAAATACAAATGTTAGCAGCAGCAAACTTAATTTTGCAATAATTAATCGTGATATGGGATTGTCTAAGTTAAACCACATGCCAATATCGGGTATGACATTATGGGCTAACCATACACCGGTAATTACTTGAATTATTAGCGCAGGTATTCCTACCTTTTCATAAGCGGATTCAAATCGCAACAAATCAGAGGGTGACCTTTCCTTTAACACCTTGGGTAAAATGGCAATTTCCAATACGAGATGTCCACCCGTCCAAATAGTGGCTGCTAACACATGAAATAGGAGTATGTACTTGTACATGATTTATATGTGTCTTTATGATGCCCAACTATTAATAGACGAAATACTTAAAAAATTTTTTATTTTAATAATTATATAAGAGGATTTAGAAAAGCTGCAAGTTAACAGAATCTCTGGTTCAGGTCTACACATTTTACAAAGTAGTGTAATGTGTATACCTGACTCCAAGCGTGTTACGACCTCCCTGCTCTTCAGTTCTTAACTTTACTCAACCTTTCTTCATTCTTTAGTCTGTCTGCCTCATTTATTACATCTAACAGATATTTATCCCTCTCCCAGACAGAGCATCCTATACTGAGGGATAATTTATGTCCTTCTGAAGAGTGTATTTTATTCCATTCAGAAACATATTCATTAATACGTTTAACTAAAGCACCATTCTCCCCGCAGTCAATTTTAGGAGCAACTATTAGGAATTCATCACCTCCAAATCTGCATAAAAAATCTGATGACCTGATCGCCTTTTTTAATATCAAGGCGCATTCTTTTAATATCCAGTCGCCATGCAAATGGCCATGAATATCATTCATCTTCTTAAAATCATCAATGTCTATCATAATAATTGACAGCCTGTCTCCGTAACGTTTTGTCTTTTCGATTTCTATTGCAATAGTCTCGTTGAAGTAATTTCTATTATACACGCCTGTCAATAAGTCTCTGGTTGCCATTGTCTTTAATTTATCCTGTGTTGACTTTAAACTGTGGACAAGTGTAATCATATGTTCATATATTTCAGTTGCAGGATCTCTGTACACTGCCTCCTTATATACTTCACATTCAGAACACATTTTATACTTTATAGCAAACTCCCCCTGGACTTTGTTGTCACACTTTGTGCCCTCGATTAACCAGCAACGTCCATCCATATTTAAATAGGCGGGACAGTCTTTTATAGTGCAGTTCTTCTTTTCCCAGCATTTTATATCTAATCCTTTAACTGCTAATAGAGCCCACCTTTCCCAGGCATCATCAGTCTCATGAAGCGATAATTCGATAAACAGGCGAATATCATTGGCTGTCTGCCTTAAGGCTTGAATAAATGGATGTTCTTGAGAGATTTCTTTATTGATGTTCTTTTTATTTTCCATATATATGCATCTATCTAATAAATTTCATGCATTATATATTTTTTTATTAATCAAATAAATAATAATTTACTAATGATACATAAAAAAATCCAATTGTCAACAATTTACCCTGACCTCTCTGTACCAAGAATAATAAAGTATATTTCTATTTTTCTCATCTTGATGCTGCAATGCCTGTATGACTGTTTCATAGTTGACTATACTCTGTATCATATTAGGAATTTGACATCTTAGTATAATATTCAATATCAAGAAGCCTTCTTTTGAAGTCTTTGCCTGATGAGTAACCACCGATAGAACCATCGGATTCTATTATCCTGTGACAGGGAAATATAATGGGAATGGGGTTTCTGCTGAGAGCCTTCCCGACTGCTCTGAATGCCTGCTGTTTCCCGATCCGCTCTGCCATCCATTTATATGTTCTTGTTTCCCCGTACGGAATTTCTTTAAGCAAATTCCAGACATTTCTTTCGAAAACCGTTCCCGTTACAAAGGCTGTCTTACAAGTAAATTTTCTCCTGCCTTTTTTGAAATATTCATTAAGTTCTTTTTTTACAACAGATGCAGCTTCAGCTTTTTTAAATACTATACCTTTAGGTTTTTGAAAAGATATGCCGATTAATGCAGAAGTGGTAAACATTAGATATAAAGTGCCTAATGGACTTTCAAGGATATCGTAGAAATCACTATGACCCGACCTTCTCTTTTTCATCCTGCTCTTTTGAATAAACTTCCACCCTGTCACCGCCTTTTTTTATAGCGGTTGATAAGGCCTTCTCTGCACATAATATAAACTCTTCTGTGGACTGTCCGTCAAGGAATACAAGTCCGACACTTGCTGTTATTTTCCCTTTTGGCTGATTTTCCTCATACAGAAAAGGATAATTTTTTATTATTGCATTAAACCTGTTACTGAGAGAAAGAGCAGCTGCAATAACAGTGTTGGGAAGTATTATAGCAAAAGCGTCACCACCATATCGAACAACAACATCCGAGCCACGTATATTTTTTCTGAGAAGCTCTGAAACCTTTTTCAAGACAATGTTACCGTAATATTCTCCATGATCCTTAACATAATTCCCAAAGAAATCAATATCAAGCAGTACGAGATTAAGCGGCAGTTTGTATCTTGTTGCCCTTTCTACTTCCTGTGCAAGTCTTATTTGAAAATATCTGTGGCTAAAGAGCCCTGATAGCTCATCTATAAGACCTGCGCGTTTTGGATAAAGGACTTCCAGTTCCTTTATATGCCCGATTAACTCTTTAGTATCAAATACATATTTTCTTACAATACGCTCTATTTTACCTACAAGCGCCAACCTATCCTCAACCGAAATATCCCGCTCAGTTAATACAAAAATTGGAATGTCCCTTGTCGAAGGATTTTCCTTTAATTCTTTTATTGCATCAAACCCAAGCATATCTGGAAGTGTAAAGTCCATCAGTATCAAGCTTGGACGCAAAGCAGAAGCCAGTTCAATCCCTCTTCTCCCTTCCTGAGCAGTATAGATAAGGAATCCTTGAGGTTCAAAAATCTCTCTGAAATAGTTTGTGACATTTTCCTCTGATTCAATTACCAGTATTGAAGTCGGGATAGTAATCTTTCCTTTTGACATATTAATTTCTTCGAGCTTCGAGAGAAGGGCATCTTTATCAAGGGGTTTTAGCAGGTAATCCGTTGCACCGAGAGCAAATGCAAGGTCCTTGTTGTCCACGATAGAATGTATAATGATAGGTATTTCTGTTGTCATAGGGTCACTTTTAAGTTCCTGCAGTACCTCCCATCCATCCTTTTTGGGCAGCATTACGTCGAGTGTAATCGCAAACGGGTTCAAACTCTTTGCTTTTTCAATCGCCTCTTCACCGTTGTAGGCATGGGCAACTTTATAGCCTGTCTGAGTCAGGTGAAGTGTAAGAAGCTCGGCTGTGGCAGTATCATCTTCTACTACAAGTATTAATGGTGCCTCATCTTTCATCCACGGAAAATTAAGTCCTATTGCCTCAGGCTCCTCAGACATTATTGTTTCTACAGGTGATGTTACAGGCAGGACAAATGTGAACATGCTCCCTTCACCAAGCTTGCTTTCAACAGTTATGTTACCTCCATGAAGCTCAACAAGTTTTTTGGTTAATGCGAGCCCAAGTCCGGCACCTCCATATTCCCTTGAAAGCGTTGTATCTACCTGCTCAAATTCATCAAAAATTCGATCTTTATCCTCAGGACTTATTCCGACCCCTTCATCCCAGACAGAAAACTTTATAAATTCGATCTTCGGTTGTTCAATCAAAATATTATATTCAGGGTCATCCTCATGAGTAATCTTAATCCCGACCTTGCCACCTTCAGGAGTAAATTTTATTGCATTTGAAAGCAGATTATAGAGTATCTGTTTTATCTTTACCCTGTCTGCTGTTATCAGATCAACGTTTTCTCCTGCTTGTACGGCAATTTCAATAAATTTACTTTCTGCAAAAGGGCTCATTATGTTAAGCACTTCGTTTATTAAATCATTGACCCTGAATGTCTCATAAACCATCTCATATTTTCCGGACTCAATCTTTGCAATATCCAGCACATTATTAATGAGCTCAAGGAGATGCTTGCCGGCAGAGTAGATATTTCTAACATATCTTTCTTGATTATCTGTAAGTGAACCGAATGTCTTCTCTATTAATACGCTTGAAAATCCTAGTATCGAGTTAAGGGGTGTTCTAAGTTCATGGCTTATATTGGATATAAACTTCCCCTTTATCTGATTCATCCTTTCAAGTTCTTTATTTGTTCTTTCAAGCTCATCTGTCCTCTCAAGTACCTTTTTTTCAAGGTTTATGTTTAATTCCTCAAGTTCTTTAGTCTTTTTCTCAAGAGCCTGCTTTAAATCAAGCTCTTCCTTCATACTCTGCAGTACAAAGATCGTTCCAAAATTATTATAATTTTTATCACTAAGCAGTACTGCGTTCAGCTTTACATCAAATTCCCTCTCATTCGAATCAGTAATAGTAATCTCATATCCTTTCAGATATGACTTCTTTTCAAGGGCCTTCTTAACAGAATTTGCAATATCTCCATTTTTTATTATTGACGTTATTGTTTTACCGATCAGTTCATCTTTTGAATATCCCAGGAGATCACTTGCAGTTTCATTGCAGGTTATAATAAAACCATTTGAATCTGTAATTAGCACAATATCATTACATGATTCTATCAGACTGGAAAACTTTATTTTGTTTTCTTCCAATCCCCTTAACAGAACAAATTTGTCTATTGCAACAGCTATTATGCCAGTTGCCAGATTTAAAGATGTTTTTTGTCTCATAGAGAATTTTCTTGGTTTGAAATCATCAATATACAGAATACCTGCAACCTCCCCCCTTAGTAAGATAGGGCATGCCAGAACAGCTCTTATCTTTTCAGCTATAAGCGCAGGATTATTCGTGTAGTCAACCTTTAAGGTGTCGTGTATTTCTGCGAACTCTTTTTTATTAAAAACCTGCTCAGTAAGTCCTCCTGGCAGTACATTCCATAAGTTGTTTCCTAAAAACCTTTTACTTAGCCCCTTCGAAGCCATCAATTTCATCTGTCCTCTTTCATAAATTGCTATGCTACCGGCCGGGGCATCTACTATTTCAACAGCCTTTTCGAGAATCATTTCATAAAATCTTTTCAAAGAATCTTCAGAACACAGCTTTGAAGCAAGTTTATATAAAATCTTCTGGTCTGCCTCTGTTTTTATTACCTCTATCTTCGCCCTTTTCTGTCTTTCTATTATCTCCCATATAAACCTTGCGCCAATCCCTTCGATTACTTCAATCTTATTTTTAAAAGCTGTTCTAATCTCATTGCTTATATTGGTATCCCCAGTTACATTAATTACTATTTCAGGATTTGCAGAAACAAGTTCACTAATATCTGTAAAAACAGGTATATTCCATTTCCTGGCAAGAACGACACCAGGTGCATCCTGCTTTTTTTCATACATTCCTACAAATTTAGTCTGCTGGTCCCCTTTTAGCAGAGAAATAATGGCACTCCCCCCGATGCCGCCACCTGCTATAGCTATCTTAAACATGCCGATACCCTTTTTTTAGCAAAAGACGCATCATTTTAATAAAATTGCCTGTTAATTCTGGATCCCATTGTCCTCGATACCGTTCAGATTCCATCAACTCTAAGGTTCCCTCAAATGTCCTTATAGCCCTATATGGCCTGATTGATACCATCGCATCGAATGAATCAAGAATTGCAAGTATCCGTGCTATCAGAGGAATATCTTGACTGGCCAGACAGTCAGGGAATCCTGAACCATCCCATCTTTCATGGTGAGACCTGATGCCAGGGAGTACTTCGCTCAGTGACACTAGGGGACGACATATATCTTCCCCGATTAAAGTGTGCTTCTTAATCATATCCCATTCATCTTCATTCAATTTTCCCTGCTTGCGCAGTATTGATTTACTCATGCCTATCTTGCCTATGTCATGTAGTATTCCTGCCTTTTTCAAAACTTCCTGGTCTTTATATGGAAATCCGAGGAATGATGCAAATTCTTTTGAAAGTTCACCAACCCTGGTTGAGTGCCCCTTTGTATAAGGATCTCTTGCCTCCATAGCAACAACCAGAGTAAGGATTATATTTTCTGAATGATCAAGCTCCTCATGCAACTCTCTGACTTTTAAAAGAGATTTTATTTTTGTAATTAATTCTGCAGTATCAAACGGCTTGCTTATAAAGTCATCTGCACCTGCTTCTAAACCTGTTATTCTACTTTTACTGTCAGTCAGTGCAGTAAGCAATATGATCGGGAAGAAATACTTGTCTGATAGAGTTTTAAGTTTTTTGCATAATTCAAAGCCATTTACTTCAGGCATCATAACATCAAGGATTGCTATATCAATAGGGTATTTATAAAAAATTTCTATTGCAGTCGATGCGCCTAACGCCTTGTAAACTATAAAACCAGCTTTCTGAAAAATGGCCTCCATTAATTCAAGGTTTGACTGCATATCATCAACAACCAGAATCGAGGGCATCTCATCTTTGATAAGGCCAAGGGAAGAAATCATACAGAAATTAAAGCATCAATGCATGGAAATGTCAAGAAATTTCTTTAAGAATAGAGGGTTATAAGGAAAAGTTAATTTTATTCTTAAATAAATTCAAATAAGCCTAATCCCTGAATAATAACAGCAGCAATGATTGTCAAGGTCATTTATAAATGACCTTTCTTTGCCATCATCAAAAAGGATTCTAACCAGGCAGGAACCGCCTAAAAGCATAGAGTGCTTCTCCTCAACAACAAGGCCCTTACCCCAGAAAAAAAACCGGCGATGTTCAACCCTGTCTCCAACTTTCAGATATAGTCTTGCACCCATTGTCAATTATAGACTATTTTTTGAAATTGTAATAATAAAAAATTGCAATAATAGTATTAATAAACGATAAGTGATTATTTCATCTCCAAATTTATTCGCTTAAAGAAATTCATCCTTACCACGGGGTTTGTTGCTAAAAATATCTCACCCACTAAGTTTAATTCATTAATCATTAATCATTAATCATTAAAAAAGTAAGGAGTAATAAGCAGGGTGCATGGGGCAGGGAGCAGGGCGAATCCTTCGACAGGGACCTCGAGTGAGCAGTTCGGCCTGAGCTCACTATCGAAGGCCTCGGTCCAACTCCTCAGGACTAACAAAGTAAGAAGTAAGCAGCAAGCACTGAAACGCAACGAGCATGGGGCAGGGAGCAGGGCGAAAAAAGCAATGGACAAAGAGTAAGGAATAAAAAGAACGCCATGCGCCTAGCGCCACGCGCCATGCGAAGAGTAAACGGGCATCGTAACCGTAAGACGTAAACTTTTATTTCGCAAAGAACAAGCAGTAGGCACTAAGCAAAATTAAAGACAGGCATAGCTTTACCCGCCTTAGGCGGGTAAAGGTAAAGACTAAAGAGTTCTCTATATATCAGAGCTTTTATTATTCCTGAACATTCTATTTTTTATGTGCGTAATAACTGCGTAGTAACCATCCAATGATTATGCCTATCAATAAAACCAAAAAGATTAATAACGAGCTTGAAAGAGAGAGCCCAAAAGAGAAAACTTATCTTCACGACATCAATATTCTGAACAATAAAAGTTTAAAGTAATACCAAATAGAACAAAAATGATTATCAGTTTAAATTTCATGCCTATGCTCCTTGCTGTTGTAGGAGCCATTATATTAATGTTTCTATTAGTCGTACTTCTCTGTTTATATTTTAACGATAATACACTATAGCATTAGATACTGAGCATAGCAATTATAAGAGGAATTAATCCCCAAAAAGTACCCTATCTTTTCATCTTATTTTCACTGAAATCATGCAAAAAGACTAAATTTTAGGCCTATATGCTTAAATTTTATAATTATTCACCATTTTCTTGTATTATTTATTTATAACTCTTATTTTTTCAATTTTTATCTAAATTTCACCTGTTTCTTAATGAAAAATGTTCCACGTGGAACATTTAGTGCCCTTTTTGAGAGAGAATTTGAAATGTTCCACGTGGAACATTCCCAAAAGTACATAATTTAAAAGGAAAAAAAGGCTTAAAAAGCAAAAAATTGGGCTCAAATATTAAAAACTAATATTAAATACTAAATACTAAAATTTTTATTGGTTACCATTTTCTGTAAATGTATTATAATAGTCTGCAAGTGACTAAAACTATAGCCATAGCCAATCAAAAAGGAGGGGTAGGGAAAACAACTACGGCAATAAATCTTGCAACCTCTCTTGCCCTATCCGGTGTAAATATACTTCTAATTGATGCTGATCCTCAAGGAAATTCAACCTCAGGGCTTGGAATTTCAAGAGACAGCCTTTACAAGTCATTCTATGATGTTATTTCAGGTAACTGCAACATTAATGATGTCTTGGTAGAAGTAGCTATTGACCATTTAACTTTAGTCCCGTCTAGTATTGACCTCCTCGGAGTTGAAATCGAGCTTATTAACAAGGAAGGACGCGAAAACATGCTTACATATGCCCTGTCAGAGGTAAAATATAGTTATCGTTATATACTTATTGATTGTCCTCCTTCCTTAGGTCTTTTAACCTTAAATGCACTTGTTGCTGCTGACTCTGTATTAATACCTGTTCAATGCGAATACTATGCACTTGAAGGGCTGGGTTTATTGACAAAGACTCTTAACCTAATAAGAGGATCTTTCAATTCTGAACTTGATATTGAGGGAATTTTATTAACAATGTTTGATACAAGAAACAGCCTTTCCCACCAGGTAGTAGCTGAAATCAGGAGATACTTTGGAGATAAGGTATATCAGACAATGATACCGAGAAATGTTTCCTTAGGTGAGGCCCCAAGTCATGGTAAGCCTGTTCTTCTTTATGATGCGCGGTCAAAAGGAGCACAAGGTTATATTTCTCTGGCAAAGGAGATATTAGATGAAAACGGCTTTAGGTAAAGGGCTTGATGCTCTAATTCCCACAAAGGGTGAAGAGGTTATATTTGTAGATGTAGACAGGATACGCCCAGGTAAACATCAGCCGCGCAAATCTTTCGATGATAAGGCATTAAAAGAGCTTTCAGCTTCTATTAAAAAGAAGGGTATTTTACAGCCTATTATTGTTTCAAGAACCGGCGACGGCACTTTTCATCTTATAACCGGGGAGCGGAGATGGAGGGCGGCTATGCTTGCTGATATAAAGAAAATTCCTGCACTTGTCAAGAATGTCGCATCTAAAGATTCACTTGAAATTGCCCTTATTGAAAATATCCAGCGAGAAGACCTTAACCCAATTGAGACAGCCGATGCATTTAACAGATTGCTTAAGGAATTCAATATGACTCAGGATGAACTGGCTGACAAGGTTGGTAAAGAAAGGGCGACAGTTACAAACTACCTGCGTCTTTTGAAATTGCCTGACGAGATAAAAACAATGCTTTCTAATGGTTCTTTAAGCATGGGCCATGCAAGAGCCCTGTTGTCTATCGAGGGACGAACAAATCAAATCGAGGCCGCAAGGAAAATCATCAATAAAAGACTGAGTGTCAGAGAAGCAGAATTATTATCCAAAAAAAGATCAAAACCGCTTGAAGTTAAAACTAAAAAAGATCCTGAGATCGTTGCACTTGAAGAAAAACTTATTAAACATTTAGGGACAAAGGTGCGCATTTTTTATAAAATAAAAAAGGGCGGAAAGATAGAAATAGAATATTACTCACTTGAAGAGCTTGACAGGCTTTTAGAGATTTTACTGGGATGAAGAATATTTTAATTACAGGACTTCCTGGTGCTGGCAAAAGCACACTTATAAAAAAACTCTCTGAAATTTTCAAAGAGTTTAATCCAACAGGGTTTTACACCTCTGAAATCAAGGAGAATAGTGTCATAACAGGTTTTGAGATTATAAGCCTTTATGGTGACAGCCGAACCCTTGCGCATGTAAATCTAAAATCCAAGCAGATTGTTGGAAAATACAAAGTCGATGTTAAGGGCTTCGACCACTTCCTTGAAAACATATTCTCTAAAGAGAAGAAAACAGGATTATATATCTTTGATGAAATCGGCAAAATGGAATGTAAATCCAAAAAATTTTCTAAGATCATAATCGGCCTTTTTAACTCAGAAAAGCCCGTTATTGCTTCTATTTCTGACAAAGGGACGGGCCTCATCAATGAAATTAAAAAGCGTGATGATATAAAGCTCTTTGAGATTACCCCTCATAACCACGAGCTGAAGCTTAAAGAATTGACAATGAAAATCAGGGACATCCTCTTAGATTAAGCATATAAGATTAAGGAAATACCCGGCGTGCCAATTAAAATAAGAACAGGGTTGGATCTTATCGAAAAGTCCTGGCCTAAACACCTTAAAAATACAAGAGTCGGCTTTCTTGTTCACCCAGCATCAGTAAACAGCCGTCTAGAACATGCCTCATCCATATCTTTAAACTCCAGAAAGTTCAAATTAAAGGCGTTTTTTGGGCCACAGCATGGAATAAGAGGTGAAACTCAGGATAATATGACTGAATGGTATGGCTACCGAGACAAAAAAACAGGTTTGCTGGTCCACAGTCTATATGGAAAAACCCGTAAGCCAGATCAACGTATGCTCAAGGGCATTGATGTAATGGTTGTAGACCTGCAGGATATTGGTGCACGTTATTATACATATGTATGGACATTGGCCCTTGTAATGGAGGCATGTCAAGACCTAAAAAAGGCTGTAGTTGTACTTGACAGACCAAATCCCATTGGCGGCCATATTATTGAGGGGCCGGTCCTTAAACCAGAGTATGCGTCTTTTGTGGGATTGCACCGTCTCCCTGTCAGGCATGGAATGACAATCGGAGAAATAGCTTCTTATCTAAATGAAGTATTCTATCCAGACCTTGACCTTTACGTATTTCCCGTTAAAGACTGGAAGAGAAAAATGTGGTTTGATAACACAGGTTTGCCATGGGTTCCTCCCTCTCCCAACATTCCTTCGGTCAATACTGCAACAGTTTATCCCGGCACCTGTCTTCTTGAGGGAACCAACCTTAGTGAAGGACGCGGTACAACAAGACCATTTGAGATGTTCGGTGCACCATTTATTGATCCAGACAACCTTATAAAAATGCTTAAAGAATTCAGGCTTCCAGGGGTTATCTTCCGTCCATTATTTTTCATTCCAACATTTCATAAATATTCTGGATTACTTTGCAGGGGTGCCCATATTCATATAATCGACAGAGAAAAATTTAAGCCTTTCAAGACAGCTGTCTCTATATTGAAAGCCTTAAATGACCTGTACCCGGATGAGTTTTCCTGGAGGAGTCCTCCATATGAGTATGAAGATATACTTCTTCCTATAGACATACTTGCAGGCACAGACAGATTGCGGAAAGATATCGAGAATGGAACCGATTTAAAAAAGATGGAAGCATGGTGGAATGATGATCTGATAGAGTTTGACAAAAAAATAAGAAGAAAATATCTTTTATATTAGTGGACAATATTAACGTATTCATTTTAGCAGCAGGATTGGGGGAAAGGCTCAGACCTATCACTAATCATATTCCAAAGCCTTTACTGCCAATCCTTGGAAAGCCTTTACTACAGGTTATACTCGATAGAATTTCATCTCTTCCCGTCAACAAAATAGGGATTAATATTCACTACAAATGGGAAATTATCAAAGACTGGGTACAGTCATCTTCTTACTCTAAAAAAATCAGATTATTTCTCGAAAATCCAATACTCGGTACAGGCGGAGCAATTAAGAATGCAGAGTCAATATTGAATGAATCTGTTTTTCTTGTACATAACTCTGATATTCTTTCAGATTTAAGTCTTCAGACACTGGTTGAAAAACATCTTTCATCGGGTAATTTGATAACACTCGCTGTACACGACGATAAAGAGTTTAATACCGTCTGGATAGATATGAAAGGTGAATTAAAATTTATCGGAAAAGCCTCCCATAAAATCCTCAACGAACTTCGCCAGGTTGCATTTACAGGTATTGCTGTATATTCTCCTGAGTTTATGAATTTCCTTCCTGAAGGGAATTCGAATGTTGTTGATGCATGGCTTAAAGCTGTATCTTCGGGCTTCAGTGTTGGAACAGTAGATTTTACTGGCTGTACCTGGACTGATATCGGAACTCCTGAAGCTTATTCCTCTGTTATTTTCAATAAATTAAAAGAAAACGGTGAGAATCTCTGCATTCATCCTTCAGTTGATTGCAGGAGAGTAGAAATAGATGGCTACACTGTAATAGAAAAGGGCAGCATTATTGAGGGAATAGCAAATTTCAGAAACTGTATCCTCCTTCCCGACTCTAAAATACCAGATCATTCAAATTTAGAAAATTCAATCGTCGGACCTGATTATATAATTAATATAGAAGAACCTTTAAAAATATCCCAGATTATGTTAAATAACTTAAAACAGGCTTTCTTATCCACGCCGGCTCTTGCATTATTCTTCAAGGGAATAGAAGAAATAACCCTGATCGGCACAGGCGGCTCTGATAGGAAATATTATAGAATCAGGGATCAAGGTAAAACAGCAGTCCTCATGGAATGCTCAATGAATGACACTGATTATCACCGGCATATAACTTATACAAAGTTCTTCAGAAAATACTCGGTACCGGTTCCGGAACTGTTTGGTGCGGATACTGAAAAAATGCTTGCATTATTTGAGGATCTTGGAGACCTTTCACTTTATTCCTGGCTTACATGCAGAAATGACAATGAACAAATAAAGAATATGTACAGAAATGTCCTGGATATAATCGTAAATCTACACACAAAAGTTACCTTCAATATCTCTGAATGCAACCTACTTGGTTCAAGAATATTTGACTATGAGCATCTCCGATGGGAAACCGATTATTTTACAGAGAGATTTGTCTGCGGATTAATCGGGGCAGATATAAAAGATCAAAAAAGACTGGATGAAGAATTCGAAGGCCTTGCAAAAAAAGTTGATTCCTTCAGGAAATCTGTAATTCACAGAGATTTCCAGTCCAAGAACATTATGATTACCAAGGGCAATATCCCGCGAATCCTTGATTATCAGGGGGCTAGGATAGGGCCTCCTGCATATGATATTGCATCTATTCTCTGGGATCCGTATTTCAGACTCGATGAGAAGATGCGCGTTCAGTTACTCGATTACTACATTGAAAAAATGAAGGATTCCCATGATAATAATTTTGATGAGGCTGATTTCCTGAATACAATTCTTCCGTGCAGGCTTCAAAGACACATGCAGGCCCTTGGAGCATATGGGTTTCTTGCAAAGGTAAAAGGCAAGTCGTATTTTCTGAAATATGTTCCACAGGCATTTCAATATCTTAAAGAAGAGACGGAAACCGTTAAAAAGGAATATCCTGTTTTATATGGGGTGGTACAAAATCTACAAGAAAAGATTAGATATTAATTTCGATGATATACAGAAGGCTATGGAAGACGTCTCAAGGGATGCCTTTGAATATTTCCTTGACATCGAGACTGGTGATGTCATAATACTATCCGTTGATATTTTAAACAGGGCTCAGGAGATTCTTGAAGATATTTACGATGAGGATATGGCAGAGTATGACGAGGTTGAATTATACGAAGAGAAGACAATACCAGAATGGATAGAAGACGAGATCGAACTGTCTCTGAACATATTGCTTTATGAAAGTGAACGCTTTGTGAAAATACCCGAGAGAAGTCCAAAGCACGGATATACCGCTATGAAGGAATTTATTGAAACTCTCACAGATCCTCAACTTAAGGTTAAGCTCAGTAGAATTCTTGATGGGAAAGGTGCTTTCAGAAGATTTAAAGATGCCCTTGAACAATATCCAAAAGAGCGAAAATTATGGTATGGTTTTAATGCAAAGGCCAACAGGCAAGTTATTGAAAAATGGCTTAAAACATTGGGGGTTGAGCCATCGGTTGATATTTAAATAGTTTATGACAATACGTCAACAGACAGAAGATCTCGAGAGGAAATTCCTTCATAAAAAGGCATGCCTGAGCGCACATAGTAAGGGCCGTGCCGTTAAAGAAAAGAAAGGTGAACTACGTACAGCTTTTCAACATGACCGTGACAGGATCATCCATTCGAAGGCATTCAGGAGACTTAAACACAAAACTCAGGTTGTACTTGCACCACAGGGAGACCATTACAGAACAAGGCTTACACATGTACTTGAGGTATCACAGATTGCACGCACAATAGCACGGGCGTTAAGACTCAATGAGGATCTAACAGAAGCTATAGCTTTAGGTCATGATCTTGGCCATACACCTTTCGGCCATGCAGGTGAAATAATACTGCGGGAAATTCATCCTGGAGGATTCGACCATTATGTCCAGAGTCTCAGGGTTGTTGATTTTCTTGAGCGCAATGGGAAGGGGCTTAACCTTACACATGAGGTAAGAAACGGGATTGTAAAACACTCCAAGGGTAAAGGGCTTATCATCCCTGATAAGAAGTCTGACCGTGCAGAAACCCTCGAGGGACAGGTTGTGCGTGTATCAGATTTGATAGCATATGTAAATCACGACCTTGATGATTCCCTTCGGGCGGAGATTATAAAAGAATCTGATATACCAAAAAAGATTATAAGAATACTCGGTGACACCCATGCAAAAAGGATCGATGTAATGGTAAAGGATTTAATTTACAGTTCTATCGAGTCAGACCTTGAAGAGATAAAAATGGCCGATGACATATCTTATGCTGCTTATACATTGAGAGATTTCCTTTATGACCGTTTTTATGAAAGTCCAAAAATTATCAAAGAATTCAAGAAGGCGAAAAAAATACTCCAGGACCTGTACGAATATTATTTAGAGCATATAGAAGAGGTCTTCAGGGACATACCGGCAGAAAAAAAGGTGAATAAACACCGCATGGTATGTGATTTCATAGCCGGAATGACAGACAGCTTCGCACTAATGACATATGAAAGGATCTTCATGCCCCAGCAATGGACTGTTCTGTAATCTCTAAAGCTTACTTACAATTAAATACCTTTATATTTTAGGATCATCTCCCGTTTGCTTGTCAGAAAAGCAATTTAATATCTAATCCTCAATCTTCAATTACAGATCTCCTTACTCCTCACTTTTTACCTTTACCTGTACCTCCTTATCCTATGATTTTACACTTGCCAACTCCATTTGCAAATGGTACAGTTTTTGGGGGAAAGGTCAATAGAAACACTTATAAGATTAGGGTCTACAAAGGACAGGGCATTTATTTGAGAACCGTTACAAATCGATATTATGTGAGGAAGACAGGTATTTATTGGCATTGATAAGGTATATACACCTGAATCCAATCAGGGCCAGGGTAGTAAAGGGTGTAGAAGAACTGGGCAGTTATCCATGGAGCGGCCATGGTGCAATAATTGGGAAATATGATTATAAATGGATGGATACAGAATATGTATTGAGGCAATTTGCATCGAAGAGAAGATCTGCGAGGAAGGAATATAAGAAATTCATAATTGAAGGACTAAACGACGGACGTAGTGCTAAGTTAACAGGAGGAGGTCTGATACGGAGTCTCGGCGGGTGGTCGCAGGTTGTATCGAAAAGGAGGAAAGACAGAAAAGTAGAATCTGATGAAAGGATACTTGGAAGCAGTGATTTTGTAAATAGCATATTGAAGGAGACAGAAGAAAGACAGATGCGCCGGTTGAAGTTGCGTCTTTCAGGCAAAGGCATTGAAGACATAATAGAGGAAGAATGTACAAAGAGACATATTAGTCCACTTGAGTTAAAATCTGGCAGTCGGAGGAATAAGATTAGTCATGCTCATGCAATTATTGCATACAGGTGTATGGAGGAGGTAGGTATAACAACTGCTGAGATTGCCAGACACTTAGGAGTTAACACATCTGCAATAACAAAAGCTATTGCTAGAGTGGAAAAGAAGGATAGTAGATAAGTTATTCACATTAGGAAACAACGTCCCTCTCAATCCCTTTCAACTTACTCCGGCTACTGCTTCTTTAGGAAGAATGAAAGTCATTTTGCGCATCTTGCGCATATCAATATATTTATTTTTGCTTTCGTCAGATTCCTCTTTCTGTCTTCTTTTAGCAGGAAATTTTTCCCTGTTTTTTCTGTTTAGCATTTTAATCATTTTAACTCCTAGTACCGGTGAAATATTTGTTGTTCTATGATACGGGGAGACGATGGTCTCCCCGTGTTCACTTTGGACTTAATCCTCTCCTCCTAATACAGCAACATAGACAGCTGAGTTTCCGATAGCATTTACAACAACGCTAACCCCTTTTGTTATTTCACCAATAACCTTTGCATCTTTGGCAATACTAAAGGTATGTGTGCCATCCTGGTTCTCAATAGTTATGCTTTCCCCAGGCAAATAACTTACTACAGTCCCATCCAATGAAACTTTTTCAGCAGTAAGTGCCAGAACCACAGATGGAGCAATTATTGCAACAATGATAATGGCTGCCATTGCTTTTTTCATGATTTTCACCTCCTTTTTAAGTTGATATTTCATATGCGCTGCCCGGATATGGAAAGATTTTCCCGTCATCAGTGCAACCTCATTAAGAGATATTCAGCCTTCAAAGTTGACTTAAAATCATCCTCATGTAACGAAGTCAAATTACTATTAATAGTCAGAAAACCTGTATTATCAAACCTCTCATAATATACAGCTAACATTGTCCCCCCTTAAACATATTTAAGTAACAGGATTTATTATTCCTGATGTCTATTTGAAACTTAATCTTTGCTGAATATTGAATACACAAGCAACTGATTATAATTCCCGTAAAATCTGCCTTAAATTTCATAACAAAATTTATGCCAGAATAGAGGGAAATATTCTTTTGATGTTTTTTAAATAAATTTCTTATTAAAACAGACAACTTAAATTATAAAAGGCAAGGTATTGATGATATTTAACAGGTTGATTTATGTAACATGATACATATTTGAGTCACTACAGTATTGTGCCAAGCCACAACCTGTATCTGTTCATGTTTAGTTCATCTCCCAGTTAGTTGTTTAAACTAAGAATATTTCTCGACCACTCTTCACATTTCTGATTGCGGACCTTGCCTGCCAGCAGGCAGGTTGCGGATTGCGGACATAAAGTCACGTTGGGCATAAAGCTCCATTGGAGCGACACCCCTTTTCAGGAGTGCTGATTTCGGATTCCTGATTCTTTTAAATCCCAAATCCGAAATCTAACTCTGTGCCTCTCTACGAGTCAAAAATAATTAATATTGTCCCCTGTCCAGTGTTCTATACTGTATAGCCTCAGAGATGTGGTGGGACATTATAAATTCTGACAATTCAAGGTCAGCGATTGTGCGTGACAGTTTCAGGATTCTTGTATACGCCCTGGCTGAAAGACCAAGTTTATGCATTGCTGTCTCAATAAGTCTCTGGGCATCATCTTCCAGCCTGCAGTACTTTTTTATATGCCTTGTCTTCATCTGGCCATTGCAGTAGATCTTATCCCTTTTGAATCTCTCAAGCTGAAAATCCCGAGCTTTAACTACCCTTTTTCTTATCTTCGCTGACTTATCACCTGAGAATTTTGCCGATAGATCCTTGTACGGAACAGCCGGCACTTCAATATGTATATCTATCCTGTCAAGGAGAGGCCCTGATACCCTTCTTCTGTAACGATATATCTGGCCATGTGTGCATGTACACTGGTGTTTTGGATCTCCCAGGTATCCGCATGGGCATGGATTCATAGCGCAGACAAGCATGAATGAGGCAGGATAGGTAATTGATGCCACCGCTCTTGAAACAGTCACTTCGCCATTTTCTATTGGTTGTCTTAAAACCTCAAGGACGTTCCTCTTGAACTCAGGAATCTCATCCAGAAACAAGACACCATTATGCGAGATGCTCACCTCGCCAGGTTTTGGAATCTGTCCTCCTCCTATCAGCGCAACATCCGAAATTGTGTGATGCGGGGACCTGAAGGGCCTTATCGCTAACAAAGGCTGTCCGTCTTTTAACAGCCCTGCAACACTATGAATCCTGGTTGTCTCCAGTGCCTCATCAAATGTCATACCCGGAAGGATAGTTGGCAGGCGTTTTGAAAGCATTGTCTTCCCTGAGCCGGGCGGCCCGATCATCAGGACGTTGTGGCCGCCTGCTGCTGCAACTTCTAATGCGCGTTTTGCGTGTTCCTGGCCTTTAACTTCTGAGAAATCATCTTCATAGATTGAATAATCCTTCATTGTTTCTGATATATCAGTTCTGTACGGCTCAATTTTTTTCTCTCCCCTTAAAAGACTTACCACATCCGGCAGGTTTGAGATGCCTAACACCTTTACTCCATTCACAACAGCCCCTTCCGCAGCATTTTCAACAGGCAGAATGATTCCCCTTAATCCGTTATCCCTTACCATAAGTGCCATGGAAAGCGCACCTCTTACGGGTTTAATCATTCCATCAAGGGAAAGCTCCCCTGCAAGTAAATATCCCTCAATAGCATCTTCCCCGATCAATCCCTCTGAAGCAATAATCCCTATTGCTATCGGAAGGTCAAAAGAGGACCCCTCCTTCTTAAGGTCTGCAGGTGCAAGGTTGACTGTAATCTGCTTTAAAGGAAAATTAAAACCAATATTTTTTAATGCGGCCCTTACCCTGTCACGGCTCTCTTTTACTGCCGCATCTGGAAGGCCAACCATGGAAAAATGGGGCAAACCACGAGTGGAGATATCCACCTCGACCTCAACTTTATGGGCTTCTATACCTATAACACTTGCACTTAAAACTTTTGAAAGCATCGCATTATAATCCAAGTAGATTTTAAATAGACCCCGTAGAAAGCAAGAGGTGCTTTACGAGGTAGAGAAGCTTAGCATTAATATATAATAAAGGGCAAGAAGATGTTTTCACTCCGTTAGAGAAAAATATTTCTGACAGTCAGAGCTTCCTAAAGGGAGTACCTTTAAACAGAAAAAAACAGAATATTGCAAAAAAGGAAAACGACGTTTTATTATTAACAGAAAAGACGGATTGAACTTTCAGGAGGTATGATGAGAAAAACAGTTCATTTTTTATCTGTCGTAGTAATATTATTTATCATCCTGATCACTGTATCTTGCGGTAAGGAAGAGGTTATTAAGCCGGTCTCTGAGGAGTCAAAGCTTACCCTTGAGGCATTTGCTCTTTCTGAGACAATAAAAAATGCATATACAGAGAGCAATATTATTGCACTACAAAAAAATTCTACTGAAGAGGGCTATAACTATATAACAGCCAATAAAAAATCCTTTGACAGCGTTGAACTCACTTTTACACCAAGATGGGCAGAGATAGAAGATACAAAGATCTATTTGAACATTGCATGGAAGAGCAGATGGATTATCCCGGGAGGCATTGCAGAAGATAGAGGCATGGCTGTCTTTATCATGGAAGGCAAACCCTTGAAACTGACAAAGATTTTAAGGGCCAATCCATTTGTCTGTCCTGATTATTAAGATCTGAACTTAACTGCACGAGCTGCAGGAACTCTTGTTGCAGGAGTTACAGCTGGCAGATGAGCCAGCAAAAGGCTTTTCAACACCGCTCATTCCGAATATTGAAAACTTTTTTTGGATATCCCCGGATGAGCATTTAGGGCAATTTACAGCCTTATTACCAAAAACAAGCTTTTCGAATTCTTCCCCGCATTTATTGCATTTATATTCGAATATAGGCATTTATTTCTTTTAAACCCGCATATTATTTTGGTTTCTTCTTTCTCTTCATTTTCCCTTTAGGTACTTTTTCCCAATCCTTCAAGAACTTTTCAAGACCAATATCTGTCAGGGGGTGTTTAATCAATTGTGTTATAACCGAATAAGGGATTGTTGCAATGTCAGCTCCCATCAGTGCAGCATCAACAACATGGAGTGGATTTCTTATACTGGCAACAATTACTTCAGTTTCGAACATATAATTTTCATATATATCTACGATCTCTCTAACAAGGTACATCCCGTTATGACTAATATCATCGAGACGGCCGACAAAAGGGCTAACATAGTTTGCCCCTGCCTTGGCTGCGAGAAGGGCCTGAGTGGATGAAAAAACCAGTGTTACATTTGTTCTTATACCAATATCCGACAATTTATTTACTGCCTTGAGCCCTTCTTCAATCATCGGTACCTTGATTACAATATTTTTGTGGATTTTTGATAAGGATTTAGCCTCTTTTATCATTATATCTGCAGAGACACCAATAACCTCAGCATTTACAGGACCATCGACAATGTTACAGACAGTCTTTAAGATCTTGAGCGGGTCTTTACCCTCTTTTGCTATCAGTGAAGGATTTGTTGTAACTCCGTCAATAACACCGAGATCCCAAGCCTTCCTAATTTCCTCAACATTAGCTGTGTCAATAAAAAATTTCATGGCCACCTCTCCAAATATAATGATTTCATTTATTATAACGAAAAAAGAAGAATTTTTGTCTGCATTAATATGCTATTCTTTACTGGAATTCAAAAGAACCTGCATGCTAAAATAGACCATCTTTTTAAATACGGAAATAAATATCTATGGCCGAAGTAGTCCCTTTTAAGGGAGTCCTTTATAACATACCTCGGATTTCAGAAATAACGGGAGATGAATTATTTGCTCCTCCTTATGATCTTATTACGCCTGAATATCAGGATGAGCTGTACAATAAAAGTCCCTACAATATAGTAAGAATAGATTTTGGGAAAGAATTCCAGAACGATAACGGAAATGAGAACAAATATACAAGGGCAAAGGCACATCTCGAGAAGTGGTTGAAGGAAAAAGTTCTGATAATCAGCGAACAGCCCTGCTTTTATGCCTATGAGATATCATACAAGATAAGGGACGAAGACAAAAAGCTAAGAGGCTTCCTGGGACTTGTAAGACTCGAAGATCTTGGCAAGGGGAATATCTACCCACATGAATGTACGCACTCAAAACCGAAAAAAGACAGGCTCTCTCTTTTAAGAGTATGCGATGCAAATGTCAGCCCTATATTTTCACTTTATAATAGTCGGGAAAAAAAGGCTTCAGCAATACTCTCCGATATATGCAAAACTATACCTCGTATAGAAGCAAATGATATTAACGGTTCCATTCACAGGCTGTGGGTGATAAAAGAAACGGAACAAATTAATTCTATAAGAAAAGAGCTTGAGGACAAGGCTATATACATAGCAGACGGGCACCACCGGTATGAGACTGCCTTGGATTATCAGAAAGAGATACTAGAAAAAGAGGGCTTGTCAAATAACATGAGACCGTGCGATCATGTCTTGATGTTCCTTGCAAATATGTCTGATGAAGGCCTGACGATCCTTCCCACTCACAGACTTGTAAAAAATATTCCCGGGGATTTTTTAAAACTCCTTTCAGCTTACTTTGAAGTAGAGAAGGTATCTGGCATTTCTAATGTAGCAGATACAATTGCGAACAGAAGAAATACTCTGGGTTTTTATAAAGGCGATGCTGATGGATGGTATGTCTTGCATTATAAGGATAAAGACCTTATGGATATACCACATGCACTTAGAATTCTGGAAGTTACTATTCTTCACGAGTTGATACTCAAAAAACTAATTCATGCTGATGATGTTGCTTATGAAATGGATATTGATAAGTCTATTCAGCTTGTAAAAGAAAAACAATTTGACGCAGTATTTTTCCTTAATCCTACGCGGGTTGAGGATGTTGAAAATGTTGCCCTTGCCTGTTTAAGAATGCCACCTAAATCAACATTTTTTTACCCCAAGCTTTTAAGTGGTATAGTTTTAAATATCTTCAAAAATACTTTTTAAGGGAGGTTCTCATGTCATTACGCGTAGCAATAAATGGTTTTGGCAGGATTGGGAGAAATTTTCTTAGATCGTGTAAAGGATATAAAGATTTTGAAATCGTTGCAATAAATGATCTTACAGATGCCCATACTCTTGCACACCTGCTTAAATATGATTCTGTGCACGGAATTTTTGACTCAACCGTCCTGGCTACAGATGATGGTATCACTGTCGATGGGAAAAAGATAAAAATCTTTGCTAATACAGATCCTGAGAAAATTCCATGGAGAGACCTCGAAGTTGATATAGTTATAGAATCAACAGGAATATTTACTGGCAGGGCATCTGCCTCAAAACATCTCGATGCCGGCGTTAAGTGGGTAATTATCTCAGCTCCTGCAAAAGAGCCGGATATCACCGTATGTATGGGAGTCAATGAGGAAACATTCGATATAACTAAACATAAAATAATATCCAATGCCTCTTGTACCACCAACTGCCTTGCCCCTATTGCAAAAGTACTGCATAATGAATTCGGCATAATCAGAGGATTGATGACCACAATACATTCTTATACGAATGACCAGAGGATCCTGGACCTCCCACACAAGGATTTAAGAAGGGCACGTGCCGCTACCCTTTCGATGATACCAACAACAACCGGTGCTGCAAAGGCAGTCGGACTTGTTCTGCCTGAACTGAAAGGGAAACTTGACGGCATGGCAATAAGGGTGCCGACCCCTAATGTTTCAGTAGTAGACCTTGTTGCAGAACTTAAAAAAGACACAAACACTGAGGAGGTAAACGCTGCACTTAAGAAAGCTTCGGAAGGTGCTCTGAAAGGTATCCTCCAGTATACAGAGGACCCGATTGTTTCTATTGATTGCAATGGCAATGACTACTCTTCTATTGTTGATGCTAAACTTACAAAGGTTATGGAAGGCAGAATGGTTAAAGTCCTTTCATGGTATGATAATGAATGGGGATATAGCTCTCGGCTCAGAGACCTGATAATTTATATTATCAAGAACAGAGGTTAATTATCGATGATAGTTAAAAATGAGTCAAATACAATGCCAATTAAAGATATTCTTAACAAGCTTTCAATCGAAGAACTGGACATTAAAGGGAAGCGAGTTTTTATAAGGGCTGACTTTAATGTTCCAATCGATGATAATCTCAGGATAACAGATGACCGGAGAATACGTTCTACACTTCCGACAATTAATTACGCTATTGATGAGGGAGCTAAAATCATACTTTCCTCGCATCTTGGAAGGCCCAAGGGTAAAGCTGATCCGAGATTCAGCCTGGCCCCTGTTGCAAAAAGGCTTCAGAGGCTTCTCAACAAAGAAGTTATTTTTGCACATGACTGCATAGGTCCACATGTTGAAAGCACTGTTTCAAAAATGAAAAATGGCGATGTCATCCTTCTTGAAAACCTGCGGTACCATTTGGGAGAGGAAAAAAATGATGAGAGTTTTGCCAAAAGCCTGGCAAAACTCTCAGACTTTTATATAAACGATGCGTTCGGCGCAGCTCACAGGGCACATGCATCCATCGTAGGCATCCCGAAATATTTAACCTCAGCAGCAGGTTTTCTGATGAAGAAGGAAATAGAATATCTAAAGGGCATTGTAAATAATCCTATAAGACCTTTTGTATCAATCCTTGGCGGTGCTAAAGTCTCGGGAAAGATTGGAGTACTTGAACATCTTGAGACAAAAGTTGACAAGGTTTTAATAGGCGGCGGCATGGCGTTCACTTTTATCAAGGCAATGGGATATGAGGTCGGAGATTCATTAGTAGAAAGTGATATGCTTGAGACTGCACAGAGGATCAGGAAAAAATTAAAAAACGCCGGCATAAAATTCTACCTGCCTGTGGATTGTGTCATTGCTCAGACTCTTGAGCCAGGCGCCGAGACAAAAATAGTTCCTACTTTAGAGATACCTAAAGGCTGGAGGGCCCTTGATATCGGACCCGCTACGGTTAAACTTTTTTCAGAGGCACTCGCAAATGCAAAAACAATACTGTGGAACGGGCCTATGGGGGTATTTGAGATCGATGCATTCTCAAGAGGAACGTTTGCAATTGCCCATTCAGTTGCTGATGCGTATGCACTGACAATTGTCGGTGGCGGAGATACTGACCTCGCAGCACACAGGGCTGGCGTGTCAGATGCGCTTTCATTTATCTCCACTGGCGGAGGTGCAGCACTTCAGCTTCTGGAGGGGAATGAATTGCCAGGAATAGCAGCACTAACAGATAAAAAAACAGAGAGTATATAATAAATTCACGCCAGCTTGAGCATAGAATCAGAGAACTTATACGGTAGTTTCTCGTTAGCGTGAGAAAGTATACCTCTTTTAATTTCTACAACAGAAGGGTTTTTGCATTCGAATTGTTCTATCAAAAATGATACCGCAACTTCCGGTTTTATTACATCTCCACACGTAAAGATATCTACAGCTGCATAAGAATACTCTGGCCATGTATGGATAGATAAATGTGATTCTGCGATAACTACCATGCCGCTTACACCAAAAGGATTAAATTCGTGGAAGGATATATCTACAATTGTTGCCTTGGCTTCTTTTGCCGCAGCAACCATGACATCTTTGACCCTGTTAAGGTCCTTCAGAATCTCGGAATTACAATCCCTCAATTCCACCAATAAATGATTACCTAAAGCATACAATCCTCTACCCCCCTTCTGTATTAAAATAATTTAGAGATTATATACTCTCTTAAGCTAAAAATCTTACAGCAAAAATAATATGCTTGTCAAGAAAAAATGCCCCGCTTTATTATATTTTTTCCAAAAAGATAAAAAAATTTTAAATACCACCTTTTGCAAATAAAAAAAAATATAAACCGCTAGGGTATAACTTTATTCAACTGATATTCCACAATTCCTGATGCACCTGCTTTTTTCAGCTTTGGAATAAGGTCACATATAATCTTTTCATCAATTACTACATCAAGGTCATACCATCCTTCATCAGAGAGTACGGATATAGTTGGTGAATGCATTGCAGGCAAAAGGCTTATAACACGCTTCAGATCTTTTCTAGGGACATTCATCTTAAGCCCAACCTTATCTTCAGCAGCAAGGGCGCCCCTTAAGAGCATGACTATGTTTTCTATCTTCTGCCTTTTCCATTTATCTTTCCAGGCCTTTTTGTTTGCTATGAATCTTGTGCTAGATTCGAGTATTATCTCAACTATCCTGAGATTATTGGCTCTTAATGAAGTCCCTGTTTCAGTAAGCTCCACTATAGCATCTGCAAGATAAGGTGGCTTAACCTCTGTAGCACCCCACGAAAAGTCTATTTCGGCCTTGATATTCTTTGATTTAAGATATCTCTTAGTAAATCCTACAAGCTCTGTCGCTATTCTTTTGCCGTTCAGGTCTTTTATAGTTTTAATTTTTGAGTCATTTGGTACAGCGATTACCCATTTAACAGGTCTAAGCCCTTCCTTCGCATAATTTAATTCAGCAACTTCTCGAACATCTGCCCCCTGCTCCATTATCCAGTCATAGCCGGTAAGTCCACAGTCAAGAATACCGTTCTCTACATATCTTGCCATTTCCTGTGCCCTTATTAACATGGATTCTATCTCGCTGTTATCAAATAAAGGATAATATGAACGGCTTGAAACAGTAATTTTATAACCTGCTTTTCTAAAAAGTTTAATGGTAGATTCCTGTAGGCTTCCTTTTGGAAGTCCGAGTTTGATAATCTTTCTTTTAGATTTCATTTAATTTTCCTTCTCTAATTATTTATTATTATCTTTTGTTGTTTATTTAATTAAGTTTTCAGAGTCTTCCGCCTGCGCACCCTTATAGTGTTTGCATGCGCTTGTAATCCTTCAATGTCTGCAATCGTCTCAACAACCTTTGATATCCTCATAAATCCTTTCTTCGTAAAGCCCAAGAGGCTTGAACGTTTCTGGAAGTCATAAACACCAAGAGGCGAAAAGAATCTTGCAGTACCTCCTGTGGGCAGGGTATGGTTTGGACCTGCAGAATAGTCTCCGAGAGATTCAGGTGACCACGGCCCTAGGAATATGGCACCAGCGTTTTCTATTAATTGAAGAATATCTATTGGTTTTTCAGTCATTATTTCGAGATGTTCAGGTGCTATATGATTGGAAAACTTGATAGCATCATCTAAATTTCTTGTTACTATTATAGCTCCGTAATTATCAATAGAGGACTTTGCAATCTTTTTTCTCCTGAGCCTTGACAGCTGTATTTTGACTTCTCTGGATACATTATTAGCAAGGTCATTAGAATTTGTAATAAGAATAGCCGAGGCGAGTTCGTCGTGTTCTGCCTGGCTTAAAAGGTCTGCAGCTACAAATGATGCATCTGCAGAGTTATCAGCAATTATAAGTATCTCGGTCGGCCCAGCAATCATGTCAATATCAACTGCACCGAAAACCATTTTTTTTGCTACAGCTACAAAAATATTGCCCGGACCTACAATCTTATCAACTTTTTTAATACTCTTTGTTCCATATGCCATTGCACCGATAGCCTGGGCACCACCTATTTTATATACCTCCCTGACATCAAGCATTTTTATAGCAGACATTACATAAGGATTTATCTGTCCTCCCGGTGCTGGTACACACACTACTATCTCTTTAACGCCTGCAACCTGTGCAGGAATAACATTCATCAATACTGTTGAAGGATATGCAGCCTTTCCACCGGGAATATAAACACCAACTCTTTTAAGTGGCCTTATAATCTGCCCTAGTATCGCCTCTCTTTCAGCAAAAGACCAGGATTTTTCGGTTTGCATCTCATGAAATTTTCTTATTCTCTTTACTGAAAGCTCAAGTGCCTTTACTACTTTTGGATCTGCTTTATTCGAAAATCTGGTTATCTCAGAAGAGCTTAACTTTAGCTTTACGGCTTTTTTATAATCGTATTTACGAGTATATTTCAGTATAGCTCTGTCTCCATTTTCTTTAACATCTTTCAGGATTCCCCTGACCGTATGTTTTACAGAGTGTTCATTCTCTGAATTACGTAATAACATACTCTTTAAGAATTCAGATATCTCGTTATTCTTTCTTATTATTTTCATTTGGTTTAATTCTATCGATTTATAGTTTAATTATTCAAGTTTTTTTAGGAAGTAGCCTTGCAAGCAACTTATTTGACATCTTCTTTATTCTTAAGTAAAGTTTTAATATGGCTAGCAAGAGCCGGAAAGAAAGGCCTTCCATTATTGAGGAGATAAAGAAAAAAAACCGGCTTTTTACCGCGATTATAATCTTTGTAATTGCAACTCTCTTTGCAGTAATTATAAGATATTTGTTCCATCCTGTTTCTTCATACCTTGCTTTTCTGCCTGAGATCTCGGTCACTTTAATAATAGGTATAGTCTTTATCCTTACCTTGATAGGTCTGAATATCTCAATTATGCTATCAAAACAGACAGTGCGCATCATAGAGGATTACAGCAACAGGTTTGAGAAGATACTTAATATAACAAGGGATCTAACGGAAGAGCTTTACGGAGATATTCTCCTTGATAAGATAATGGATTATGCAATGACCATAACAAAATCTGAGGCAGGATCGATTTTATTGCTCGACAGCGAAAACAAACTGACATTTAAGATTGTAAGGGGAGAAAAGACATCAAAGCTCTTAGGAACTTCGATAGAAAAAGGAAAGGGCATTGCTGGCTGGGTAGCGGAAAAAGGTATTCCTGTTCGTATATCAGACGCTTCCAACGACACAAGATTCAACAGTCACATTGATGCAATGACAGGTCTTAAGACAGAATCAGTTCTCTGCGTGCCTTTAAAAACAGAATCCGAAATTGTTGGCGTTCTGGAACTTCTGAACAAAAAAGGCGGTTATTCCTACAGGAAAAGAGACGAAGAGATTATTATTTATCTGGCAGACCAGGCTGCAATTTCAATAATAAAAACAAAATTTTATGAGGATCAGAAGAATTTTGAGATTCATATTACAGAAATGCTGCTTGAAGCCACAGATTTCCAAATTCCTGAAAAAAGCGGCCATGCGAAAAGGGTTGCAAGATACAGCAATATAATTGCAAATGCCCTTAATATGTCAGACAAGGAAAAGAAAAAGCTTTACTTTGCCTGCCTTCTTCACGATATTGGCTTTTTAAAGATCCAATCTGATGAAGCGTTCAAGAAAGAAGAGTACATGAGACACCCGGTTCTCGGATATGAAATGATTAAGCCTATTAACTTCTATGCCGATATAGCCCCCATTATTCTGCACCACCACGAAAGATATGACGGTTATGGATACCCTTCAAAATTGAAAGGTGAGGATATCCCTCTGGAGGCTAGGATAATTGCAATTGCTGATGCCTTTGATACAATGACAAACAATACGTCATACAAAATTCCGATGAACTTCGAACTTGCAAAAACTGAACTGCAACGTCATTCAGGCAGTCAGTTTGATCCTAATCTGGTAGAGTTATTTGCTAACAATATTACGCCTGAACACATTCAATAGAGGACAAAACATCTACAAAAGGCAGGCCGCAGAGTGCATAGCGCAATAGGTTACGTCATACGGTAACGACGCCCGTTTACTCTTCGCATGGCGCATGGCGTTCTTTTTATTCCTTACTCTTTGTCCATTGCTTTTTTCGCCCTGCTCCCTGCCCCATGCTCGTTGCGTTTCAGTGCTTACCCCTTACTCCTTACTCCTTACTTTTTTGTGACTAAAAGGAACGGGTAAAAGAATTTATTAGTAACTATTTGGAGATGGATCATATATACTTATTGCTGGTTAATATCCTTATGGTGTTATCTTGCAGATTAATTCTTTCTCGAAAATCTCTTTAATCCTTGTTTTATCATTATCTATCTTATAGATATCAAGTGCCTTCGATGCCAGTTCATCTGCTTTCTTATAACCGGCCTTTCTCGCATCATCAATAATTGTCCAGTCCTCTGTCTGTGTAAACCTCTGAAAGGCACCCAGTATTTCAGGAAAAATTAACTTCCTGAACCCGCCGAGAAATGAGATGTAGAATCCCAGCGAGCCTTTTCTTTCTTTCTCTATTATCTGAACGAGCATGCCTTTTTCAGAAGTATCAGAAAGGATATCTTTTATTCCACGAATAAAAAATTCCAACCTCCTGTTCTGTATGTCAATAAGCATTTCCTTCCACTCATCTCCGAGTCTTTTGCCTTCAAACGCCTCTCCTATTTCATGATATATATATGTCTCCAGCTCTTTTTCAGTAATTTTCTGGATTTTATTATAGACATCTTCTGATGTCTGATCTTCAGAATATACACTGTAATTAGAGAATGCATATGAAAGTGCACCACCGTTCTTTTTACATCCCATTTCTTCAAACTTATCCCATAACATTACTGATAAGACATCCTTTCTGGCATATATTGTGGAGTCCTGAAGCATTGCCGGATAAGCAGATAAATCCCGTGCCAATTCTCTACCCGAGATATAAATCTCATACTCATCTATGACCTCGTCAGAAACAAGTTCTGCGAGGAAAAAGGTAGGCTTCATATAGGCACCATAGCCTGCACCATATATAATGCCTTCTTTTTTCACTACCGCATTTATCTTCTCGACCTCAAATGGGCCAAACTTATGACCGCCAATAACAATAATATCAAAGTCTTTATTTTCAAGCCTCTCCCACAGGTCTTCCTTCTCAGAGATCCATTCTACAAGGTCTTTCTGTGATATCCTTTCCCAGGGATTTAAACCATTTTCACTACGAAACAGCTCCCTGAGTCTCAATAAGAGACCGCATACAGTATATGTGCCCCAGCTTTTTGCATCAGACAGATCGCAGTTTGCCTTGACCTGAGAAATTAACCTGCCAACATTAATATTTGACATCTTCTCCCTTTTTCTTACATTTTATCAAAAGACTGCTTTTCTTGACTAAGAAAATTGATGAAGCTCCATATATGATTAGATATATAAAATTAATGATAGAGTACGATGGTACCAGCTACAATGGTTGGCAGTCACAAAAGTATGGCAGCACAATACAGGACAATATAAGGGAAAAGATAGCTGGTATTACAGGGGAGGATGTCATACTTACAGGTGCGGGTAGAACCGATGCCGGCGTTCATGCATTGGGTCAGGTAGCAGTTTTTTCAACACAATCAAAACTGACTGCCGATACTATAATGAGGGCACTAAATGCAAAATTGCCAAGAGATATCAGGATTCTGTATTCCGAAGAAACAGACAGCAAGTTCAATCCAAGATACAGGGCTAAAAGAAAAATCTATTTTTACATTATTTCAATGAACAGAAATCTTTCGGCATTCCTCTACAGGTATGTATGGGACATAAAAACACGGCTAGATATCGACAGCATGAAGGAGGCTGCCAGTATTATTCTGGGAGAACATGACTTTTCATCCTTCAAGGGTTCAGGCTGCAATTCGAAAAATGCAGTAAGAAAAATTCATCTCCTGGATATCTCCAGGCTTGAGGAAATAATCTTTATGACAGCAAAGATTAAAGGAGATTTTATCAAGATTCGAATTGAGGCAAATGCCTTTCTAAGACATATGGCGAGGAATATAGTTGGAACTCTCGTTGAGGTAGGAAGAGGGAAAATACCGCCCGAAAGAATAAAGCATATTATAGAATCCCGTGACAGAAGGTTAGCGGGTCCCACTGCTCCTGCAAGCGGACTCTTTCTTGAAAAGATTATATTTTAAATTACCACAATTTTTATTTTATTATCTGATATTGAATAAAGCAGTCAACCTGTCAAATTCCCTAAGTTTGTCCGATCCGTACTTTTTAATCTTCTGCCTCACCTCATCCAGAGATATTTCTCTATGAAGTGAATTTTTCTTTTTAGAAAAGAATTTATCTGCAAGGCAGATAATCTTCTCTTCAACTGAAACAGGCATCATGTCCCTTCTGGGTAGAGGGAGATTCTGCTGCTGAATATCTTTTATGCTAAATCCGATACCTATGTGCCTTTCGCATACCAGTGCATGTTTGGGCATATCCTCATTTTCAAGGAGCTCCCTGCCGAGATAGCCATGACATATATATTCTTTATTGCCGTAACATCCTATTCCTGGTTCATTAGTCAAAAAAATCCCTATGTCATGAAGCATTGCAGCCTCTTCTATGAATAATTCATCAGGTTTAAGATGTTTTACCCTGTTTGCTATTTCAAGGGCTTTCTGAGTAACCATTCTGCTGTGCTCAAGAAGTATGTTGTATGCCAGGGAATCTTTTTTGTAATACTTACTAATAATTTCTATGGTATCCATCTGTTATAGTCAATTGTCAATGGTCATTACTCATTTGTCAATAGTAACTGGTTATAAAAAAAGTAGGCAGTAGGAAGTATGCAGTAAGCAGTAAAAGGCAAAAATCAAAGGAAAGTAAGGAGTAAGGGGTGAGGAGTGAATAGTAAGAAGTAGGAAGTAAGCAGTAGGCAGACCTCGGCGAAGAGAAACCTCGCATAATCTCAATCAAAATCAGTATTTCTTAAAAAAGTAGTTTACTTCATATAAAATAACTTGACAAACTTAGACTAAACTTGTATGATATGAACAATAAAGGAGAAAGATATCATCTGTGAAGGATTATTACAAGATACTTGGAATAGACAAAAAAGCCTCACAGGAAGAGATTAAAAAGGCCTATAGAAAACTTGCGCGAAAATATCACCCTGACCTGAATCCAGGAGATAAAGGTGCCGAGCGTAAATTCAAGGAGATTAATGAGGCTTATGAGGTCTTAGGCGATGGGAAAAAGAAGGCTGAATATGATCAGTTCGGGAGATCCCCGTTCGGTGAAGGCGGACCTGGCTTTGATTTCAGGACTTTTACTTCTGGTGATAGATTTGATTTTGGAGGATTTGGAGATATTTTTTCAGATTTATTCGGTACGGGAGCCCGCCATGAAAGTGTTAACTTAAGGGGGCCGGATCTGGTCATGAGCTTGGATCTTACATTAGAGGAGGCCTTTTCAGGAGTAACTAAGCCGATAAAATTCTCCAGAGAGCTCTCCTGCAAAAATTGTAATGGCTCTGGTGCTGAAACATTCCAGCAGTGCAATACATGCAGGGGTACAGGAAAAATATCTGCATCAAAGGGATTTTTTAAAATGTCTCAGTACTGTAATTCATGTGGAGGCACCGGCATAAAAATCACAAAAGCCTGCAACTTTTGCGGAGGAAGGGGAAAAACCCTTAGTACAGAAAGTATTAAGGTGAAGATACCGGCAGGTGCTGATACAGGTTCGAGAGTAAAGGTCAGGGGAATGGGAGGAGCAGGAGAAGGAAGCGGACCGGCAGGCGACCTCCAGATTGAAATCATGGTTAAGCAACATCCATTGTTTACCCGTAAAGGGGACAATGTTTACTTAGATGTGCCTGTTACCTTTGGTGAAGCTTCACTTGGAGCCAAGATAGAAGTGCCGACTATTGATGGTATTGCAGCAATGACACTGCCTCCCGGTACACATGGAGGGCAGAAATTCAAACTTTCGGGAAAAGGCTTCCCTTCCTCAAAAACAGGCCGTAAAGGGGACCAGTATGTAAATATTAAAATTGCGGTGCCGAAGAATATAACAGATAAAGCAAAGGCATCAATTAATGAAATAGAGGCCCTTTACAAGGAATCACCGAGAAAAGGCATGGTGAAAAAATAATGAATAAAAGAGATAAAGATCAACCATTATATTTAATAAGCGTAGTTTGTGAAATGTTGAATGTCCATCCTCAGACATTGAGGCTATATGAAAAAGAGGGTCTTATAACTCCTCAAAGGACAAGCAAGCAAAGGCTTTATTCAGACAGTGATGTCGAAAGACTGAATTTTATATTACAGCTTACAAGAGAACTAGGGGTAAACAAGGCAGGGGTAGATATTATACTGAGGATGAAGCACAGGCTCGAGATTATGCAAAGAGAAATGGAAGATATGATGAACGATCTTGATTATGAGATAAGAAGAGATTTCAGCGAAAAACTGAAGAAGGCTCTCGAAGAAGAATAAGGGGGATATAATGGATAAATTTACTATAAAAAGTCAGGAAGCAATACAGAATGCACAGAGGCTTGCAGAGAGAAAAGGGCATCAGCAGATTGATGTCGAACATCTCTTCTGGGTTCTGCTCGATGATGATGAAGGAGTTGCATCACAGATCTTAAAGAGAAGAGGCATTAATACAAAGTATCTCCAGAAAGATGTGGAGGCAATACTTGACAAGCTTCCAAAGGTTATAAGTGCCACACCTGTAGGCCAGCTTTACATATCACCTCGACTAAAAGAGGTTTTTGAAAAGGCCATGAAAGAGGCCGAGCATCTAAAGGATGATTATGTGAGCGTTGAGCACATTCTTTTATCAATAATATCTATAGGTGGCCAATCCTCTGATCTGCTTAAAAAATATGGTGCTGATACGGATAATTTACTGACAGCGATGATGGAGATCAGGGGTACTCACAGGGTAACTGATCCTGCTCCTGAAGAGAAATATCAGGCACTGAAGAGATTCAGCAGGAATCTTACTGAACTCGCATCTAAAGGAAAGCTTGATCCGGTCATCGGCAGGGACGAAGAGATAAGAAGGATAATTCAGGTTCTCTCCAGAAGGACAAAGAACAACCCCGTGCTGATCGGAGATCCTGGTGTGGGTAAAACCGCAATCGCTGAAGGACTTGCCCAGAGGATAGTTGCCGGTGATGTTCCTGAAACCCTGAAAGACAAAAAGGTTGTCTCTCTGGATATGGGTGCGTTGATAGCAGGCTCCAAATTCAGGGGGGAGTTTGAAGAGAGACTAAAAGCTGTACTGAAGGAAATCGAAGAGGCAGAAGGCAAGGTTATACTTTTTATCGATGAGATGCATACTCTTGTTGGTGCGGGTGCTGCCGAAGGCGCTATTGATGCATCTAATATGCTCAAGCCAGCCCTTGCAAGAGGTGACCTGCGATGTGTCGGCGCAACAACTCTCGGGGAATACAGAAAACACATAGAAAAAGACCCCGCACTTGAAAGGAGATTTCAGCCTGTCTTTATTAAAGAGCCGACTGTTGACGATACAGTTTCAATATTGAGAGGCTTGAAGGAAAAGTATGAGGTTCACCACGGCGTGAAGATTAAGGACGTTGCTCTGATATCTGCTGCTGTTTTATCAAATAGATATATAACTGACAGGTTTCTCCCTGACAAGGCTATAGATTTGATTGACGAATCTGCATCAAAAATCAGGATGGAGATAGACAGCATGCCTGTAGAGCTGGACGAGATAGAGAGAAGATTAAGACAGCTCGAAATAGAAAAACAGGCTGTCATGAAAGAAGATTCAAAAGAATCAAAAGAAAAACTCGAAAAGATAAAAAAGGAGATGTCTGAAATACAGGTCAGGAGAGATGAGCTCAGGGCGCAGTGGATCAGTGAAAAAGAAATAATTACAAGAATCCGTGATTATAAGGAACAACTGGAGAAGACAAGAATTGAGTCAGAGAAGGCTGAGCGTGAAGGTGATCTCACAAAAGCTGCAGAACTCAGATACGGCAAACTGCTTGAACTTCAGAAAGAGCTCGAGAAGGAGAATGCAAGACTGATCGAAGCGCAGGCGCAAAGAAAGATGCTGAAAGAACAAGTCAGTGAAGAAGATATTGCAGAGGTTGTATCGAAATGGACAGGTATTCCCGTCTCGAAGATGCTGGAAGGAGAAATTCAGAAGTTGCTGCATATGGATGAACGGCTCAGGATGAGAGTTGTAGGCCAGGATGAGGCGATCGAGACTGTTTCAAATGCTGTAAGAAGGGCACGTGCAGGTATCCAGGACCCAAACAGGCCCATAGGCTCTTTTATATTCATGGGTCCTACGGGTGTCGGCAAGACCGAGCTTGCAAGGGCACTTGCTGAATTCCTGTTCGATGATGAGAATGCAATGGTAAGGATTGACATGTCTGAATATCAGGAGCGCCATACTGTATCGAGACTTATAGGTGCACCTCCAGGATATGTAGGATATGAAGAAGGCGGACAGTTGACAGAAGCCCTTAGAAGGAGGCCCTATTCAGTCGTACTTTTTGACGAGATAGAAAAGGCCCATCCAGAGGTATTCAATATACTGCTCCAGCTGCTTGATGACGGAAGGCTTACTGACAGCCATGGAAAGACTGCCGATTTCAGAAATGCAGTCATAATCATGACATCAAATATCGGCAGCTTGCACATACAGGAGATGCTCACAGAAAGAGAGAAACACCCTGAAGCCTACTGGGTAGACGACGCTGAAGACGCTTTCAAGGTAAAGGTGATGGAAGAACTCAAGGGAGCTTTCAGGCCTGAGTTCCTTAACAGGGTGGATGAGATAATCATTTTCAATCCACTGACGAAAGAGCTTCTCAAGCAGATTGTTGATATACAGCTCGATCGAATGAAGAAATATATAAAGGAGAAAAAGATAGATATAAAGTTGACAGACCGTGCAAAAGAGTATTTTGCAGAAGTTGGTTTCGACCCCATCTACGGTGCACGGCCGCTGAAGAGGGTATTGCAAAAAATGGTATTAAATGAATTAGCCCTGAAAATACTCGACGGTACTTTCCATGAAGAAGATACTGTTGAAGTGGATTTTACAGACGGGCATATGACTTTCAGCAAGGCAGTTACTGCTGAAGTTACCCCCTGAATCATTTAGGTGAAGGGGGTAAATAACTGATACCTGTCTTTGACAGGTTTATAATACAGGAGGTATGAAAAATGACACTGGTAAAATGGAAACCGATGAGAGAACTCGAGAACATGAGAACTGACTTAGAAAGGCTTTTTGGAGACTTTTTTGAGCCTTTCCCAAGGAGTCCCTTTTGGCTAAGACGACTTGAAACGGGTATGATTGTCCCTAAAGTTGATATGTATGAAAAAGATGGTAAACTCGTTGTCAAGGCAGAAATTCCTGGTGTTGATAAGGAAAATATTGAGTTATCAATCACAAAGGATGCTCTTACAATAAAGGGTGAAGTCAAAAAAGAAGAGGAAGTAAAAGAGAAAGACTACCATTTACTTGAAAGAAACTATGGTAGTTTCAACAAGACAATACCGCTCACTGAAGATGTGGACAGCGACAAAGCAGAGGCCACATACAAAAACGGAGTGCTCGAAATAAAACTTCCGAGAAAAAAAGAAGCCAAACCAAAAGAGATAAAAATCTCTTCTAACTAAGTTGGTAAAAAAAGCAGGGGCTTCGGCCCCTGCTTTTTTTTATTTAAATAAAATGTCTAAGTGATCATCACTAGAATATTATTAGTATGAAAAAACAGGACCTTTTATTTACTTTCTTACTTTAAATTCGTTTATCTTGTACTTAATTTCCTCGATCCTGCTCTTTTGTGAAAACTTCAAGAAATAACAGATTATTATCCCGATAAATGCTACTACTCCCACGTGTAAATAATACTCGGTCAGGATACTCTTATCAATGAATTCCGGAATATAATCAGTAAAAATTTTCTTTAAAAAAAATACTATGAAAGAAAGCAAAAAAATAAACTGGTTAAACATTAAAAATCCATTAATATTCCTTTCCTGCCTAAGTAGATCGTTATAGAGTTTCATCCTCTTTTCTGTTGCACAACTTAAACAAACCTTATATTCTCTGTCGAAATGTTCAAGACAAATTAAAGATCTTCTGCAGTTCTTACAAACAAAGGTTTTATTCCCTTCGACATACTTTTCGCATATGGTACATTTAATTAAATCTGCTGGATTCCTTTTTGAAAGATTTTCTCTCATAATAAATTTAACAAATGATATCAGATTTTGAAGATTTCGGGAAGTAAGTAATTATGGAAAACTGCTCAGACAAACATCAATCCTACCTTATAGATTTCTCCATCTATTTTTTTATACCAGCGCACTACCCCTGTCCTGTAAAAACCTCTGAGAATAGTCTTGATTGTTAACTCCTGCCCTTCCCTGAGGTGGTTATTAAATACATAGAGGCAGAGGCCAGAGTCACTGATATTGACAGTAACCCCTCTGAAGATTTCACCGGTGGTATCAGGATTTAAGACATATTTTATCTCATGATGAAAGTCATAACGTTCGTGTCTTCTGCTCCTAAAATGCAACCTGTTACCCTCGAAAATACTAATCAGATTTATCTAGTTACCGCTTTATATAATACACAGCCTTTCTTAACAGTACTATTATAGTCTCAGTACATCAAAAAAGTCCTGTAAAAAGGGGTACATAATAATATTTATCTCATAAATGACAACGAACAGATAGATAATTAATGCAGAAGATAAACCTACCTTTGTAATAGCGAAATTCTTGCATAAACATAAAATAGTTAGTGATGCCATCGTAATAATTACTTTCATCAGGACAAATGATTCGATACCCAAGTGTAGATATAAAGCCATAACGGGATTAGCTTCTACTATATAATTCTTTTGTATTAATTTAACGGTAAAATATGCATCCATCAGGCATAGCACCAAGATCGAAAGTATTGTTAACAATAGCTTAACATTATACAAATCTACAAAAACATCTTTTTTATCTTCATTTCTCCTTATCTTTTCCCGGCGGCCGCCAAAGAATGAATATCTGCTTATGAATGGAGTGCATTGTTTTCTCCTGTCAATAAGATGTCTCTTCTGTATTCTCTTTGATAGATTATGCATTACTCTTTCGTGATATTATTCCTTTCGTTTTCTTCAAATTAAAGACATGCAAGGATATGCAGTTATATGCCGCCTTGCTGATTTCCCACATCAGTAAGAGAAAAATATATTTTAGAATTAATAACTAATTATTGTTATATTAGTCAATCAGCCTTTAGTTTGAATTAAACAAAATATTTAGTATTAAAACTAAAGTGTGATGATTGGTCATTTAAAATTTGAAAATTTTTTTAGAGATCTAACTAATGAAAAATAAGCGGGTCGTACCGACCCGCTCTCTAGATCTTTGAGTGATTAAACCAGCTGGCTCATTACCTTATCGGAGACTTCATTGATCGGCGGGGCACCGTCGACTGTAATAACTTTCGGACCTGTTACATTCTTAAAATAATTTACAGCGGCCATTGTGCCGCTATTCGTATCATAATAGATATCGTGCCTCTTGTTTATAGCAGTCTCATCCTGGTCATCAGGCCTCGTCTTTAAATCACCTCCGCAGACACGGCATATTATTTTTCCTTCTTTTTCAACGGGCTTGATTGCATCAATAAAGACATGGTTTGGATGGTTATTATCGTTTACACAGAGTCTTCTTCCCATAATCCTGTCTTTAGCAATCTGGCGGTCAAGGGAAATCTCAACAACGTAATCCAGTTTGATGCTTGCATCATTAAGCGCTTTATGAAGGGTTTCTGCCTGGACAACATTACGCGGAAAACCGTCTAAGAGCCACCCTTTTTTACAATCATCCTCTTTAAGCCTGTCGAGTATCATGGGGATGGTTATGTCGTCAGGAACAAGATCCCCCCTGTCAATATATTCCTTTGCCTTTTTCCCGAGTTCTGTTCCTCCTCCGATATTCTTTCTGAATATTGCACCGGATTCGATATGCGGGACACTGTACTTTTTCTGAACGATTGCTCCTTGCGTTCCTTTGCCGCTTCCATTCGGACCAAAAATCAAGATGTTCATAAAAAAACTCCTTTCTAAAAGTTTATACTACCCCTTCTGAAAAAAAGTTGCGGGGAAAATACCGTAAAAAATATACCAGAAATCGACCAATTTTTTCGAGTATTAAATTCAGAAATATTATAAAAACAAGCTCCATGTCACTTATTAAACTCAATGTTTATGCTATAATGTCTAAACCTGTAACTTTAGATTATCCATTTTTAATAAAATCAGGAGGTAAGGGTGATCAATTCCGAAGATAAAGAAACTGAAGCTCTGGAGGGAACTCTAACAGGGTACAAAGAAAAAGTACCCATTGAAAACAAGGGATTTTTAACATGGGAAAATGATCTGGTCTTTACTGCAAGGATACGTGGTTATCAATTCGAATATGATCCCAAGGCACAAGAGGGATGCTGGCCAACCGACACACTTCTTATGAGCCTTGCAGGATGCCTTGCAATAGATGTCGTAACATTCCTTCAGAAGATGAGGGCTGTTATATCAAAATTTAAGATCGAGGTAAACGGGGAGAGGAATCCAGACCCACCTCAGTATTACAAATTCGTTGAATTGATTATCCATATATCCGGTGAAAACATTACACCCAGGAAAATGGACAGGTGCATCTCCCTGTCACAGGAGAAATACTGTTCTGTATACCATAATCTTAGACCTGATATGGAAGTTAAAGTCAGATACGAAATCCTCTAGGGACGGTTCTTGAATTATTATTTTAAATTATTTTTTAAATATTGATCCAAAGTTGGAATTTACAAAAATCCTCTAGGGACGGTTCTTGAATTTATATTTTAAATCAATATGTTACGTTTAAAATTCTGCCTTTTCGGGATTTCTTGATTTTATCAATAGACAACCTTTCTAATTTATCAGCAAAAGCGTCAGAACCAATATACCCTTTTTTCATTTCTTTGAGTAATTTTCGCTCTTCTTTCATTCTCATAGAACTTACATATTTTTTATAGGCTTTTCGTCTTTCTTCTTCTGATTGGCCTAGAGATTCAAACAATTCATTGATGTCAGTAATCTCATCATTGGTTCCCCTTGTATAAACATT
>JABAOC010008838.1_pt2 | contig 86524 bp, 95 predicted proteins | sample 7062161 | NCBI WGS metagenome assembly JABAOC01 (sample SAMN14538625, study PRJNA623070) | marine sediment metagenome | biome: marine biome [ENVO:00000428]; feature: marine pelagic biome [ENVO:01000023]; material: deep marine sediment [ENVO:00002113] | place: India: Gulf of Khambhat ... | reverse complement strand
CCCGTTATCTTTAGTATATACATATCCTTTCTCTATAAGCTGTTTTAAAAGTTCAAGAGGTTTACCACTGATATAAGGTTCACGTTTGTATTTATTTGGCAGATCCTTAGTATATTTGTATACCGTCTCTGGCAATATTTTAAATTCCTTAGCAACGGAATACTTTGNNGATTAAATCCCTTGTTATTGGTTTTCCCCAACTACTGCTTGGAATGTCCTTCGTGTGCTCATAAACAGCTGAATCAGAGATCCCAAGCTCTCTCGCTACAGAGGGTTTAGACTTTCCCTTTAAAACCTCTTCTCTGATTTTAGAAATCATTTCTTTAGAAAAGTGTTTTGTCATCAACCATGAGGTAAATAAGGTGTATAAAAAAGTATTGGGTAAATCAATAAATATTAAAAAGAGTCTGTCTCGTTAGACAAGAATTTATTAGACGGACATATAAAGATTCTGGATTTTAAGATTTTTAACCTAAAACCAAATATTAAAAAAAATGTAACTTCATCTCTAGAAATATCTTTGCTAAAGGATAATTTTTATATATATCTTCTTTTATTTTAAAAAATATGGATGGAAGTTATTAAATGAAAAAAATTTTAGGAATATTAATTTTTACAATGGTTTTATTAAATATTCCGATTTTAACGGAATCATCAATAATAAATGATGACGTTACTATCAATATTTATGCTGGTTATTTTAAGAATAATATTGGGTACGGTATCACAATAGATTTCAGGAATAACAAAAGCGAGGATGTTACTATTTTTTATAATATATCATTTGATTTTCTTTTTATAAATCATTGGGACTACATATATAGTTGGAATGGAACTTTGGAACCAAAATCTATTTTAAAAATCCGTATTCGCCACAGAATAATAGGAATAAAATATATCTCTATCATAGCACAAGCTGGAAACACAACAAAATCCCGAACGGGAATAGCAATTAATAACATAATAATTCTAACTTAATGAGCGATTTGTTTTCCTTATTTCAAGATTATTGAGATGTTTCAACTAGAATTAAACGGGTTTGTTAATCAAAAAAATAAAAAGAGAGGGATTGATTTTTCCACACTAGATTATTGTGCTACTAAGTAATAATAATCTTGGACAAGCATTATTGGGAAAAAATAATGTTTCCAATATAAATGAACCCCATTCCCTCATCAGTGTTTTCAATTTCATTCATTAAATCCCCTATGATGAATACAGCGAACAACCAACAGAATGGTACAACAGTGCCTGCTGCTCCCCCACAAGTGAGGGCAAATATTGCTATGAATATACCTAATTCTAAAAATCCTCTATTTGCTTCCTCATCCATCTCCTGGACCGTTTCATGGCTCATCCACGCATCAATCCAAAAACCAAATCCCGCTATTGGTGTTAATTCAACAAACCAATCGGCTTCCCAATCATCTTTTCCACCAGTTTCTGAAGGTCCTGGTGCAGGTAGTTCTGTTTCATTTTCTAACATCTGTTCAAGAGTTTCATATTGTTCTATTGGTGGTTCATAGTAGGTTAGTGTCTCCAAATCTTCTTCTTCTAAAATATCGTTTAGCTCATCAAATATATTATTGAGATCTGCTTGAAGTTCGGGTGTAAAAGCGAATGTATGATTGAGTTCTCCATAGGTATCGATATAATCTTCTATGTATTCATTTAATTCCTCAATTGTTGAATTATAAGCTAACAATATATCTTCACAATCACTCCACACTTTTTGGAATACGGAAGTAGGATCTGCGTATACTACTGGTGATATTGACAATGTTAGTATTAGTATAGTTGCTCCAATTCCAAATATTTTCGTATTTTTTTTCATTTTTTCACCTTTTTTCAATTTTGATCTCCCGAGAAAAAGGTTCCTTTCTGCTTAATGCCGTCTCGGTCGTTACAATTCTTAAAAATTATCGTAATCGAGAGAGAAAATTTTTGCCAATATTGATATAATTTCATTACTAACCTCCCCGATTAGATTGTATTGATTGAAAACAATCCTATCAAATTTTATAGCACATTATGGGTATATATAATTTACCTATTATCCCTCAACAATTATATATAAATAATTGTATTTAGAGATTTTAATGGATAAAATATTAAGTAAATTACGCCACATAGATAATAGAATCAGAGTGTTATTACCACCCAAAGTTTTGATAATTTTAAAACTAAAACCAAATAAGTATTTATTCAAGGATTTTTTCTTTTTATATAATAATTTTTTACTAAATATGTTAAAATATATCCGATTGAAAATATCCACGCTGAGTAATATAGTATTATTTGTGGTTTTAAGATATAAAGGGAGAAAGCAACAATCCATATTAATAATAATATTGACCAGAATAAATTTGGTTTATACCATATTTCATTTCTATTGTTCTTTTTCAATGACATGTAAGTCTAAATACTTCATTTATTATATTAACATTTTTAAGATTTAACTCCGTTTTTTCTAGGGTAAATAAAATCGTCCTTTGAAAGTTTTTTAGAAGTTCTAAGGCCTCACCTGTGATGCAGATTTTTTTCTTTGTCATCAGTTATGAGAAATGAAGGTGTATAAAAAGGTATTTGAATTTCTACTTCTATAATTGTGATGGTGGAATACGTTTACCACCAAAAATCCAAAACACAACGATTCCAATCGGTGAGGTATCATTTCCTTCTTTCACTCCTTTGCCACCTGGTGTTGGGAATGCCGTTATATAATTTTCTCTATCAGCAAACGGTTCCTCCTGATCCGATAAATTAAGTGCTAATAAAAATCCGATTTTTCTACCTCTATCAACTGTATATTCTTTTAGTTGATCTGTATGCTTCGAAATGATTTCATCGATTGAGCTGTACCCATTTTCATTAAATTTTAATTCAATACATATTTGTTCGTTTACTTCGAAATCTAATTTACCACTTCCTTTCTTACCTTCATGTGTTACTGAAATTTTCTCCCCCCTGCGCACACGGGTTAAATATGCTTCTAAATTATCATGAAAATCATCTTCATTCTTATATTTGGAGGTATAAATCCATAAGTGCTCCTCAATATCTTTTTTATAGTCATATATTAGAACAAGCATTTTTAGTAAAAATTTTTTAAGTTCTCTTTTTAATAAAACATCTTTGAATGGATCAAAAGAAACAATGATATTTTTTGATATTTTTTCAAATTGTTCATCATTAAATATTTCGTCTTGATAAACATATTTTATCATCTGTAATATTTTTCTGCAAGCATCTCTTAGGATGATTATTATTTGAGTAAAATTACGAGAGATTGCGCTACATATCCGTGAATTAACTTCGAGATAATAATTATCATCGACGTATTCACCACTATAATATCTCTCTTCATCTTGTTGCCATAAGTATTTACTTACTTCACTTTTTTGTTCTTCTATTACATTGCACATTCGCCCGATTTTGAATCCTAATAATCGATTGGTTGCAAAATCCAATAATTGTTTAGGATTGTCGATTTTTTCTGCTTCTTCTTTATGAAGACCATATTCTCCTAAACGAGTTTGTCCCCAACATTCATAATTAAAGAAGCAATATAAGAAATCAGGATTCAAACCTTCGATTTTTTTAACTTCTTCTAAAGCAGATTTACTATCTGATTCATTTGAAAAGAGAAGTTGTGCGAGTTGTTCTGTCGTTTCCTTTTTAAAATTATTTATATCATGTATATTAATTACCTTATGACTATCACCTTTTGCTATCGAATGTTTTATTTCATTGAGATGATGCAATAAATTATCAACATTATTTTCAAAATCTTTTATCACTTCTATATTCGTTAATAGACAAGTCCTAATATCACTGTATTTTGGAGAGTTAAATGGAGCTTTAATATCTGTTTTATAGTTATTTAAAATAATTCCAAATAGTTCAGCAAGATTTCTGATCACAGAATGTTCTTTTAAGAATTTAAAATCGTTTTCATTTAATATTTTTGAAGGGTCTATCTTCATCAAATTTCCCCCTTTCCAAATAGTAATCTTATCTTATATTAGATATTTATTTTTTTACTTGCTATAATTTCGTTTTTTATTTTAATAAGTATTTGGATAATATCTAAACAATTGGAATAAATATCCTTTGAATCATTTATTGTAATAACTTGTTTTTTTGTTTTCATCAATAACTTTAATCAATTTTTCTAAGTTACTCATATGGATCCATCTCATTTATTTCAAGTGTATCTTCTTCGAAACAAATAGGTTTTTTCTATAGCATCAACTATGAGGTTAAAAGGTTGTATAAATAAGTTATGAAATTTATATTTTTCAAGATTATTTATCAATTTTCTCTGGATTACAATATACTCTGAAAATATCAACGATTTCATTTAATTTATCTTTTTGTCTATAAAAATATTGTAGATAGGTAATATTAAAGAACAATAGAAACAATCTCATTTGTATTCCAGCCAATAATTCATCAAGAGTAATATGTGGTCTTTTTGTAAGAGAAGCGTTGTAGATACGGAGATCGATACTAGTATCAATATAGTTTAGACCTGTTTTTTCTTCTGCAGGGAAAAAAGTTATATTCACTGGTTCGAGTGGTTCGGAATAGTTATGGTATATTTCTGTTCGGACATTGTAGAGGTCGTTAATCCACAATTCATCCTCTTTAAAAAGATATTTACTAATTTCTTCATTAAAAACGTGTGGATGTTTTAGAGAATCAAGGGCTCTGTGATATGTCCTTGTGCGGTAATCAACATATTTCGGTATGGTTAAGTGAATAAGTATCCTCAAATTATCAATTGAACTTAATAAATGATAAATAAAGCTTTCATAATATATCGTACCATAATAAACAACTTTCTTCAAATCCGTTTGAATTTTTTTCTGAAAATCTATCATGTATAAAAAATCCTTTTCTTTGTCCAACTCTCTACTCTTATATAATTGGCCTAATAGTTGTACAAAATGATGGCAACAATGATACTTATGTGAAAATGATTTGGGAATCCGCACGAAAAGCAAATCATTTTCCAAGAATATGTGATTGTTCAATCGATTATACAAATTGGTACTTCTATGGGGATAAAAATGCTCCTATGGTTACAGAAATGAAACCCGATAGAGGAACAACTCATTGTTACAAATTCGCAACTATAAATATATCAGAACGGAATCAAAGATTCACCTTACTTGCAATCCCAGTTGGACCATTTGATAATAAAGAAGAGATCCTAAAAACACTCTTGAACTATGCAAGACAAAGGGTAAAAATAAGACGATTATATGTTGATCGTGGATTCTTCGATTCAAATTCAATTGCTCTCTTTACAAGTTATAATATTAAATTTTTGATGCCTTGTACTGCTAATGAGAGAATCAAGAAGATATTAGAAGTTGTTCCATCACCAAAAGTAATCAAAGATTATAAGATGAAAAATTCCCTTTTCAATGTGGTTATAGTAACTGATGAAAATAATTTTAAAAGAGCGTTTGCAACAAATATAGATTTAAATGAAAACGATGTTGGTTTATCTAATAGACTCTTTTATTTATACGGAAAAAGATGGAGCATAGAAACAAGTTATCGTGTGAAGAAACATTCATTCAGACCGAAAACAACATCTAAAAATTACTTTATACGGTTATTTTATTTCTTGTTTTCAACTTTGCTTTATAACCTTTGGATACTTGTTGATATTTTAATTTGTATTGCTCTTCTTGGTATTTTTATTGGGAATCACATTATTACATCAAAATATTTTAGTAATATACTTCTTGCAGTAGATCCAGGAGGATAAGTAGATGTTCTCTTTTAGAAATTATTCTTATTTTTTAGTATTAAATAGATTTATATCTTATTTTACACAGATGTTTTATAACGTTTGAGACTTAAAATCACAAAAACATTAATATTACAATAATAAATACCTGAAATTATACTCTCATATTTCCAAATTCTTGGTCATTGGTAGGTACTTTCGGAACTACTGCAGCAACAGGGTTCTGTGTAATAGAGAGTTGGGAAGTTTACGTTGGGAAATTTGTGTTGTTTCATTTATTACTCCTATTTTTAAACAATTCTTGAAATTGTTCAGCTGTAAATCCTTCTGGTAACTCTCCACTAAGTTCGTAATAAATTGGTAAAAGCTCTGTAATGCATTCATCATATTTTTTCCTAAATTCTTTATATTCTTTCTCAAAATCGAAAATCCTTTTCTTTTTTTCAAAATATGGGAAAAACATGATTAATTTTCCATCTATATTTACCTTTTTAAAACAATGAACAAAATGATTTCTTATTGTATTTATTCTTTTAACTTTTTTTATGAATGCTATCTTTTTTCTTTTTAGTTTTAATATTCCTTTCAAAATCCTAATTTTAGTAGCAGTAGTAACACTAACATCATTAAGAACATTTATTTCAAAATCTATATTAACATATTTCTTAAAATAGTGATAAGTTATTATTGCAGATATTATTTTCTCCATAACTGCATGGTCTTCCATCACAGTTATTCTATATTCCTTTAATTTCTCTTCATCCATCATTTTAATCTTAATTGGTATGCCTATTCTTGTATTTTATTGCATTTCTCATAAGCGTAAGCCATTTGTTATTGCCATCTATTATAATACCTGCCTTTTCACTTGGTGTTTTACCATCTAATGCTTGATGTGGTTTAATGAAATTATAATATAATCTATGACCTTCTACAATCGGTGTTTCATCGGTTTTAACTGCTCTCAATGTCTTTTCACGTTCTCTGATTGTACCATGTAATCGTTCTACATGATTGTTATTTGGATGGTGTTGTAATCCAACATTGTATAGGTGTTCTGTTTCATTGGTGTTGGTATGAAACTCCTTTTTGATTGCTTTCTTGTAACTACCTAATCCGTCGGTTACGATATACTTGGGTTTTCTACCACCACAATTCTTTTTTGCTTTTTGGAATACCATACGGGCATCTCTCGCTCTGCGTTCTTTAGATACTACACTTGCTAATTGATAACGTGTAGATTCGTCTATGCAATTCCACAAGTATTCCCAAGAACCGTTTACATTTACCATCATTTCGTCTGTATGCCATACATCACCGATATTGGGTTGTATATCGTTCACGTATTCATTCATTATACCAACATACTTTTCAATCCAGTTGTAAACTGATTTATAGCATATATCAAGATTATAAAACTGTTTTAAGTGATGGCTTATTTTCCGTAAACTTACTCCTTTAAAATACAAATCGAGTGTAAGAGCAATCACTTTTGGGTTATACTTCATATTTTCAAAATCTATATTATTAACAAACTTCCTTCCACAATCCTTACAAATATAATTTTGTTTGCCATTCTTTTTCCCATACTTTGTAATATTTTGCGAATGACAAAACTTACATTCATCAATTGGAAGGTCTTTTACTCTAATATTCTGCTTTACTTTTAGTTGTAGTTGGTTAAACCGTTCTTTGAGTTGTTTCCAGATTTTAACACAGTTGATATGTTTACATGGAATACCACGTAGTTCAAAATCTGGACAGGTGCAACTCCACCGTTTACGTGTACTCAAATTAATCGTATATGCACCATTCCCTGTTTGGCTTGGAACTATCCAAGTTCTGATTGCTATTTCTTTTGGTTCAAAACCCTGTTCAAGTAAAATCATGCCTCTTGCCCTTCGGGCATTTACCATATTTTTAATATCTATTTTTTCACTCATTTATTTCGCCAATAATAGTAATGCAACAGGAGTATATAAACTTTGTGGTATCACAATTATATAGTAGAAAATTGATACATTTTTTATGAAACTACAGAAAGTAAGAGCAAGGGAATATAAGGGCAAACCAATATACAAATATATGATAGTGATACCACCAAAAGATATAGAAAAATTAGGTTGGAAAGAAGGAATGGAACTCGAAGGAACGGCTATAAAAAATAAAGGATATTTCTTAATTGTTAAATAATCACATAAATTGTAAATTTTTATATAAATACTTTATTCTTTTGTATTACAAATTGTAATACATCTAAATTCATTATGTGTATTACAAAATGTATTACAAAAACACAATTTTAAAATATTATATATGACATGTATTTACTAACAAATTTTTAAATGGTGGGAGATAATGAAACCAATCATTACATTTAGGTTACCGATGCAATATGATGCAAAACTTGAGGAAATTGTAGATAGCGGTATATGGAGAAACAAATCACAATTTATTGTAGAAGCTATTGTTGAAAAAATAAGAAAGATTGAAAAAGATTTTAAAGAAAGCGAGGTAGATATTCTATGATGGAAGTTGAAATTGATAAATCAGAACCAGAAGGAAATGGTTTTGCAACAACTGGGAAAATTAAATTTGGTGGTAAAGAAGCGGACATTCCATACAAAGGAACAACCATTTCCGCTAATAATGATGTAGAATTGGATATTCTAAAAAGAGAAAATATGCATTCTCCCAAAGAATATTTTGTTTTTCTTAAAGACAATGATGTTATATCAAAATTATTTGGAAAACATGATAAAGCTCTGGATAATAGACAGAACTTAGCCAATAAAATTGATAAAAATTTAGGAAAGATTACAGATAACAAAGATTACAATTTTATATTTATGTATTTTAGAGATTATTTTCCAAAAATTTCTAAAGAAATGGCAGAAAATATTTATGACATCCTTGATTCACAATATAATGACTTGTTAGTTATTCCCTTACCTCCTTCTATTGATAATATTGAATCAGTAAAAAATCTAATCGATGTTTTTAAAACTCGAAAAAGTCATTTTGGTATTGAACGACCTATTATGGGTATGATACCTCATTCTATTAATGATAATATGAGAGTTAGTTTATTAGATGAATATAAGAAAAATGATATTAACCTCATAGGTATTGATTTTAATGGCGGTAGACCACAGAGAATTATCACTCGTTTTATAAAAGACAATATAATTAAAAAATTCGGTTCAAATTATTTTTTGTATGAGTTTAATCTTGCTAAGGGACATTATATAAGAGGAAATATCAGACCGATAAATGATATTATTACTATTTTATGTGGTGCCGATGGTTTTAATAATCAGAGATTTCCACCTCGTTTTGTTCCAAACTGGAGTGATTTATCAGAAAAAAAACAGCAAGAACGTATCGACAATATTCGTTTTAGAATTTTAGATGATTATGGTGAATATAACAAACATGGTTTTGAAAGCGAAGGTTTTAATCTTACTGAAACTAATGAAACAAGTATTTTAAATAAAAATAATTTTGATACAATTCATGATATTGGTAAAACTAAAAATGAGTATCAAGAACTCTATGAGAACAGTAGGATACATAATTGGATATTAACTCACAAGGAAATTAATAAACCTGTCAGAAAAGAGATTGAAGGAAACAATCTTGCCAACTATTTTAAAGAGAAACAATGTGTCATTAATGATGTTAATAGTTATCTTTCAGATTTAACCGATTTAAATGATTTTTAACATGAAGGTAACATGAATGGATGAATACATTAGAAATATGGTCTATAATAGATATAAAGGTTATGTAATCTCTTATATTTGCAATAAAGGAACAACTAAACAACGTGCTGTTAAAAATATAAAAACAGGATTAAAAAAAGGTGAATTGTCCAATCAAGATGTTAAAAATATTCTTACTGAAGTTTATAATGAAAGTGCATATTTTTCACACGATAGAATAGAGAAATTTGAAGATATTCAAAATGAAATAAAGGATGTAACATCATAATTCTATTTATTATCATCTACTTAAATTCAAATTTCAAAAAAAATAATAATTTAAACGGCTTCTTCAATTCTACCGATAATATCATCTGCCATACCTATACAATTTTCTGCTGTCGTTTTTAAATTTGGGTCTTCTTCTTTTTCAAAATATCTTTCCTGTTCATTATTAGCATTAGAAAAATGATAATCAGAATCAACTCTGGAATCCCTTAATTCAAGGAAATCGTCATATAAATCAGGGTCGAACATAATTGATGCCATTGCAACTTGCTTATGTACATCATGTTTGGTATGTTCAATAATTCTATTATCTTTGAAATCAATTTTTTCTCGTGCAAACAAAAATACTGAATAATATGCTCTGCTTATCGCACTTCTATGAAATGCTTCAATTGGTTTAGGATTATTAATTTCAAGCAATTTTTTAGAAAATATTAAAAATTTCTTAGGGTCGAAATTACTAATTATTACCATAAAAATTAGATTGCACCAGTAATATATATGTTTTTTCTTACCTTTTCATTTAAACTATGAAAAGCTCTTTTCCTGATTTCATGTTTTATTTTTAATCTTTCTTTAAAATTATCTGATTTAATTTTCAATTTAATTCTAAGTGGTGTCCAATCAGGTGTATCTGGGTCATGACTAACATCAATTTTTTTGAGATTAAAATTATTTATCTGTAATTTATAATAATATATATTGTCGATTATGATTCCAACTAAAAAAAGAAGTTTTAAATCTTCCATCAATATTTTTTTTGCTTCAGGAACTACATCAACTACAATTTCAATACTTGAGAATATTAAATTTGAAAAAATATTTCGTAAAAAATCCGAACTTTCAATCAATTCCCAACCTATATCCAAATATTGATTTCTTTTTTCTTTATCTTTCAAAATATCTTGAACTATTTTGATAGCCATATCCAAATCATTAGAAGTTATATCAGATTTTGGAACATTAAAAATATGAGAACATAATAAAGATAAATCATCTATATTAATACATTGTTTCTGACTTTGTACCGATTTTTGTTTCATATTCTCTTTCTCATAAAAATTTTAATAATATTAAATGAGTGTAGGTAATTCTTTTTAATTAAATCATTTATTTTATTGGTTTTATAATTAAATGATATTGGAACTATATAAATATTATTCCTTGTTATTAATGAAATCCGTTCTAAACCTATTGGAGAATTATCAAAAGAAAATGTAACCGCTTCAAGTTTTGGATTGCCCATTCTTTCCATTAATTTATCAGCAAACGGTATTTTTTTAACTTCAGAAAAATCCTTAACAAGAATAGGAAACTTAATATCTCCTAATAAAGAAAATTCTTTAGAATTAAAAGCAAGAGCATTACAGGTTACTCCATTACCTTCGAAGTTGATTTTTTTAAATAACGATAAAACATCTTGAATTGTCGTAAATTTATCAATAAAATCACCATTTTCAAGAGATTTTATAGATATTTCTTTTTCAGGACAAAATTTTATTTTAAGTCGAAAAACACATTTCCCTTTTTTTGCAAAATTATCATGTATTCCAAATTCATTTGCCTCAAGGCATTCATCAATAAATTCTTTTTTCTTCTTATCTTTTTCCTTTTTCTTCATTTCTTTTAACCATTGGGTACTTTTTTCAAAATTTTCTTTTTTATCAAGTATCCATACACTTAATTCATAATCTTCTTCATCTTCTTTTTTTACTCCAATAGGAATTTTAAAATTATTATATGCAAGTTTATATGGGTCGATATAAGAATCATAACCTTTCTTTTTCTGAATCTTATCTTTATATGATATAATTGATTTTAATAAATAATTTCGATTACTAATGGCTGTTTCACCATCTAAACAAACACAAATTTTTGGAAATATTTCCTCCTCATTTACCAATTTTAACACCTGAATGGAGCGAATAATGGATTGATTGTTAATATTTAGGTTTTTCCAATTCAAGTTACCACCCCTGTCGAAAACTCAATGTTCGGCGAAACAAATGAGTGTCATTAAGACAGGGGTGGCACAAAAACAAAATACTTATACCATTTAAAAATTGTGCATAAACTCTAAATTCCCACCCCTTTTTTCTCAACGCCATTTTACACAGAACCAGCACAGTAGTTCCGAATGCAAAAATCTACCAAGGAAATCATCTAAAATAGACTGTTTCTCCTTAGAATATGATTGATGTTGTTGTTTAAATTTTCTGATTTTGTGTCGTCTTGGTTTTAGATTTTTACCAAGGAATGCTCTTTTCTGTTTAATTTCGAGATCTGTATTGAAAACCTTGCTCATCCTTCCAAGCTCTTGATATGAAATAATTCGTGATGTATCCTGTTTCATCATCTCCTGCAAAGCTTGTTTGTTTTTATCCTCTAAATAATAAATGGATTTGTTCTTGAACTGAGAGCGTTTAATGGCAGGAAAATGTTTTTGAAGACTTCTAAGAGCGATCCCGTTATCTTTAGTATATACATATCCTTTTCCTATAAGCTGTTTTAAAAGTTCAAGTGGTTTACCACTGATATAAGGTTCTCGTTTGTATTTATTTGGCAAATCCTTTGTATATTTGTATACCGTCTCTGGAATTAGTTTAAATTCCTTAGCAACGGAATACTTTGATTTGCCCTTGAGAATCTCTTCCCTTATCTTCTGGATTAAATCCCTTGATATTGGTTTTCCCCAACTACTGCTTGGAATATCCTTCGTGTGCTCATAAACAGCTGAATCGGAGATTCCAAGTTCCCTTGCTACAGAGGGTTTAGATTTTCCCTTTAAAACTTCTTCTCTGATTTTAGAAATCATTTCTTTAGAAAAGTGTTTTGTCATCAACTATGAGAATTGAAGGTGTATAAAAAAGTATTTGAAAAATTATCTTATACAAAAATTGATACTAATTAATATGTGGAGGAAATAATGAATAATATTGGTTTTAAAAAAGTTGAATCAAGTTCAAAAACGGATTATTCTCCAGAATCTCTTTTTAGAGACTTGAGGGGGAGAGCTCCAGAAATTAAAAATATATGGTCACATCAAGCAGATATTTTACGTCAATATCAAGAAAAATATTTGGAATCTTCAGATGTAAGTCTAGAACTTCCTACAGGTGCTGGAAAAACACTAGTAGGTTTATTATTAGGTTTATACAGGAGAAAAAAATTTGGTGAAAAAATCCTTTATCTTTGTCCAACTAGACAATTGGCGTATCAAGTACAATCTCATTCAAAAGATTATTGTATCAAATCTCATGTTTTTATTGGAAAACAAAAAGATTATCCTCAAAAAAAATTTAGTGAATATCAAACAAGTGAAGCTATCGCAATAACAACTTATAGTGCATTATTTAATATTAAGCCTCGTTTTAATGAACCTGAAACTATCATTTTTGATGATGCACATGCCTCTGAAGGCTATGTATCATCTTTTTGGTCTTTAGAGATNNTGGTCTTTAGAGATTAATAGGTATGATCATAAAGATATTTTTTTCAAAATAATTTCTCTTTTCGAAGATAAAATCCCAAAATATTTAATGAGAACACTTATAAAAAACAACCCTAGCACAAGAGATCGCAGATATGTAGATATGATTCCTGAACCATATTATTGGGAGCGAATTGAAAGTATACGAGAGATTCTAGAAGAAAATATTAAGGAAGGAGGGAACCTTTTTTTCCAATGGCAAAATTTAAAAAGAAATCTCGAATCATGCAATTTATATATTTCTTGGTATGAAATCCTTATTCGTCCATGGATACCTCCTACTTTAACACATCTTCCTTTTTCGAAAGCAAAACAAAGAATATATATGTCTGCGACTTTAGGATCTGGAGGGGAATTAGAAAGAATAATTGGTATTCCAAAAATTGATCGAATCCCTGTTCCCCCTGGATGGGAAAAACAAGGGTCAGGTAGAAGGTTTTTCATTTTTCCAGATTATTCGTTTAAAATGCAAGAATATTTTCCTTGGCTTGCAAAACTGATTAACAATTTCGATAGAACACTAGTTTTATGTCCAAATTTTCAAACTTTAAAAGAATTTGAAAAAATAATAGTAAAATTAGGAATGACACATCCGATATTAAAAGCAGGTGATATTGAAGACAGTTTAGATTCCTTTAGTAAAAAAACTAACACTGTTTTGATGCTTGCAAATCGATATGATGGATTAGATTTACCAGGAGAAACTTGTCGACATTTAATATTGAATGATATGCCCATAGCAATAAATATTCATGAAAGGTTTTTACATGACCGACTAGCTATTTTATCCCTACTAAAAGACAGAATTGTAACTAGAATTACTCAAGCTGCAGGAAGAACAACTAGAGGAGACACAGACTTTTCATTAGTCACTATTGTTGGGAAGCGTTTATTTGATTTTTGTGCAAATAAATCAAATCGTTTTGAAATGCATCCTGAATTGCAAGCAGAAATTGAATTTGGAATTGATCATTCGGATGTAACAGAGCCCAATAAATTATCTCAATTAATTGATTTATTTCTTAAACAGGAGAAAGCATGGGGGGATGCAGATAAAAATATTAGACTATTAAGAGATGGATTCAAGATGGAGATTGATGATCAAACAAAAATATTATATTCAATTGTCAAAGATGAAGTAAACTATCAATATCAGTTGTGGAAAAATAATTATGAATTAGCTTTAGACTTTGCTAGAAGAATTATCGACAATTTGCCTCAAGATAAATTTGAAGGCTATAGGGGGCTTTGGTGTTATTTTGCTGGAAATATGTCAAGAAAATTAGCAGAAATTAAATCTAATCCAGAATTTGAAAAAACTTCGAGGGTTTTTTACGAAAAAGCTACAGTATGCTCAAAAACTATTAGCTGGTTTTCAGAATTTTTAAATACGTTAGAAATAAAAGATTTCAAGGGGGAAATTGATCGATTTTCAAGCTACGCAGTTGAAAAATTTCAAGAGAATTTATCTCAATGGGGAAGTATTGGAAAATCTTTTGAGAAAAAAATTGATGAAAATATAAAGCTAATAAATGACAACGAATCAACACCTTTTGAGATAGGTTTGACTGAGCTTGGAAATATGCTTGGATTTCAAACATATCGACCAAAAGAGGATTCTGATCCAGATTCTATATGGAGGCTCGGTGACCATTTTGTAATAGTATTTGAAGCAAAAAGCGATAAAGATCCAGAGAGCGCAATATCAGTAAATAACTGTAGACAATCCTCTGGTCATTATAATTGGGCGAATAACGATGAATTTTGCAAGGGTGCTGAAAAAACAATTGTTGTAATTATAACTCCGTGTAAATTTTTGAAAAAGGATTCGGTTCCTCACACAGGGGAGTTATATTATATGAATATTGATCGCATTCGTGAAATTTTTGATATTGTCAGTGGTATTTATAGGAGAATTAGAACCCAATCAATAAAATATGATAGTGAAACTGTTAGACAAATAATATTTACAGAATTAAAAAGTAAAAATATTAATCCAGAATCATTACTTAAAGAATTTGAGAGAAATCTATTAAAAGATTTACCAGTTTTGCCATGAATATATTTTTAAATCTAATAATTCCTCTCCTTTAATGCAAGGTTCTCGCTTTCATTTTGGCATTGTAATATGATGAAATTTAGAGGTATAAAAAGGTATTGTAAAATACGGCTTTGCACATTTAATCCTTATTTTTTGTGCAAAATGGTATTCTGCACAAAAATTCATCTTGATTGCGTCTTCATAAGTGGATCTACAAGTAATATGAATGAAAAAGATAAGATGGCTTTAGCGGTTTGAGTGGAGATTTGCTCTTCTTTTGGGTGAGCTGAAAATATACGATATGTATTTAGACTTTCCATTATGTGTAAGTGTTTTTCTGGTAAAACTTTTTTAAATTTATTGTATTTATTACCTACATATCTTGTATTTCTACGGAACAATTCTACAATTCCACCCAAAGCAACAGTTTTAAATTCAGATTCATAAAGTCTTTTATTTGCTTTTTGAAGCAATTTGTGAAGTCTATATTCAACAGCTGAAACAGCCATAACCACACACGCTAAATTACAATTCATCTGTAAACATTTCATAGCTTCATTCAATCTTAAACATTCAATTTTACTTAATTTTTTTAAGCTGACCATAATCTCTTTATCTGTTTCTTCAAGATAATTACTAAAATGCATTGCATGATTTTTGAATGCATCTATGGTTCTATTCATATTTGGTAGTGCAATTTTATAATGATATTGTTCTAATGACCTAGTTTCGTCCTGACTAATATCTAAAAATTCATATAGATCTGTATAAAATCCTAGAAGATCGTTAATAAATTGCCTTCTATATGTATATGTATGACCAAAAAAATGAGCGTCTCTTTCTTTGGGAAAATTCTTTATAAAGTCATNNAATTCTTTATAAAGAATTTTCCCAAAAAAATGAGCGTCTCTTTCTTTGGGAAAATTCTTTATAAAGTCATTATTGAAATCTTGAAAAATGGGTAAAATTCCCTTATTCTCCTTTATCAGACCTATAATGCCATAGTCAGAAGACTTAATCTTTTCTTTATTTGTAGTAACTTTTGTTTCTTTACTTTGTTTAGGGTGAGATTTAGTGTTAATTGTTTTATTTTTTTTATTAGTATTTACCATAGGCTCCCCATTTTCAAATCTTATAATTCTTTAAAAATTCAATTGTTAAACAATATTCTTTTTGTTTTTTTCTGAAATATTATAAAGTATTCCTATTGGCTTTTTAGATAAATCTTCAATTTTAATATTTTTTTCATTTAAAATATCTATAATTTCTTTAAAAGTAGTTGCTCCTAAAATCGAACCTAATAGGATAATTGGCGGATAATAGAAAGCCATTATACTTAATGTACCAGATAAAAATGCCTGAGATGTTTTAACCTTAATATTACGAATATATCTTTTTTTAATATTTCTAATCTCTGCAGAATGTCTTTTCATAGCTTCTTGTAGATTATATTTAAAATCCTTAATAATCTCAGAAATATTCTCATTTTCTAAGCCTTGGATTTTATTTAAATTTTCAAACATAAAATTTCTTATATTTTGTAATTCACCTTCTTTCCTTAATTTAATCAATAAATCTGGAGTGACATTATTTAAAAAATTAAAATTTTTATTATTCAATATATTAATTAAAAGTGATTCTTTCGGAATCTTATTTTTAATTTTATTATTTAATAATATTTGATCGTTTTTCATTGATTCAATTGATTTAATCCATAACTCTTTGGTGTTATAAATTGGGATTGAGTCAAGATGCTTAGCATTAGTATATAAAATTTTATCAAAGGCATTAGTTACGCCAATATTCAATAAAAAGTCAAAAATCATATATTTTGGAGGTATAATATCGTGTTGATTTTGTATATGTTTTAAATAAAGCGATACATTTTTTACTAGTTTTCTTGCATTCGGACCTGATTTTTTAAATATTTTTTCATAATCTTCGTAATTCTCAATTTTATAATTTTCGAGATAGTTTAATACATCATCAAATGAATTAAATTCAATCTTTAAATTTCTATTAAAGAAGTTTACAGCTTCTAAATCAACAATTGCATTATGATTCTCGCCTCCAAACAAATATTTAATTTGGGTGGGTACGATTCCAATGATTGGTTGATCTAAATCTGCGAAAATTACATCTTTAAGTTTAAATAATTGAAAGCTGTAGCCTAAAATTTGATTATATCTATAACTTAATTCATGCCTAAATAAATCTATATCTGTTACTCTTCTAAATATTGGATCTTCTATGAAAATTGAATCTGAATAGAGAGCTAAATCAAGAATAGACGGTTTTTTCTTTCCTATAGTCTCCTCAATCAATGAAAAATAATGTGGGTAATAATATGTTTTTAACCCCCCCATATTACATATTTCATTTTTAATAGCATTACTATTATTTTTCCATAATTTTTCTAATTCATTACCTAGTTGATAAAAATCAAATAAAATCCCCTCACCAAATATCGGTACTCTTTTATTAAATTTATAAAATTCTAATAAATTCAAATCCTTTTTTAGGGTATAATTATAATATTGACCGAAATAATCTTCTAAAATATCGAAATATTTTTCTTGTATTTTTTTTAGTTTTTGAGGCACATGAGATAATAATAGTTGATAATATTAAATAATTATTCTTAGACATATAATGAAGAGTTCTGTCCTTTTGTTTCACAAACGAGATATTTAGTTTTAAAGCCAATATTTCTATTTTTATTTAATGATTCATATATGAATTTTATACGAATCGTTATATAGGAGAAAATATATTATCTTTTGTGAAACAAAAATTACAAGTTTATACAGAGGATTATACAAAATACGTGGTAAAAAAGTTGGAACATATAGTTGGTAATTCAGAATCAGAAGTTGTAGATTTTATCGTTAAACAGTGGATTATGGAGCATAGAGAAGATCTTAAAGATTATGGAATAAGGGTTAAAAATGCAAAAAAAGAAGGGAAAATTTAAAAGAAATAATACATTCACTCAACCTAATCCAAAGTATTTGAATAAAAACAACTATCCAAAGAATAAAGACGTAAGATGCGGGGGTCAAAAAATCCAATATGAGTTGGTTGTAGAAGAAAAACAAATTTTTCAACCTGAACTCATTAGTAACCAATTAAAACACAATTTCTTTCATCAAGAACCTTATGAAAAATCTTTTCCAGTTGATAAGATAAAAGATGGTTCTATCATTAAACTTTTTGATAAAACACCTGAACCAAAAAATCCTACTGATGTTGTTTGTCCACATTTCTATGAATTGAAATGGGCAAATGGATGTAATTTCAACTGTTCCTGGTGTTATTTGAACGGAACATATAGATTTCTTTCAAGAGGTAAAAAACCTCATTTAAAAAATGTTGATACAACTTTAGAGCACTTGAGTTGTTTTTTTAATACTATTAGTAATAGAAGTTTTTTATTAAATAGTGGTGAATTATCAGACTCATTATTATTCGAAAATGATGGGGCACCAATAACACAAAAGATAATACCTAAATTTATGGAGCAAGATAAACATAAATTATTACTTCTTACAAAATCAACAAATGCGGATAATCTTCTAAAAATCAATGCTCAAGATCATGTAATTACAAGTTTTAGTTTAAATTCATTTAAGGTAGCAAATCAGTGGGAAAAAGCACCAAAGGTTATTGATAGGATAAAAGCAGCGAAGAAGCTTTATAATGTTGGTTATACAGTTAGAATCAGAATAGATCCAATGATTCCAATATCAGATTGGAAAGAAGAATATAAAAAACTTATCGACAAGATCTTTGAAAATTTCCAACCAGAACGAATTACCTTAGGTTCACTTAGAGGATTACAATCAACAATAAACAATTCAAAAGATATATCTTGGATTAAATATTTGACAGAAACAAGTAATTGGGGTAAAAAGATTAGTGCTGGACATCGTCATGCAATGTATTCTACACTTAGAAATTATTTAAAAGAGAAATACCAATTTAATAAGATAGCTCTTTGCAAAGAAACAATAGAAGTTTGGGATAAATTGAATATGGATTACAAGAAAATACAATGTAATTGTATGTTATAATTAAAAAAGTGTTTTTTGAATGTGTTGTTGCTCTTTTCCTACTTTCATTACTTGCTTCATAGTTTTTTTAGCTACTTCTTTTTTAGATGCGTGTATTAAATAATATAAGGGACGGTTTGAATCGCTCATAATAATATCAGAATAAGTAACATTTTCAAATCCTATATCTTTAATTTTCGATGTATACAAATTTAATAGCTTTTCACGAGCTTCATCAGCCGATATTTTTTTGTTATGAAGATCATTACGTATGGACAGCCATTTATTGGTGCCAAAATATTCTGTGACTGTTTTTTGAGTGGCTTCATAGGATTTGGGAGATATACATCTTTTTACAGCCATATCATAAGGATAATTTATATATAACTCTGCTTTCTCTTTTTGAACAAATAACATCATCGTAGACATTTTAAATTCCAATCCTACTGGATCTATTATAGATAAAAAAGGAATGTTATCAGCAAATTCTTCTAAAACATCCTTTAAAATTATATTACAATCTCCATTTTTTACAAGAGCATCTTTATCAGGAAAGTAACTATTTATTCTTTTTTCTAGAGCATTTGCACATTTTAAATCTTTTTCAATAAATCTATAGTGATGAAAACAAGGTTCATTAGATAACGCTAGTAAAGGTGAGCCAAGTAGAATTCGACCCGACTTTTTTATTTCACAACACCCTGGTCCTGCTTCAGGTTCAATGTACCACATTTCAAGAAAGTGTTTACCCACAATTTTAGAATAGATATATAGATATTTTCTAATAAATTTTAATTTTTTTTCTACATATCTTCCATAAGGTTTGAAAACTAATTTTTCTCTATTTTTTGATTCTGTAACTCTAATATTTTTACGCCTTGTAGTAACTCTTTCAGCTATTTGTTTATCAACACCCATTTTAATTCACAAATAAATCTCATTTTCGTTTTCTTTTTTTCCAGGCTTTTTTTGCAGCTTCACTTCGCTTTTTTTGTTGTATATCAATCCACATACCAATTGCTTCTTCAATTGCTATTGTTAGATTTCCCTTTTTCATTCCTTTACTTTNNGCGAAACTGCTCTTCTAAATTATCTGATAAAATTACCTTAATAGCTCCCATTTTATCATTTGTAAAATAAATTAGAAGTATATATACTTTTACCCTTAAGGGTAAAGTTTATATAGCCAAAAGATATATAGGTGTATAAGGGTATAAGTACCTAAAGGAGTAGACCCTCCTTTAGGTTGGAGAAAATCGAATGCTGGGCAGCAAACGAAATATCTCCAAAGAAAAAATAGAACTGGAGATATATAAGTCATTCGAACAATTCAAACAAAATAAGAATATTACAATAGCTGACTTCTTAAAAAAATTCTCATTATCATTTATTTATAAATCACATTACAGGAAAATTAAATTCTCTTACGAATCACTATTCAAGCTTATCCTTTATCAAAAACTCAAAGGAATAAAGTTCCAAACACAACTTGAAAAATATCTAAAAACTCACAAACAAGATAGAAACAAACTTGGATTACTAGATTCGCCTAATCAAAGAACTATAAGTTATTTCATCAACAACATTATAAAGAAAGAAACAAAAGAATTAATGGATTTTATTATCCATAAAATCGAGGAAATATCAACTAAATTTGATATTTTATGGGACAAAAAGATATTACAACCTGAAAAACCTAAGAAGAAACAATCAAATAGAACATTATTCTATCAAAAGAATTTGAAAATACAAGAAATCAGCAAGCTATTCAAGAAAAAATTTACATCTGTGATGGACTTAAATATAAATGGAAATGCCATCTATTCAAAAAAAGATTTCATAGATCTCCTTCTACATATGTGCAACACAAGTGATTTTGCAGAGAATGGTTCCAAGGTTTTTAAATTAAATAGAAAAAAAACACCAGATGGAGATACTCTCTTATATCATTTGAAAAATTATAATGACATTAATCAAATTAAAAAGATTTTCATAACTTTATTTGAAATGATTTGGGAATCCGCACGAAAAGCAAATCATTTTCCAAAAACATGTGATTGTTCAATAGATTACACAAATTGGTACTTCTATGGGGATAAAAATGCTCCTATGGTTACAGAAATGAAACCTGATAGGGGAACAACTCATTGTTACAAATTTGCTACTATAAATATATCAGAACGAAACCAAAGATTTACATTACTTGCAATTCCAGTCGGACCATTTGATAGGAAGGATGAAATCCTAAAAACATTGTTGAACTATGCAAGACAAAGAGTAAAAATAAGACGACTATATGTTGATCGTGGATTCTTCGACTCCAACTCAATTGCTCTCTTTAAAAGCTACAATAGTAAATTCTTGATGCCTTGTACTGCAAATGAAAGAATCAAGAAGATATTAGAAGTTGTTCCATCTCCAAAAGTAATCAAAGATTATAACATGAAAAATACCCTTTTCAATGTGGTTATAGTAACTGATGAAAATAATTTTAAAAGAGCGTTTGCAACAAACATAGATTTCAAAGAAAACGATGTAGGTTTATCTAATAGACTCTTTTATTTATATGGAAAAAGATGGAGTATTGAGACAAGCTATCGAGTGAAGAAACATTCATTCAGACCAAAAACAACATCTAAAAATTATTTCATACGATTATTTTATTTCTTGTTTTCAACTTTGCTTTATAACCTTTGGATACTTGCTGATATTTTAATTTGCATTGCTCTACTTGGCATTTTTAATGGGAATCATATTATTACATCAAAATATTTTGGTAATATCCTTCTTGCAGTAGATCCAGGAGGATGACAATATGTGCATTTTTAGTAAACATTCTTATTTTGTTTAATGTAAAATAGATTTTTTACTTGTTTTTCTTTGTTATAAAAAATTATTTTAGACAAAAAATTTCGAAAACATTAATATTCGAGTAATGAATATATGATATTATACTACCATATTCCCAAAATCTTGGTCATTGGTAAACACTTTCGGAACTACTGCAGCAACAGTAAACTTTATATAGAAGTTTTTGTATGCTTTTTTCGATTTTATCTGAAAATTTAAGGAGGTATTATTTATGCTGGCCGGTGGTCAACAACCTATAATTGTATTAAAAGAAGGAACAAAAAGAGAAAAAGGCAAAGGTGCACAATCTAACAATATCATGGCAGCTCGAGCCATATCTGATGCTGTAAAATCAACACTTGGTCCAAAAGGAATGGATAAGATGCTTGTCGATTCTATGGGTGACGTCGTTGTAACAAATGATGGGGCGACAATTTTAAAAGAAATTGATGTGGAACACCCCGCAGCAAAAATGATTGTGGAAGTAGCTAAATCCCAAGATGAAGAATGTGGCGATGGAACTACAAGTGCAGTAATTCTCACAGGTGAATTATTAAAATATGCTGGTGAATTATTAGAACAAAATATTCATCCAACTGTTATTTGTGGAGGATATAAATTAGCTGCAGATAAGTCAGTAGAAGTACTTAATAAATTAGCTATACCAATAAAAGCTGGCGATAAAAAAACACTAAGAGATATTGCGATGACATCTATGGCTAGTAAAGGTGCAAGTGGTGAAAAAGAGCTTCTTGCGGATGTTGTTGTAGATGCTGTAACAAGAGTTGCAGAAAAAATTGATGGTAAAACATATGTAGATCTTGATAACGTTCAAATACAGAAAAAGCAGGGTGGAGGAATTGCAAATACAGAGATTATCAAAGGAATAATCCTTGATAAAGAACGAGTTCATGAGGGTATGCCTAAACAGATTAAAAACGCAAAAATAGCGCTAGTTAATGCTGCATTAGAAGTAAAAAAGACAGAAGTAGATGCACGAATTCAAATCCAAGATCCAACACAACTTCAAGCTTTTCTAGATGAAGAAGAAGGAATGCTTAAGAAAATGGTTGAAAAAATCAAAAAGAGTGGAGCAAATGTTCTTGTTTGTCAGAAAGGTATTGATGACATTGCACAGCATTACCTTGCAAAAGATGGTATTTATTCTGTAAGACGTGCAAAAAAGAGTGATATGGAAAAATTAGCAAAAGCTACTGGTGCAAAAATTGTAGCAAATCTCGATGGATTAACCTCTAAAGATCTCGGTAATGCAGGTAATGTAGAAGAGAGAAAAATCGGAGAAGATAAAATGACATTTATTACAGAGTGCAAGAATCCAAAAGCAGTTTCTATAATGATACGAGGAACCACGGAGCATGTTGTAGACGAATTAGAAAGAGGACTTCATGATGCGCTTTCAGTGGTCAAGGTTGCCTTAGAAGACGGTAAAATGACCCCTGGAGGGGGAGCAGCTGCAACCGCTGTAGCAATGACTCTTCGGGACTATGCCCCATCAGTTGGTGGTAGAGAACAGATGGCAATCGAGGCATTTGCAAATGCTATTGAAATTGTACCAAAAACACTTTCAGAGAATGCAGGACTTGATCCGATAGACATGATGCTTGAGGTGCGAAGAGCCCATAAAATGGGAAAAAAATTCGCTGGTATTAATGTCCTTGGTGGAAAAGTTGATGATATGATTAAAAATAAAGTCATTGAACCGCTTCGTGTAAGCCTTCAAGAAATAGAAGCATCTTCAGAAGCCGCAACTATGATACTTAGAATTGATGATGTCATCGCTTCTAAAGGCGGTGGCGGCGCACCAGCAGGAATGCCCCCTGGTGGTGGCATGGGTGGTATGCCTCCAGGTGGCATGGGTGGAATGGACGAATATTAATCGTCCTCTTCTTTCTTTTAATTTTTAAAAAAAAGATTATGACAACAAAAAAATCTAGTGACAGTAAGAAAGATAATATTCAAATTAAATTAAAAAAAATTGAAAAAGAAGTAAAACAATTAAAAGGAGAATTAAAAGAAAAAAACGACAAATTTCTTAGGACTAGTGCTGATCTTCAAAATTACCAAAAAAGAATGGAAAAAGAACTAATCTTAAGAGAAGAGGAAATAAAAAGAAAATATATTTCAGAATTAATAGATCTTCATGAAATCTTAAAAAAAGCTTATGAAGATAAGAATCCAAAAGAAGGTTTAAAACTAATATTAAATAATCTTGAAAAATTATTTGAAAAAGAAAATATCAAATATATTGATTGTATTGGAAAGTCGTTTGATCATACATTACACCATGCAGTCCAAACAATTGAAAAAAATGACTGCGAAAATGATTTGATTGTAGAGGAGGTTAAAAAAGGGTATATGATTGGGAATTGGCTCATCCGACCTTCTCAAGTAATTGTAGCAAAAAAGAAAGAAAATAAGCAATAGGTGATTTGTTATGGGAAAAATCATTGGAATAGATCTCGGAACTACAAATTCCGAAGTAGCTTTTGTAGAAGCAGGAAAACCAACAATAATTAAGAGTACTGAGGGGCAACCATATTTTCCATCTGTTGTAGCTTTTACAAAAGATGGTGAAATGCTTGTTGGTGAAGCTGCAAAGCGTCAAGCAGTTACGAATCCAGAAGGTACTGTACAAAGAATAAAAAGAAAAATGGGAACCAATGAAAAGATAAAACTATTGGATAAAGAATATACACCCGAACAGATTTCGGCATTTATTTTACAAAAAATAAAGAAGGATGCAGAAGACTTTATAGGGGAAAAAATTTCTGATGCAGTCATTACAGTGCCTGCTTATTTTAATGATGATCAACGACAATCAACAAAAGATGCTGGTGTTATTGCAGGTCTTAATGTTAAACGAATTATAAACGAACCAACAGCTGCATCACTAGCATATGGACTTGATAAAAAAGGTGATCATAAGATAGCAGTATATGATTTCGGTGGTGGAACCTTTGATATTACTCTAATGGAAGTGGGTGAGGGTGTTTTTGAAGTATTATCAACTAATGGAGATACCCATCTTGGTGGAACTGATCTTGACCAGGCTCTCGTAGATTATATTGCAGAGAAATTTAAAAATCAGCATAAGGTTGATTTAAGAAAAGACCCAAAAATATTACAACGGATTTTAGAAGCTGCTGAAAAAGCAAAAATAGAGCTATCATCAACCCTTCAAACAGAGGTTAATTTACCCTATATAGCTGTATTAGATAATGAGCCAAAACATCTAGAAGTGAAACTAACTAGGGCGAAATTAGAGGAAATTATATCTCCTATCGTTAATAAAACAGAGAAACCGTGTAAGCAAGCACTTAATGACGCAAAACTCAAACCATCAGATATCGATCATATTGTCCTTGTCGGGGGTACGACACGCATTCCTTTGGTAATTAAACTAGTAGAACAAATTTTCGGAAAAAAACCAAAACGTGATGTTGATCCGATGGAATGTGTTGCAACAGGTGCAGCGATACAAGCAGGGGTTCTTTCTGGAGATATTGATAAAGATATCGTTTTACTTGATGTCACACCTTTAACTTTAAGTATTGAAACACTTGGAGCGGTTGCTACACCTCTTATCGAACGTAATACAACGGTTCCTACAAAAAAAAGCAAGATATTCTCTACAGCAGCAGATAACCAACCGAGTGTTGAAATCAATGTACTCCAAGGAGAAAGACCAATGGCAGGTGACAATAAAAGTCTGGGCAGATTTCATCTAGACGGTATACTACCCGCTCCACGGGGAATACCCCAAATTGAAGTAACGTTTGATATCGATGTTGATGGTATTTTAAATGTAGCAGCAAAAGATTTAGGCACTAGAAAAGAACAATCTATACGTATAACTGGTTCAACAAAACTTACTGATACTGAAATCGAACGGATGAAAAAAGAAGCAAAAGAGCATGAAGAAGAAGACAAAAAGCGCAAAGAAAAAGTAGAAGTAAGAAATAATGCAGATGCACTTGTACACACAACAGAAAAAACGTTGGAAGAATTAAAAGATAAATTTTCTAAGGAAGATAAGAAAGATATTGAAAGTGCATTAAAGGAATTAAGAGAAGCATTAACTGGCGATAATATAGAAAAAATCAAAGAAAAAACAGATGCATTAACCAATGTCTTACAAAAAGCCTCTACTGCTATTTATCAACAAGCAGCCCAACAACAGCAACAAGAGAAAGCAGATAAAAATAAAAGTAATGATGAATCTTGGCAAGGAAAGCCATCTGATGACGATACCACAATAGATGCGGATTTCAAGGTTAAAGATGATGATAAAAAGGACTAGATTCTAAAAAATAAATGATTTTTAACTTTCACTCAATTCTGGTTTTAATATCAATACGTGACAATTAGCCCAACGTAATACTTCCTCGGATACACTTCCTAAAATAAATTTATCCATACCTTTCTTAGAATGAGATGCCATTATTATTAGGTCGTCATCCTTAACATATTTGACAATCTCCTTCGCTGGAGCAAGTCCAACAATAATTTCTGTTGTAGCGTTTAATTGTTTTGATTCTACAGTTTTTTTGAATTCATCTAATACTACTTCATGTTCCTTTTTTAATTTATTTTCAAGAGCAGCTGAAGCGATAAATTGTTGAGAATCATCTATAGAAATTATTGCAACATCAACTCCTAGTAATTTAGCAAAATTAGATCCTTGTTCTACAGCTATTTTTGAAGCTTCTGATTTGTCAACTGGTATCACAACACGATTTATCTCCTTCATATCACTCGCATCTCCTACTATTTAAAGAATGATGTACCAATAATTTAAAGGTTTTGTAAATTTTCAGACATCTGATAATTAGAAAAATATATTATATAATTATCCGTAATGTTCTTATTTTAGTTTAGTATTGTATATTTGATGAAAAACAAACCAAGAAACGAAATCTTGAATGATATAATTAGAGATTCAAAGAAATATCCCAATGGATGGAAAGCTGCATTTGGCAGAGATAAAAAACTCTTTTCAAATGACTATTATATTTTTAATCCAGAGGTGGGAATTTATCTTCTTAAAGAATATCAAAAAAATCCTTATCAAGTAACTGGTATTGGTTCAAAGATCGCAAGAAATATAGACGATGAGATTGACGCTAAATTTGATAAAGATTTAGGAAATTTTGGAATAATACAAGGTAATTTTAAAAAGATTATAAAAAGCATTGAAATGGGCATACAGCCACAAAAAATATTTCAAGAAGGAGTAAAAGGAAAAGATTTAGGGATTACTGTACCTGTAAAAGGAAAAGCCCTAACTTCTGATCGTGCTTTTAAAGCTTTACAACAAACATTTGAATCCAAACAAAAAAAACTTAATGAAAAATTTGAAAAAATTGCAGCAGAAGATGGTCTCTATAGTTCTTATGGATAAAATTTGTTATAAATAATCTTTTATTTTTTCAAATGCCATTTTTCGTTTCTTGTTAAGATCTATCAATAAATTTGACATCAATTCAGCAGAATATTTTTTACAATTCCCACACATCTGCTCGCCCTTTTTGCATGAAGTGTAAATGTTTTTAAGCTCTCTATCATCATCGATAAGATGATATAAAAAAAGTTCATAAATCATGCATTCATCAGGTTTTCCACCAGATATTTTTTGCTCTTTCGATGTTACTGCTCCACCAGTTTTTGCATTCATTATTTTTTTTCGTGCGGTTTCTGGTGATTCTGTAAGAAAAATAGAACTTTCGGGTTTGGATGAAGACATTTTTTCTCCTGTGAATCCAGTTATAAATCTATGGTAGGTAGATGAAGGTTGAATGAATCCAAATGAACCAAGTTTTCCTTCAGATTTAGCCAGAAGATTGTCAATTTTTAATATGTCTTTTTCCTTTGCATCATTGATATAAATTGCTTTATATTCATTTATTCTTTTTAATTGATTGAAACCTAATTTTCTAATTATTTTCTCTGCATTATCTAATAATTTTTTAATGTCTTTATTGGTTTTAACAAACACACCAATTTTTTTATCTTTTGTTTCTGTAGTATTATAAATTCTATACGCCTGAGCAACATCTCTACTCAGTCTTATATGTGGATCTTGATCCACTCCAACAGGAACCAGAGTTGGTCTGATTCCCCCGTATTTTTCAAGTTGAACATGTAAAATATCGCCAGTTTGAAGTAATGGTGAAAAGATATGAGCCATATTTATTGCTCCATTAAAACCATATGTCGACACCATTTGTGACCAGTTAATCTTTTTACCTAAAATATATCCCATATCTTTTACATCTGAATTTTTGGATTGAAAGTATATGTGGCAATTCTCTGGTTTTAAACCAAGTGCAATATAATTTGGAATATATTCATTTAATGCTAATTCCTCTGTTTCCTTAAGCGTATGACCCCTTGTTGCAAAAGCTTCAATATCAGCAACAGCAATAAATATATCTGCCCCAATACTTTGATAATAAATTACTTCATCAATAACCATCTTATGTCCAAGATGCATTTTTCCAGAAGGCATAAGTCCCGTTAGGATAGCCCAAGGTTTTTTGTTAATAATGAAATCATGAATCACCTGGAAATCTCTATGTCCAAATACAATACCTCTTCTCAATAGTTTATGAGGATTTGGTAGATCAATCCAACAATCTTCGGAAAATTCTTCAATACCAAACTCGTCACGAAGTCGAATATAATCTTGATAAGTTGTAGAACTCCAAGGATCAATCTTCATTTAAATCCATCTTGAAATCCTGTAGTATTTCAAAAACTTACCGTTAAAAAATAATACAATTAGTTTTTTGTTCCATTCTTGTTGATACTAATAAATGATTAGCGCTTTTTCTTTTTATTAATAAAAACAATACTGATAATAATAATAGCTAGGATAACTGTGATTATTAAAATCAAAGTAAGTTGTTCTATCAACGATGAAGGATTTTTTGCATTTGGATAATTATCAGGACCAAATGGTTCATGACCATCAACATAGAAACCTTCTTTCTCATTGTATTTTAATGACTCGACATCAGTACTATCCCAGTGATTCATACCTTTGGGATCATATTCTGTACTTGGCACCCAAATTCTCAAATCAGGATCTCCATATAAACATACATTTTCTGCTTGGTCCCACCACCAATTTGGGGGTTCAGAGATATACAAAATACCAACTTTACTTATTCCTTCGGTATAAAACTCACCTATTGTTTGCCCTAATGCAATACCTCTTGGAACTCCATTCTGCCATACATCAGAATACCAAGAAGTAGCCCAAGGATCCATAATCTGAAAGACTGAACCATGTCTCATCATTGCCAGGTGGAGATATTTACCAGCTGGAAGACATGCTACACTACTAATTCCTGCAGAGTGAAGATTTCCTATTGCATCACAAATTTGTGTCCCATTATACCAACTTGTGCCAAATCTACTCAAAAAAACAGTGATTATTACACCATCGTGATAATCTGCTGTATCTTTCAACCATTCAGGGGCAAAGAAGCGCAAAAATGGAAGATTTGCTATTTTACCAAGAAGATCACGTATTGGTCTATTTGAAGCTGCCCAATCTAAAGCAGTAGTAAATATTCTCATACCCATTGGATTAGGATTTCCCATTAACGCAGGTAATATTCCATGAATTTCTGAAGTCATTGTATCGGGTTCTGCTGTTGATCCCATAAGCCATTCATATCCTCGCCAAGGATTTGGCTCTTTATTGTAACCAGCAAGGGGGATAGTCGGATAACCAACAGGATTTTTACTTTCTATATCCCAAAACATGAGCATCCCACCATCATCTGGACCGCCATGCGTATTAATGAGCCATAAAAGGACACCCTGATTAAGATTAAACATATTCGCTTCAAAGTTGGTTGAAAAAACAGCATCATATCCAGCTTTCCTAATATAAAATGGTTGAACCTCAGAACCACTTAAATCTGGAAAGAAAGCACCTTCTTCACCATTTACGGCTACCATAACTCCATCATCGATAGGCTCATTTGATGAAGATTCTCCTGGTACAGATTCATCTGCGCATGCGTAGATAAATCCATAATATTTGCTTGCTCTAGTGTTAAATTTATGATCATAGCATACAAGTGTATCTAGAACAGGATAGGTAAATTTTTCTTTTTTTGAGGGTTTTATTATCTGTAATCCTTTTTTTCCTCTACTTAGTAAGGGGCGTCTTTTACTACTACTCCCATTAATCATTTCGTAACCATTTGGATTGTTCATTGCAGGATTTTCGAAAATGATTTGGGGGTAGAACACAGTTTTTGAAACCCATACAGAGATATCAGTTGGTGATCCAATAAAACGACCAGGTTTACCTTTACCAACAAAAACTCTATCCCAAGGAAGACCAATATCAAATTGTCCTCCTAGAGTAATTATTGTTTCTAGACCTTGCTGATCAAAATTATGATCCTTTAAGAAATCATAGATTCTTGTTCCAGTAATATACATTTCTGAGACCGTTGGTAATTTTGTATAACCATCTGGATGTCGTCTCCAAAGCTCGTTATGCCAAACAACTGCAGATGATAATTCAGGATGATTATCAATAATTAATACGGGGCTTCCGTGGTGGGCTGCAAGATAAGCTGCAGGACCTATAGATAATGCTCCCGACATTTCCCCAGAAACCTCAAGATCTCCTACATACCAGTAACTAAAAGGATCAATGGTTGAAAATATAACATCATTGCGTTTGGTTAGTTCTCTAATATACTCATATACATCCCTATAATCTGTAAAATGTTTCTTGATTTTAGTAATATCCTTCAATTGTTTCTCTGCATTTGATGAGAGATAATCACCAAGATTAATAAGATGAATATTTTTTACACCAAGTTTGTTCAATGCATTAATTGTATAGCTGGGAACTTTAGATGAATTTGTATAGAGTAAAGGAGAATTTAATATTGATGCAAGAACTGCTCCTTCTGTTGCAGAAGCAAGACAATCCCCTTCTTTACGAGTTATGTTTTGTTCCCATGAGTAGTCAAGTGTAAAATCAGTTGAACTTTTCATCTCATTCATTGCAAAGACACAAATAGAATAATGTTCCCCAGGAAGGCATTCACCTAGTCTATCAACTCGCAAGTCATTTTCAGTACCCACTGGAACTGCAATTCCTTTTCTTCTTGGAAATATACATTTTGATGAAACTCGGGGTTCTCTTGTTGATAAAATTTCTTCACCACTAGGACCAATAAGTGAAAAACCAAGCATGACAGAGGGATCGTCCCAAGTTATTTCAAAAGTAGCATTTCTGCAGCCAAATGGTGGGATCTCGGGTATTTCAATCATTGTCCCCGGAAACATTTCTACATCGATCTGATAGGTAACTTTTCGCATGTTTTTTATTATATCAACGATTTTCCCATATCTACCAAAACGAAAACTAAAAAACTTTCTGTGTTTTTGTGGTTCAATCGCTGTATCGATAATATCATTCTCAGGTGAAATTAGTGATTCCATTCCCATCGATTTCGTGGGAACATCGGTAACAGCTACGCTCCATGTTCCACTATTATAGGCATAAGCAGATGTTTTATCGATATCCATACCACCCGGAGCATTCCATCCACTGGTAATTCCTGCCATCATCATTTCTCCGTTATGCTCACAATAAATTTGTAAATCTCTATCTCCTGCAGGGATAGACATGTTAACGATTCCTTCAAATCCAGGGACACCTGCGCTAATATAAAAACATGGATACCAAGAACGAACTTTAATAAATTTATAACCTTCAGGAACATCAAAATTATTATAAATGGGATATTTCTCGTTTGTTTGTGGTACCTCAAAATGGTAGGACAATATCTTTTGATTTGTGACCATTCCTTCTCTTGTACCTGTCGTTCTATTGTGCGGTTTTTCATCGGGTTTTTCTTCGATAACTGCAATAACAGCATCTTTAGCATAAGACCAATCGTTTAGAGCTATTTGGGATGCAATTTTAGCTGGATCGGTGCAATCAATCATTGTATAATTTTTTACATTCCAATCGTCATTCAATTGTTTCTTTTCAACATTTATAAGGGTCATCTGATCTAGATAATCATTTGAGTAATCCATCCAATCCTCCATAAAGTAGTCGATACCCTGATATGCATTTAAAGATCGTTCTTTGTGTTTTTCATCTGGATTTTTTTCCTGATAAAAAAGTAAAGGATTTGAGAAGATTATATCGTTATTATTATCATAAAAAACTGCTGTTGGAACTGACGCTAAATATGCATAATCGTCCGTATAACTTTCTTCATCAAAATGAACAAATGTTGTTTTTTTAAGGGGAATATAAGGTCTCCAAGAAATACCTTTTTCAAAACCATTCAAATTTATCTTACTGGTATCAGCAGTAACTGTTGGCAATATTGCACCTAATATCATAGTAAATAAAACAATAAATGTTAAGAAAATATACAATCCACAATATTTTACCAATTATTGCCCCCCAATATTCCAAACTTGTATCCTTTGTTCTTATTTTTTATAAATTTAATTTAATATATTGATTTTATTCGTATATATAATTTATTATTAAAGTTTTATCCCTACATAAAAAATCATGTAATAAAGCCATATAAATACCGTTTATTTTAGTAAAAAATTATTGATTTTGAATATATAAACCATTGATATAACAACAATTTTATATGAAATGTTTATATTACCTTACTGTATAATACACGTAATAGGGGATTGATGAAACATATGAATAATAATTGTTCTATTTGTGGTGATAATTTAACTCCAAATGATGAAGATGGAATTTGTCATCTCTGTAAAATGTCCATTATATTTAATGTTGATATATATCCAGATATCGATGATTTTGCTTGTTAGATAATAAGATTATTTCTATGAGTTGATTTTTAATTAATTTAATAAAACGACATAATATTTTTAAAACATAAATAAATGGTTAAATATCTATTCGCATGAATTCGGAATTAAAAAAGATACTAGAGAAACAACATTATGCAATTGTAGGTGAGCATTCAGGGGTGAAACTTTGTCATTGGATGAGACAAAGTTTACTTTACAATAGAGAATGTTATAAACAAACATTTTATGGAATTAAGTCACATCGATGTTTACAGATGACACCTACAATAAATCAATGTACACATATGTGTTTATTTTGTTGGCGTTTTCAAGGTTTTATAGAAAAGAAATTGAAAGATACTGATGATCCTGAATATATATTAGATGAATCAATAAATGCACAGAAAAAACTTATCACTGGTTTTAAAGGTGATTATCGTTGCAATCAACAAAAATGGAAAGAAGCGAATAATCCTAATATGATCGCTTGTTCTCTCTCTGGGGAACCTACACTTTATTCGAAACTTGGAGAATTTTTTGAAATCTGTCGTAATAGAGGCATTATTACTTTTTTAGTAACAAATGGAACAACACCAAAATTGTTAGAAAAATTAGATCCATTACCAAAACAATTATATGTTTCAGTTGTTGCACCAAATGAAGAGGTCTATAAAAAGATATGTTCACCATTAATTTCAGATGGTTGGAAAAAACTTATTCAAACACTTGAATTATTGCCTTCACTAGATACTCGGACGGTTATACGTCATACGTTATTAAAAAATTGGAACATAGATGATAGATTTTTAGAAGAATATAAAAAATTAAATAATAAAGCATCACCTATGTTTATTGAACCGAAAGGTTATGTTTTTGTTGGTTATTCGAGAAAAAGGATGAATCTTTCAAATATGCCATCCCATGCAGATGTAAGAAATTTTGGCAAAAAACTTTGTAATTTAATGGGATATGAATATATCATGGAAAAAGCAGATTCTAGAGTAGTATTATTAGGGACAGATCATAATAAAAGAGAAGTATGTATATAATATTTTAAAAAAAATTGTAATTCGATAACAAATATTATCCGTATTTTCCTCTTATTTTTCGCCGGTCAATTTTCACTCCAGTAGGTGAAATAATCATAAGATTATTTCCAATTCCTGCAATGTCTCCACCAATATCATCTGCTATTCTATGTAATTCTTCTGTTATCCTCTTGAGTATAACTTCTTCATCAGAAACTGGTGAGAAATCTAAAATTAAAACATTCCCACCATACACATAATCTGATAATTGTTTTATATCTTCATAACGTTGAATTTCACCAACTGCTACATGCATTTTTGCAGATGTTTTTGTATCTGATTTCAAATCGACATACTTTTCGAGATCTACATATCCGTCTGGTGAGTCTGATTTTTTCCCTCCAAAAATCCTGCTTCCGAATCCCATTATAACACTCTTCCCTAGATTTAACAAATAATCTAAAATATATTTCGCTTTATAAAGACATCGGTAACAATGTTTTATTTTTTAAAACGCAGTGTAAAATAATAACTTGCTATTTTTAAATTTCTTAAGATGATAAAAAATTTAAATTTTACATGAATGATTTAATTTAAAATTTGATTTATATTTATCATAGTTAATTATATATTCATCAAAATTCTTTTTAATATGCCGTACTAAATGTGTATTAAACCAGAATTTATTATTTAATAAATTGAAATCTAGAATTTTTATCTTTAAAATAAAGTTAAGAATGAATAAATAAGGTAATTAATTTCAATTTGACATTTTTACAGGTAACATTTATATATTTTATTAAAAAGATATATATTTTGGCGAGGTAGGACAATAATATCTCAGTTTTATAAATTAATCATCAGCTTAATACTCCTTTACAATTTTTTCCTCCCTCCCTACCTCCCAAAAAATAAATAAAAAAAAACTCTAAAAAAAGTTTTTATATAATTTAATAGTTATTGAGCTATAAATCTGGGATGCCTGTAGGTCAAAATGAATATTAATATGTGGGTAATAGGAATAGTGGTTTTACTTATTTGTGTTGGATTAAGTGGATGTGAAGATACATATAAAATAACTGGTGGCTACTAATCAGATAAAAATAACTGATATTTCTGTAACCACACAATGGTTTATACCAGGTTATGGAACATATCAGAGCTATTCTAAATCTGGTTTTTATAAAAACTATCCTTCACAAGCTTATAATCCAAGATACATAATTAAAGGAACTGCTAAAAATATTGCAGGAGAAAATTTGTACGAAATAATAATAACAGCTTTATTTTGTGATTCTAACCATAATCAATTAGAATCGGAAAATACAACAATACAAAAGTTAGCTAATGCTAATACAAAAAATTTTGAGATTTATCTTTATTCAAACAACCAACATTTTGGGCAAATAGAAAATATAGAATTTGAAATTGATGTTTCACAGTAAAATAATAAGAAAATAATTCAGTTAATTTTTTCTTTTAAATTTTTCATTTTGACATTTTGTCTAAAAGAATTTAAATATTAGAAGATACAAAATAATTTTTGAGAGAGATGATAACAAGTAACACGAAAAAAAAAATAAAAATAAAATCCTTGGGGGAAGAGGAAAGAAGAATAATAATAAACAATAGTAAAAATCGATCATATTTATGAAGTTAGGTGGGTGATGAAATTAAAATTAGGAATTTAATGATTAGATTTTTGTTATCCCTTTGGTTGTTTACATTTGTGATAAATATATGGCAATTTGTTCTTTTTTCAAATTAAAGATATTAACTTTATATGGTTAATTAAATTTTTTGCCTTTGAATTTAATGTTATAATAATATTTAATGTTATAATAATATAAGACAATTGGTTAATATAAGACAATTGGTTTTTAGCAATAATTTTAAATAATACAACTTTATTATATAATTGTAGAATATCAATGTAATACTTGCCAGATTTATATCTAAAGGGAGGTATATAAAACGTGAATAAGAAATTAATATGTCTAAGTATTTGTTTTCTTATGTTATCTACTGTACCTCTTGCGGCAGGTATAACAGAAGATAGAGATCCATCTGCAAATCCTGATATTATTGGAAGACTTTGGCTCAGGGGATTTATATTTCGTCGAATCAAATCAGGACATATCAATAATGCAATAGCAATTCGACTACATTATATAGAAATTACCCCTACTGAAAGAACTTGGGGTATTGTTACTATGAAGAGAATAGCATTTAGAGATTTTCTAAACCTTGGAAGGTTTTATGAAACTCCACTTGGTGTGCTTGGATACGTTTGTGGTTTTTTCCGTGGTGGATTAGAAGTTTATTAAGATATAATTTTTTATAGATAGATATTTTTTATAATCAAACAATTTATAGCATAAAAAAACAGACATAGATCACATAGAATTATAATTCCAAATATATTAATAAAATTATTAATTCATTTAAAATAAGTTATAACTGAAATATGATTTACATATTTTGAGCGAATATCTGTGAAAAAGATTTATATATAACAATCCTCTATATGAATGTAATAGGGGATTAATATGCAGAAAAAAATTGTAGGAATTATAATTTGTATATTGTTATTTACGACCTTTGCAGGAGCTGTTTCTCCAAGCTATAACTCAACAAAATCAAAAAATAGTGAGCCTGTCACCGCGGCGACTACACATACTGTACTTTCAGAATTTGGTACCTATACGACATGTACGTATTGTAAATATGCTCATGAGGCGTTGATTTATTTATTCTTTAATCGGGGAGATGATTATCCCTTCTATTATGTAACTCATGTATATGACGTTAATGCACATGCTTATTCAAGAGTAAAGGGTGAGCTCGGTCTTACCAGTTCTCCAACCGTCTATTGGGACGGTGGTTGGAGAAAGGATATAGGTTCGCCAGACAACGCGACAGCTGTAGCTAATTATAAAAAGAGTATTAACAGATGTAAAAACAGGACGGTTGCCGATATAGATTTATCAGTTGATGGATATTGGCTTGGAGCAGTAAATAACGAACCAAAGGATGATTCAAACAATGTATCAATTAATAAAATTTTGAAATGGACCAATTCGCAATTTATGGTTAATGTTTCAGTAACAAATAACAAAGCAAGCCAATATAACGGTCATATTCATGTCTATGTATGTGATAATCAATCCTCAATGGATTGGTATGATACAGCAGGTAGACTCTATACCATGGCATTTTTAGATTATGCTTTTAATAATAACACCGCTTTAGGTGCTGGAACTACCTGGACGGATTCTACGATATGGGATGGAACAACTCGTTCCAACGGTACTCACTTTTACGAAGATGTAACAGAAGGTAATACCTGGGTGATTGCCTCTGTATTTGATAGGGATAATGATGATTATTCGGATGAAACTGCTGGATATCGATTGGGTAAAGGTACCGATCCAAAAACCTTTACCGTTTATTTTGGTAACACCACTCCTCCACCACTAGGTATCGAAAATATATCGGTTATGTCATATCTTCCAGGCCAACTTGTTTTCAACACAACTTATTATTGGAAGGTTGATGTATGGAACAAAAAAGGTGAAAAAACAAAAGGAAAAATATTGGAATTTAAAACAAGAGGAAATAAACCACCAAATCCACCAGAAAACCCCTATCCATGGAACGATTCTACTGGTTATCCTATTAAGATTAATTTTAGCTGGCAATGCGAGGATCCTGATGGTGACAATATGACGTATGATATCTATTTAGGTGAATACAATCCTCCTAATAGTAATCAAACATTAATTGCAGAAAATATAAGTGTTCCTTGGTTTGAACATACTGAATTACTTGATTTTTTAACATGGTATGAATGGAGAGTGGTTGCAAAGGATGAATGGGATGATGATTTTGGGAATTATAACACCTCGAGTTTGAATTGGACTTTTAAAACTGAAGCAAATCTTCCTCCAAATAAAGCTAGCGATCCTTTTCCATCTAACGAATCTGAAAATATACCTACGAGTATAACTCTTAGATGGAATGGTAGTGATCCTAATTATGGAGATCCATTAAAATATGATTTCTATTTTGGTCCTAGTTCTGATCCTAATTTATGGTATGATAATCGAACAGTAAATTATACTAAACCGCCCTATAATCTAGTGGAAAATGAAACGTATTACTGGAAAATTAATACATGGGATAGAGATGGTTTAAAATCTAAAGGGGATTTGTGGTGGTTCAATACAGGAAGAAATGATCGACCGATTGTTATCACGATCGATGGACCAACTCAAGTAAAACCAAATGAAGAGCATGAATATACATTTATTGCAACAGATCGAGAAAATGATAGTGTTTCTTATTACATTGAATGGGGTGATGGTACTATTACAAATTGGACACCATGGCAACCCGCTGGACCTCCGGGTTATACAGAGAGTCATAGTTGGGCCAAAAAAGGTACATATCAAATAAATTGTACAGCAAAAGATAAATACGGCGAAGGTGACAGAGCAACTTTAAAGGTAAGTGTACCGAGAAACAAAGCTCTCAACATAAATTCATATTTCATAAAATTCCTTGAAAAACATCTATATCTTTTCCCACTTCTAAGACGAATACTAGGATTATAAATATACCTCGCTCATTCTTATTTAATTCTAACTTAGAAGTATCAAATTATAATTTATATTCAAATAAATAACGACATTATTATGATGATAAACAGTAGAAAACAAAAAGATAAATTATATTATATTCATGGTTATCAATCTAGTCCAGAGGGGAATAAAGGTATTTTATTCAAAGAAAAATTAAACGCAGAGGCTATAAAATATCGTGATTGTGAGCCTGAAAACCTTGTTATATCAGAGTGCTTAACAAAAATTTCTGGTGTTATAGAAAATAAAAGTGATGTAATTTTAATTGGATCTTCTCTTGGAGGATTTCTTGCAGCTTCGACTGCTCTTAACCATACTAATATTAAAAAACTTATACTTCTCAATCCTGCAATCATACCTCTATCTACCAATATTGATAATTTTACTGGTGTTCCAAGGAAAATTCTTGAAGACATGAAAGAAAAGAGACTCTTTGAAAATAGATTAAACGTTGATATTATAATACTAAGGAGTACAGATGATGAACTAATACCAGATTCCTGGATTTGTGAATTCGCAAAGGCTCAAGAAGCATTGATGATATTTATAGAAGATGACCATAGATTTTCTCGCAATTTATTTAAGCTTCCAACAATAATATCTAATTTACTAAAAAAATAGATCAACATTATGTCACTTGACTTGAGAGATTCCAAAGTTTATCACCAACAAAATGTAGATTCTTTATTGCTTTTCCCGTTTTTTGAATTTTCATTTCTTCACCTGTCATTAATGCTATTCCAATAGCTAATGGTTTCCGATGTTTTTCATCACAAATCCATACAAAATCGCTTATTTTTATGTTGATGTCAGCGTCTATAATACCTGGTGCCATGATATCTGCACCTTTAGAAACAAAACCAACAGCGCCCATATCCACAACTACAAAATGCTCTGTCGGATTATATTTATATAGTCCACGCACTGTAAAAGCTACCTTATCTTCAATTATTATAAAATCAATATCCCCATCTACTAAAACTACTTTATACTGATCAAGATTTCCTACTTCAAAAGACGAATTATCGAAAGAAAAATCCGAGTGAAAATTGGTATTGATTTCGTTTAAAATCTCTTTTATTTCTTTTTTCTTAAGTAGGTGTCTATTTCTTAGTTTTACAGACATATTTAACCATAATCATTATTATGTTAAATATTTACATATTTTACTCTTAAGCCCAAACAATTATAAAGAATATCTCTATTTCGTGTCTCCAAGGTATAGCTATGGAAAAACCATTAAAATTACTTCATGCAAGTTTAAATAGCCGAGTTATGGTAGAATTACGAAACGGAGTAGAGTATCATGGCACATTAGATGGTTATGATGTACCGCATATGAATCTTGTCCTAAAAAAAACAGATGAAATAATAAATACCGAACAAAAAAATAAACATGAAACAGTAATTGTAAGAGGAGATAATATAATATATATATCACCGTAATAGAAGAGGTAACTAAATGACAAAAGGAACTTCATCGCGCTCTGGAGGAAAAAAAACTCATATTGCATGTAGAAGATGTGGAAAACATGCATATCATGTTCGAAAAAAACGATGTGCTGCTTGTGGATTTGGGGAAACGAGTAAAATCAGACACTTTAATTGGTCTAGAACCAAGTAAAATTTCTTACTTTTAAAGAGTAAAAATTATTAATATTAATTATTAAAAAAGATTTTTAACCAAGGATTAATGAATAAATGTGAATCTTAATACATTAAATCAATATAAAATATTTAATTAATTTTAAAAGAAAAAGTTAAAATCTCGTCAGAATATTTAGGTTTTAAACCTATATAGTTGTTGTACATACCAAAAAATTGTGGAGTAAATAGCATGGGTTTCATAGAGAGGTTAGAACGAAATATTGCAAGGCTGGAAAAAAAAATCGAAAAAGAACAGACGAAAATTGATCAGTTGCGAGAGAAATACGATAGTAAAAAAATTACAAAAGCAAATTTTAATATTAAAAAAAAGCAAGTTGAAAGTAGGATACATTCAATGAACTCTAGAATTAGAGTTTTGCAGGGTGGTATGACCAAAGAAAAAAAACATCAAGAAGAAAAAGCAATAGAAAAACAAAAGAAAAAGGAAGAAAAAGAGAAAAAAAAGAAATAATTTTTGACAATCCTTTGTAGACATTTATTAGCTAATAGAAAATTTAATCCACAATTATAGATTCCAATGCTTCTTCATGTACATTTAAAGAATTATTATCATAAAGAACAAATCTAACAAGATTAATAGGTCTTTTTTTATTTAACTCATCGACCACGGTTTTCAAAGCGATTTTTGCTGCTTGTTTTATAGGATAGCCGAAATACCCAGTACTCAATGCAGGAAAAGCAATACTTTTAATTCCATATTTTTCTGCAAATTTCAAGCATTCTTTATAACATGAAGCAAGTTTTTCTGGATCTTTTGATGAACCAGAATATATCGGGCCAACAGTGTGAATAATATATGTGGCAGGAAGATTGTAACCCTTCGTTATCTTTGCTTCACCAGTCTCACAACCATGTAGTTTCTTGCATTCTTCCCAAAGTTTAGGACCCGCTGCTCTATGTATTGCTCCAGCCACACCACCTCCCGATGCTAATCTTTTATTCGCAGCATTAACTATAGCATCTGTTGTTTGCATGGTAATATCTCCTACTATCAATTCCAATAAAGAATTTCCAATTTTTATTTTGTCCATATTTTTTTACCATTCATGTTCAATAAATAATATTAAAGTCTTCAAACTCTTCGGTAGATTCTTCGTTTTTAATCTTTACATCGGTAACCTTTGCCAGGGTTGGTCCAACTTGACACCATGATATCATTTCATTTACTTTACTTTCTTCCCCCTCAAATATTGCTTCTACATTTCCATCAAATGTATTTTTTACCCATCCCTTGAGACCTAATTGTATTGCTTTATCCTTAGTAGAAGTCCTAAACCAAACACCTTGAACACGACCAGATATTATTACACGAACTCGAGTTTTCATACAACCTCACGGTCTGAACCGTAATAATGTTCTTGGAAATGGAATGGAATCTTTTATATTGTCAATTCCACAAATCCAAGCTACCGTTCGTTCAACTCCAAGACCGTATCCCGAATGCGGAACAGATCCATATTTCCTGAGATCAAAGTACCATTTATAGTTATTAACATTTTCTTCCATTGCTTTAAGCCGTTCAGTCATATCATTTATATCTAGACTTCGTTGTGATCCTCCAATTATTTCTCCATGACCTTCAGGTGCGATCATATCAAAACAAAGAGCTGTTTTTGGATCGTTTTCATCCCTCGGTTTGTAAAATGCCATTATTTCTACTGGATAATGGGTTACAACTACTGGAGTTTTAAAATGATCTGCGAGTTTGTTTTCTTCTAGTGTCCTAAGATCCTTTCCCCACTTGACATCTAAATTTTCTTTTTCTTTTAATATTTTTAAAGCTTCTGTATATGTTATGGTTGGGAAATCTGATTCTGAAATATGTTTTAATTTTTGATAATCTTGTTTTAGAATTTCTATTTCGTTCTTATTCTTCATTAAAACTTGTTTTAATATGAATCTTATTTCATCTTTACCAATTTCTATAACGTCATTAAGATTCATCCAAGCTGCTTCCATTTCAGCCATCCAAAATTCTGATAAATGACGGGATGTTTTTGACTTTTCAGCACGAAAAGTTGGTCCCATGTTATAGATTCTTTCAAGAGAGAAAATACCTGCCTCAGCATATAACTGCCATGATTGAGAAAGGTAAGTTTTATCTTTATAATATTTAACTTCAAATAGTGTTGAACCTCCTTCACATTGACTTGGTTGTAAAATTGGAGCATCAAATTCGTAAAAATCTCTTTCTCTAAAAAATTGATGAATTGCCCCAACTAAGGTAGATCGAATTTTCATAATGGATGTAACTTTTCTTGATCGTATCCAAAGATGTCTCTGATCTAATAAAAATTCAGGACTTTGATCTTTTACAATAGGAAAAGGCTCTGCGAAATTAATCACATCTAAACTTGTGACTTGAAGTTCATATCCTCCAGGTGCACGCNNGCACGCTTATCTTTTTTTAATGTCCCTTTTAATTCTATTGATGATTCTATTAATGCTTTTTTTGCATCTTCAAATTCATTATCTGTAACATTTCCCTTCTTAATAGTAGCTTGTAATATACCTGTAGCGTCTCTGATTGTCATAAAGATAATATTTCCACTACTTCTTGTTCGGTATATCCATCCTCGTATGTTTATTGTTTTATTTAAGGTATCTCCAGATAATGCCTCTCTTGCTTTAATCCAGCCAGTTTTTGACATGTTAAGACCGTATAAAAGGAGATATAATCATTGCATATATGAATTACGGTGATATATTTAACAAATCATTATATATTATTAATATGAAGCATCATAAATTTGAATAAATTATCTCCCGGCTTTGCACAATAAATAGGGATTAAATGTGCAAAATGGCAATCTGCACAATAAATAATTCAACATGTTTTTTCATCTAAATGTCATATGGTTCTAGCGTAGGATGCCAGTCGAAGTCAACCATAGTTGGAAAAATGGAATATTGGTCTTTAAATCCAAAAATTGGTTTTGGAAATAGTCGTGGACGACTCCAATAATTTCTATCCCAATAATTCCTCTCAACAATGAAATATGCTTTGATTGACCAAATTCGTGATGAAATAAAGTTGTTATGTGTTATACAGTTTTGAGACGAATTTGACAATGATATAACACCACTATAAGGTGGATTTGTAAGATGATTATAATGTATTTGATTGTAATCAGATTCAAATAATGAAATAGTCACGCCCGTTGAAAGATTATTCCTAGCAATAGTGTTATTGTTTGAACTACGATGTAATCTTATGCATCCCCAAAATGTATCGAATATTGTGTTATTTAATACTTTATTATGACAGCATTTTTCAAGAAGTAAGATACCACTGTAATAACAGTTTGATAATGTATTGTTCTCAATTAGATTATAACTTGAATTTTTAAAATGGATTCCATATGAGTTACCCAATTCATTATCATTGATAATGATATTATCTTTTATAATTGAGAAATTTGTTGATCCTCGTATTGCACCATAATGGACGGAAAATTCGTTATTCTTGATAGTAAATCCAGATATAGAAATATTACTTGCTAATACTCTTACAACAGTTCCAGTTTGTTGACCATTAATGGCTGTTTTAATTGTATTTTCCCCAATTAAAGATATGGTTTTATTGATTATGATGTGTTCATTATACATACCACTATATACAAATACAACATCTCCATCACTCGCATTATCAATCGCATCCTGTATCTTCGTGTAGTTACCTGGTCCTGAACCACCGACATAAAGGATGTGACCAGAATTTGTTATCATAGTAGATAGAACTACAGGCTTGGCTTCAGTCATTGAATTAATTGCTAATCCTATGAATAGAATTACAATTCCAAGTATATGGAATTTTTTCATAAATGAAATTCCTCCCTATCTATTCTTATTGCTAATATAATATATAAATACTTCCTTCTAATATATTTCCTTCTATTTTAATTACTTAGGCTTTCTTCTTTCGAAAATAGTTTCTTGAATAAATCCCAGCTAATGTTGTAATAGTTAATCCTAATGCAATATAGAAATTTAAAATATTACCCGTCCAAATATAAAATAGAAATAATACAATCCAAGTAAGAAGTAAAATTGGCCAATAAACGTTTGGCTTATCCCATTTTCTCGTCATTTTGAGATAATCTAGATTCATAATTTTTATCATTCTCCTTTCAATATATATAATTTTTTGATTTTTGTAAATATTTGTACAAGATTTTTCTGATCATGGAAATTATTAGTAAATTTCAGGAATTTATAAAAAATAAAAATAGGTAGGAGAGCTAAAATCTCACTATATGCTCCAGTGAATTTGTGTTACGATGCTTCTCTAAAACAAACGTTGAATTATTTTCTGAATATTCAGTGATGTTATTGGGGTTCAACTTCTCTAAGTGCAGGTGAGGGTGGGACGATTAAGATACACGCAAGGAATTTAACTCCATCTCCTTCATCAACACTTTTTAACCAAAGAACATGAGCCCAAATAATTAAAGCTACAAGGGGTCCAAATTTTCCAAGGAATCCACAGCAAATAACAACTAAAGACAACCAATTTAAATCATCCATAACATCATGGCTGAGCCAAACTTTCCAACATATTCCAAACTCAAGAAAAGATATTGTTTTTAGAAATTCTCTATGACTTAACCTCTCAAATACCAAGGCATAGAAAGAATGGTAGAGGCAGACCTACTATTGATATTGGCGATATGATTTTTTGTTGTTATCTTAAAATGTATCTTGATTTTTCATCCCGTAGAATAGAATCAGATGTAAAACTTGCATACTACCTAGGTTATATTGCTCATGTACCACATTTCAATACAATTCTCAACTATATCAGTAAGCCAGAATTGAAACCATACCTCATACAATTAATTCAGCTCTCATCTTTGCCTCTAAAGGATTTTGAAAAAACATTTACTGTTGATGCTACAGGATTCTCAACAAGTATGTATGGCAGATGGTTAAACATTCGTGCATGTAGCAAAATGGAAGTTGTTAACACTAGGAAATATATGAAATGTCATATTATGAGTGGAACACGTACGAATATTATCACTCATATAGAAGTCACAGATCACAAGGTTCATGATACTCTTATGTTTCCAAATCTTGTATATAACACTGCTGAACATTTTGATATGCAGGAAGTATGTGCAGATAAAGGATATATGAGTAGAAAAAATTTCAGTATAGTCTCTCAATGTGGAGGTATTCCATTTATACCTTTTAAAAGTACATCAATTAGTAGAGCCGGGGGTGTGGCTGTATGGCGTAATATGTATAGGTTTTTCAAAGATAATCATAAGGAGTTCATGAAGCATTATCATCAGAGAAGTAATGCTGAGTCTGTTTTTAGTGCAATTAAAAGGAAATTTGGTGATTACTTGCGAACGAAAAATCCAACTGCATGTACAAATGAAATTCTGATAAAGTGCTTAGTTCACAATATATGTTGTTTAATTCAGGAAATATTCACGCTTGGTATCAAAGTTGATTTTAACGAAGGTGCCGAGCGGATTTTTTGTGCAAAAACGGAAAATTATTAATTTTTGTGCAAAGCCTTATCTCCCTAAACGCTTAAATATAGCTTTTATTATTATTGGCAGTACTTTCTTATAGTATTTAGGATAATATGCAATTAAATCTGTACAATTAATCTGAGGTATAAGTTTGCCAGATAAAGATGATCAATCACAAAAAAAAATTGTAAATTCAAAAGAAGATAATAAAGAAAAAATTATCGAAACAAAAAAAATTGAAGAAGAACATTCAATGCCTGAAGGAAAAATTGAAGAAGAAAAAATTGAAAAAGATGATTCAGAGGGACCATCAGAATTAAAAGAAAAAGAACCTGTAATAATAAAACCAGAGACATCTATAGAAAAAAAATCTGATAAGGTTGAATTAAAAAAAGATAAACCGATAAAGAAAAAAGATGATAAAGATAGTGATTTTAACTATATTGTTCGAATCGCTAACACTGATATTGATGGTGAAAAGAAAATTACTTTTGGACTTACTCAGATAAAAGGGGTAGGAAGAAGAATGGCTACTCTTATTACTGATGCTGCTGGAATAAATAGAGAGATTAAATGTGGAAATCTAACAGAATCACAATTAGTAAAAATTAATGAGGTTTTAGAAAATTTGGATAAAAAAGCTCCCGCATGGATGCTAAATCATCGTAAGGATTTAGACACAGGAAAGGACATTCATCTGATAAGTACTGAAGTTGAAATGCGTTTAAGAGATGAAATAAATCTACTAAAGATGATTAGATCTTACAGGGGAATTAGACATGAAACAGGGTTGACTGTAAGAGGACAGCGCACCCGATCTAACAGTCGAAAAGGTCTTGCTCTTGGTGTTTCCAAGAAAGGCAAGAGCCAGTAGGATTGGTTTATATGGGAAGTCCAAAATTTTCTAAGAAGAAATATGCCACTCCCCTGCATCCCTGGAAGGAAAACCGAATTGAATCTGAAAGAGAATTAATTAAAAAATACGGTCTAAAGAGTCATAAAGAAGTATGGAAGGCAAAAACATATCTAGGAAGATATAGACAACAAGCTAGAGAATTATTAGCAAAGATAATAGGTAAAGATCCCCAAATAAAAAAAGAGAGTGAACAATTACTCCTTCATTTGACCAAAATGGGTATATTACCTGACGGATCATCTCTTGATGATGTATTAGCATTAGAAACAGAATCGATACTTACAAGGAGGTTGCAGACTCTTGTATTTTTAAAGGGTTTTTCAAGTACAACTAATCAGTCTAGACAATTGATTAACCATGGACATATTGCAATAGGGAATAGAAAGGTAACTATACCTAGCTACATTGTCTCAAAGGATGAGGAAAACGAAATAAGCTATACAAACAATTCTCCATTAAATGAATTGTCACATCCTGCAAGACCTAAAGCAGACGCTTTTAAAACAGGCATAACTGATTATAAAACGGAAAAAACTGAAGAAGAATCTAAAATAGGAATTAAAAAGGAAAAAACGAAAAAGAAGGGCAAAGAAAAAGATACAGAATTACCAGAGTCAAAAGAAGAAGTTGAAAAAAAAGATGAGAAACCAGTATCTGATCAAAAGATTGACAAAGAAACCGAGGAACCGGAAAAAAAATCTCCTGATAAAACTAAAGAAAAACCAAAAGAGAAACCATCTACAGCTGATAATTCAAAGGAATTAAAAGATGAAAAGAAGGAGGACAAGTAATAATGGGTAGGACAGGAATTGCACATATTTATTCATCTTTTAATAATATAATAATCACAATAACAGATTTAACAGGTGCTGAAACAATTGCGAGATGTTCTGGTGGAATGGTTACAAAATCTCAGCCAAAGATGAAGGATCACCATATGTAGCAATGAAAGTTGCCCAAACTGCAGCTGAGTCTGCTATTGAAAAAGGTTTTGATAGAGTTAATGTACGTATTAGAGGTAAAGGGGGTAAAAAAGGTGGTGCTCCTGGCCGGGGTGCTCAAACTGCTATAAGATCGCTTGTTAGAGCGGGATTAAGGATCGGGAGTATTGAAGATGTAACCCCACGTCCCCATGATGGCACAAAAGTGAAAGGCGGGAAACGAGGTAGGCGAATCTAAGGTGTATAGATGAAGGTTAAAAGTATAAAACTTAAAGGAAATAATGGGATTTTAAAACTAGAAGACACTGATGTCTATTTTGTTAATTCTTTAAGGAGAGTGATGCTATCTGAACTACCTAAATTGGCCATTCAAAACGTTATCATATATGATAATACCAGTCCTCTTTTTGATGAAATAATCGCTCATAGACTTGGTTTAATTCCTCTTCCCACTGATTTGCAATTATTAGTGTTTAAAGAAGAATGTAAATGTAAGAGAAAAGGTTGTCCAAGTTGTACCGTTCGATACACCTTAAGTAAAGAAGGCGAAGGGGTTGTTTATTCTGGAGATTTACAACCTGAAAATGAAAGTTGGATGATAAAGGACGATAAAATACCTATTGTTGAGCTATCAAAAGATCAGCGTATAATACTTGAGGTTGAAGCAAATCTTGGAAAAGGAAAAGATCATGCAAAATGGCAAGCAGTACAAGCACCAAGTTATAGGTTTGAAACTACCTTTGAAGCTGATAAAAATAGAATGGAAGAATTAAAAGATTTCTTAAAGAAACTCCCAAAAGATATAATCGAACTAAAAGCTAATAAATTAGAAATGAAGGATATTACAAAATTACCTATTCTAGAATCATATATGGATAAAGAAAAGGCAGATTTTATAACGATTAAAAAAGATCAAAGTAAAATAACATTTAGTTTTGAAACAGATGGATCGTTAAATGCTAAAGATGCGCTTAAAGAATCTGTTAATATACTTATAAAAAAATATGATGAATTTAGTAAACTTATTAAAAACTTAAAATAATTTTTACCAAAAGTATCTTTTATCTATTTTTTATTTTATTTTTTTGTTTAATGGGCCTGTAGGGTAGCTTGGTATCCTTGTGGCTTCGGGAGCCATAGACTTGAGTTCAAATCTCGGCAGGCCCACTCCATTCAACAGGAGAAAATGTAAAAATAGTAAAAAAATAGTCCTAAATAAGAATTCGTATCCCTATACAGGTATGATATTATCGAACATGATGTCAAGGTGATAAATAGATTCGAGATAGGCAATTAATGCAATACAAAACTATATAAGTGATATATACTGATATAGTATCAGAAGGAAATAGAAACTTGAGTATCCATTTCCAATATATGAAATGGATTTGATTTTTTTTATTTTTTTTCAGACAATATAAGCTTAAATATATCTAAAGTGAATTAGACATGAATCGAAAGAGATATAGAAAAATACGTAATAATGAAGATAAAAAACATAAAAAAGTGATTAGATGTAAAGCTCTAAATCGACCAGTGTTCGGCCATGAGGTTTGCTCTCAATTTAATTCAAAAATTAATTCTGATGGTCAAAACAATTGTGAAAATTGTATACATGCATTTTGATGTTTTATTTTTGGATAAAATTGGTGAAATGAAATGAAAGGAATTGTTAATTGGTACAGCGATAAAAAGAAACAAGGACTCATAGAAGGACAAAATGGTGAAAATGTAATGGTATATGAAAAAGACATTCCATATTTAACAATACTTCATGCAGGTGATCCTGTAGAATATATCACAGAAATGACATCAGAAGGACTTAAAGCTACTAAAATAAAAGAAATAAAAAAGTAAATCTATTTTTTAAAAAAAATGAATTTGAAGGTGAAAAAATGAATTTTAAACAACTAAATATAAATTTGAAATTACATAGAAAAATTGAAGAATTTGGATTTAAAGATCTGACATCCATTCAAGATAAATGTATACCTGAAATACTTGATGGGAAAGATGTAGTCGGCCAAGCAGAAACCGGTTCTGGCAAGACACTTGCTTTTTGTTTACCTATTTTGCATAGAATTGATTCCGGTAAGGGTCTACAAGTACTTGTTTTAACTCCAACTAGAGAATTATGTATTCAGGTGACTGATGTTTTTCAAGATTTTGGGAAAAACATCGGTATTAAAGCAACGAGCATTTATGGAGGTGTAAATATCGTCCCCCAGATCAAAAATATATCTGATTCTCATATTGTTGTTGCAACACCTGGAAGATTGTTAGATCACATAAATAGGAAAAATATAGATTTTAAAAAAATTAGATTTCTTGTGCTTGATGAGACAGATAAGATGCTTGAAATGGGATTCATTGAGGATGTAGAAAAGATAATATATAAACTTCCAAGAAACAGACAAACTCTTATGTTTAGTGCAACCATACCAAAAGATGTTTATAAGGTTGCACAAAAACATCTGAAAAATCCATTGATTTTTAGAACGAAACCATTTGTAGATACAGATAAATTAAATCAAAGATATTACGATATATATAACCATAATGACAAATTTTCTCTTCTTGTACATTTACTTAAAACTTCAACATCTGATCTTGCAATAGTATTTTGTTCAACAAGAAAGGAAACAGATATTGTTGCAAAAAATCTTCGACATCTAGATATTAACGCTTCTGCAATACACGGTGGTATGAACCAAAATAAAAGATTAAAATCACTTAATAGCTTAAAAAGACAAAAAACAGATGTACTCGTTGCAACTGATGTAGCAGCTAGAGGGCTTGATATAAAAAACGTTTCACATGTATACAATTATGATGTGCCAAAAACACCAAAGGAATATATTCACCGAGTAGGTCGTACTGCAAGAGCAGGTAAAAACGGAGATGCTGTAACACTACTTACCAGCCGAGATTATGATAATTTTAGAAGAGTTGAAAGTGATGAAAAACTAAGTATCGAACCAGCTGATTTCCCACAATTTAAAAAAGTTCCTTTTTTTAGAAGAGCGTATAGAAGAAAAACCATATAGCAGATAAATAATTCATATGACAAAATTCTACGTAAAAGATATGTGAAGAAAAAATGAATAAAAGGAATGAATTATTTTTTCTTCTTTTTTCTTAATTTTTTATCAGTACTATATGATGGTTTATAAGTTTCCCTTGGTTCATCTCCAATACCATATGTCGGTTTATGGTTTTCCCTGTATTTTTTTCCCTTCTTAAATAAACCCAATATTACTCCTCCAATCTACAATGTCAAAACATTGTTCTATTTATAAATCATCCCTGCTTAAATACTGTCTACAATATACCATTTATNNTTCACTTTATCTTTATGTCTCCACCCATAACCTGGGTATCTCATTCTTCTAAAAGCCTTTAAAAATTCGTAAAATTCTTTTCGATTATGGAATCGTATCGTCCTTACTACATCCCCTGTTTTTTCAGCAAATAACTCTATTTTTCCATAATATTTTTCCATTTTTTATCCTCGAAATAAGAAAAATATAGACTAATTATTTTATAAATCTCTATTAGATTTCTCCTTTTATCTATCTTTTTTTCTTGTTATTTGTTAGATCTATTTCTATTGAAGATACATTTGAGTCTCTGCCTTCTATGTTGGTAACACTTTCAGTACCAATTTTTATCTCTTTTATTCTCACATCTTTCATAAATCGGTTTCTCACAATTTCTGCGGTATCCACCACTGTGCTTATTGCTCTACCTCTTGCTTTTAAGATAACTCCATTAGAGCCGTTTTCATTAAATTGCGTTATTACCGCAAGTACATAGCTCATTGGGGGTTTCTTTCCAACATATATTACATTTTCATCTGTTCTTGCTTCTTCTATTGTTTTTTCTGTCATAATTTCTTTCTCCATTTTGTACATCTGATTATTTAATCGATTTCAATCTGGATTTACATTCCAGATAAAAATTAACTCATATAATGTTCACAATCAATATCTATGCATATTTCAACATCTTTACCTTCGTTGCTCTTTGTCCACGCTCTGAATCTTCAATCTGATATTCAACCTGATCATTCTCAGAGATGTCTGTTCCCATTGGTAAAGCAGTGGAATGAACAAAAACATCTTTTCCATCTTCACCTTGGATGAATCCATATCCTTTTCTTGGATTATACCATTTAACAGTACCTTTCAATTTTTTTTCACCTCCTCAGACTATAAAGTCTGAAGTGACTAAAAGAGCAGATAATAAAAAAATCTCAAAAGTTCGAAAATCCGAAAATGTGAAACTCTTATCTCTATTTCTTTCTAATAACTATAGCAACATCCTAGCTTAAATAGTTATCTATTGAATTATTTTGATAATTTAATCAAATTATAAATACGTATAGAACATAATAAGACATTAAATTTATAACTCTATGCTCTTTTGGCATTATAAAAAAAGGAAGAAAGGTTTAGTGAGATAGATTTAACTGCTCTGAAAAACAAGAGTTTGATATTTTTGAAAAATTCTCCCAAAAATCCCTCCTGTTGAGCCTCTTGCACCTCGGCAGGCCCATTTTTCTGTGATATTTATAGCTCTGATTAAACAGTATATATTAAAAATAATAGTAAGAATTGCTATTTTTAAAACATTATTAAATTTAGACTAATCCTCTAACTTTTAGTCGTGATAATCGATAGTAATCAATTTTATTAAGATTTCTGGTTTTTTTATAATTCAAATAATTTTTTTTAATCAGATTTTTATCTTTAATAGGATAATCAAAACATTTCATTCTTCGTTCATAAACAAAAACTTTTGCAATACTTTGAATTTGATCAAGTTCATCTTCGTCTGAAATTAAACCCACGATTTTAATTTCGACTTTTTTCACCTCCTCAATCAACTTAGCTAGATTTTAACTAGCGTGTATATATTTGTCACTCGTATGTTATAAATGTTTCGAAATTTTCTATTATTATATTGGGATTAGGTGAGTATTAGATAAAAACTACCTTTTAATAATTACAATGTTAAATTGAGGTAATTGTAAAAATTAATAGGTTTAATCACTAAAAAAGAGTTAAGAATTAAAAAAAGAAAAGAAGGGATTTTTTAGAGATCTAAAAGTGTACTAATAATTGGTCTTGATGATGAAAGTAACTGTTCTAAAAGTGGGAACCTCTCTATTAAGCTTTTGAGAAATTCTAGAATTATTGGATTGAAAAGAGCTTTACTTTTTGGCATAGATACAATTAAAGGATCTGACCATTCGCTTTGAACTCCGTGTTCATCCTTTGCTTTTACTGTTATTTCATATGTACCTTGTTCTGACCATTTATGTTTTGCACTTCCAGTTTCTCCTGATGTATATGGACCTACCCAACCAGAATATTCACCATCTCCCCATGAGAACAGATAATATATCTCATCTCCATTAGGGTCTGTAGTAGAAGCTGTATAGGTATGCTCTTCGTTAACATTTCCAGATGTTGGACCTTCGGGTGCATCTGGTGTTGCTGGAGGATCAGATTCTTCTCCAATTATAAGTGTTGGATCTCCAAATGGTTGCCATTCTTCAACCGTTTTATGATCTGCATCATCCATACTTGGTTTTATGTAATTATCAAGAGCTTTTGCCCACATTTCACCAAAAGTAATTGCTCCATCCTCTCTATAAGCTCTGAATGTGTCCAAACCGATTTTACCTATTAATCCTAATGCTACATGTACTCCTATATATCCATAGCCAATTCCTGTTGCTCCAAAAGTTCCAATGGCTCCTCCATTTGAATTATGCATAAATGCCCAATTAAAACAATTGGGATCGTTGTTGAATTTGCTAGTTGAACACGCTTCTACAGTAACAATTGGTAATTCATCTCCATTTGTTAGTGTTTGGACATCTGTATTTTTAATATTACCTGTAGGTGTTGGTATCCAAAGAGTACTATTATGTGGATGTGTCGCCCAAACCTGTGGGTTTCCATGACCTGAGAAGTCAACAAATCCACATCCAGTGTTTATTGCACTTTTTATATTAGCTACACCTGATGGAACTATACTAGTTAATTTACCGTTAGATGCCCATTGCTTATCTGGTATAAAACCATCCATAATATCAATAACCTTTTGATTGATGTATTCTCCTTCATCTATTGCTTTAGAATCTCCAATGAATGAATCTCCACCGACTACTACAATATTTGAGAACCAATTTTGTTGGTATGCTTGATTATTTTCGTAGGTTTTAATTTTATTAACCAGTGTTGTTACCTCACCACTACTTCTACAAGCAAGTCTTCCAAGATATACATCTGGTTCTAGATCTACATCATCATAATTATGTGAGGGGCCCCAATCATATTCTCCAAATACATTATTTTCATTGGAATCCCAACTGGAAAAGTTACCATTTTCATCGTAAATATCTGCATAATAAAGATCGCTAACGAATTCTTCTTCACCATAAAGTGGATCGTCTTTGATATGTACATGTGTTATTCTTACAGGAAACTTCATACTGCTTCCAACAAGCATAACAAAGCTTGTTCCCCAATTCTCAATTGCATTTTTTATGAAATATTTTATCTTTTCTGGATTATCACGCCCTTGTGCAGGAAAATGTGTACCATCATAGACTTCTTCAAGACTTACAAAAATCGTTGATATTCCATTACCATTTTTATGTGTTACTAGTGATGAAAGTCCACTACTGTATTCTTCAGGTGCGAGAATAACAAATGTGTACGAATCACCAAAAATTATAGGTTGATCTGGTTGCTCGTACTGGACCTCAATTTTAATTTTTTCAGCCCATTCTATTGTGTTATCTAAATGATTATATTGTACAGGAAATGTTTGCACTTTTACAATAACGACTCTATCATTTCCATTTAATCCTGTTCCAATATCATATTCATACCAAGAATTTAATGCAACAGGATTTGCGTTTCTTTGTACGTTTTTATCTTGGAGTGTTTCACCAAAAATTACAGGTTCTGGAGTTATCATTAAATCTTTTGTTAAGGATTGTCTATGTATGTTTTTGAGTGTGCAATGTACGCTTTTAATTTTTGTTCCGAATGGGAATGTAAAGGTTTCAATTTGGGTTGGAACCATATAATGATCCTTTCTCATCAATACTGCATTGGTTCCCATTAAATCTAATGTTGAATATTCATCCGTTTCTTGTATGATTAAATTTGAAAAGGACAAAGATAATTGTTTGACATCTCTTTCAGGGGTTGCAACTGCTCCAAGTCCACTTATAAGTAAGACTCCTACTATGAGTAATGGTATAATTTTCTTCATATTTTTCCCATATACTAATTGTATAAGTGTCTATTTAAATTTATCGATTAATAATATGCTGTAAATTTAGTGGATGAATAGTTTATATTTATAGAAATTTTTATAAAATCTAACCTTTTAATTGGTATTTAATATCTTGATAATTCATTATTTTTTTCCATTAGTTTTTTTTTAAGGGAACGAATTGTACCAGAAGTTGCAATAGGTACCACCTCTACATTTTTTGTTCCTAATTTTTTTATTGATTTTAAAATCAATATTGTATTTTCCTTTTCTAGATGATTGCATTTTATTATTCCCGTTGAATTATTAAATCTAATAAGTCTTATCTCTGTTTCTTTCAAATCTTTTTTAAACATTTGATTACATTTTTTTTGTATTTCATTTAATATTAGTGATTTGTTAAGATTATTATCTAAATTTTTTACAATAAATGCTATGTATCTCTGACGTCTATTACCTTTTGCTATAGTGTACACCTCTAAAAAAGTAAAATAAGAATTAATACTTCACTCTGACTCAATTCGAGGGGCAAGTAAATATGTTACGTGTCCTTTTTTCTCTGCAATATCAAAATCTACCCTAATAGGATTATCATTGCCCATGGAGATTGTTATTGGATCTTCACTTTTTACAGGCTTAATCATATTGCTAAAATAATCTATGGAGAACAGACTTTTAAATTTTCCAGGTGAATTTAATTTTACTAACAAATCTTTAGGAAGTTTAAGGTTTACAGTATCTGTATCACCCTCTGCATATAATTCAAAAGTTTCTTTATCTACGCTTAATGCAAGATGATCTGACACTGCCTCAGAAGCACGTACACCTTTACTTAATTCAGATGCTTTAACAATTGCTGTTGCTGGTAAATCTAAATTTGGAACTTTTGAATCAGGCATTCCTGCTGTATCAATAAGTCCCATTTTTCTCACTAAATTACCAATCTTAACAATAAGACGGTTTGATTTTTCATCATATTCCAACGAAACGGTATCTCCTGAATTAGCAAGTCTCATTATTCCGCTCAATTTATCTAAATCAATCCCTAACTCCATATCTTCTGATTTGTATTCTTCGAAAGCTGTATTTTTTATTTCAAGATCTACCATAGCCACATGTGCTGGATCAACCGCTCTTAAAGATATACCCTTTGATGTGATATTAAATTTAGCTTCATTTACCAGCGGCGATGTCACATCAATTATTCCTTTAATAATTTCTGATTTTACTTTAGCATTGAACATATGAATTTCTCCCCCGTATATGTCCTTTCAGTGAATGAATGCAAAATACATTTATAATGATGACGGTATTTTTTATATATAACACTAAAATAAAATAATCAATTATACATTTAAGGTAAATAAAATCTCTGCAAAATTGTAGAATTATTTTGGTAAAAAAATAAGAGATTTATTGATTCCAAACATTAACAGGAGAAAGATCAAAACCTCTCACTGAACCAACACGACCCAAAATAAATGTATATGTATTATCTGTTAAGGTACTATGTCTATATAGATATATTCCAGCAAAGTTTGTCATGCAACCAAATTGTCGTCCTGTAAGCGATTTGATACTAAAAGGATACGGATCTATTATAAGTGTTCTACTGTTTAATATCAAATTTCCTCTACCTGTATAATACCATGTCATAATTGGAATAAAGAGTTTTAAATCGTTTTGTTTAAATGGATTAAATTTTGGTCCAAATCCCCAGCTAATAATGAAGGCATCATGTCTTACTGGGCGAAGTTGGTTAAAGTTATGTGTTATATCAAGGATTCTAATTATTAATCCTAATAAGAGCTTAATAAATGGAAACCGTCCCCATTCCGTTTTATACCTTTGTACAGTATTAATAAGTTGTTCGTAACTATTTGCTGAATACATGTCATCCATTAACTGCGCAAGCACCTTGTCCATTTCTTTGAGTTCATCTGTAGATTGTTTAAATTTCTGAATTAATATTTTTCCATCCTCTCCAATAATTCCAAACTCAAGTTTATCTTTAACATTAATTTTTGCAGATGTGGTACTGAATGATATTCCAACAAAGAGAATTACCACAGATATAGCAATTAATTGTTTCATTCTTAACATATTTTATTCCCTCATTATAAATATATTTTCAAATTCGTTATAATCTATATTATTCTAACTATTTATATAATTTTTGTTTTTGATATAAAAAATAAGCGATAATTCTTCCAAAACTTTTCAAACGTAAATATAAAAAAATATTTACTTAAAATTGAAAAAAACAGAAGAAAAATATAGATTAATCTGAGAATGGCGATGTATCAAGTGCTATAATTCTATTTACTCGTCCAATAAAGAAGTTGTATGCATTTCCTGTTAATCTGCTCTCCCAATCTAAATAAAAACCTCTGAATCCCATCATTAGACCAATCTGGGAACCCATTACTCTCTGTTTTATACCAAATGGTTGTTTTTCAATAATTAATGTTCTCCCTTTAAATAACCTTGATTCACCTGAATATCGCCAAAATTTAAATCCTGGTTTAAGTAAACTTATTTCATTTTCTTTACGTGGATTCCATCTATTGTAGGATCCACAGCTGAATACGAAATATTCTTTAGAACTATCTTTTGGAAATTTGAAATTTAACCTATCGAATAGATTTTTAATATTCATACCACCCTGAGTGGTATCTTTTTGTGATGTTATCCAAGATAATATTTTATCCATAATATAATTTAATATTGGGAAAGACTCGAATCCTTTATTTTTTAATAGATTTCTTAAAAGGTTTAAAAATTCAAAATAATTTGGTGCGTTACATGCAGCCAATTCGATTTCGTCAAACAATATATTAATTGCATTTGATTCTTCAATACATAATTTTTCTTTTTCAAATGCATTATTTGCTGAAACTGAGTTAAAAGATAATACTAATAATAAATACGTTACTCCTAATGCAAGTATCGTTTTTTTATTTGCCATTTTTTATGACCTCTTAAAGCTTTTTTTGAAGTATAATTAAGAATTGTTTTGTGTCATTTATATAATTTTCTATAATAATTATAATAATTAAAATAATTAATATAAGTGGTAATTATTTGCTCTTTTTTGAAAAAATGTGAAGTCAATAATATATTCTTAATATGCTCTCCATCGATTTCCACATTTTATACAAGTATAAATTCTAGTTTCAGGTTCGTCGCTACTTCTAGTCTGTCTGAGAATCCAATAGGCCTCATTATGTCCACATTTACCACATTTAATACGAGTTTTTGGAAGGATATCAATTTTTTCTTCCAATAACACAGTTTCTTTTTTAGTTTGTTTTTCTACAAATACAGCACTTCCGGATTTTTTCTTTTGAAAACCACATTTTTTACAGATAAACATATTGTCTTTTGGTAACATTAATGATTTACATTTTGGACAGAACATCACATTAAAACCTCTGTAAAATATCGTTGATTATTTTTCCATGATCAAATGATAAATCTGGTAAATCGTTAATATTAAAAAACTTAACATTAGAAGCATCATCACCAGCATTAAGAGCCCCTCCAATTAAATCCAATATATAAACAATTGTTATAGTATGTCCTCTGGGATCTCTATCTGGATCAGAATAAACTCCTGCAAGTTGATTTATTTTAGTTTTCAACCCAGTTTCTTCAAATACTTCTCGAATAATTGCATCTTCTGTCTTTTCCCCATATTCAACAAAACCTCCTGGTAATGCCCATTTATCTTTAAATGGTGGATTTTTTCTTTTAATCAGAAGAATTTGTTGATTTTTTAATAAAACTCCATCTGTAGTTATACTTGGNNCAGGAATAATATCCATATTTAAAATCTTTAACTAAAATTTATTAAATTAAAATTTGAATAATATTTTTTCTTTGGTGAAATTCCACAATGCTATTTTAAAAAATCACTCCAAAAGATAGGGAGTTGTTTTCCAAGTTTTTTCGTCCATAGCTCGAAAAATTTGTCCTCTTTAATATTTTGCATCCCATTTGTTTTAAACATTTTATCTCCTCATCTTATTTATCATATCAGGATAGGACATAAAATGGAAATTTAAATCAGGTGAGCATATACTCTAATCTCTATCCATTTTAATTTCTATCCCAATCTCCTAGCTGTAAAATAAAGCAACAAAAATACATTTTAAATATCTTTTTTGCAGATGCATTATCTGTTATATATGTAGATTTAATTTATACATGAATTATTAACGGGATAGTAATTATTATCTCTACTTAAGGTTAGGTAAAATTTTTAATAAGGATATGGTTATAGACCCTCAATCTTTGGGGTTCAGTAATGAATAAAAAAATGTTAATTATCGGAATAGCAGTTCTAATTTTAACAGTTGGATTCAGTGGATGTTTTGATTCTGGTGAGAATCCTTTTATAGGTACATGGGAACTTACGGAATTTCAGGAATCGTTTAGCATAAAAATTGAATATACTTTCTTTGAAAATAAAAAAGTCTTACAAATACTCTCTGTGGAAGTAAATCAAACTCGAGTAAATCATACTTTCGTTGGAGAATATGAATCTACTAACGATTTTATAACGATATCTTATGAAAATAACCTACCTAAAAAGAAGGAAAAATATTCATATGTAATATCAAATGATTCATTGACGTTATCAAATAGGAATGTATTTCCTGTTCAATCAACAAATCTGACAAGGGTTAGTTCTGAGCCTTTACGAGATTGGCCAATTGCCGATAAACAAATAGAAGAAAATCCAAAATCGCTTGTTCTGACGAAAGAAGATTTACCAGAGGGTTATAAAATCTGTAACAATGGAACTGATGAACCTGGGAGAATCGTTGATCCAATTGACTCCTTTAGCCGAGCTTTTGCTAAAGAAAATTGTACCTCTTTTGAAGATTCTTTGCTTTCGGTTATTATGACATTTAGTTCGTCTTTTGATGCATCAATTTTTTATCATGAAACCAAAATGCCAGTAATTTTATATGAAATTGAAAAAATTATTGATGGTTCTGTTGATAGTATTGGAGATAATTCATTTGCTCATTATTTAGGTGAAAAATTGAATTCATCTCAAATTTATTACTGGTTTAGAATTTCTAATATTGTTGGTCTATTAAAAGTTCCATATGATTATGAATTTGCGCAAAATTTAGCAGAATTGGTTGAACAAAAAATATATGATAGTAGGGATTAGAAAATTTTTAAGATTTTTAACTTTAATTAATTTTTAAAGTGGATTTTTACATCATTTATTTTATCAATGCCTTTTAGTGATTTAATCATACCGTTAATGCTATTTTTAATAATATCAGCTGGAAACTCTGTAAGAGGTATAGCTTTACTATTTACCCAAATAGCAATGTTATAGTTAAATTTTATTTTTTTATCGATCTCTTTCTTTACTAATCCATATAGATCTTCAAAATTATCTTTATAGGTAAAAATTGTATTATCCCTTTCCTTTATATTACCTAATCTTATTTTTTGAATGGTTGGTTCTCTAGCACCTTCAATTAAAATAACATCATAACATCCAAATTCTGAAATATTTTGAATAATATCTAAAGTTGGAATTTTATCTTTAATAATAATATCTGTTTCAATAGGAGAAGATAATACTACAAGAATAGATCCTGATGAACTGTGTTTCCAGGTATCTTTTCCTTTTTTATCCATGCTAATTTTTTTATCAGTTTTTTTAATTGTTGCAACTTTATACCTATCTATGGTAAGTTTTTTTATTAATCGCTCAATTAATTTTGTTTTTCCTGTATCTGATTTACCATATACTCCAAAAACAGCAGGATTTTTCATGGTTATCATAACCTTGAACCTTTTTCAGTAATAAAATGTTTTTACTAATTTCACATATCACTACTTTTAAAGTGATATTATTGTTTAATTTATTAAAAGAATCTTAAATAAAAATACCATAAGTTCAAAATATTATTTCACGATTAGTGTGTTGTAAGTATGTTCCTGAAAAACAAACCATTTTTCGCTCTATTCATTTCTATTATTTCTGTTTCTTTTGCTGCTATTTTTATTAATACGTTGATAAATATTTATAACACTTCACCCTTATCAATCGCGTTTTATAGATTGCTATTTACTACATTAATCATTTTACCATTTATTCTTGTACATAAAAAAACCCGAGACGAACTACGAAATATACCAATAAAAACGATGCTTATTATGGTTGGAATAGGGATTATTCTTGCTATTCATTTTGCATTGTGGATTACCTCTCTTGAGCTTACATCTGTAGCAAGCTCTGTATTGTTAGTTACAGCTCATCCAGTTTTTGTTGGTCCAATTTCACACTTTTTTTTCAAAGAAAGACTTTCTGCAATTAATTTAGTTGGAATTATTTTTTCTTTAAGTGGTGTATTTGTTTTGGTAGTTGGAAATTATGGTCTAGGACCATTAACCCTAGATTCATTAGAGGGTAATATTTTAGCATGGCTTGGAGGAATAGCTGCTGGACTATATATTCTAGGTGGAAGAAAAATGCGGAAAACGGTATCAGTTGCATCCTATGCTTTTATTGTGTATTCTGTTGGTTCGATTGTTTTATTGTTTATATGCTTAATTTTTAGTGCACCGATCTATGGTTTTAATTTAGACATATATTTAATCATACTGCTGATGGCTCTTATTTCAGGGATTTTTGGTCATACCTTATATAATTGGTCACTTAAACATGTTCGTGCATATGTTGCTTCTGTAGCACTCCTTGGTGAACCTCTTGGCTCTACCCTCCTGGCAATAATTATTCCTTGGATACAACAAATTCCTTCAAAATTCACTCTATATGGTGGTATTTTTATTCTTCTTGGTATATATCTTACTGCTAGAAAAAAAACTACAATTGAAAAGGATTAATAACCAAAATATCATTTTATCTATGACCATTGATGCGCGATATTGAAGAACTAATCAGTAATTTTAAAAGATACAAAAACGCATTAATACAAAAACGATTTGAAAGCAATAAAAATACAGTTAGTTATGTAATTTTGAATGACAAACCTCGAGTGTTAAAATGGTATGCACCAGGATTGAAAAAAAATATGGAAACAGAATATGATATTTTAAAGAACGGGTCATCTCAATTAAATATTCCAACCCCATTTTGTAAAGATGAAGACAATAATGTCATAATAATGAATTATCTCATAGGAAAAAATCTATGTGATATTATAAATGATACGAAAATTTCTATAAATCAGAAAGAAAAACATATAAAGGTACTTGCTGAATGGTTTGTAAAATTCCATTCTCATTTTATGAATGATGATTATTTTGTTATACGTGGTGATGCTATATTAAGAAATTTTATTTTGACGGATCGCATTTGGGGAGTTGATTTTGAAGAATCACGACAAGGTAAATCAATAGATGATATCGCAAGTATGTGTTCTTCTATACTTACTACATCTCCTATGTTTACTGATGAAAAATATCGTCTTTGTAAAACTTTAATAAACTCATATAAAAAGTTAGTAAACTGGCGTTTAGATAATATAAATGATGAAATAGCTTATGCTCTTCTTGAACGGATACAATGGAGACCAGAAAAAGAAGACATTCTAAGGAAATATAGTAAAAAAATAAAATCGCAAGGATTATAATAAAAAAAATAGTCATAATTTTTAAATAGATAATATACCATCCGGTGCATCGATATCCATGGGGAAGGAAAAGTTATTGCCAATTATTGCGCTATTAATACTACTGATTGGAACCGGCTCTTCTGCTTATGTTTTTGTGACAACAGTTGATTCAGAATATATTGATATAAATGGCCAAGAGTATACTATTGATCAATTATTATTTATTGGGGAAGAAAGAGAATTCGAAACGTTTTTTGGTGTTGCTCTTGATGATATAATAATAAAAATCGGAGTGTCTAATCCTAATGAACATGAATACACATTAATCGCAGCTGATTCATACCAGAAAACAGTGAAATGGGAAAATATGAAAAACGGTCTTTTAACTAAAGACAGGATTTCGATATTTTCCGATTTACCGAAATCATTTAGAGTTAGAGATATTGTAAAAATTGAGGTGATTTAATATGGAGAAAATGAAGTTATTTGCTGGGATAATTGTATTCGGTTCCGTTTGGGGATTTTCAGAGTGCATTTTTGGCTCTATTTTGCATAACGCTCAACTCCCTGCTGGGGCCATTATGACTGGTTTATTTGCTGTAAGTTTGATGGTAATGAGTAGGATTATTTATAAGCAACGGGGGATGCAATTTGGGATGAGTATTGTTGCAGGAGCTCTACGATTCTTCAGTCCATTTGGAGGCAATTTGGGTTTTTTTATATGCTCAGCTATTGCAATAATCACTGAGGGAGTAATATTTGAATTAATATGGTATAAGATTTCTTTAGATTTGAAAGAATTGAAACTTCTGAGAATGAGTAGTAGTTTGGGAGTTATCACAGCTTATTGTTGTTATGTTGGTGGTTATATTGTTACTCAAATTTTGACTCCTATAATGTCCTCTGCTGGTTTTTATATAGAAAATCTAATTGTAAGATTACCTTGGATGTTTGCAAGTGGACTTATAGCGGTTTTAATAAGTGGAATTTTGGTACCTGTAATATTATTTCTGAAAAAAATTGATATTATGATTAAAGATCGAGTGTACTATCCAACCACTGTTGGTATTTCTGCTTTATGTTGGCTCATTGTGATTAGTGTTTGGTTTTTCACATAGGTGAATATTATAATGGATAAGCCAAAAACAGTTAAGGTTTTGAAATTTTATCCTAAAAAGTGTGATGGGAGTCTAGCGTGTGAGAAAGCTTGTTCAATGATACATTTTAAATCAGAAGAAGGTGGAGAAAAGTCAGCAATAAGAATTTTAAAAGATGGTCAATCCTATAAAATGCATGTATGCGATCATCGTGGTCTTTGTCTTGATATGTGTCCCGTTGGAGCACTTACAAGGAAAAAAAATGGAATTGTTTGGTTAGATAAAAACACCTGTATAGGCTGTCAAGCTTGTGTAGGTTTTTGTCCAATTGGTGCAATGAGAAAATCAGAGGCGAGAATTGAACCATTTAAATGTATATCTTGTGGTGCTTGTGTTCGTGCCTGTCCAAATGGTGCACTTGAGCTAGTTGAAGTTAAAATTGATGACATAAAAGAAGTTGTTTATCATAAACAGGGGGTCTAAATATAGCAGAAGGGCAAATTTCAATTGAAGATTATAAAACTAGAAATACTCCACATAAACTGGATATAAAGAAGTTAAAATCTGCACATAAAATATTAGCTGAATATAATTATAAAAAGGGAGAAGTCAAACGAGGATATGCAAATCGAACACTTTATTTGAACCTTAAAACTGGTAAGATTGAAGAAAAGCGTGTCACTGAAAATATGAAAAAATTATTCACAGGTGGCAGAGGATTTGGATTAAAACTTTTATGGGATTCAATTAAATCAACTACACGGTGGGATAGTGAAGAAAATGAACTTATAATAACAACAGGTCCTCTATGTGGTATAACACAATATCCAGGATCTGGAAAATCATTATGTCTTACAATTTCCCCCTCCACAGATATAATCTGTGATTGTAACGTTGGTGGATTTTTTGGACCTTATTTGAAATTTTCAGGTTTTGATGCACTTGAAATTCAAGGAAAAGCAAAAGAAGATGTAATCGTAGTTATTGATAGTGAAAAAGGGAAAATAACTATTGAAACAGCACCTCTTGAAGAAACAAATTCCCATTTATTAAGTGAACAACTTACTCACATGTATGCTACTAAAGATAGTGATCGTTCTCGACAAAAGGTTTCAGTTATAAGCTCTGGAACTGGAGCTGAAAATAGTTGGTGGGGTTGTTTAAATTTCTCTTTTTATGATATCAGAAGAAAAGTTCCTCGAATGAAACAAGCAGGACGAGGGGGACTTGGAACGGTTTTGAGAAATAAGAAAATCAAAGCAGTTGTAGTAAAAGTTGAAAAATTTGATGGTGTCTCAAATCATCCAGCAGATCCTGTAACTCTTGCTAAGGTTGGGACTAAACTTCATAGGGAAATTAGGGATCTTGATAAATATCAATGTAATATGCGAGCTGTTGGTACAGGACATCTTGTAGAAATTATGGATGCCTATGATTTGCTTCCTACTGAAAATTATCGTTTTGGATCGTTTCCAAAAGCATCTAAGATTTACTCAACTGAGTTTTATAGACTTTTTACAAAAATTATTCCAGATGGATGCTGGCATGGTTGTACACTTGCTTGCTCGAAAACAGTAGATGGCTTCATGGTAAAAACGGGCCCATATAAAGGACAAAAGGTTACCGTTGATGGACCAGAATATGAAACTATTGCCTGTGGATCAAACATGGGCTTATGGGATCCTTTATGGATTCTAGAGTTCAATTTTTATTGTGATACCTACGGTATTGATACAATTTCGACTGGTACTTCAATCGCTTTTTTAATGGAAATGTACGAATATAATATTTTAAATAAAGAACGCTGTGATGGTCTTGAACTCTGTTTTGGAAATGCAAAAGCAGTTTTAGAATTTCTACATCGTATTGCTGGTGGAGATAAAACAGAGTTCCTAAACATTGCATCAAAAGGAGTGCGTCGGATTAAGGATTGGCTTATAAAAAACGGATGGGGAGATAAACAACTTATCGAGGATACAGGTATGGAAAGTAAGGGACTTGAGTACTCTGAATATGTAACTAAAGAGTCGCTTGCAATGCAGGGTGGATATGGGTTAACACTTAAAGGTCCTCAACATGATGAAGCATGGTTGATATTTATGGATATGGTCAATAATGCCATACCTAAATTCAAAGATAAAGCAGAAGCTCTTCATTACTTTCCGATGTGGAGAACCTGGTTTGGATTAAATGGATTGTGCAAACTTCCATGGAATGATATAGAACCAGCAAACAATGCAGAGACAGGTGATCCATCAAAAGTTCCTGAACATGTGCAAAACTATGTTGATATTCAAAATGCGGTGACAGGCTGGAATATTGATAAAAAGGAACTAATTCTTCAGAGTGAACGATGCTACAATTGGCAAAGAGCTATGAATGTATGGATGGGGAGAGGGAGAAGAAAGGATGATTGGATCCCCTATCGATCAATGGGACCTGTGACAGAAATGGAATATTTCTCTAGAAAAGATAGATACGATAAACAATTAACAAGTAATTTAGGATTGAAAGAAAAAAAATTACAAAAGATGGATATAAAGGAAAAGGTTAAGATTCTATATGATTACCGCCAGAATCAATATCAAAAATTGATTGATGCAGTTTATTATAGAAGAGGTTGGACACCAAATGGTGTCCCAACAATACAGAAAATGAAACAACTTGGTATAAACAATTCTAAGATGTTAAAAATGCTTAAACAAAAGATAAGCGAGGATGAAAAAATAAACCTCAATGTATGGGGAGGGGAATATTCTAAAGGAGAAAAACCTCCTGCTACAAAACAATATTGGAAAAATGTTGTTTAAATATAAAGTTAAATTTTCATAGTTATTTTTAATTTTAATTATTTAACCATTTAATGTAAATTATTAAATATAATATTTGAATAAAACAATATTACTATTATATAATAAAGTTTATATACTGGTTCACTTAATATATATTTCAGAGAAGGGGGGACAGTAATTTTTAATCACATCTCCTCACCACCTCACTAAACCTCCCTTCTCCCACACTTTATTTATAAATTTATTAGTCTTTGTAGAGTATTATTTTCTTGCTTTTATACCTTTTCAAATTTTTAAAAATGGGGATTATTACTCCTGATTTTCCTTCTGTTGAATCGTAACAAATTGTTGTATATTTTTTTAAATATCCATTGTAATTAATGAATTGTAATTCATAAATAAAGGCTAAAAATAATTATTTTACAATACTTTTTTTATATCTTTACTCCTCTTAATGTCCTAGTATCAACAATACCATTTTTTGTTCTAATCTTTTCAATTACAATTTTTGCAAGTTGTTCAACATTATCTGCTTCGATTTTAGCAATAATATCATATTCTCCGAACAAAGCATTGAGTTCATTTATCTCAGGGATGTCGCTTAGTTCTTTGAAAATTTTTTTAAGTTGTGAAGGTGCAACACTTATTAAAACATAACCTATTTTACCATTAAATTTCTTCCTAATCTTTATTTTTAAACATCATTTTATTTAGAAAAATATCTTTCCAGCTAATAAAAATATCGATGATGTTTTAATATTGATTTTATGGCTGGATCCACATTATTCGTCTTCGCCAATTTCAACATATTTTGATTCATCGAAATCTTCATCTGCATTTACTAATTCAGAACCGTCATATGGGCAGAATTTTTTTTCATTATCATCAGTTGAATAGGAACATTCCATACATTTCATCATATTATATCATGCTCCAAATAACGATTTCGTAATCTATTTAATATTTTTAAATTATCTCCCAAACTTATGAAAAAATATTACTGATTATTTTATAATTAAAAAATTCTTCACCTTATTTTTTCTCAAATTTCTATATTCCTAACTTATAATTTCAAGCATTATTTTTTTAATTTCTTTTTCATTAATTGCTACATCTATTTGATTAATTTTTAATCTTAAAGCTCTATTTTTTAAATTATCATACAACCAAGTTGCAAATATGGATGCGTTTGTTACAAGATTCCCATTAATATCTAGCATGAAAACAACAGTATCTGGTTCATCTATTGAAAATTTTTTTAATGTAAGTTGATAATATAAATTAGTATTTCTGAAAACATCAATTTTATCACCTGAAGCGACTGATCTTTTACTAAAAAGTTTTGTATTCAATTGTTTATCAAATGTATCAACTTCTATGTTAATCTTCATTTATTGCTCCAGTTAAATTTAACAATAATTCTTAAAGTTATTTTTTAATCATTATTGTAATTAATACTTAATTTCTACTTTTATAATTTTTAATAATCAATATTAACTCTTATTATTAGATATAATTATGAAAATACACTAGGATGGGAAGAGGGGGGTAATATATGAAGAAACATGAAACGTGAAAAATCTAATTTTTCCCTTCCTAGCTGATATTTGTATTTTGTAAAGATTTTAAGTTTCTTTTTCGCACCTAAGTATGCAGATGAGTATGTATAGATACTATCTTTAAGCCAATCTTTTAATTATAAGAAATTTTACAAAAACATAATTATTATATAAGAAAGTATATTAGAATTTTGAAAATATTTTAATAATGAATTTTTTAGAAATCATTTAATAAGATTAATAGATTCAAAAATTAGAAATTTCATAAGGTGGAGGTGAAAAAAATGGTTACAATAAAAGAGGTGAAGAGTACTATAGCTGTGGCAATCGCAGGTGCCTTTGGTTTTATTATAGCTCTCATATGGAAAGATATTATAATAGGTGCAATGAAATTAGCAGGTTTCTGGCAAGAGGGAGGTTTTACAGATTATACTGCTCTAGGTATAGGTATCGTTGTGGCAATTATTATAACAATAGTAGCAATACTTGGTATCCTCTATATAACGAAATGGGGTGGAGTTGAAAAAAAATAATTAATTCTTCTCCTTTTTTTAATATTATACTTATTTTTAGTTAACTTGTGTATCTTTCCTCTTCTATAATCCATGATCTTTCACACACATATAGGTTTACCCCAACATGCGCTAAGCTTGCTTCATAGATAACTTGGGGATCAGTCGGTACGCGAGTTTTACAAAGCTCTATTGTATAAGAAAGAATTCCTCTTTTACCATATAACCAATTCTCTGATGTTCCAAGAGTACCTCCATATCTTGGAATTTTATAATTTCCACCAGTAATTAAGCGATACTTGTTTATCTTTGAAATATTCTCCCCGATTGATAAAAAAAGATCTTCATCAGGCGTTTGTTTACTTGTATGCGTCCAGGGATAAAACATAACTTCACTATAAGAGTGATATGATAAGGAAATGCTAATGTTTTGTGTTTCAACATAATTTTTAACAGCAAAGGTTTCATTTTCAGAAAACGGTTTTTCTCCCCGATAATTAGGACTTGAATCTAATAGATTAAAAAAAAGATGATAACTTCTTGGTAATATGTAATATAAATACCATTTAAATCCATAATTTCTGTTTAAATTAACTCCATATGAGGTAATTTCTTTATTAAAGCCGAAAGGACCATAATTGGGAGCACAATTCTTTCTTGATTCTGCTTCAACACCATCAGGATTAACCATAGGAATTAAAAATATCTGCGTATTATTAATAACATCTCTAACCCGATCTTCGGAAGGATCTTCATCTACTAGACCATCATAATCATTATCAAATCCGTCAATTGGATCCTCGTTTATTACTCCATCATTATCATTATCAGTATTTTTTTTTCCATAGTTATCGACTATATGGTGAATAAAAAAAATCAATACTTCATAAGATGGTTTTTCATTCCCGTGATGAGCTCCCATAAGTAAAACACCAGATTCGTCCTCATTTTCTTTTACATTATCTGATAATTTTACCAACCAAATGTCTCTTCCTTCAAATGTTTTACCAATTGAAATTAAAGATAGTATATCAGAATAATTGTTCTCTAGATTGTGAAACAAATCAGTCATTTCTTGATAATTAAAATAATGATATGGATCATTCTCAGAAATTCTATTAGATTGAGGACTTCCCAATATTGGCAATACAGTTGAAAATATGAGTATGAAGAGAAGTAAATAAATCGACCCTTTTTTTATGAAGGAATTTTTAATCAATACAAGAATCCCCAAATATACTATTACATATGTAACATATTTAAGTTTTTTGAATTCCCCAAACAGAAACGTTCATTTTTAAAATAAAACTAACTTACCTGCAAATATCTTAGCAAGTATGATAATTGTTGATATTGTTATGAGCAGGGTAATGAATTGTTTTGATTTTAAGTTTATTTTACACATCTTAATTATTATTATATTTCTTTTGATTTATATACTATAAGAAAATATTCGGAAATATCCAAATAGCCGTATTATTAAAAAAGAAAAAAGTATTTATTTGATATTATTCAATGTCGTAATCGATAAGCTCCATTTCTATTCCTGTTGTAAATGGTAAAATATCTCCTAATTGTCCAGAAATTTTGATTATATTTTTTACTTTTGGAGCATAATATATTCTCCCCAACGCATGTGTTAAATTTATTGGAGCAACAGATATATTATATGATAAGAAATCTCCAGCAGGAACGGATTCATTATTAATTTTAAAAATAGCAAAAATTGAAGGTACCTCGGGAATGTTAAAGATATTATCTATTCCATGTATTTCTAATGCTTCTTTTATATCAACAACTGGTAAAAGATCTGCAGTTTCTTCAGGAAGTAATGGATTACCAAATGCCGTAAATATCTCATTAATAATATTAATAATAGTTAACCATATTGATTGAATTTTACCATTTACAGTAAAGTTTGTAGCAGGTAGGCCCCAAGTTTTACTGACATTCAAAGGAAAATTAAGGTATGTATATGGAGTACCAAAATCTAATGTTGTGGTTATTGTAGCAGGTATTGGTAATGGAAATGAAATTTCTGGAATGTTAAAATCTTCTGGTAATTCATTGATCTTTACCGTTAAAATACCAGATATTTCGTAGTCCATCTTTTTTATACCCAATTCAGATTTGGTATAGAAAATACTACCATTAATCGTTGTTCCATATAATCTACCTTCTACATCTGTTGTAGAATTTTCTTCTTTCATAAAAATAGAATAATTACCCTTTATCTTTGCTGAAAATTCTAATTTGTAAAAGGTTGAATCATCAATCACCTCAAAGGGTAATTCATTTATTTGTAAGTCTACATGTATCGTTTTATTTTCATCCTCATTCTCTACTACAATGTCTTTTATTTTATAAATCCACTTATATCCAATGTTCCAAATTGGTACATCATCACCATTTGAACCTGTAGCTATCATAGCATTTTTCATCTTTTTTAATTCAACATTTTCCACATTTGTAGCAACCGATAAAAAAGTAGCTATCAGCATTAAAGAAATTAGGATTCCAACAATTTTACTTATCATGATTTCCCCCTTTATTTTTTAGATAATATGTTTTTATTTTAAATATATATCTATTTTCCTGTTATATATAATAATTACCTTAATTAATGCGTTGAAAAAAAGACATACAAGATTTTAGTTATACATTACTTTTTAATATGTATTTACTTATGCGCTTTTCATGAAACCTATCTTACAGGTAGCTTTAGATTTACTAAATGCACATAGAGCATTAAGTATTGCGAAAGATTCTATCAAAGGTGGGGCCGATTGGTTAGAAGCAGGTACACCTCTGATAAAAAGTGAAGGTATGGAGATTGTTAGAAAACTTAAGCAATCTTATCCAGAAAAAATTCTTGTCGCTGATATGAAAACAATGGATACTGGTGCAATTGAAACAGAAATGGCTGCTAAAGCTGGAGCAGATATTATATGCATCCTTGCTGCATCTGATGATAGTACGATACTTGATGCTTTAAAATCAGCTAGAAGCTACGGTTCTAAAATAATGGCTGATCTTATTGGTATTAAAGATAAGATAAAACGTGCAAAAGAAGTGGAAAATCTTGGTGTAGATTATTTATGTATGCATNNAACAAATGATGGGAAAAAAACCAATTGATATACTTACATCTCTAGCTAAAAATACGAATATTCCAATTGCAGTAGCTGGTGGATTAAATAGCGAAACAGTTGCTGACGTTGTCAAAGCTGGTGCGAGTATTATTATTGTCGGAGGGGCGATTACCAAAGCTAAAAATGTTACAGATGGAACGAAGCAGATAAAGAAGGCAATTACTGAAAAAAAGATAATTGATACTTCTCTTTTTAAAAAATATGACAAAACTCAATTAAAAAAAGCTTTTTCTTTGGTTTCCACACCAAATATTTCAGATGCAATGCATAAAAAAGGAGCAATGCAAGGGATAAGACCTATAAAACTTGGTTTTCACATGGTTGGAAGAGCTCTTACGGTTAGAACAATAGATGGAGATTGGGCAAAACCTATTGAAGCAATAGATAAAGCAGATAAAGGACAAGTAATTGTTGTAGATGTAAATGGAGGAAAAACTGCTATTTGGGGAGAACTTGCAACTTGGAGTGCAAAACTCAAAGGACTTGCTGGTGTTGTAATCGATGGGGCAGTAAGAGATTTAGATGATCTCGTTAATATAGATTTTCCCATCTTTAGTAAACATATTTCTTCTAATGCAGGAGAACCAAAAGGCTTTGGAGAAATTGGTGCAGAAATAAAATGTGGAAATCAAACTGTGCAAACTGGAGATTGGATAATTGGAGATGATTCTGGAGTTATTGTAGTACCTCAGGGAATATCCCAAGAAATTGCTAATAGAGCATTAGACGTTAAAGAACATGAAAATCGCATACGTGAAGAGATAAAACAAGGTGGTTCATTAGGGAGTGTTACAAAGTTAAAGAAATGGGAGAAAATTGTCGGATGAAGAAAGTTGTTTTTTTTACAGATATGAACTATTTACAAGAAGCGCTAAAAAATTTTAATATTTCTAGCTTTGCAGAGAAAAAGGTTCCTGTGAAATTACATATGGGTGAGATTAAAAATAAACATTTTCCAAAACCAGATTTTGTAAAGTTGATTATTGATGAGTTGAAAAATAGTAAAGCTGATCCTTTTCTTTTTGATACCACAGTTGCATATCCTGGCTTAAGACATTATGTATCAGGATATCATCAGGTAGCGAGATTGCATGGTTTTACAACAAAAAAAATTGGTTGTGACATTGTTATAGATGACAGTGGTGTTATACAGACTGTGGAAAGTAGAAATTATGAAGTTGCTTGGCACATAATAAATTCGACTCATATCTTTGCAATATCTCATGTTAAAGGTCATGTTGCATCTGGTATGGGTGGTGCTATTAAGAATTTCGGTATGGGTGGTGTAACTAAAGAAACTAAAAGAAAGATGCATAATGGTAGTCGACCTGTCTATAAAAAAGATGCTTGTACGTTTTGTGGTGTTTGTGCTGAGGTTTGTCCTTTTGACGCGATCAAAATTAAAAATAATAAACTAAAGCAAAATATGCGAAGTTGTTTTGGATGTGGTGTTTGTATAGAAAATTGTGATTCGGGAGCAATGAAAAATAAAGACGCAGATTTTCAATACGTTCTTTCATGTGCTGCAAAAGCATGTGTTCAAGATAAAAACGTTATTTATTTAAATGAATTAAAACGGATTGCAAAAAGCTGTGATTGTGATCCATTTGCAGATCCTATTATTTGTCCAGACATTGGATATCTTGTATCAGATGATATGGTTGCTGTTGATAAGGCATCTCTTGATCTAATAAATAAAGTAAAAGGAAATGTTTTTGAAAAAGAACTGAAGGTAAATCCATTTAAGCAAATAACATATGGTGAGGATATTGGACTTGGATCATCCTCATATTCATTAATAGAATTGTAGGTTTATTTGATTGTTGGATTACCTATAGGTAAAATGATTTTTCCATAAGTTTCATTCATTACCTCGGCCATAGCGAGATATACCGCACTTAAACCACAGATAATACCTTCGTATCCTGCTATTTTTGCAATTGTTGTATTTCCTGTGATATCAGTCAATGCAAGTAACCAGAACAAGATGGTTAAAGATAAAAAGACGAATTGCAGAGCTTTGTTTTTTTTCAGTGTTGAGATAAACATCATAAAGGTAAATACTCCCCATATGAAGAGATATGCAGCCATGGCAGTATTTTCAGGTGCTGTAAAACCAGTAAATTCGGGAATTACTTTCAATCCGACAAAACTTAACCAAAATAAACCATATGAAGTAAATGCGGTAACACCAAATGTATTTCCCTTTCTATATTCTAAAATCCCTGCAACAACTTGTGCAATTCCTCCGTAAAAAATCCCCATAGCAAGTATCATAGAACCAAGACCAAAAAATCCAGCATTATGAATGTTTAATAAAACAGTGGTCATCCCAAAGCCCATTAAACCAAGTGGAGCTGGATTTGCTAAGGTGTTTTTATTTACCATATTGATCACAGCACCGCCGAATAAAAAGATTCTTTAAAAAGCTATCTAGAAAATCATGTATTATTTCCATAAAATGACAACAAAACCCGAAAAAATTAGAAATAAAACTACAAGAATAACAAGAATTTTAATAGCCCAACTTCTCAATATTTTTTTATTCATTTTCATATTATTCCCTTTGGAATTCTAAATAAAAACCTTCGAAAGGAATAATGGTAATTCTTTCTTTCCCTTTAATCCTCATCTCTTTTTTGACATTGATATAACCATTCCTAAGGAGACTCTCTTTACTAGTTGAATTAATTATCGAAATATCTGAAATAGACATATCACCGTCGGTTTCTATTTTTTTTATGATATTATTTTGATTATCTTTTATCCAATTGATAATCTTCTGACTGTCTTTTTTAAAAAAGGGACCTAGTTTTGAATATACTGGATTAATTTCGGTTATTTTTTCTTCAATATTAGGCTTCCCAACAATAAAATTATGATTATCAGGGTATTTCAGAGTTGATTTAATTATTGAAGCGCTTGATTTTAAATTTAAGATTAAATCTTCTTCACCATAGGTAGCCGTTGAGTTCATTGGTGCATTTAATGCAATGCCCTGCTCACTTTTCCATGAACGAGCTTGTGAAATATAATTTTTAACTAACTCACCAGCTCTTTCTTTTTCTTTATCTACAAGCACAGGTTCTGGCCAATTGGATACATGGATACTATTTTTATCTTCATAGATGTTATATTGATTATAATAAATCTCTTCTGTTATATGAGGAAAAAACGGTGCAAAGAGTTTGAGAATTCCAAGACCAATAGTATAGAGTGTATAACGGATACTTTCAAGATTTTCCTTCTCATAAATTGAGGATTTAACCATTTCAATGTAGTGATCTGCGAGTTCATGCCATAGAAAATATTCAATTTCTTTCATTGTTTGTGAGTAATCAAATTTGTCCATTTGTTTTGTGCATTTTTTTACAAGTTGACTATATTTTGTGAGAATCCATTTATCAATATCAATTATTTTTATTTCTTTTGGTTTATCATCTTTTATTACATTCTTTATGAATTGTTGTACATTCCAAATTTTTCTTAGCAGTTTAACACTACGAATGACCTCTTTTGTTCTAAATGGATTATCTTCACCAAGCGCACAGCTTGCTGCATAACCTCTAAAAGCATCAGATCCGTATTTATCTATTATTTCTATTGGATCAATAACGTTGCCAAGGCTCGCATGCATAGGTGTTCCATCTTCTGAAAGAATGAATCCACCCATCATCATATTTTCAAAAGGTTTTTCATCTGTTAATAGGGTACAGCGTAAAATTGTGTAAAACGCCCATGTTCGAATTATATCATGGGCTTGTGGTCTGACAGACATTGGGTAATATTTTTCGAATTTTTCATCATCCCTATACCAAAATGTGTTGTACAGCGGTGATATTGATGAGTCCATCCAAGTATCAAAAACATCCTCACATCCTTTGAGTTTTCCTCCACATTTTGGACATTTATCAACTAGTGGTTTATCAATTGTTGGATCAACATAACAATCCTCAATTCTTGCAAGTACTACTTCATTACATTTTTCACATTCCCAAAGTGGTATTGGGGTAGCAAAAAACCGTTGACGAGATATAACCCAGTCCCACTCAAGGCTATTTACCCAGTCTTCAAGTCGTATTTTCATGAATTCTGGATACCATTTCATCTCTTCGCTTTTATCTAACACTAGGTCTTTGAACTGTGTTGTTTTTAAAAACCATTGTTCTGCATTAACAAACTCTACTGGAGTTTTACACCGCCAACATACACCCACATTTTGTTCCAATGGTTCCTGTTTTATCAATATATCATTTTTCTTTAAATCCTCGATAACAGCTTTTCTTGCATTATCTATTGTCATTCCCTTGTATTTTCCACATATATCTGTCATACATCCTGCTTCATCTATACTCATTTCAATTGGAAGTTTGTATTTGAACAGCCAATTCAGATCTTCTTTATCTCCCACTGTACATATCATTACTATTCCGGATCCAAATTCTGGATCTACAGCTTCATCTTCAACGATTTTTACCTCTTTATTGAATAATGGGACAATGAGTATTTGACCGATAAGCCATGGAGCACGTTCATCTGAAGGATGAACAGCTACAATCTGACAAGCTGGTAACATTTCAGGTCTTGTTGTAGCAATTTCAATAAAGGCTCCTTTTTTATCTTTTCCAATGCTATGATATTTAAATAATTGTTCAGGTGGTTGTTCTTTGAAATAAAACTTAATTGTGTTAAGCTTCGTTGTTCTATCTGTATATGTTACCTCAGCATCTGCCATAGCAGTCATACATCGAGGACACCAGTTAACAGGAAATTCTCCTTTGTAGATATGCCCCTTGTTATATAATTCAATAAATGAAATTTGCGTGATTCTTCTGTAATAATCAGCATTTGTTTGATAGTAAATAGTTGGATCCATGCTTTCTCCCAATCGAATAAATTGGTCAGTCATCGTTTTAATATTCTTTTCAGCAAATTTAGAACATAATTTCACGAACTCATGCCTATCAATGTCTTTTCGGGTAATGTTAAGTTTTCTTTCTACCCGTTCTTCTATAGGTATACCATTTACATCAAAACATAATGGAAAAAAAACATTATAGTTTTTCATTCTTTTATATCGAGCAGCAAAATCTATATGAGTATAATGAACCGCATGACCTGCATGTAATGGACCGGATGCGTATCTAGGTGGAACATCTAAGCTAAAAGATTCTTTATTACTGTCAAAATCGAAATGATAGACCTTCATCTCTTGCCATTTTTTCTGCCATTTCTGTTCTAGAGCTTTTTGATTGTATTTTGACATGTTTTCCCTATAAGGAGTGAATTTTAGATGGCAAAGTAAATTTCTACTTATAAAAGTTACTTAATATATCACCAAATTTAATAATTTAAAATATCTAATTCAATTCTAAGATTATTCATTTCATTATATTAAAAATTTTTATCTTAATTGAATATGCAATAATTATATAATTGCAATTTTGATTACCTATCTGGGTGCAAAATTCCCCACACAGGAGGGAAAATTTTGGCTGAAGTAATAGCACATAGATTAGCTAAAAAACAGAAAGAAATATCGGTTGCGGAATTCTTTGAACGGAACAAACATATCCTTGGTTTTGGAAATCCAACAAGAGCTCTAGTAACAAGTGTAAAAGAAGGAGTTGACAATGCCCTTGACGCAGCTGAAGAATCTGGAATCCTCCCTGAAATCTATGTAGAAATTAAAAACCATGAAGATGGGGAGAATAAGATTATTATTGAAGATAATGGACCGGGCATAGTAAAAAACCAAATTGCTCATATTTTTGGAAGATTGCTTTATGGTTCACGATTTCATGCTGTTAGACAAAGTAGAGGACAGCAAGGAATTGGTATCTCAGCTGTAGTACTTTATGGTCAACTAACTACTGGAAAACATGCAAAAATTATTTCAAAAATACAAGAAGACAGACCAGCTAGCGTTACAGACCTTGTAATTGACACAAATAAAAACCGTGCCGAAGTTGTAAATAAAGATATTATGCATTGGGAAAAACCAACTGGTACGCGCGTTGAAATAAGCATTGTAGCAGATTATAAACGGGGAAAACGCTTTGTATATGATTATTTGCAGAGTGTATCTGTTGTAAATCCTCATGCACAAATCGCGTTTAAAGAACCGGATGGAACAGAGCATTTGTTTGAAAGAACATCCGAAATGTTGCCTCCAAAATGTGTTGAGATTAAACCCCATCCTCATGGAGTTGAACTTGGTACATTAATAAAAATGAGTAAAAATACTAAGAGTAGAAAATTATCCTCATTTTTAAAAAGTGAATTCAGCAGTATGGGAGATAGGACCACAAATGCAGTATGTGAAAAAGCTCAATTAGATAAAAACCTTAATCCTAAGGAAATGTCAAGAGAGCATTTTTTAGCTTTACATAAAGCATTCAAAAAAGTTAAAATCATGTCCCCAACTACTAATTGTCTTTCTCCCATTGGTGAAATGTTAATTAAGCGAAGTTTGAAACATGAAACTCAAGAGATTTCACCAGAATTTATTGTTACTGCTTCAAGACCCACTTCTGTTTATTCTGGTAGTCCATTTCAAATCGAGGTAGGAATTGTCTATGGTGGAAACTTACCCAAAGATAAACCTGTGAAATTAATGCGGTTTGCCAACCGTGTTCCTCTCCTCTATCAGCAAGGTGATTGCGTTTCTACTACTGCAATATCATCTATTGATTGGCGGCGATATGGTTTAGATCAACCATCAGGAAAAGGCATTCCATCAGGTCCCGCAATTTTTCTGACTCATATATCATCTACACTCATTCCATTTACTTCTGAAAGTAAAGAGGCAATAGCAGATATTCCCGAAATTGAAAGTGAAATAAAACTAGCGTTTAGGGAGTGCGCACGAAAAGTACAACGACATATAAATAAAAAAGTCCGAAGGGTTAAAACGAGGGAAAAATTTGAATTAATAACAAAAATTTTACCCGAAATCGCAAAAAAATCTTCAGATATGCTAGCAAAACCAATTCCGTCTCTAGATAAAGTGATTACAAAAATAATGGATGTTGTATGGATTGAGGATCTTATTGAATATGAAAAAGCAAATGCTAAACCTGTACAATCTACCTTATTTGACGATTCATCAGAAATTCAAGAAGGGGGGTGGATAACAAAAAGTACAGTACTGGTGGTGAATTATAAAAACAAACCACAGAGATTTAAGCTCTATGCAATTATCCCTGAAGATGCAGTAGTAGGAACTGTTACACCAAAGCCTACGAAAATAACTCAGAATTACATAAAATGGAATCTCGATAGTATTTCACCTGCAGATAAAAGGGATGTTTATTTTGAGCTTGCTGGACTTGAGAAAGGGGATTTTGATGAAAATGATCTGTATATTGAAGATATTAATCCTGCATATGTAATAGGAGCAGATAAATGGGAGGGAAATTAATGCCTCGTGATTACACAAAGGTAATTAGTAGCATAGATTCAATCGCATCAAAGGTCTATAATGATCTTGAAAGTTCTGAAATTCCGAATTTAAAACTACCTACTCGTACAAAATCCAACATTCAATTTGACGATAAATTAAATGTATGGAAGTATGGGAAAAATATGACTGAAAGATCTGCAAAATCATTAGATGGTGCATATATGATGCTCCGTACTATGTACATGGTAGATTTTATTAAGGATATGATAAAGGCAAAAAAATCATCTACATTGAGAGAGATGTATTATATATCAGAAGGATGGGATTTAGCAAAATTCAATTCTCAACCCGAATCAGATTCACTTGCTGAAGATTTAGAAGTAATTACAAGCTGTATGAGAGAAGATTTCAAACTACGACCCGAGGAAGATGGTGCCCGAGTTATCGGAAATCTAACTATTGAAGAAATAACAAGAAATAAGACAAAAAAGAAAATTCATTGTCAAGATGATGTTGGTGATTCAGGTTATTCAATTCCTTATAATGTGGAACCAGAAAAGATAACAATTAAAAGTATTGATGCTGACTTCGTAATTGCGATAGAAACTGGTGGTATGTTTGATAGACTTGTCGAAAATGAATTCGATACTTCAAATAGAGCAATACTTGTTCATTTAAAGGGGCAACCTGCTCGATCAACCAGACGGTTTATAAAAAGATTGAATGATGAGAAAAAATTACCGGTACTCGTTTTTACTGATTGTGATCCTTGGAGTTATAGGATCTTTGGAAGTGTTGCCTATGGTGCTATTAAAACCGCACATATCTCAGAATATCTGGCAACACCCTCTGCTCAATATCTTGGAGTTACACCATCAGATATTGAAAACTATAAATTACCAACCGATAAATTAACAAAAGAAGATGTTAACGCTTTAAAAAGCGAACTTTCAGATCCTCGCTTTCAAGATTCTTTTTGGAAACATGAAATAAAATTACAGCTTAGTATAGGTAAAAAATCAGAACAACAGGCACTCGCAAAATATGGTCTAGATTATGTCACCGATACTTATTTACCAGAAAAATTGGCTGAAATGGGACTTACTAAAAAATAGCTAAATCAATCCGAAGAAAAATTTTAAAATTGGAAACATTCCTGGAAAGCTCTCTACTAACCAATAAATTAATACATTCTGAGTCTTTGGCATGACTACTTTAAGAGTTTCCCATTCACTTTCTTCTTCAAAAATATCTTTAGCTTTTGTTCTGATTGTGAATGTACTCATGGAATTCCAGGTATGTTTTAATTTAATTTCTGTACCTGATTTGTAATAATTTGTCCATACTGTATTACCGTCATCCCAATCAACAAAATATTTGATATTATTACCATCAGGATCTGTTGCATTTATTGTGTACTCATATTCTATCCCCTTCTTTCCACTTGTCGGACCATTTATAGTTGGTGCATTTGGTGGAAGGTTCTCTTTAGTAATAGTAACAGTTAATGAATTAGACCAATTACTTTCTGCATAATGATTATCTTTGGCTTTTACACTTATCTTATAATTACCAGGTGTATTCCAAGTGTGAGACATATTACAAGTGTCATTTGGACTCAACCAATCACTCCATTCATCTACCTGAAGATCTCCATCCCAGTCCCATCCATAACTCACATTATCATCATCAGGGTCTGATGTAAAAGTAGAAAAATTATAGGAAATATAAATGAAACCGAATTCTGTACCATTCGGTTTAATGGGGGTGTTTGGTGGATTGTTTGGAGTTGATAATGTTGAAAAATTCCAAATAGGACTTTCATTTGAAGCACCAAGATTATCCCATGCTACAATCTTCCAGTAATAGGTTGTATTATAATTCATAGTACCAGGATCGTAACAAGTATTTGAGTGATTGTTTTCTACTAATGGAGGGGGACTATTATCACCAAAATATACATCGTAGGTCACTATATCACCAGGATCTGGATCACCCCCCTTCCAATAAAGATCAGCATTGACATCCACATTTGTTGAACCATTTTCTGGACTAGGATTCCGTGGTTGATGTGGAGGTTGATTCCATCCTGACTGATTCATAAAAGGATAATAATCTTTATTTGAATCACCATCGATGGAATAAGGTGTATCACCTATACCATCTCCATCCTCATCCTTCCCCGTATAATCATCCCAATAATTACCGCCCGATGGGTAACCATTATCCCATGAATTGCTACATTCATCAAAGGCATTATCCTCCGCATTTTTAATGAAATTATTATGATATACAAGATTTTTATTAGAGGATGATCTTATTTCAATACCTCGTGTATTGCTTTTGATATTATTACCATATATTGTGTTATTTTCAGATTTAGAAATAAAGATGCCTTGTAAGTTACCATTGATAGTATTTCCTGAGATAATAACAGAGGAAGATTGAACGGGGCTTATTCCTTCAAAGAAATTATTTGAAATTATATTTGTAGAGATATTTGTTCCAGATGATTGAAGTAATCCTATTCCTTCCCAATTATCAATGATTTTGTTATTGTAGATGCTGTGATTAGTGGAACGTACAATATAGACACCTATCCCACCATTTTTAATTGTAAAACTTGAAATACTTACATTAGAAACAGTTATTTTTACGGTATTACCGCTACCGCCACCATTAATTATCACATTTTCACGGCTTTCACCTATTAAATTTAATATTTTTTTAATCAAGATATTTTCTTTATAAGTACCATTGTAGACGTATATAGTATCACCATCACTTGCATTATCTATTGCATCCTGAATGTTCGTATAATTACCTGGACCTGATCCTCCAACATATAATATATTACGAGAGGTAAAAATTGATAAAACATATGAATCATTTAATGACTCATTTGAATTATCTCTACTGTCAGATAAAGGTATTAAAAATTGGCTTATCATAAAAAAGATAACAACAAAAGCAAAGAATCTCAAAAAATTGTTATTTCCATTTTTTTTAATCATCATTCAATATTATTAAAAAATTAGTATATAAACATATGTATATCAAATTAAAAAATGGGATGGTTTATTGATTAATTATGTAAATGTTCCAGCAGCATATCGTATTACATATGAAGAGTTAAATATAATAGATACAGCATAGAATTTATTTGTAGTGGTATTTACACGATACAACCCAGCAAACCAATAGGATGAATTATCCGATTTAATTGATCCTAAGAATATATGGCCCCAAAACCAACCGGCCATTGTTCCAGACCTATTACCATCAGTTGTATTCCAAGCACCCTCAAATGTACCAGTATAATTAGAACTTTTGTTATATGTTCCATTTAAAGAGCCGAGAATTACATACCCTGTATCATTTTTCTTTGCAAATTTACCAGTGAAATTTCCTCCAGTCGAGATTATATCTGTACTTTTTCGAATTAATTTATTAGAAACTTGTTTTTGTAATTGGGATGCAATATTTCCTGCCTTTGGTTGAATAATAGCCGATACAGAAGACATACTAAGGACTAATATTCCTACGATAAAAATAGCTGTAATTTTTTTAATTTATATTCCCCCTATATATTTTTTATAGAATTAAATATCATGTTTTCACATATAAATTTTATCCTTATCTAAATAAAATGTATCTGGATTAATTAAATAAAAACTCATACTTATCAAAATTATAATTCTACTCGCTATTCAAAAATTAAAGGGTTATACTTCTTTTCTACCCCACAAATCATTTGGTTGAATCATTTGAAAACGTAGATTAAGAATATTATTTTCATCAATTTGTATATAGGTTTTACTGAAAATACCTCCCTTAGAATTCATCGGAAGTGTATATATATGTAATTTTTTACCTTTAAACATTAAGGGCTTTGGTTTTTCACTTTCAATTCTTCTTTTTTTAACAATGTAATGATGTAGAATAAATAATAAATCAAGAATAACAAACACTCCAATTAGACCTATTCCTGATATAATCCATTGATCCATTGTCAGAAGCGCTAATTTATAGATTCCTAGAAAATAAACACTTATAACAATAATTGTAATCCAAATGGTATAAAATATTGCTAATAATAGCATAATTTTGGATATTCTTAAATATCGAGTTTTTAGAATATTTTCATCCAATTTTTTTTCTTCCGCAGTCATGTCCTTTCCTGCAAGATATATTATAGATAAATGCTTTTAAAACTTTCTCTTGAATAATTATATTTTAACCTTTTTTATTAAGCTTTGTATTTTATTATTAAATCGTTAGAATTTTTATCCGTATGAAAAAGTTATTTTCCTTTCAAATATTCAATTAATTTATCAAGTGCTTTTCCTCGGTGAGAAAAAGAATTCTTCTCTATAATACTCATTTCAGCATATGTTCGGATTTCTCCATTTGGAATAAAAATTGGATCATAACCAAATCCTCCTTTCCCTCTTTCATTATTAGCTATGGTTCCATAGCACTCTCCAGTAAAAAAATGAGGTTTCGTATTAATTTCAAAAAAACCATAAACAGATCTAAAAACCGAGGTCCTTTTATTATTTCCTTCCAAGAGTTTCAAAATTCCCTTACAACCAATTGTAAAGTATACATATTTTGAATATACTCCTGGAAAACCTTTTAATTCATCAATAAAAAGACCCGCATCCTCAATAATAAATGGATAATCTACTTTTTTTGCTAAATATTTAACTCCATATTTTACAACTTCTTCAAGAGAATCACCTTGTAACTCTGGATAGCCAAGATTTTTTTGAATAACTTCAACATTTATGTTTTTCAACTTTTCCTTGACTTCAGAAAATTTTCCTTTATTGCCAGTGATAAAATAGATTCTCATCTGTATCTTCCTCTTTTAACAATATCCTGAATTTTTTTTATTACTGCACCTGCGTTTCCACTATATTCTTCTTTGTATCCCTTTAGCACATAATCAAAGCAATCGGGATGCTGAGAATGTGTTGACTCAAAAGCCTCCATAAGAACATGTAAATCAACCCCCATAGTCTCAATTTCATCATTTTTACACCCGAGTCCAAAATCAATAAAATGTATTTTTCCATCTTGTAATATCATATTTGAAGTTGTGATATCCCCATGGATTAGAGCGTTGTTATGCAGCTTTGCAATACTTGTTCCAATCATATAACAAATTTGTTTTCTGTCTTTTTCATCTAAATCATTTATTTAAAATATCTTTTATTCTTTTTCCTTCAAGATATTGCATAGTAATTATACCTTTTTCAAGATCGACATCGTATATAATCGGTACAGATACTTCATATGATCGTGCTTCTGAAATGAGTTTTGATTCCTCTTTTGTTCTAAAAGAAATAAGTAAAGAATCAATCTCTTTTATTCGATATGATTTTTGAATTCTTCTTTTTTGAACTACCTTTTTCCCCAAATGGTGAGATGAACAAATTTCTGCTTCTGCTCCTTTATAAATTATATTTTTATTCACGCCAACTCACATCTACCATATCTGTTCTAAATCGTTGATCTATTATACTTTTTTCAATACTCATTCTTATTCCACTTTTATACATTAAAAGACCAAGCCAAGCAATCATAGCACCATTATCAATACAAAGATCTTGTGATGGAACAAAAAAGGATGCGTTACGTTCCTGTGCCATTATGTTTACCATGTCTTTTAATCGTTGATTACTTGCAACACCACCACCAAGAAGTACTTCATTTTTTTCAGTATGAGCCATTGCTCGTTCAGTTACTTCAGTCAGTGCTGCAAATGTCGTTTCTTGAATTGAATAGCATATGTCTTCTAATTTTTCTCCCTTTTGCATATATTGTTCTGCTGAGGTTAATAGGCCTGAAAAAGCAATGTCCATTCCTTTTATTGAATATGGAAGATCAATATATTTTTCTCCTTTCCTGGCAAGCTTTTCAATTTTTGGTCCGCAAGGAAATTCCATTCCAATGGCTCTACCAAATTTATCGAGACAATTTCCAATTCCCACGTCCAGTGTTTCTCCAAATACACGATATTTACCTTCTGCAAACGCAATTACCTGTGTATTTGCACCTGAAACGTAGAGTAAAACAGGATCTTTACAATCATCAATTGTTCCTATTCCAATCTCGAGATGTGCAACACAATGATTTGTTCCCATTAGGGGTTTTTCAAGTGATAATGCAAGAGCGCGAGCTGCAGTTGCTGTTGTTCTAAGACAAGGACCAAGGCCAGGTCCTTGAGAAAATGATACCAAATCAATATCAGAAAAATCAATTTGTGCTTTAGTTATTGATTCATTAATTACATCTGCAATATGTATAGCATGATGGTTAGCAGCTTCTCTTGGATGTATGCCTCCCTTATCTGGAGTATAAGTTTTAATGTTGTTAGAAAGGACGTGACATTTTCCTTTTACATCCTTAACAATGCCAACACCAATACTATGAGCAGTACCTTCAATACCTAGACATATCATTAAGTGGTAATTGAGTTCCTATAAAATAAATTATGTGAATTTAATTTGGCACATGCTAAATTTTAAGGACATGATTCCTCGGGTCCAAAACTCAAGAATCCAGTAGGATCCTTTTGATTATTGAATTCTGTGGATATCCAATTAGGATTTCGATCAATTTTCGAGATGCGAATTTCATCAAGAATTCCATGGAAATAACGGTATTTTTCTTTCATTCTCCTTCCAATATAATGTATATTATCAAGGTCTGAATAATCAAAATTAACATCATCGTCTCTAATAACTTCTGCACCATCAGAGTAAAGGACTAAGATTCCATTCATATGATTTGTTTCTGTTGCAGTGAAATAGTGGAATTCATTAGCATTCCAATTATAAATAGCTCCATCGACACTATCTATAACTCCATCATCCCAAGTAGCATAAAATCCATTATACTTAGTTTCATCATGACAATAAAATGAGATGCGAATATCTTCTAGTGAGTTCCATCTTGAATTAAATATATACGAATTATCGTAAGGATTTTTTGGAGCAACCCATGCTGAAACACTCATGGATGAAAGAGAGTTAAGGTCCATATCGTCATTATAGAAGTATGCTGTAGAATCATCACCTTGGATACCATAACCAATTTTCCCTAATGCTTGATAGTTTGGTGATCCAAATTTTATAAAATCATTATTATTTGATGTACTATCTTCAATATTTCCGTTTATATCATTCATATGAAACACAGCTAGATAATTAGAATCCCAAACCCTTACAGGAACCTGCTGACTATTACACGTGGGATTACCATAGTACATATAAAACATCGTATCTTCTTCATCAGAAATACTAGGAATACTCACCCAAGCTATTAATTCACCAGTTGAATCATCGTAGTGTTCG